>Ga0070698_100000617_pt1 | contig 38242 bp, 32 predicted proteins | sample KBSK1502metaG_FD_65477 | JGI IMG/M metagenome (GOLD analysis project Ga0070698, IMG submission 65477) | Corn, switchgrass and miscanthus rhizosphere microbial communities from Kellogg Biological Station, Michigan, USA - KBS K1-50-2 metaG | ecosystem: Host-associated > Plants > Roots >... | reverse complement strand
CGAACAGCGGCACGAGACGCGCCATCGGATGCGCCAGCCGCACTTCGCGCGTGATGGTGTGCGCCTGGGCGTCGGGAACCGCCCCGCGCGCGTCGTCGAGCGTGAGCGTGATCGCCAGCGTGGCCGCGGCGCGCCCATCGGCCACGAGCGCCACCAGCAACCGGTCCAGCGCGGCGCGGACGAGAAAGAGGATTGGCTCGGTGGTCTCGACACCGGGCACGAGGTCAGCCGAGACCGTGCGCGGATATTCGGTGGTGGCGAGGCCGGGACGGCGGCGGTCCTCGCCGTGCGCCAGCCGCCAGGCGGTGAGTCCCGTATTCCCCCACCGCTGTTCGACGTCGTCGGATGGCAGCGCCGCCAGGGCTCCCGCGGTGCGGATGCCTAACGCCTCGAGCGCCTCGGCCATGGCATCGTCCATGGGGATGATGCCGACGGGGGCGGTGGCCAGGTATGCCGCGTCGGTGCCGGGAGGGACGATGGTGACGGGTGACAGGGCCTGAGGCCTGGGGCCTGGGGCCTGGGGTCTTGTCTCCCAGGTTGCGGCGCGGGCCGCCACGCAGGAATCAGCGATCGCGACGCGCGCGCCCGGATGCCACCGGCGGGCTATCGCGAGCAGCGCTTTCCCCAGCGCAACTTCACCGCCTAACGTCTCGAGGCCGGTGGCGCCGATCCACCACAGGCCCGGCGCGCCGGCCACCGGCGTGACCTGCGGGCTCGCGCCGAGGAACGCCACGGTCGCGCGCCGGATTTCGTCGTCCACCACCACCTGGTCCCAGGGGACCACCTGGAGCTCGGCGCACCGCGACGTGGCCTCGGTCACGGTCACACCAGCCCGGATCCGGGCCTTGGCACCCGCCGCGGTCACCGCGCGGACGTGGAGGCGATCGCTCAGGACGATCGGGAGCTCGTCCCAGTGTGGGTCGTGACTCTGGCCTCTGGCCTCATCGATGGCTCTTTCGTCGCTTGATCTCCGGCTTTCCCAGAATGAATTCGTCGCGCCTGGAATACGCTTCGCCGAATCGCCGCTTGCGGGGGAGGGTGCCGCCGTCCCGTTCCGGTTCACTTTCGCGTCCGGTGTCGGGGTGGGGGTGGGGGTGGGGGTGGGCTGGTCCGGCGCCTGTTTCACGCCGGTGGGGGGAAGCGATTTTCTTCCCCTGGCGATTTCGTGTTGCCACACCGCGCCGATCGGGAACCTCGGAATGCGCACGCAGGCGACGCGCCATTTCGATTGCACAGGAAACCTCCACGGCGTGTTGCGTTCCGCCTTTGTCGATTCGAATGGTGATGTGTGATTCGGCAGGGCCTGGGGCCTGGGGCCTGGGGCCTGGGGCCTGGGGTCTTCGTCGCTGAACGCGCAATCGCACCGCGCTGCCAACGACCAGATGGTCGCCGACGATGACGAGCGCGACGTCGTGCTCCTTGGCGAGCCTCGTCAGGCGGACCGCGACCTGGCGGGGAAGCGCTGGCGCGCCGTCGAGCACCACCAGGCTGAACGCGCCACTTCGCAGCAGGATGTCGGCACACCAGGCGCTCCGGTCGGCGCCCGTCGGCCGGATGATCCAGAGTCGCCCGCTATCGCCGGCTTCAGCCCACTCGCGCGGCGCCAGCGTTCGCGATCCGTCGATGACGGCGACCCACCGCCGAGCCGCGACCGCCGTCATGACCAGGTGCCTGACGAGCGTGGTCCGGCCGCTCCCGCGCGCGCCCTGGATTTCCGTCAGCCGCCCGGCCGGCACCCCGCCGTCCGTTAGTGCGTGATCCAGGGCCTCGATCCCGGTCGGGATCGCGGCGGCGTCGCCCACGCAAGGAGGTGCGAGGATCGCCGCCAGTTGCTGGCGGAGGGCGGGCACTGACATAGAGGCCAGAGCTCAGAGCTCAGAGGCCAGAGGTGAAGCAACAGCGGACTCTCGTGCGTAGTGATGACCATGAGCACCGCACCTGACTCGCCGTATAGCGGCCCCGTTTCCGAGGGGTCGCCCTTCGACCGCCAACCCGCAGGAGGTTTCACCGTGCACAAGGACAGAACCCGTGAGGTGGTGCGCTCCGGCATCACGATGGGCAGCGCCCTCGCGATCACCATCTCGTGGAGCATCCATCATTCGATTCTGTGGGCGATTCTGCATGGATTCTTTTCCTGGCTGTATGTCATCTATTTCGCCCTAACGAGGAACTGATTGCAAATTGAAAATTGCAAATTGCAGAATTCACGAGTCACGAGTCACGAGTCCAACGGCAGGAGCATTTGATCCGGGGCCGAGACTTCGGCCGGCTCAGGAGCTTTCTGTTCGATCAGGTCCCGCCGCGACCCGTACGCGATGCCGTGCTTGCGACAGCGCGCACGCATGAAGCGGCTCAAGCCTTCCCGATAGGCATCACCCATCTGGTCGCGTCCCAGGTACGCGATGCGGTACGCGGGACCCAGGGCGGGGAACTCCGTCTCGATGAACGGGAGGTAGCGGCGGCGCGCCGTCGAGCGGAGCCGCAAGGCGCAGGCGTTGACGTGCGATGCGCCCGCCAGCTTCACGCGACGCACCACCGCGTCGAGCATCGCCGGCCGGTCGGTGATTCCGGGCAGCACGGGCATGATGTTGATGCCGACGTCGATGTTCGCCGCCGCCAGCCGCTCCAATGCCCGGATCCGCGCCTCCGGTGTCGGCGCGCGCGGCTCAATCCGACGTGCCAGCTCACGATCGAGCGTGATCAACGACAGGTGGATGGTCAGCGACGAGCGGTTCGCGATCGCGGCCAGCAGGTCCACGTCACGCGTGACGAGCGCGCTCTTGGTGATGATGACCACCGACAGTCCTTTTTCTTCCGCGAGCACCTCGAGTATGCCGCGGGTCACGCGATACGTACGCTCGGCGGGCTGGTACGGATCGGTCGCTGTTCCAATCACTACCGTCTCGTTTTTCCAGAGACGTGCGATCCGTGACGGGTGACTGGTGACTCGTGACTCGTCAACGAGGGCCTGGGGCCTGGGGCGTGGGGCGTGGTTTCTCTGGCCTAGCGTTTCTCGCAGCACTTCAGCCGCATTCCGTTTAATGAAGATGCGGCGTTCGAAAGCGAGCCACGACGGCAACTCGGTGAGCTCGTGTCCGTCGTCGGAGCCGGCGGCCGTCTTCCGCTCCGCCACGTAGCGATGTGCATAACGAGCGTAGCAATACGCGCAGCCGAAAGCGCATCCCACGTAGGGGTTGATCGACCAGAACGGCATCCCCGTGCTTTCGGGTGAGTTGAGCACCCCCTTTGCCGGCTGGTCGTAATAGCGGATATCCCCCTGCGTCCCGATAAGCTCGAGTGGCGGAGGTTGTACTGGCGTGGGAGGAGCGATCAGCGGCAGTTGCATTCGAGACGGGGGACAGCGAACGAGAGACGGCGGCCGTCTCCTACCCAGAGATACCGAAGAAAAACCGAAGATGCAAGAGGTGGTGATCTCCCAACGCTGACGGCTCGACAACGTGCTATACTGTTGTCGCATAACGGTTTGACGCACCATTCTTCGAAGAGGCACGGTTTGCCGAGTCACAAGTCACGAGTCACGGATCTCGACCTGCCGGACGCTTTCGCGCTCGCCGATCTCATCCGAAAGCGGCGGATCTCGCCCGTCGAAGTCATCGACGAGACGCTCGCCCGCCTCGAGCGACTGAACCCGCAGTTCAACGCTTTCATCGCCGTTTTCGCCGACCAGGCCCGCCTAACCGCGAAACGTGCCGAGCAACTCGTTATGCGGAAGCGCCGGACGTTGCCGCCGCTGCTCGGCGTGCCGGTGTCGGTGAAGGACATCGTGTTCACCACCGAAGCGCCGACGACGGCCGGGTCGAGGATTTTCGGCGCCGGACTGGTGGCTGAACGGGACGCCCCCGTCGTGCGTCACCTGCGCCGGGCCGGCGCCATCATCATCGGCAAGACCAACCTGCACGAGGTGGCGTTAGGCGTCACGTCGGCCAACGAACACTTCGGTCCGGTGCGGAACCCTCACGACCCGACGCGGGTGGCCGGCGGATCCAGTGGGGGCTCCGCGGTTGCAGTCGCGACCGGCATGGGTCCACTTTCGGTGGGGAGTGACACGCGCGGCTCCATCCGCATTCCCGCGGCCTGCTGCGGTGTGACGGGACTCAAGCCAACGCGTGGGTTGGTGTCCGTCGACGGAGTCGTTCCGCTCAGTCCTTCGCTCGATCACGTTGGACCGATCGCCCGGACCGCGGCCGAGTGCGCGCTGATGCTCGAGGTCATGGCCGGACCGCGTTATGCGGGGCGGTTCGTGAAGGCCGCGCGCAAGTCCGCGAAGGGCATGCGCGTCGGTGTGTCGGAGTTTCATCTCCGAGACCTCGACTCCGTCACCCAGAAACCAATAGAAACCGCCATCCGTCAGCTCGGGAAACTCGGTTGCCGCCTGCATGACGTGCGGATGCCGGTGTTGGACGAAGCGCACCGGGCGTCGATCGCGATCAGCGCGTCGGAGGCGGTGGCGTATCACGATCAGTTCCTCAAGGCGATGCCTGATGCGTATGGGTCGCTGGTCCGGAAGCGGCTTCAGGATGCGTACAAGTGGACCGCGCTCGACCTGTTGCGCGCGCAGGCGACGCTCAAGGCAGTGACTGCGGTTTTCGCCGGTGTCTTCGAGAAACTCGATTGTCTCGTTGGCGCGGTGCTGCCCGTCCAACCGCCGGTGATCGGTGAGACGACGGTGAAGGTGAACGGCGAGGAGGTCAGCGTAGTGGACGCGTTCACGAGGCTCAACGCGCCGCAGAACATGGCCGGCGTGCCGGCGTTGTCGGTGCCATGCGGGACCGCGGAAGGATTGCCTGTCGGGCTCCAGCTCATTGGCCCGTCAGGCAGGGATGAGACCGTGCTCCGATTGGCCGCGAGTTATCAGCGCGCCTGAGTTGCGGCGCGACTACTTCGGCGGAGGCGCCAGCGCGGCCTCGGCGCGTTGCCTGATGAAGTGACGCAGGGTCAACAACTGCTCGTCAGTCAGGTGTTTGAATCGTGGCATTCCACTCGACGCCCGCAACCCGCCACGAACAACGTCGGCGAACGCAGTCGCTGACAGCACGACCCCGGACGCACGCAGGTCGGGTGCAGCGCCGCCGGAGATGACCCCGCGTCCATGGCACACGTCGCACGTCCCACCAAACTCTGCGCTGCCCACGGCGGCGAGCGACGAATCGACGCCGAATTCCCTGGCGGCCAGTGGCGCGATCAACTGCGGCCCGGCGGAAGGTGGCAACGTTGCGGTTCCCTCGAGCGAGAACGCGATCAAGCGACGCGTGTGCGCACCGTAGGACCAGCCGTACTTCGCGGTCAGTGGGCCGCCGAACACCACGGGTGCACCGCCCCAGCCGGCGAGCAGCGCGACATACTGCCGCCCGCCCACCGAATACGTAATCGGCGGAGCGGAAATGCCTGAGCCGACATTGAAGCGCCATAGCTCGGCGCCCGAGGTGGCATCGTAAGCGACGAAGTTGCCATCGGCGCGTCCCTGAAACACGAGATTCCCCGCGCTCGTCATCGTGCCGGCATTCCAGAATCCCTCGAGCGGGAGTTCCCAGGCCAGCTTCCGCCGAACGGGGTCCCACGCCTGCAACGTTCCAGTCAGTCCGTCGGGTCGTGCCGCTCCAGTGACGCCATACGCGACGCCAGGATCGAACTTCCAATCGGGTGACTTCCATGACGCGACATCGATTGCGCTGTCGGAGAATGTCCACCGGCGGTGGATGGCAGGAAAATACGCCAGACCGGTCTGTGGATTGTACGACATCGCGTGCCAACTGTGCGCCCCGGTCGGACCCGGTGCGATGTTCGCGCGGGCGGTCTCGTAGCGCGCCCCCGGCACCTCGTTAGGCCTGCCGGTGGCCGAGTCGATGCCGGTCGCCCAGGTCACCTCGGCGAACGGATCGGCGGAGACCAGCTTCCCGGTCACGCGGTCGATCACGTAGAAGAACCCGTTCTTGGGCGCGTGCAAAAGCGCCTTGACCGTGCGACCTCCTATGGCCAGGTCGGCGAGCACGATGTCCATGTTGGAATTGAAGTCCCACGTCTCGCCGGGCACCGTCTGATAGTGCCAGATGTATTCGCCGTTGTCGGGATTGAGCGCGACGATGGCACAGAGGAAGAGATTGTCGCCGCCGCCCGGGCTCCGGATCTTCCGGTTCCAGGGCGATCCGTTTCCGGTGCCGATGTACAGGCGATCGAGTTCCGCGTCGTAGGTGAATCCGTGCCACGCGTTGCCGCCGCCGCCGTACTTCCACCACTCGCCGGTCCACGTCTTCGCGGCCATTTCCATCGCCGCATTCTCGAAGCCGTCGGCTGGATTCCCCGGCACGATGTAGAAGCGCCATGCCTGCTTGCCCGTCGCGGCGTAATACGCGGTGACGTATCCACGGGTCGCGCCGTTCTCGGTGCCGCCGTTGCCGATGATCACCTTATCCTTGAAGACCTTCGGCGCACCGGTGATGTAGAGCGCCTTGGTGGAATCGACGGTCATCGTGTTCCACTGTTCGCGGCCCGATGACGCATCCAGTCCGATGAGCCGGCCATCCCACGTGGCGAGGATGACCTTGTCCCGCCAGAGCGCAATGCCGCGACTGACGTTCATCCCCGCGCGCATCCGGTCTGCTCTCTCCGCAACGTGCGGATCGTACGTCCAGATCATGCGCCCACTCGTGGCCTCGACCGCGCGCACAACATTCATGCTGCCGATAAAATAGAGCACACCGTCCGAGACCAATGGCGTCGAAACGAGGCCGCTTTTGTCCGGCAAGTCCACGAACCAGTCCACCTTCAGGTTCGCGACGTTGGAAGTATCGATCTGCCGCAGCGGACTGAATCGCTGTTCGTTCAGCGTACGACCGAAGGCGAGCCAGTTCTCTCCCTGCGACGTGTCGCTCAGGGCCGCGTCGTCGATCGAACGGGAATTCGATCCGCTGCAGGCCGCGAGCAGGACGGCGAGGAGGGGCAGGCGTTTCATCTGGAGTAATCGCTCCGGTTGAGAGGCGCCCCAATAAGGCGCGCTCGAGGTCCGGCCGGAAGACCTGTTGGGAACTGGCGACCGGTCGGCGCGGGTCTACATTCGAGCGACCATGACCGACATCGAACGCGCGCTGGCCGGGCGCTACAAGATTGAACGTGAGCTCGGGCGCGGCGGTATGGGTGCCGTCTATCTCGCGCGAGACCTGCGCCTCGATCGTCCGGTCGCGCTCAAGGTGCTGCCGCCGGAATTTGCTGCCAACAGCGCCCTCCGCGAACGCTTCCTGCGTGAAACGCGGACCGCCGCTTCGTTTTCGCACCCGAACATCGTCCCGGTGCACTCGGTTGAGGAGCACGACGGTGTGCTTGCGTTCGCAATGGGATTCGTCGAGGGGGAGAGCCTGGCCGAGCGGGTGAAGCGTCAGGGCGCCCTGGATTCGCGCAGCGTCGCGCGACTGCTGACGGACGTGGCGTATGCGCTGGCCTACGCGCATGGGCGCGGCGTGGTCCATCGCGACATCAAGCCCGACAACATCATGATCGAGCGCGCCACCGGCCGCGCGCTGTTGATGGACTTCGGCATTTCGCGGTCGATCAGCGGCGCCACGGTGGAAGCGGCGGGCCTGACACGCGTGGGTGAAGTTGTCGGCACGCCCGAATACATGAGCCCAGAGCAGGCGACGGGCGATCATGTCGACGGTCGCAGCGATCTCTATTCGCTTGGCCTGGTGGCGCTCTTTGCGTTGATGGCGCGCCCGGTCATCACCGGCGAAACGACGCAGCAGATCATCGTCAGGCAGCTCACCGAAACACTGCCGCCAACGAAGTCGTTGCGCCCCGACACGCCGGCGGCCCTGGCGGAAGCGATCGACCGCTGCGTGATGAAGGATCCCGCGGCCCGCTTCGAGAGCGCCGAGTCGCTGGTGGAACAGCTCGATCGCGCGCAGTTGGCCGCGCCCGAGATTCCACTCGGCATTCGACTGTTCGCACAGGAGGCCGGTACGTTAGGCCTGGTCCTGGCATTCTTCATCATCATGAGCTGGCTGATGATTCAGCAGGCGGTGGAATCGCAAAGCGGCATCGACCGGATGCTGCCGACCGTCGTGCTGTTCGGCGTGGCATTGACGCGCGTTATGCAGACGCGCGCTGAAGCGCGGCGACTGGCGATGGCGGGTTTCTCCGTTCCCGACGTCCTGAAAGGGATGACGGCGGTAGTGAATGAACGCGAAGCATTGCGGGAACAGATCCGTCCAAACGTGGAAGTGCAACGCCGCCGCAGGCGAACCGTTCGCTGGGCGATCGCAATGCTGGGGATAAGCGGGGTCCTGTTCTACGCCGCCATTGCATCCCGCGTCCAGCTCGGCCCGCGCCAATTCCGTGTCGGATTCGGCGGCGCGACCATGGCGATCACGTCACTCATCCTGCTTGGCGTGAGCCTCGTCCTGCTGATGCGCAGTCCGTTTCGCATGCCGGTGGGTGAGCGGCTGTTCCGCGTGATCTGGCTCGGTAGATTCGGGCGCTGGTTCCTGAAGCGAGCATCGCGTGGTGTTTCGGCCAGTGCTACCGCATCGACTGGCGACACGGGCGCATCGGCGACCGTGGCACCATCGGCGGTGTCCGCTGCTTCGATTGAAAACGGTGCCTCGCTATCCGATCTGGATCAGCGGGTACGGGCACTCGAGCAGTGGCGCCGGTCGCAATCACGAAGTGGCTGAGACACAAGGCCGACAGACTGGGGGCTGGGCTGGGGCTGGGGCTGGCGGGCGCATGTATGTTTCAGGCTCACCGCTCGCCGAGCCCGGCATGGCCTCGAAACTCTCCGACATCGAAATCCAGCGAGCACTCGGCGCTCGATCGGGCTGGACCCGCCGCGGCAACGCGATCACACGGACGTTCGAGTTTCCGACGTTCAAGGCGGCGATCGCGTTCGTGAATCGGATTGCCGACATCGCGGAGAAGATGGACCATCATCCCGACGTCGACGTCCGCTACACGAAGGTGACGTGCATACTGTCGACTCACTCAGCGGGCGGAATTACGTCGAAAGATTTCAAGCTGGGGGAAGAAATCGACAACAGCCTGAGTCGCGAGTCATAGACGACTCAATAGGGTCGCACTACCACCGTACCGGTCTCACTGGGATGCAGGATGCACCGATACGTCCACTTTCCAACTGATGGAAAGGTTCTCTGTACCGACGTGTCCTGAACTGCGGTGATATCCGCCGGCGGGGCAAGCGCGCCGGTCCTGTCGAATACCACACCGTGGCGTGTGCCGGAGGGGAAGAGCCAGGTGACGGGTATCCCCGCTGGTACACTGGTGCTGTCCGGAACGAAACGGTCGGGATTCGCGCGTACCGCCGCACCATACTGTGGATAGACGCTGACGCCGACGGATGCCCGCGAGACCACGGTTGATTCAGGAAGTACCATCAGACCGGTGATGAACGTTCTGCCTCCGCGGAGTGCGGTTACCTGGCCGTGCGAGTTCAAATAGGCAACCGTGCTGTCTCCGGTCGAAAAGGCAATTGCGGCTGGCGCAGGCATCCGGAAACCCAGTGAATCGGTAATCACCGGCTCGAAGCTGTGGATGCCTCCGACCGTCATCCCGAACCCATCAGCGAGCCCTGCCAGCAGGCGGAACGCGACCAGTCGGCGCCTAACGATAATGTCGATGGACTCACTCACATCCCCGAGCGTCGCGGTGATCCTGGCTTTTCCGTCAGCAACCGCCTCGAGGCTCAGCAGCTGCGGGCTCAAGCGGAGGACCGTGAGGACGTCGGGGTTGTCGGAGGCAAAGGTGACTGCACTCGCCATCGGTGCACCGCCGTCGTCCAATACGGCAGCCTTGAGGACGCGCGATTCACGCCGAGACCGTAAGGTGTCTGGTCCGTTCAGGCTGAGCTGAACGCGAATCCCGAGCTCTGATGCGGACGGCTCCGAGCAGCCCAGAGCCGTAACCGCGACGACGAGACCTGCCGTGAAGCGCCACTGCCTGATACCCGCGAACTTCTCCATCGCCAATCCCTCATGATCCGCCGAAGCGAGCAAGGGCGCCGCGACGACGGCGCCCTCACTTGCAGATTCATCGTAACCGATAGACCCCGGTCACGAGTCACCAGTCACGAATCACTCCCTCCGCCCACCCAGTAGCGACAGGATCGCCAGGAACATATTCAGCAGGTCGAGATAGATCGCGACCGCGGCCTGAACGTAGTCGTCCGGCCCATAGACGTTGCGAAGTCGCCACGTATCGAAGATCAACAGGCCGCCGAACACGAACACCGTCGCGCCGGCGATCCATAACGAGGCCGTCGGGTTCTGGAAGAACATGTTCAGCAGCGACGTCGCTATCAGGACAACCAATCCGATCGTGAAGAACCCGCCCCAGGCGCTGAAGTCCTTCTTGCTGACAAACGCGTACAGCGTCAGCGCACCAAACGTGACGCCAGTCAGCAACGCGGCCTGACCAACCACTCCCGGCTGCGTCTGGCCGAGGAGGTAAATGAAGGGCGAAATGAGAATCCCTTCAAGGAACGTGAAGAGGAAAACCAGTCCGATGTTCGTCGGGAAGATGTTCCGGAACTTCAGCGCGCCCATGAGCGGCAGGAACATGCCGATCATCGTGATGATCGGGTGACGCGCGGCCCAGTTGAGGACCGGCGGTGTCGACATTGAGAACGACACGCCGCCCATCGTGACCAGCACGCTGGCCAGCACGAGCAGGTACGTGCGGCGGACAAGCGTCGCCCGTTCCACGCCGGTGCGGACCGGAATGGCGCCGGTCATTGGTCGATACGAAATGCCCATTCTTGCGAACTCCTCGAGAGGTTGCGCTACGGTCTCAATATAAACGATCGAGGAGTTGAATCGTGAATCGTGAATCGCGAATCGTAAGGTGTAACTGCTTACGGCACTTCGGGTTGATGCTCGGGCCATTCACCGATTCGGTTCACAGTCTGGCCAAAACAATGAACCACAGGGAACACAGACGTGCGGCTGTTTCAGTTCTGTGTTCCCTGTGGTGAAATGCTTTTCCAGAGACCGGGAAGCTATCCGCGGCGCAAATCTATCGAACCGTTCACGGTCGACAGGTCGATCTTCATACCGCCGCGCCCGATCGTCGCCGCGATGCGCCGCGGACTGATCCGTCCATTGACCGTCATCGGGAAATCGGATCCGACACTCCCGTTCACAGTGCGCATCGTGATATCCGCGTTCAGCCCATCTGGTACGGTGACGGAGATGGATCCATTCGTAGTCGAGAAATCAAGGTTGCCGGTTCCGATCGCGCCCATGCGGACGTCGATCTCGCCATTCACGGTGCTGGCGTTCACCGGACCACCACTCGACCTGGCCTCAATCCCGCCGTTCACGGTGTGCGCCTCGACTTCGGCTGTGGCGCCGGCGATGTCGAGGCCGCCGTTGATCGAGCTCACGTCCACCTTCACACCGTCCGGAACGCGAACCGTGATCTCGAGGCTGACGTCGTCATCGTTGCGATCGTCGCGACTCCAACGGTCCCGATCCCGACGGCGATCGCGCGTGCGATAACCCTGCTCGTCGCACTCTTCGGTGACGTCGCGCCAGATGGCGCAAACGAGGACGTCGCCCTCGCCGGATCCAACGCGGGTGACCTCGACGCGCACATCTTCGGGATTGCCGCGGCGCCAACGTTTCACCGCGACCACTTCCAGACGACCCCCCGACGCCCGCTCCACCTTCACCGAGCCGTTCAGGTTGCGGGCATACACCCAGCGTCCGGATGAGACGGCTCCGTCCCACTTGAAATCTCTATCGCTCGAGCCGCGCTCCTGAGCGCCGGCGCTGGCGGTGAGGGTGAAAGCGAGCACTGCGATCCCAGGCCCCAGGCCCCAGGTCCTGCGAGAACGACGACGAGTGACACTCATGAGTGTGATCTCCGTTGCCTAACGGCGCTGGGTGGTGGCGCGTCGGATGACGATTCCGCCGCTGAAGGATTCCGCTGTCACGCGGGCTTCACCCGCGCCAACGTTGAACTCGAGTTTCTGTCCGTTCCGCCGCGGCTCACGATTGGGCTGCAGCGTGAACGGGAAATCCGAATCCACCTCGCCATTGAACGTCTCGACGCTGAATCGGGCGCTCGTGCTCGGAGGAATCGTCATTGTCACACTGCCGGAATGTGACGTGAAGGAATACCGCCCCTTTGGATCAAGCGGGCCCACGAAATCCACCTCGCCGCTCACGCTCGATGCCTCGATGTCAGGCGATACCACGTTCGTCAGTTCCACGTCTCCACTCGTCGACTCGGCGGCGACCGACGCGCCTTGCACGTCGGTCAGCGACACCGTGCCGTTCAACGAGGTGGCATCAACCGCGCCGCGAATCCGCAATCCGGTCGCATCGCCAGACAGGGTCACCATCTCGACACGCCCGACCCCGTCGGTCACTTCCACGTCCCCGTTGTTCGTGTGCAGCTCGGCGTCGCCTTTCACTCCCCGCACGGCCAGGTTGCCGTTCATGCTGCTCAGGATGACACGCACACCTTCGGGTACAGTGATCTCGTACTGCGCATCGCCGGAGCGGCCACGGTACCCTTCCGCCTCGATGGTCATGCGGGTGGAGGTGAAGCGCCACCGCGTTCCTCGTTCGGTCACCGCTCTTACACGAGCTTCCTGTCGAGTCCACCCAGTGACGACGATGTCGCCGCTGAACGTCGTCAGGTCGAGTACGCCGTCTTTCGTGAAGGCGAAGGTTGTGTCAATCCTGGACTGCGACGACTGTATCGAGCCTTGGCTCCTCGAGTCGTAGCCCTGGTAGTGCCGGTCGAGCCCGGACAATGCGCTTTCGACGCTGCGCATCGCTCCATCGATGCTTGCCTCGACGGTTTTCTCGATGTTTTTCGCCAGGCGTTCGGCGCGCCGCTCGATCTCGCGCTCCTTTGCTTCCTGTTCCCGCTCGCGCTCCCGTTCGCGCTTTTCGCGCGACGACTGCGCGGGCAGCACGGTGGTCGAGAAGGCGAGCAGCAGTAACGCGATACGACTCATGGTCTTGTACATGGTTCCTGAGGAGATCACGAAGACCCCACCGGCATCAGCGCCACGCGGCGCAACACGCCGAGCTTCTTCTCGAGGGCCCGGTTCAATTGTTCGTTGAGGAAACTGCTCGACGCGTCGCCCGCCAATGCGGCGCGGGCATCGGTAATGGCCTGGTCAATCGCCTTGAGGCTTTTTTCGACCGCGGTCACGGTTGCGGTGTCCAGGTCTCCGCGCCGCTGCTCGAGAATCACGCGCAGGCGACCGATTTCCTGGTCGTACATCACTTCTGGTGCTGAGGGCTCACCGCGCACGAGCACCGCAGATCCGCTGCCTGACGATTTCCGAGGCGGCGCCACCACACGCGGCGTCGTCGCGGTGGTTGCGAAGCTGTCTTCGGTGGGAGTCGTCGAGACCGTTTGCTGATCGCCGATCGCTGATCGCTGACCGCTCGTCAGTACGTACGTGACCCCGGACGACACCGCTATCAACACGACCGCCGCCGCGGCCAGCTGCCAGTTGCGGCGCGGCATGGCCGGTGCCTGACGAGGCTTGAGTTCAATGACCGGTGCCTCAATTCGTGCGGCGATTCCCTCCCACAGGTCTCGGGACGGGGCCAACGCGGGCAGCATTGCTGCCTCGCGACGAATCGCCTCGAGGTCGCGCACGATCGCGGCACAGCGCAAACACTCGCGCAGGTGCTGATCGACCGCGCGGCGGTCGGCGTCGGCGAGGTCGCCCTCGAACCATGCCGAGAGCAGCGTGTCTACGTGTTCAGGGGTGTTTGTCATCGTTATCGCTCCAAAGCCTTTCGCAGAAGCATTCGTGCCCGGTGCAACTGCGCTTTACTGCCACCTGTCGTGATCGCCAATTGTTCAGCGATCTCTTCGTGCTTGTAGCCTTCGACGTCGTGCAGGACGAAGACCTTTCGTGCGCCCGGAGGCAGCATGCCAATGGCCTGCTCCAGGTCCATCGCGAGCCCCGGTGTAACTGGCCGGGCGCTCAGTTGCCATTCAATCGGTTCTTCTTCCGGCTCGGCATCCCTGCCTCCGAACCGCTTACGGTCCCGCCCCTCGGTCTTCCGTGCGTTCAGCACAACGTTCACTGCCAACCGATGCAGCCAGGTCCCGAACGCGCTGTCGCCGCGGAAGAGCGAAAGTTTCTGCCACGCCCGAACGAAAACGTCCTGGGTCAGCTCTTCGGCTACCCCACGATCGTTCGTCATCCGGACGCAGAGCGCGAAGACGCGATTCACGTGGACACGGTACAGCTCCTCGAACGCCTGACGGTCTCCCGCTGTGGCTCGAGCGACATCCTTTGCGATTCGCTCGTCCTGCAGCGAGTCGTCGTCGATGATCGGCACCGTCATTTCGTGGGTCGGTCTCAACGCTCGGTGGATGAGATAGTTGAGCCGGCCCGAAGGTTTGAATAGGGGACCCGGGCGCTACTGCCGTTCGGGCAGCCAGCTACGGCTGGCCTGGTACCCTACGGGCCGCGGACTGTCGTGCGTTTCAGCCCATCGATGCCACAAACCTGATTCTTCGTGTGGCGGGGGCTCGTCCGATTAGTGTGTCTCCATAGAAGTAGTGCCACTCGAACAAGGACGTCGGGATGAAGGGACGTTTGAACATCAGTGTACTGGCTCTGCTTGGCCTGCTGGCCGCATGTGAACAGAATCCCACTGAACCGCCTGAGGGATTCCCACACGCTTTGGCGACGCCGGCGTGCGGTCCAGTCGACCAGGCCCTCGTTGCGATCTACCTCGCCGCGGCGCCGATCGAATCCTCTCAGCCGGCCGTGCCTTTCGTTCAGATCACCGTACCCGGGCCGTTGACGGAACTGCGAGCGGGCCAGAACTGGTCGATCAGCGAGGACTATTCGCAAGGCACTGCCTGGCGCTTCTACGGCGGCACAAACGCGCCCATCACGGCGAATCAGGGCGACGTGGCGATCACGGAAGTGAGTTCGACCATGATCCGCGGATCCGTCAACTTGCGTTTCATGGACGGATCCCGGATTCGCGGCACGTTCGACGCGGCGTGGCATCCACTCGTGCTGTTCTGCGGGTAAAACGGGTAGGCGGGCAGACGGGCAGACGGGCAGACGGGCAGACGGGGAAAAAACGTTAGGCGTTGGCGAGACCAGCTGCGAGCTGCCGCACATATGGCACCAGTTCGCCCGGCGAGCGAAGAACGGCCTCGGCGCCGGCATCGAGCAGTGTCTCCGTGGCGAACGCCCCCCACGTAACGCCTAACGCGTGGACGCCGGCCGCCCGAGCGGCCTGCATGTCGTACGGCGAATCACCGACATACAGGGCGTTCCCCGGAGCCGACCCAAGCTGCTCGAGCGCCATCAGCACGGGCTCGGGATCCGGCTTGTGGCGCGTGGTTGAATCCGACGCGATCACGCATCGCATGTACCGGGCGAGGCCAACGTGGACCAACGCACGTTCGGCCATGAAGCCGACCTTGCTGGTGACGATGCCCATCGCACACCCGGCCGTGTCGAGGCCGGCGACGGCTTCGACGATACCATCATAGGCGTTCGTCATGCGGTCGTGATGCTCCAGCTGGTACTCGCGATACTTCGAGATGAGGAACGGCAGGTCGTTGTCGTCCACGAGCCATGGACCGAATGTCGTCGGCAGGGGCCGGCCGATGGTGTTCCGGATCTGCGCCTCGCTAGGCGACGGACCGGGTCGGCTCGCGAACGCTTTCATCGCGGCCGCCACGATGAGCTCGATGGAATCGACGAGCGTACCGTCGAGATCGAAAAGGACCGTGGGAGGACTGCCAGCCACGTCGACGTCAGTCGGCAACGCGAACGCCCGGGTTCCGCAGCCCGGCCGTGGCGTGCCAGCTCCCCAACTGGCCGAGATGATGGGCGAGGTGACCGGTCATGAGGTACGCCGCAAAATCGCCGGCGGTGGGAAAGGCGCCCAGCGCCGGTGTGTAGGGATTGGGCAGTGCCAGCGTTTCGTCGGGCGCGTTAGGCGCCGACGCGAAGAAGTCACGATAGATGGTGCCGACCATGTCACGGAGCTCTGACATCGGGGGATAGACGGACTGGTCGAGCGACGGGAACGTTCCGGGGTTGAACAAGGCTCGCCATTCCTTCGGGCACATCGGCGTGAGACCACAGATCCGGCGTCCGAAATCGCCGGTGACGGAGAGGTGACCAACGAGCCACCCCGCGGTCTTCACGCCGGCGATAGGCTCGAGCGCGAGATGATTGTCGTTCAGGTCAGCGAGCCAGCGCTTGCCCTGACCGAAAATGAATTTGCCTTGGGGGGCGAACGTGCTGAGATGATTCATTGCAGTCGAGTAAACGGGCAGACGGGGCAGACGGGCAGACGGGCAGAGAAGGGCGGAGACTCAGATGGCCCCGATGGACCATAGCAGAAACGTAATCGCCATCGCCGAGACGCCGTTCACGAACGTGACGCCTCCAAACGAGATCAGCGCGGACCTCAAGGGCATGCGCGTGAGCGATGTGCAGACCCAGAAGTAACTCGAGTTCACGTACTTGATGATCATCGAGCCGCACGACCCGGCGAGCATGGTCGCCTCTGGGCTCAGGCCTAGCGCCGGCATCATCGGTGCCGAGATCGATGCGGCGGTGATCACCCCGACGGTTGCTGATCCGGTGATCATATTGCCGACGACGCCCAGCACGAAAGGCAGGAAGATCGACGGAAGGCCGGTCGAGGCCATCCCCTGCGCGATCGCATCGACGGCCGGCGTCTGGCGGAGGATCTGGCTCAACGACCCACCGAGTCCGATGACCATGATCATCATCGCCGAGTTACGGAGCGCGTTCTCGACCCAGGAATTGGTGCGATCGCTCCGCTGCTCCGCGGTCGCGTTGCGATAGGCGAATAGCACGCTGATGCTGAGCGCAACCACCGGCCAACCGAGATACAGCATCGCGACGTTGAGGATGTGTCCCGGCGGCAGCACGAGCGCCAGGGTGCTTTGGCCGGCGATCAGCACCAGCGGTAATAACAATGGAACGAACGCGCGCGCGGGCGTCGGCAACAACTCCTCGAGCCCGCGATCAGCGAACGATTGTCCGGCAAACTCTGCTGAGGGTGGCGATTCGAGTCGTGGACCTACAATCATGGCGTACATCCAGCCCACCAGGCACGCACCGAGGCAGATAATGCAGCCGAAGAGAATGACCTTTCCCATGTCTGCCTGCAGAATCGCCACGGCGGCGAGAGGACCTGGGGTCGGCGGGACGATGGCATGGGTGAGCATCGCGGCGCCTATCAGGCCGGTCGACATCGTGGCCATGTTGAGGCCAGTACGGATTGCCGCCGAATGCACGAGCGGATTCAGGATTACGTAACCGATATCGCAAAAGATTGGAATGCCGATGAGGTAGCCGCTCAAGGTGAGCGCGAGCGGCATCCGTTTCTCGCCAACCCACTTGATCATCGACAGCGTTATGCGCTCGATCGCCCCGGTATGCTTCAGCGCCTCGGCCAGCAGTGAGCCTACCACGATCACCACGGCGATCGTCTGGACTGTGCGTCCGAAACCTTGTTCAAACGCGGCGACGAATGCTTTCCGATCGATGCCCGGAACCAGTGCAAACAACAAAAGCGGGGCGAGGATGGCGATGAAGACGTGCCATCGGAAGCGCGTAATGGTGAGGAAGAGCAGCGCCACAATGCCTATCAGGCCGGCGAGCGCGATGACCACGCTGTCGGTAATCATCGGGGCGGCGGCCGGAGCCTGAGCAAGCAGAGCGGCCGTCACGGAGACGGCTCAGTCATGATCGCCCGATGGAGCAGCGTCACGGGGTGTTCGGCGCGCCGTCCCGTTCCGTGCGCGATTTGCTGCCGGCACGAGACGCCGGTCGCAGCGATCAGCGCGTCCGGCGACGAGCGCACCGCCGGGAAGAGGCGCATCTCGCCGATCTGCATGGAGAGGTCGTAGTGATTTCGCTCGAAGCCAAACGAGCCAGCCATGCCGCAACATCCGGCGTCGAGAACCGAGACCTGAGCGCCGGGAATCCGCTCGAGTAACCGAACCGTCGGCGACAAGGCGCTCGCGGCTTTCTGGTGGCAATGACCGTGGAAAAGGACGGGCTTGGGGCTTGGGGCTTGGGGTGTGGAGAGCGAACCGTCGTCAATCGCATCAACGAGTAGCTCCTCCACCAACCTCGCTTGACGAGCCACGGCAACGGCGCGCTGGTCGCCGCGCGACAGCGATACCAGTTCGTCCTTGAGCGTGAAGACGCACGACGGTTCACAGCCGACGATCGGCACGCCGGAGAGGGCGGCCGGGGCGAGCCGATCCAGAAGCTGCGCGTGCCGCTGTTTTGCGGCACCTAACAAGCCTTTCGAAATCAATGATCGGCCGCAGCACACGTCGTCCACGAGGCGCACGCGCCAACCGGCTCGTTCCAGCAAGTCTATAGATGCGGACCCAATCTCCGGCTCGCTGTAACTGCTGAACGAATCGCCGAAAAAGATCACTTCACCGCGCGCTCCTGAGCCTTGCGGAGTCCGCTTGCGAAACCAGGCGCCGAGTGACTGGCGCGCAAACGTCGGCAGCGGCCGACGCCTATCGATTCCGCTCAACCGTTCCGTCAGGCCGCGCACGAAAGCCGAGCGACCTGCCGCGTTGGCCATCGGTGCGAACAGCGACCCGAGGCGATTCACCCGGCGGGCATTGCCGAAGAGACGAGCCGACAGCGGCGTCCCCTTGCGTGCATAACGATGAAAGAGCGTCTCGGCCTTGAGTGTCGCCATGTCGACGGACATCGGGCACTCCGACTTGCAGGCCTTGCACTCGAGGCAAAGGTCGAGCGCCTCCATCAGCGCGTCGTCACCCAGGGCCGCCAGCGGGTCGGGCGACGACAACGCGTCGACCAGCGCATTGGCCCGGCCGCGTGTCGAATGCCGTTCGTCTCGCGTCGCCATGAACGACGGGCACATCGTGCCGCCTGACGCGGCAGACTTCCTGCACGCACCTACCCGCACACAACGGTTGGCGGCGCCACGCATGCCGTCCTGGTAGGGGAACGGGAAAAGCGTTGCGACGGGAAGCGCGCGTGGAAGGCTCGGCTCGCGCAGCGAGTCGGTCATCGAGGGTGAATCAACCTTCTTCCCGGGATTCAGCCGGTTGTCCGGGTCGAAGGCGCGCTTCAATTCCCGCATACCTTCATACAACTCATCCCCGAACAGCCGTCGACTGAACTCAGCCCTAACGAGTCCATCACCGTGTTCACTGCTGTTCATTCCGCCGTACTGTTTTGTGAGCAGCGCAACTTCCTCAGCGACGGCGCGCATCTTTGCCACTTCACCGGGACGGCCGAGGTCCATGAACGGCCTTATGTGCAGGCAACCGGCGGATGCATGGCCATAAAACCCGGCGCGAAGGCCGTGGCGCTCGAGGATGCCGGCGAAACGCTCGGTGTATTCCCGCAATTGACGCGGATCGACCGCGGTGTCTTCGACAAACGCAATCGAGCGCTCGTTCCCTTGTCCGGCAGCGCTGAGCAATCCGAGTCCTGCTTTGCGCAGTTCACGGAATCGCTTGAGCTCTACCGGCGTGGTGGCACGCGCAAGCGCGTACCCGTGATTGTTGCGACGCCAGCGTTGCTCGAGCTCCTGGGCCGCGGCGCTCGCTTCAAGGGGCATGCCCCCATAGAACTCGACCCACAGGAGCGCGCCTGGATCGCCGTTCAGCACGGAAACGAGGTGGCTGTGCAGCGGGGAGATGCGCGCGAGGTTCAGGATGGCGCGATCGACCAGCTCGATGGCCGCGGCCCCGCAGTCCAGCGCGTCATCGACAGCCGCCAATGCGGCGGACACCGACTCGAAATGGCCGGCCAGCGCCGCTACCGCACCAGGGACCGGCACGAGCTTGACGGTTGCCTCGGTAGTGATGGCCAATGTGCCTTCGGAACCGACAACCACCTTCGACAGGTCGAGCGGGCCATGTTCTGGCAGGAGGCGCTCGAGCCGGTATCCGCCGCTGCGACGCCAATACGGAGGGAAGCCGGTGCGAATCGCGTTCGCCCGTCGCTCAGCGATTGCAGGAACGTCGCGATAGAGTTTCGCTTCGAGGGAGTCGCCGCGCGCGCGCCGCGACGCCTCGTCAGGCGACGCTGGACCCAACGATGCGCGCGTACCATCGGACAGGACGACCTCGAGCCCCAGGACGTGGTCGACGGTCATTCCGTAGCGGGCCGACCGGGAACCACAGGAGTTGTTGCCGATCATGCCGCCCAGCGTGGCGCGATTGGAGGTCGACGTATCGGGCGCGAACATCAAGCCGTGCCGCGCCGCCGCGCCGTTCAGGTCATCTTGTACGAGCCCGGGTTGCACCCGGGCGGACCTGGCCTCCGGGTCGATCCTAACGAGTGCGTGCATATGCATCGAGAAGTCCAGCACCACGGCGTGTCCGACCGTCTGGCCGGCGAGGCTTGTGCCACCACCTCTTGGCAATACCGGGACTCCAAAGCGCTTCGCGACGTCGACGGCAGCAACGACATCGTCAGCTGATCGGGGAAAGACCACGCCGATCGGCTCAATAGAGTAGATGCTCGCGTCGGTGGCGTAGATCCGGCGGGTGAGCTTGTCGAACCGAACCTCTCCTTGCAGAGCCGCCTTCAGCGCATGTTCGAGATCGCTGTGGGCCGACGCGCTCACCTGCTTTCCCACGAGGGGGCGCGTTTTTCCGCAAATGCGTTCACGCCTTCCCGGAAGTCGCGGCTTCCGTACACCTGGCGCACGATATCGTCGCCGTCGGTCAGCGACAACGTGTCGAGCACGCGCGAAACCATCTGCTTCGTCGCGCGCAGCGTCAGCGGAGCGAGGCCGGCCAACCTCGAGAGCAATTCGCTCACCCGCTGTTCCAGGCGCTCGACTTCCGCAACGGTACTGACAAATCCCGACGCTTTCGCTTCGGTTGCTTCCATGGCGGCGGCCGTCATGATCAGCGCCTTGGTTCGTGAAGGGCCGAGGTGCGCCACCAGCCTGGCGACGCTGCGCAGCGAAAGCGTGTTCCCAACCGTTCTCGCGATCGGCGCGGAGAAGAGCGCGTCCGGTGTGCAGATCCGCACGTCGCAGGCCATGGCGAAAAGAAGCCCGGCGCCTGCCGCATGACCCTGCACGACGGCCACCGTCGGTACGCGGACCGTTTCCAGTCGCAAGACGATGGCTTCGAGCTGCCGTTCGTACTCCACGCCATCGTCAGCCGACGCGAACGACTCGAACTGCTTGATGTCGGTTCCCGCGACAAAGTTGCCGCCGGCACCACGAAATTCCGCGACACGGATGGTCGTATCGGATTCGAGCTGGTCGAGCGCCGCCGACAGCTGATCGTACATCGCCCAGGTCATCGCGTTGCGTGCTCCAGGGCGATCGAACGTTACGCGTGCGATCTCTCCGCGCTTCTCGAAGTGAACGGCGGCCGATGCGGTCATGAATCGCCCCACGGTGAACGGTTGCCCGCGATCGCGGCGAAGACCTCCGCCGTGTGTTCACCCAGCAGCGGCGGTGCGCGCCTGACGGTAGCGGGAGTCTCGCTCAACTTGACCGGAATGCCAAGCGTTCGCACCGGGCCTTCAACGGGATGCTCGACTTCTTCGACCATCTTCCGGGCCGTCGTGTGCGGAGCGTCGAACACCTGCGCATAGTCGAGGATCGGTCCGCAGGGGATGCCTTCCGCGAGCAAGCGACTGACCCAGTGGTCGACGTCATGCGCGGCGAGTGCGCGCTCGATTTCCGCCACGAGTTCGTCGAGGTGTGCCAGGCGCTCGGCGTTTGTCGCGTATCGCGGATCGCTCACGAGTTCGGGCCGATCGAGGACGTTGCAAAGGCGTTCCCAGTGCGACGATGTCAGGGCGGCGATGGTCAGGAAGCCGTCGCGCGCGCGAAAGGCCTGGTAGGGCGCGCTCAGTCGGTGCGAAGAGCCGAGTGGCTGGGGCGGCTCACCGGTCGCCCAGAACTCGGTGGCCTCCCAGACAGAGAGGCCTAACGCGGCTTCGAACAGCGACGTTTCGACGTGCTGGCCGCGCCCGCTCTTCTGGCGGGCCAGGAGCGCCGCCTGGATTCCATTCGCGGCGTAGAGGCCAGCGGCGAGATCCGAAATGGGAATACCACACTTCACGGGCTCGGCTTCGGCGGATCCGGTGACGCTCATGACGCCGGACATCGCCTGGGCGATGAGGTCGAAGCCTGGACGATCGGCCCAGGGGCCCGACTGGCCGAAGCCGGAGATGCTCGCGTAGACCAATCGCGGATTCGTGTTTCGCACCGACTCGAACCCGATACCGAGCCTCGTCGCGACGCCGGGCCGAAAGCTCTCGATCATCACATCGGCGTCCTTCAGCAGCAACCGGAAGCGCTCGAAGTCAGCAGAATCCTTCAAGTCGAGCACGACACTTCGCTTGTTGCGGTTGAGCGCAAGAAACGGCGCGTGATCCTTACCCTTCATCTGAAGGCGATGCCCGCCCATCGCGCGGGATAGATCGCCACTCGGCGGCTCGACCTTGATGACGTCGGCGCCGAGGTCGGCCAGCAGCATGGTGCAGAATGGGCCGGCCATGACCTGCGTGAGGTCCACGATGCGCACGCCCTGGAGGGGTGACGTCATCGTCTCTCGTCAGGCAGCCTGAGCCGGCGCCGGCCTCTTGGCGTATTGATCGAGTCCCAGGCCGAGCGAAATGGTCGCCAGCACGAAGACCGCCGCGGTGAAGAACGGGACGCCCTGGCCCAGCGTGTCGAACGCGAAACCGGCCCACAGCGGGGCGATGATGCGTGACACGCCTCCGAAGCTCTGCTGGAGCCCCATGTACAGTCCACGATCGGCCGGGTTGATCACGCGCGACAGCAGGGCCGTGACGCAGGGGAACGTGAACGCCGTGCCTAACGGTAGCATCGCCACCGACAACGCGAGGAACAGCAGGTTCGGCGCCAGCGGCATGGTGAAGAGGCCGAGGGCGAGCAGCACGAGTCCGAACCGGGACAAACGTGCCTCACCCATCCGGTCCACCAGCTTGCCCAGGAGCAGCACCCGGGCAAAGACCGAAATGCTGCCGATGTACATGAAGAAGTAGCCGATCGTCGCCTCGGTCACCTGGAACTTGTCGTTCAGGAACAGCGGCAGCACCGGGAACGTCCCCTGGAAGGCGCCGATAGCGATCGCGTAGATCCAGATCAGCCGCGACGACGGTTCACCCGAATGCGTGATCACGCGGAGCAAGGCCTCGCGAGGACGGCGCCGTTCCGACTCGAGATGCTGGTGGGTCTTCGACTCCTTCAGGTACTTCCACGCGAAGAGGATTGTGATGCCACACAACATCGCGGCCACAATACCCGGTGCCGCGGTTCCCATTCGCACTTCACCGTCGCCCGGCAGGAGATCCTTGTGGCCGAGGACGACGGCGAATGCACCGACCACCGGGCCTAACGCAACGCCAAGGTTGGTGGCGGCGGAGAGCCAGCCCAGGTTGCGGGCACGATGTTCAGGCTCTGTGGTATCGGCGACATACGCCTGGATGACGCCGACCGTACCGCCACCAGCGCCCTGGACGATGCGCGAGAGGAACAGCAGCCAGAGCGACTCGGCAAACCCGAACACGAGGTAGGCCACGCCGGCCGCGCTCAGCGCGATCAGGAGGGCGGGGCGGCGGCCGAATTTGTCCGAAAACCGGCCCCACATCGGAGAACTGAGGAGCTGCGCGACGGTGAACGCCGAGGCGATCACGCCGGACAGAATCCCGATGCCGAGATGCATGCCCAGGAAGTCGACGCCTTCGCCGCCGAGCTTCTTCACATAAAACGGCATCAGCGGCACGACCATCAACAGGCCGACCATGTCCATGAACGCCGTGGCCATCAACACCATCAGCTTGGGCGGAATCTTCTTCAGTTCACGCCCGAGCACGAACAGCAGCGCGGCGCCGATGAGGGCGAGAACAACGCGCACGATCGGCGACGAAAGCGTCTGTGCCACGCCCGATTGGATGGTCACGTCAGGCGGTCGGCTTTCCGAGCGCGGCAGGTGGAACTGCGCGTCCAACCACGCCGGCCAGGGCAACGATCGTCAACACGTAAGGAATCATCTCGACAAACTGCGACGGTATCAGTTGGAGGCCCTGGAGCTGGATCTGGAGTGTTTCGGCTGCCGCGAACAATACGCACGCGACCGCCACTCGCGTCGGGCGCCAGTTTCCGAAAATCACCGCCGCGAGGGCGATGAAGCCGCGACCCGCGGTCATGTTGTCGGTGAACTGGTGCTGGTCGAGCGCCAGGTACACCCCACCCAGGGAGGTCAGCGCACCCGCGGCGAGAACCGCGGCCCATCGCACGCGCGACGGTCCGACGCCGAGGCTTTCCGCCGCCTCCGGCTTTTCCCCTACTGCACGAACGCGTAAACCGAAGGGCAGGTTCCCGAGTACCCACGCGACGGCTGGCAGGGACAGCAATCCGGCGATCACGAGCGGGTTGGCGAGCGATGCCAGGACGGCAACCGGCCCCGACGCGCTGTCGCCGGACGTCACATACCAGTCGAATCCGGAAACGCGGGGAGAATTCGAGGAACTGTCGAAGGCGAGCCGGAGGAAGAACCGCGTGGTGCCGATCGCCAGGAGGTTGATCGCAATCCCCACCACGACCTGGTTGGCTCGATACCTGATGGACGCCAACGCGTGCAGGGCGGCCGCGGCGACCCCACCGGCGATGCCGGCGAGCAGTCCCACCCACGCCGACTGCGCGTAAAAACTACCTAACGCGGCGCAGAACGCGCTGGTGAGCATCCACCCCTCGAGCGTGAGCGCGATGATGCCGGCGCGCTCGCACAACACGCCGCCTGACGCGGCCAGGAGGTACGGCGTTGCGATGCGCAGGGTCTGCACGAAGAAGGCGAGGATGATCATGCCGCGACCTTTCGTCGTACGGACCCGACCAGCCGCTGCACTTCCGGGACGGTCACCGCCACGGCGATGATCACGACGGCCGTCAGCACCTCCACCATCTGCTTCGGCACGATCGCATTGACGGCGAGTCCACCTTGCGAGATGGTCGCGAAGAGCAACGCGGCGAGCGGCACGCCGGCGGGATGATTCCGACCCACCAGAGCCACCGCGATGCCAAGGAAGCCGGCGCCGGCGGCAAAGCCTTCTTCGTAATACTGCTTGTAGCCAAGCACGTAGTTCACGCCGCCGAGCCCAGCGAGCGCACCGGCCATCGTGAGGGCGCGAAAGTGTACGCGGCCGACGCTTACTCCGCCGTATTCGGCGGCGTCGGGCTGCAGGCCGGTGGCGCGCAGATCGTAGCCGGCGCGCGTGCGAAAGAGGAACCAGCCCACGGCCAGCGCGGTGACCATCGCGAGAATAATTGTCGCGTTTGCGGCCGAGCCGTGGAATGCGGGTGCTACATCAGAGAGCCGAGGAAGCGCTCCGGCGTTAATCGGAGGTGTGTGGAGCGATTCGCCGACGTGCATTTTCGCGGCCACGATCCAGTTGAGGAACGCGAGCACGACGAAGTTGAGCATGATCGTGACGATCACCTCGCTGGCGCCGAACTTTGCCTTGAGCACCCCTGGCACGGCACCAACAACGCCGCCACCAAGAGCGGCGCCGATCAGGCAGAAAGGCACCGCCAGCAGGGCCGGTGTTCCCGCCGGCAGGAGCAGTCCCGCCATCGCGGCGCCAAAGCCGCCGGCCGCGAGCTGTCCTTCCGCGCCGATGTTGAACAGGCCGGCCCGGAGGCCTAACGCGACGGCCAGCCCGGTGAACGTGAGTGTCGTCGCCTTGTACAGGACCTGCCCCAAGCCGTACGGATTGGCCCACGTTCCCTGGATCAGCAGCCGATACACTTCGCCCGGCGCCTGGCCGAATGAAAGGATCAGCACGTCGCCGACGATGGCGGCAATGAGGAGGGCAACCAGTGGCGCGAGCCAGGTTGTGGCGAGGCCGCCGGCCGTTGCGTTGCTGCTCATGCCACGCGCCCTTCGAGGCCGGTCATGTACGGGCCGAGCACTTCGGCGCTCGCCCGCGCGCGGGGAAGGACGCAGACGAATCGTCCTTCGTACATGACGGCGATGCGGTCGGCCAACGCGAGCACTTCGACGAGGTCGGCCGACACGAGCAGCACGCCCCGCCCGGCGGCGGCGGCCGCGCGGATCCGTGCGTGGATGAACTCGATCGCGCCGACGTCGACGCCACGCGTAGGCTGCGAGGCGAGGAGGACAAAGAACTCGCGTCCCATCTCGCGCGCAATGACGACTTTTTGCTGATTGCCGCCCGACAGCGCGCCAGCCGGCAGAGCCGCGTCAGGCGGCCGGATGTCGAACTCCCTGACTTGCTCGACGGCGTGTGTCGCGATTGCGGTCCGATCGAGAACGCCGCGACGGGTGAAACGGTGTTGTCGCCCGAGGATGAGATTGTCCGCGATCGAGTAGTCCAGCACCAGCCCGCGACGGTGCCGGTCCTCCGGGATGTGCGAGACTCCCGCGTCTCCTCGTTCACGAACCTTCAGCTCGGCGATGTATCGCTGTCCGAGCTTGATGGTGCCTGACGAGACCGCGCGCAGCCCTGCAAGAGCCTCGATGAGCTCGGACTGTCCGTTCCCCTCGACTCCAGCGACGCCGAAGATTTCGCCGGGTGCGAGTTCCAGCGAAACTCGATCCACGGCGACGCGGCCGTTCGAGCCAAGCACTACGAGATCCTGGAGTGAAAGCACACTCGGCGCTGTTGCCACTGGTCTCTGGCCTCTGGCCTCTGGCCTTTCCACCGGACTTTGGTCTTTGGTCTCACGCGGTTCAGAAGTCAGGCCAACGGCCTCTGCCATGACCGTTCCGGCAAGGACGACGTCGCGGCCCACCATCATCTTCGCGATCGCCGCCGGCGACGCCTCACGAGTCGCGATCCGGCCGACCGTTTCGCCGGCGCGCATGACCGTGACCGTGTCGGAGATCTCCATCACCTCGTCGAGCTTGTGGGTGATGAGGACCACGGTGCTCCCCTCGGCGGTCAGGTGGCGGAGCACCGTCCAGAGATCCCTGACTTCGGGGGGCGAAAGCACCGCTGTCGGTTCGTCGAGGATGAGCAGCCGCGCTCCCCTCCACAGCACCTTGAGCACCTCGACGCGCTGGGCCTCACCGACCGAGAGGTCGGAGACCAGCCGGTCGGGCGCCACCACGAGTCCGGTACGCCTGCCTAACGCCTCGACTTCGGCGAGGGCTGCGGCGCGATCGAGTCGTACGCCGCGGCGGGGCTCCCGGCCCAACACCAGGTTCTCGGCGACCGTGAGCGTGGGGACCAGCATGAAGTGCTGGTGCACCATACCGACACCGGCCTCGATCGCCTGACGAGTCGCCCAACCGGTCACGTCGCGGCCGTCTATGGTGACCGAGCCTCCGTCAGGCTCATAAAGCCCGGCGAGGATCCGCATCAATGTCGACTTGCCGGCGCCGTTTTCGCCGACCAGGGCGTGGATTTCGCCCCTCGCGACCTCGAGGTTCGCGTTGCGGTTGGCTTCGACGGCGCCGAAACGTTTCCGAATTCCTGACGCCACCAAAAAAGGTGAATCGACTGAGGCCTGGGGCCTGGGGCTTGGGGCCTTGGGGTCAGTCATCGCGTAAACGGCACACGAATGCGGCCAGCGACAATTTCCGCACGAAGCGCTTCCACGCGCGCGCGAACGCTGTCGGGAATCAGCGCCTTGTTGTGCTCATCGTACACATAGTCGACGCCTGCTTCGGCCAGCCCGAGTTGGTAGATGCCACCCTTGAAGGTCCCGTCCTTCACGCTCTTCACGGCGGCAAATACCGCCTCGTCGACACGCTTCACCATCGAAGTGAGGATGAACCCTGGCGCTTCCGCCTGCTGGTCGGCGTCGACGCCGATCGCGAGACGACCGCGTCGACGTGCAGCCTCGAACACACCGAGCCCAGTGGAGCCCGATGCGTGGAAGATCACGTTTACGCCGGACTGGTATTGGCTCAACGCCAGCTCCTGCCCGCGACCAGGATTGCGGAACGCCTCCGGAGTCACGCCTGCGTACTGAGCGACGACCTGACAGTCCGGGCACACCGCGTTGACGCCAGCTTTGAAACCAGCCTCGAACTTGTGAATCAGCGGGAAATCCATGCCGCCAACAAAGCCGAGCTTCTTGGAGTTCCCGACGAGCGCCGCTAACGCGCCGACGAGGAACGAACCCTCTTCTTCGCGGAACCGCAGCGCCGCGAGGTTTGCCGGCGGTTGGATGACGTTTCCCGCGGAATCGACCGGCGGAGCGTAGTCGATCCCGGCAAATCGAACGTCCGGGTATTCCTTTGAAAGCTGGGAGAGGTCGTCGCTGAAGATGAATCCGACGCCAATCACCAGGTCCATGCCCTCAGCGGCAAGCAACCGAAGGCCGGCTTCGCGGTCGGTTCCCTCACCAGGCTCGATGAAGCGCACACGGGCACCCAGTTCGCGAGCGGCTCGTTGCGCGCCAATGAATGCACCGTCGTTGAACGACTTGTCGCCACGTCCGCCGACATCGAAGACAACACCGACGTCGAGTCCTTCACCAAGAACCGGTGCGGCAGCCTGAGACGGGCGAACGAAGAGCAGTGCGGTGTGCACCGCCAGCAGCCCCAGAACCACGATGATCAGTCTGCGCATGGACGGGGTAAGTTGGCGAGCGACTTGGCGGGTACAAGGGTGGAGGGGTGAAAGGGTGAAAGGGTGAAAGGGTGCAAGGGTGAGGGGTGGAAGGCCGTACGGTCCACAGGCCGCATTCACTCTCTCACGCCAGTCACCCTCTCACCCTTCCACCCTTTCACCCTTTCACCCCTCCACCCTAGCTACTTCACCACTCGCGCCGTCCGGATGAAGTCGAGCTTCGGGTACGTCCGATTCAAGTATGCGTTCCCTTCTGCGGCGATCTCACCTTGTTTGCCCGTGGGTTCCTCCGCGTAGCCGGAAAAGAACCTTTCGATGACGCTCATTCCCTCAACGACTTCGCCAATCGGCGCGAAATTCATCGCGTCCAGCGATGTATTGTCCTGAAGGTTGATGAAGAGCTGCGTGGTCCTAGTGTTTGGACTCGTCGTTTGGGCAAACGTGAGCATCCCCCGCTTGTTGGACTGCTTTACCGGGTCGTCCATGAGTTGCTGTGCCGTCCACTTTGCGTTGGTCGCCGGATCGCCGTGCATGCCGAACTGCACGACGAAGCCGGGAACGACGCGGAAGAACCGGACGTCATCGAAGTAACCCGACTCCACGAGCTGGAAGAACCGGTCGACGCCGTTAGGCGCCCAGTCCCGGTGAAGCTCGAAGACGATCGGTCCTTTGCTCGTTTCGAGGCGAACGCGGAAATTCGCCGGCGCCGCGTCGGCAGCGGGTGCCGTCGCCGCCGGCGCCGGCGCGGTGGTCGCGCTGTCAGCGGGCGGGGGCGCCGGCTTGTCGCAGGAAGCGAGGAGCGCGGCGAGGGCAATGAAGGGAAGTCGGATTCGGTTCATGGAGACGGGGGAAGGAAGACTTAACGGACCACATGCCTTGCGACTCGGCCACGCGCGCCGACCGCGTAAGCGACACCAGAAGGGGCGAACTGTATCGCGTTGAACGCCGTGCCGTCGAGGGGCGACCAGGTGCGCCCACCGTCGCGGCTGATATCCGAGCCCGTCGTTCCCACCGCAATGGCAATCAGCTCATCCCGGCGCTGCCGCACCGCAACGCCCGAGCGGAAACCACGTGGGAAGGTCCCCGACGGCTGCCAGGTAGCGCCGCCGTCTGTCGTGAACGCCGCTGTGCTAGTGGCGGAATCGGGAAGTTGGTAATCGCCTCCAACAACGATGCCACGGAGCGAATCGGCAAACGCTACGGAGAACACTCCGGCTGAGCCGCCGCGGCCCGGAATTGCGGAGGACGACACCGACCAACTGGCGCCCGCGTCCATAGTTCGGAACACGCGAGCGACAGAACCGCCAGTTCCCAGCCACCCGTGACGTTGGCCGGCAAAGACGAGCGACGTCCCGCTGGCGGCAAAGGCCGCTTCGCCATCCATCGCCTCGGGCCGCGATCCCGTGGGCGCTTCGGCCCACGTGTCGCCGCCGTCCCTGGTGACCAGCAGGACGAATCGGCCGCCCATCGGGTCGCCTAACGCCATTCCCACGCGATCGTTCACAAACACGATGGCGTCGAGAAACATGCTCGTGTCGGCGGCCTGATAGCGCAGGGACCACGTCTTACCCCCGTCCGTTGTGCGCCAGATCCGGCCAGCCGTCGCCGCCACGTGGGCAACCCGGTCGTTCCGGGCGTGGATTCCGCGCAGGTCGAAAGCCACGCCATTGGGAATGCTGTCCACGGTCCACGAGCCGCCGCCGTCGATCGTGTGAATGACCGTCCCGCGCGTCCCGCTCGCCCAAACCACCCGGTCGTCGACCACCGAGAGCCCGCGAAAGGACGCCGTGGTCCCGACGTTCAACGTCTCCCACGGCGACTGCGCCACGAGTCCATTCAGCGGGGCTAGTGCACCCACCAGCGAGGCCGCCGCGATGCGCAACCAGTTGGCTGGTCGAGAGCTACGAGAAGGCTTCGGCTTCATGCTCCTGAATCTCCCGCGTCGCGTAGTGGGTGGCAACCGCTACTGGCGGCGCTCCGAGTGTGCCCTTTGCCCTCCGCTCGCTGGCCCCTAGGTTCGCTGATATGCCTTCGCTCCTCCGGACGCGCTTTCTCGTGGTCGGCAGCGGGGTGGCGGGGCTGCACACCGCCTGGCGCGCCTCCGACAGCGCGGACGTCATGTTGCTCACCAAGCGCTCGTTGTTCGACAGCGCGACCGCATACGCCCAGGGCGGTATCGCCGCCGCGTTAGGTGCCGGCGATTCGACCAAGCTCCACTCGCAGGATACGCTCGCGGCGGGCGCCGCCCTTTGCGACGAAGAGGCGGTGCGAGTGCTGGTCGAGGAAGGTCCCGCCCGCGTGCGCGAGCTGCAGGTCGCTGGCGCCGAATTCGACCTCACCCCGAATGGCACCCTGAAGCTCGGCCGCGAGGCGGCGCATTCCCGCCGGCGCATCGTGCATTCACATGGCGACCGCACCGGTGCCGAGGTCGCGCGCACCCTCGTGGAACGTGTGCGGGCGAGCAAGCGCACCAGTGTGCTCGAGCGAGCCCGCGTCCTGGACCTGATCGTCGAAGACAGACGTTGTGCCGGCGTGCGCGCCAGCGTCGCAGGAGAAGCCGTCGAGATTCGCGCCGATGCGACGGTCCTGGCCACTGGTGGCTGCGGGCAGGTTTACCGCTACACGACAAATCCTGTCGTCGCCACCGGCGACGGCTACGCCATCGCCCACCGCGCCGGCGCCCGCCTGGCCGACATGGAGTTCGTGCAGTTCCACCCGACCGCGCTCGACACGCCGGAGAATCCACTCGCGCTCGTCTCGGAAGCGGTGCGCGGCGAAGGTGCAACGCTGCTCAACGGCGAACACCGGCGGTTCATGCCCGAGCGCCATCGACTCGCCGAACTCGCTCCCCGCGACGTCGTCGCCCGCGAGATCTTTGCCGAGCGACAGCGCACCGGTCAGGTGTTTCTCGACGCTCGGGCCATGGGAGCGGGCTTTCCTGAGCGATTCCCCGGCATCTTCGCCCTCTGCACCGCGCGGGGCATCGATCCGCGGGTCGACCTCATTCCCGTCACGCCGGCGGCGCACTACATGATGGGTGGAGTGATCACCGACCTGGCCGGCCGCTCTCGACTCAACAGTCTCTACGCGTGTGGAGAGGTTTCGTGCACAGGCGTGCACGGTGCCAACCGGTTGGCGTCGAACTCACTCCTTGAAGGCCTCGTCTTCGCCGAACGAATCGCTCGGGACCTCGAGAAAGTGCCGGCGAGCGCCGCGCCTCGTCGCGCCGGGAGCTGGTCGGTGCCCCGGCTACCAGATCGTGGGGCAGCCCAAGTCGCCGCGGACACGATTCGCGCGCTCATGTGGGAGAAAAGCGGAATCGATCGAAATGCTCGGGGCCTGCGCGACTGTCTCGCGGCGCTGTCGGACATTCACCAACGGCTGCCGCCGGGAGCCACTGAAGAGCTGAATCTCTGCGAGACGGCGATCCTGATCGCCACGTCCGCCCTGGCGCGGAAGGAATCGCGTGGTGGACACCATCGGAGCGACTTCCCCAAGCCTCGGCGAGGGTGGGCGAGGAAACACATCGAACTCTGAGCTCAGAGCTCCGAGCTCTGAGGCAGATCGGGACGGCGCGTCCGTGTAGATTCAGGGGCAATGACGGCCGTTGCCTCGGACACGATTACAGACCGGATCAAGGCGCTCGCCAAAGAGCGGAATGCGGTCATTCTCGCGCACAATTACGAGCGCCCCGAAGTCCAGGATGCGGCCGACTTCGTAGGCGATTCACTCGGCCTCTCGCGCGAAGCGGCAAAAACCTCCGCGGACGTGATCGTCTTCTGCGGCGTTCATTTCATGGCCGAAACGGCGGCAATCCTGTCGCCGAAGAAAACCGTCCTGCTTCCCGACCTGGCCGCGGGGTGTTCACTGGCTGACACGATCACAGCCGACCAACTGCGCGCGTGGAAGGCAGAACATCCCGGCGCGGTTGTCGTCTCATACGTGAACACGACGGCTGCGGTGAAGGCCGAGAGCGACTATTGCTGCACATCGGGAAACGCGGTTGAGATCGTCAACTCGATTCCTGTCGACAAGGAGATCCTCTTCCTCCCCGACCTTTTCCTCGGCGCACACGTGCGACGGGTCACCGGCCGGAAGAACTTCCACGTGTGGCTGGGCGAGTGCCACGTTCACGCTGGCATCACTCCACTCAGCCTGGCACGGCAACGCGAGGAACATCCCGGCGCCGAGTTGCTGGTGCATCCGGAATGCGGATGTGCCACCAGTGTGGTCGAAGCAATGTCGGCGGGCACGATTCCGTCGAACGGGGTGCACGTTCTTTCGACCGAAGGAATGATCCGGCGTCCCGCCGAGTCGGAGAATCGCGAGTTCATTGTGGCGACAGAGACCGGGATTCTGCATCGGCTGCGCCGCGCGAATCCCGACAAGACGTTTTTCGCCGCCTCCGATCGGGCCGAGTGCCAGTACATGAAGATGACGACGTTGCCGAAGGTGCTACATTCGCTCGAGACGATGCAGTACCGTGTCTCCGTGCCTGACGATGTAGCGGCAAAAGCCCGTCTCGCTCTCGAGCGTATGGTCGCGGTCGGTGGGACGGCGCCGAAACAGCTGGTAGGAGTCGCCGGTTTTGATCCCGGCGAGTAATCTCCGGATTACGAAATGCCGACCTTGGAGCCAAACGTCCCGCCGCCTCGACGAGTCACGCCGCTGGAAATGCCCGCGGCGGCTCGAGACGGTCTCCGCTTTCCGCTGACGCGCGATCAGCTCTCTGTCCGCGTGAGGGAGGCGCTTGAAGAAGACGGCGCGTTCAACGACATCACGACGATCGCGACGGTGCGCACAGACCGTCGGGCTCGCGCGGCACTGGTAGCACGGCAGGGTGGCACTATTGCCGGCATCCCGTTCGCGCTCGAGACCTTCCGAATGCTCGACTCCAAGGTCTCGATGCGCGTCGATACCGAAGACGGCAAGCGGGCAATGCGAGGCGAGACGGTCGTGTACATCACCGGGCACGCGCGGGCGATGTTATCGGCGGAGCGTGTGGCGCTGAACTTCCTGATGCGGTTGTCGGGGATCGCGACGTTGACGTCGCGTTATGTCGACGCCGTCCGCGGTACCGGCGTCCGCATCCTGGACACGCGGAAGACGACGCCCGGATGGCGGAGCCTGGAGAAGTACGCGGTGCGCGCCGGTGGCGGCACGAATCATCGCATGGACCTGGCCAGCTCCGTCCTCATCAAGGACAACCACCTCGCGGCGGTCGACGGTCACGTCGAAATCGCGATTCGGCGTGCGCGCGAACTGGCTCCACAGGGCGCGCGTATCGAAATCGAGTGCATCACGGTGGATCAGGTAGCGGCGGCGGCCGCCGCGGGCGCCAACATCATCCTGCTCGACAACATGCCGCTCGAGCTGATGCGCGAATGTGTAAAGGTGACCGCGCATCGAGCCGAGCTCGAAGCGTCAGGCGGCGTCACGCTGGACAACGTGCGCTCGATCGCCGGCACAGGGGTCGACATGATATCCGTCGGAGCACTGACGCACTCGGCGGCGGCCCTGAATCTCGCGGTCGACTTCGAGTGAGTTGCACAAGTGCGGAACCCTGCGAGGACCGCTCTCGCCGCTACCTTGACGGTTCAGGGAAGGTCGGCGAGGCGGCGCTACGGGTTCAAGTTCGCGAGCGCAACACGCCACTTCTCACTGAGTGCGACGTGTGCGGGTCCGAAGACCTCGCTGAACTTCGCTGCAAGGTGATCTGCAGGAACTGCCGGACCATCCTGCAGAGCTGCGCCGATCTTTAACGCCGTTTCGAAAAACGTCGTCACCGTAACCGGCACCGGCGCGCTCACCACGCCATCGACGCTGACCTGAATGTTGGCCGACCCGGGTTGACCGCTCTGGACGACGCCCTGGGAAGACACGACAGCGACCGGGTTGTTGCTGGAAGTCCAGAGGACCGTTCGACCCTGAAGCGAGAGCTGGTTGTTGGCGCTGTCGCGGGCAACGGCCGTCAATTGTCCCTGCGAACTCGGTCCAAGCGTCAGGGAGCCAGGCTGGATGCTCACGCTCGAAACTGGGACCAGCGTGACCTGCGCCTGCGTTGATCCGCTGACCGTGTTGTCACACGTCGCCGTAATCTGCGCTGATCCCAGCGAGACACCTGATACGAGCCCGTTTTGCGAGACCGTTGCGACGACAGGGTTGCCCGAGGTCCAGGCGATCGTGCGACCGGTCAGCACCTGCTGGGAGGAGTTGAGGCACTCCGCGGTGAGCTGTTTTGCCTGAGACAGCCGGATGACGTGAACCGATTGTTGGGGCAAGATTCGGACAGACGCCACTGGTTCACCAACAACGCGAACACGTACCGTGATCTCCTTGGTGCCGGCGGCGATTCTGATGCTTGTCGTGCCCATGCTGACCGCCGTAACCACGCCGCTGGCGCTCACGACCGCCACACCAGGACTGGAGCTCGACCAGGTAATCAGGCGGTTCGTGAGGGCTACGCCGCCGGGGCCCACGAGCTGGACAGCGATGGAGCGGTTCGTGTTTAACGGCAGGTCGAAGCTGTCTGGCGTTGCCACGATCGACAGGATCGGTTGCAGCACTTTCATCGTGGACTGCGCCAACTTTCCCTCGCCTCGGACGGTGATAACGGTAGTGCCCACGGCGAGGGCCGTGAGGACACCGGTGTTCGCGTCGATGGTAGCCGCGGTCAGATTGCTCGACTCCCAGGTGAGCGTTCGACCTGTAAGCGTGACGCCGGCGGCATCCTGCAGTGTCACGAGCCAATTGCTGAACGTCTGACCGGCTTCGACCGAATCGAGCGCAGGCTGGAGCCCGATGCTGTGAATCGGAGCCAGGTCCGTTGGCGTTGTACAAGCAGCCATGACGATGCCGGCGACGATCAGGCGGGCGAGCTTCGCGATGTTGGGTTGGCTGGATCGCATCAGTTCGGAGTTCGTTCCTACGGGTGCTGTGCCAGGGACGGTAATATGATTGGTCCGCCGAGCAATTATCCCTTGATGAGACACGCGCCAAGGGGCTTTACCGGATGCGAATGCCCAGCTCATCTACGGCTCTCACGAAGCCTGCATCACCCGGAAAGGACGACTGACCGCACACGCGGATAACGGTTTCGGCGATCAGGAACCGAGCCTTTTCAGGCATCACGAGAGACGGTAACGCCAGCGCCATCTCCAATCAGGTGCCTGACTTGCCGCTCCAGCTCATCGGGGTCTGAGGTGGGCAAGTCACAGACAAATCCGCGACAAACATAGGCCGTTGGGTTGCCGCCTGACGCGACTCGGTTACGCATCAGCGCCGGCTGGTCAGTAGCTGCCGGGTCACCGCCGGCGACGGCCAGTCCGGGAACGAAAACGGACCCGAGCCGATCGACGAGGCCGCGAAATCGCGGATCGTTCGCGTCCCCGGCAACGGCGACCTGAGTGCTTCCATTGACCAGAACGTCCGCGACGCCCGCCATGTGGCCGAGTGCCTGGGGAAACTGCGCGATCGCATCACCGACGCGTGACACCGCACTTTCGGCGAGCGACCGCCACTCGCCCTTGTCATCGAGATCGGACCAGGCGACCAGCAACTCCGCCATCAGCGACGTGCCGGATGGTGTCGCATTGTCGGTTACGTCCCGCGGACGCAACAGAAGTTGCTCGTGATCGCTGGCCGTGTCGTACCACGTGTCAGACTCGGCGTCGCGGAACAGGTCGACGGCCTGCTCGGTCACGGCGCGTGACCACTGCAGCCAGGTCGTTTCGAACGTGAGCGAATACAGGTCGAGGAAGGCCAGTCCCGCGGCCGCAAAGTCTTCGAGCACACCCGGTCCGGAGACACGCGCGCCTAACGCCGACCGGAACACGCGTCCATCGCGAACGAGCTGCTTGCCCAGGAAGCGCCCCGCCTCTTGAGCGGCCTCTCGGTAGTCGTCCCTGCCAAAAGCACGGGCGGCGTCGACGAATGCGCGAATCATCAGGCCGTTCCACGACGCGATGACCTTTTCGTCTTTCGTCGGCCACTCTCGCCGAGACCTGACCGTGTAGAGGTGATCGCGCAGGCGACGAAGCGTGGCCAGGACTTCGTCATGACTCTTTCCCGTTCTCGCTGCCGTGACGTCGACTCCGTTCCGTACGAACAAGATGTTCCGCCCCTCGAAGTTTCCTTCCGGGGAGAGGCCCCAATGGGTTTCGCCGATACCGGAATCCAGTTCGGCCGCGTTGCGGAATTCCTCGTACGTCCAGACGTAGAAACGTCCCTCGTGTCCTTCGCTGTCCGCGTCGAGCGACGAATGGAATCCGCCACCGGCATCGCGCATCTCGCGCAACACCCAATCCAGCGTCTGCTTGGTGACCTCCCGGACCTCATCCTCGCGAGTCACCTGCCAGAGATGGACGCCGAGTCGCGCAAAGAGCGCGTTGTCGTACAGCATTTTCTCGAAGTGAGGTACGAGCCATTCGGCGTCGACGCTGTAGCGGTGGAGACCGCCGCCAACCTGGTCATAGATGCCTCCGTTCCGCATGGCCGCGTGTGTTTTCGAGACCATCTCGAGCGCTACAGACTCGTTGGTGCGCACGGCATGCCGCAGCAGGAAATCCAGCGTCATGCTCGGTGGAAATTTCGGCGCACCGCCGAAGCCGGCATGACGCATGTCGAAGGAGCGCTGGAGGGACCGAGACGCCAGGTCGAGCATCCGACGGTCGAGGGCCTGCTTCGCAGGCGACGGCGTCGCTGCTTTTCGCAGGTGTTCCGTGAGCGAACGTCCTGCCGCCTCGACACTGGTCTGATTGTCGCGCCAGGCATTGGAAACGGCCGTGAGTACTCGCCTGAACGACGGAATCCCTTGCCGGTCTTCCGGTGGGAAATACGTCCCGGCGTGGAAGGGCACGGCGTCGGGCGTCAGGAAAACGGTCATTGGCCAGCCGCCGTGTCCAGTGAGCGACTGCACGGCCTGCATGTGGATTGCATCGAGGTCGGGACGTTCCTCGCGGTCGACTTTGATGTTCACGAAGAGTTCGTTCATGAGCGCCGCGGTCGATTCGTCTTCGAATGACTCGTGGGCCATGACGTGACACCAGTGACAGGCGGCGTACCCGATGCTCAAGAGGATCGGCTTGCGACTATTCTTCGCGAATTCGAGCGCCTCGGGTCCCCACTCGTACCAATCAACGGGGTTGTCCGCATGCTGGCGGAGGTATGGACTGGCGGAGTCCCGCAGGCGATTGGGCATTTGGAAGGGCAAGGGTGGATGGCAGATTGCAGAGCGCCCGATCTCCGTTCCTCAATCTGCACCAGGCAATCCACAATAACATGTCCACTGCCGACTGGTTCGCTGCCAATCAACGTGCCGCCACTGCTGAGCTGTTCGAGTTCCTCCGGATTCCAAGCATCAGCGCGCGGTCCGAGCACAAGGCCGACGTGGCGCGGGCGGCCGACTGGCTGGCGGAACAACTCGTGGTTGCTGGACTGACCGCCGAAGTCCTGCCGACTGAAGGTCATCCGATCGTGTTAGGCGAATGGCGAGGTGCAGGCGCCAACGCGCCAACGTACCTCGTCTACGGCCACTACGACGTTCAGCCGGTGGAACCGCTCGAGTTGTGGACGTCGCCGCCTTTCGAACCTTCGGTGCGCGACGGGCGCATTTACGCGCGCGGCTCC
>Ga0070698_100000616_pt1 | contig 38295 bp, 33 predicted proteins | sample KBSK1502metaG_FD_65477 | JGI IMG/M metagenome (GOLD analysis project Ga0070698, IMG submission 65477) | Corn, switchgrass and miscanthus rhizosphere microbial communities from Kellogg Biological Station, Michigan, USA - KBS K1-50-2 metaG | ecosystem: Host-associated > Plants > Roots >... | reverse complement strand
CGGCGAAATACCTCGTTGGCTCGTGTTACATTGGCCGCAGGGTCAGAAAGGCCGGACATGAAACGCTCCCGCAACCATCAACCCGATCGCTACCCACCAGAGAATAATGGCTACTGCCACTGCAGGCGGCCACCACCTCCGTGTCCAAAGCGCTATGATTGAAGAGGCTACGAGGAGGAACAGGAAGAGCGCTGCAGCAGCAACTCCAAGCCAAGGCAGGAAATATAACCATTTGTCGGCAGGCATCGGTTGACTGTAGACGAGATAGCCCCACGCGATGATCACGAAAAGGTTAACAACGGTTGCAGGGAAGTTGAGAAGGCTGTTCTTCAGTGTCACGAAGCCTCGTTCTCTTGCGACCTTTCCGTATTTAGCTTCGGTGTGGGCAGTTGTGGCCAGAACATTCACTTTCCCGGAGCACTCGTTGAATGTGCCCACCGCAATCTGTGTTTGTATCGCCGTGGTAATGGCCGCCACTCCGGCCAAGGCAGGATACAGATCGCTGAGCTCGCTCATGAGTCCCCCTCAATCTCCCTAACCTTCTCGTCTAGCCACGCCATAATGTAGGTCCACATTTTGGGCGTAGCGTGGACGATTGCTCCGTGTATCCCTTTATGGTTCTCTACTGGCCACTCTGCGCCCTCATACTTCCCCCCATCTTTGGAATCCTGAGGATGCGACATAATCGCCCATGTCGCATCATTAATGCATGCCAAGCGCTGAGCATCGACAGTTAAAGCTTGGGGCTCATTGTTTTTCTCGGTCTTGGGTAGCTCGTTGAGCGATTGGAGGGTGAGTTTATAGGACATCACTTTCATACCCCGTGCATCGCCATAGTTCATCCTAGATAACATACTGCGGCCACGGGACTCGGGGATAGCGAAATCGTTGGCCAGGGACTCTAAGGAGGGAGCTTCTTCTCTGATTTTTAGAAAGATCTTCAGCACCCTGCTGATGTCGTTCTCAGAGACAGTGGCGAACCTCTTGCGACCGATGATCCAGTCGGCAAGCTCGGTAAGCCCTAAGATGGCGAGCGTGCGAAGCCGCTCCTCGAAAACGGCATCCGATTCAGAGCAAGACAATGCGCGCGCTAGCAGATGAAGCTCATGTGGCCCTAATCCGTGTGCTTCGAGTTCCGCGCGCATTGTCTTGGTGATAGGGACATTTGACATTTTGTACTCCTTCGAATCTGCCATCCACGGTTCCTCCAAAAGCTCTCAATGGATTGTTCTGCTCAGATAGTATAAAACGCAGCGAAGCAAGAGACAACACACCACTCCAAGGAGAGCGACCTATGTACCCCCCCCAGAGGGATACAAGACAGATAGGTGCTATGCTGAGATGCATTTCGGGCAAGAATGGCCCAAAATAGAGGGAATCGGTGTCTCACCCCAATACGTCGCGCAAAGCCTCAAATTTGATGGGGTTCATCTGCGCGAGCAACTGGAAGGTGATGCCATGGAGAGCGCACGGTAGCCTGACGAATCGCCGCCGCAAGAACGTAGGTCTGGAGCGTTCGTGTTTCCTCCGCTTATTTCGTGGATACCCGCATCAAGGTCTTTGGCCACTGCCCGCTCTGCTTGTGTAAACTGGGACAATGAAAGCACTTTCTGGGCTGCCAACAACGTTTATCGTCCTGTTCTTGACAGGCAAAGGTGAATGTGGCCTGAACCCCTGTTAAAGAGGCCGATAGGATCGCCGAGAGAGTGAGTGAATGCCCGCGCTTCTTTTTCAGGAGGCATATTGATCTGTTTGTGATCTTATCAATAGAGCGATATATCTACATATTGACAGGGCGCATATGTTCTGCTATGGTACCTGAGAGATGCTCTATCTTATTGGAGAGAAGCGTATGATTGTCTTTCGTATCAAAACCGTTGCCGAAGCGCAGGGGAAGACTGTTGCCAGCCTTTCAGAAGAGACCAGTCTTGCCTATAACACCGTGCTCCAGCTCTTTCGCGGCAGTGTGAGTCGGATTGATCTCAAAACGCTGGACGCATTATGTCTCGCTCTGAACGTGCAACCTGGCGAATTACTGTCCTGGGTGCCGGATTCTGACCTGACCGGGATGGCTGCGAAGGATGTAACCATCCGCACTCCATCGTAGTCAGTGCAGAGGCGAGGCGTTCTCCGTCTCACCTTGTGTTTCAACGCAGGCAAGCAATGCGCCTGTCAGGCACTTTCTCGGAGAGAAGCAGAGAGCGCACACGAAAGGGAGCCATCCTAAAAAAGAGGTGCTCACATGGAAGAGGGCGTCAATCTATTCCATCCCTATCTTCGGGTCTATCTATTCGGAGCGGGCACCATCGAATTCCCCGATGGAACCCGGTGCAGGGCAAACGACTGGCCTGTTCGTAGCCAGTCGCTTATTCTCTTCCTCCTGTTGTTATGCCATCCAGAGCGGCGTGTATTGAGAGATGCCCTGGTGGGAGCTATCTGGCCCGGTCAATCCTATAGCACCATGGGTAGCTCGCTGAATGTCGCGAAATCGCTGCTCGCAACGGCGCTCGAAGCCGCCTGCGGCTCTCCCCTCGTTCCCCGCGCGGGCGGTGAGCCCCCAGGGTACCGGTTGTGCGAGCAGACCATGCTCTGGACCGATATTGATGCCTGCCAGGAGTTGATCCGCCGGGCGCTCAACACAAAACGTGTCGAGGAAGCCCTGCCGCTGTGGGAGGTCGCATATGCGCTCATGCAGCGCGGTTCGTTCCTGGCAGACTACGCCGGTGCGTATTGGACGCAGGCGGACTGGGTGCAGGCGCGGGGGAAAGCGCTCGCCAGGCAGCGCACGCAGTGCGTCTTGCGGATCGCCGATCTCTCGCTGGGATGCGGGAATCTCGACCGGGCGTTGGAGGTTCTTATCACCGAAAATGAAGCCGACCCGTTGAATGAAGACCTGGCGTCTCACCTGATGGCTTTGTTAGAGAAGGAGGGCCGGAGCGCCCAGGCGCTCCACTGTTACGCACTGCTTGAAGCGGCGCTTTTGGAACGACAGGCTGAACCCAGGGAGGAGACGAAGGCCCTCGCGCGGCGTCTTCGTATGGCCGAAGTAGCAAGAGGCGTCATAGACCTGCCCGGTCCCCAAATCATGGCTGGATCCGCCGGTGTCTCTGCGTATCCAGCGGGGACGCGCTGGCAGGTAATCTGGCCATCACTCCCAAACGTACGAGATCCATCCCCCGTCCCTCATCCGGGCAGTCCGGCGAGTGGGAGAGAAGACACGGCTCTGCACAGGCTCTCGCCGTCCCCCGCTCCATCTGAAAGAGGCGCGCTTCTCCCTGCGCTCCCTCCGATCTGGGTTGACGAGGTCGTCTTCCCGGCGACGGTGCAGGCCTATGAAGATGTCCTCGCGCTCGCCTGGGAAGCATTTTATACCAGCAGCGTCCAGCGAGCAGCGAGTACGGTTGAGCATTGGCTGCGTCTTCTGGCCCTGCAAATGAATATCGTGCCTGGCTTATCGGATCAATTGACGGACCTGCAGTGCCGCTTCCTGCAACTCAAGAGCGTCATTGCGAGAGACCGAACTGATTTTCCGACGGCATTCGCGGCTATTGACGAAGCGATTGCGATCGCCTTTCGCCTCAATAACGCGGAACTGATCGCTTCCTCGCTCTATCGGCGGGCCAAAATTCACGCGGCCCAGCAGCGCTTCCCTGCAGCCGTTTCCTACCTGGAAAGCGCGCTTCCCTATGCCTCCGCTTCGCGTGACCCCCTGTGCTGCTACATTTCTATGCTCTTAGCAGAGATGTATTCGCTATTGGCGCCGGGGAATGAGGAGTACTCCCACAAGAGTTTCAGGCTCCTTGACGAGGTCGATAGGACGGTCCGTTCCTATGGCATCTTAGAAGGAGATGGCAGTTATGTGAAAGTTGATGTGCCTGGCCTCTACATGATACGTGGCGATGTCCTGAGGCGGGCCGGGCAGTTCAAGAAGGCACAAGAGGCCATCGTTGTCGTCCGCGACAGTCTTTCCAGGGACTTTACCCGCTGGCAGGGGAACCTGCTGCTCTCAGAAGCGCGGCTCGCGCTCGCTGAGCATGATATCACCACGAGCGTGCAGCGCGGCTGCGAGGTCCTGGAGATTACGGCTGCCACGCGCTCACGCAGTGGCGAGGCCAAAGTGCATCGCCTCTATTGGGACATCTGGAAAGCCGAGCCAGAACACGCTCGCGTGAAAGAACTCGGCGTCCGGCTCGGCCTTGTTTAGCACGCTGAGGAGCAGGAAGATGAAAGACACCACAGATGTGCTCATCGTTGGAGGCGGCATTGTCGGTTTCTCTCTCGCGTATGCACTGCGCAAGCGTGGGGTAGAGGTCGTGGTGCTCGACCAGGGCGGGGGAGGCATGCAGGCCTCGCGTGCGGCAAGTGGACTGCTTGCTCCCCTCAAGCCCTTTGCCAAACTCGAAGACCCCTTTACGCAGTTCCTGCTCTTCTGCCTCACGTCGTTCCCACAGCTCGTTCAGGAATTGGAGGAGTTCACGGGAATCGCGGTCGAGTATGAGCCAACGGGCACCATGCGCATGCGGCCGCGCAAAGAACTGGCCCGCCTTACCGCGTGGAGCGCCGCCTGGCAACAGGCAGGCTTTCCGGTAGAGGTGCTCACTGATGACGACATACGGCGTTATGAACCAGCCGCAGCGATTGGCACAGCAGTAGCCGTGTACCGTCCCGATGAACCGCAAGTGAATGCAGTCCAGTTGCTTCAGGCCTGGATGCGTGCAGCAATCACGGCAGGGGCGGCGTTCTCACCGCATCAAACCGTTACGGCGGTCGATCATCTTAGCAGGCGCATTCAAGGGGTTCGTACCGCCGAGGGGCGTGCGATCGCGTGTCAGCATTTCGTACTCGCAACTGGGGCATGGGCTGCTCTTGGGGGGCAGTGGTTGGGAGTCACGCTCCCTGTCCATCCCGTCCGCGGTCAGAGTCTCCTCCTGCCGCAGCCAAACCCTTCGATCCGGCATATACTCTTTGGGCAAGGAATCTACCTCGCCCCCAAACACAATGGAACGCTCATTATTGGAACAGTCAGAGATGAAGTAGGGTTTGCCACCGCGACGACGCCTGAAGGTATCGCGTGGCTGCATGACCGCGCTGCGCAGCTAGTCCCAGCGCTCAGCGAGTATCCGGTAGAGCAGGCGTGGGCAGGACTTCTACCGGTCACGCCGGATACCCGTCCGATCCTTGGACCTGTATCCTGCTGGGACAATGTCACGTTCGCGTGTGGACATAATGGCTACGGCTTGCTGCTTGCGGCGGCGGCAGATCTCCTGGCAGAACACATCGTGACCGGACAGGTGGCTTCGCAGCTTGGCCCTTTTCTCCTGGAGCGTTTTCGTAGCCTGGGATAAGAAACGGAAAAAATAAATATGAAATGCCCTCATTAGAGGTCATATCTTGCACGCCGCAATTTGGTCGATCTAAATAGCATGATCTCTTCCATAATATGAGGATACGAAGTTCAGATTTGTGCATTATATCAAATCCGTTTAAGTAGTGTCAATCAGTGTGGACTTCAACTCTTTTAGCCATAGCTCCATTATACGTTATCTAAACGGATTTGATATTATTTCCTTATGAGTGGCTATTTGGACCGTAACCATAGAGAAAAAAGAGTAGTGACAAATTCATCAGCCTCTTGGAGAGACATGTACACAATTGTAACTCCTGGCTTTGGGGTATACACAAACGATGAGTGACGCTCTCTGTTTGCTGACTCATCAAAATCTACTTTCCTACCCTTTGTCCACTTATCAAAAGTACCTCTAGGAATTATCCGCTTTTCTTCTAACCTGTAAGTGTCCCTTCTGATAGTTTCATAAACTTTATACAGATTAAACCAATTATGCTCGTTCGAGTAATGTTGCAAAGTTTCCTCAATTATGTCGTTATTTTGCGCCTTAAGCCATATATCTAAGATGCCAGGATTCTGGGCTTCAGCATTTTGAAAAAATGGCTCACCGGCACTTATATTAGCTCTCCCTACTATATTTTTTGATACTGTTGCACTAACTAATTGGCCGCTTTCGTCAAAATACGCAACCGTACTACCTCTAACCAAGTTAGCATACTTAAACTTGAGTTTCATAATGCCATTGAGGACAAAGAGTAAATTGTCAGCAGCTTGCCATACTTCATGGGGCGCGGTTAATCCTTGAAAGCTCGGAGAAATCAAATAATATGTTCCTTTGACTTCTATAACAACCCATGAGGGGTTTGCAGGATATTTGACTAAAAATGATAATAACGCCGGGTCATTGCTTGTTAGCTCGATACCGCACCGAGGCATTCTAGCCTCCTCAATATATCTGTTATGATAAATTACTGTTAATGCGTAGGATACGAACAGATTATCCATTCGTGTTTATGACGAGTACAGAACCTACGGGTAACTTTGTTCACAATCGTGGTAGAAACCTTATAAACTGATCACTTTGACAGGAAATCACGCCAATAGCCGATCTGCACATCAAAATGGGAATTTTGAGCTTGATTGTCATGGGCTTTCTTGCTTGTCGAAGATTTGACTCGACCCGTTGTCCTCTTACCCGAAGTCGGCTAAAATAGAGCGAAAATCTCCGAGAGGAAACAGAAGCAAGAATGGGAATGGTGCGCCTACTGGATCTCCAACTGATCTACGGTGTTGCTGGCGCTCGCGAGCAATTTGAAAAACTCTGTGCCCAATTGATTTGTTCGCAGTATCCGACAGCTCGTAGCGTGCGTAGCGAGGGAGGAGACGGGGGCGTTGATGTTTTTGTTGGTGATCAAAACGATCCCGCAGGCATCACGGTCTTTCAGGTCAAATATTTTCCCAACGGCCTCAAAGACAGCCAGAAACGGCAGGTTCGTGAGTCTTTCCACCAGTGCCGCGAAAATGCCCAGTTTGGCACGCGGGAATGGATTTTGTGTGTTCCACTCGACTTGAGCCAGGATGAGATCGCATGGTTTTCCCAGTGGACTGCAAAAGAAGCTCCAGCGCTTTTACCGCCGGCACGAATGGACTGGTGGGGAGAGACAAAACTTGGGCATATACTTTTACAACCAGCGAATGCTGGAATTAAAGAGGTATTTTTTCCAGAGGAGCATTTACGCCGACTATCTGAAATCCAAGATACGCTGACCTATTTGGTGGATGATTTGCGCACGCGCCCGGCGCAACAAGATCTGGCTGACCTAGTCCTTCAGCAGCGCGCAGGGAACGCCTGGCTACGGTATAAGGAGGATGTCTACACACCCCTGTATGAGGAATTCGCGAAGATCCAAGAGATACTTGAGCGCGCCCGCAATGGACGTGGTCCTTTCCCAGCCTGGATTCCCGTTATGGGAGCTGAACGGCCATCAACTTTTCGGCACCCTCACATGGGATTGCCAGCAAACATTTCGCCTGCCTTTACTCTCTGGCCAACGGAACGGCACAATTTCAGCTTCTCTGGTGCCTTCACGACTGTGTTTCAGCAGCACCTGGATGATTTGCAGGAACGCCTGGTGGCGTATAATAGCGCGGTTGAAGCCGTTCGACCGGCGATGCAAAAGGCGCTCCTCCGTGCGCTTGTCCCTGCCTTAGAACAGGCTGTGCAAGATCCTGCGTATCAACAGTGGAAAACCACCTATAGAGACACGTCTACGCCTCCACCTTATCAAACCCATGCTTGGTTTGAATGGTTGGAACGCACCGCTGCCCCTCCCTTTTCCGCACCAGGAGAAGATGCTGCCAACTGGTGGCTGCGTTCTCCTCTTATGACGGTGGGATGGCTACTTACCGGAAATACTGAGCAGGCGGGGTTGGTGATCCACGAAGAGAGTAAGCGTTCGTTAGGGTCTGATATTCCATCCGCAGCCTGGTTTCAGCAGATTTGTGCCAGTGCCTTGCAAGAGATCCAGGCCGCACCAGCAACACACGCATTCCAGAAGGTGCAAGAAGAGGCATTTATGCATGTAGCAGAACTGACCAAAAGCCTCCTCAATGTGCTCTTTAATATCCGTTTTCACTATGAGGGAGGTGTCCCTCCGCTCTAGATCCTGGAAATAAGTAGTTATGCTCTCGGCTGGGGAGTCAAGAAAGCCCATGATAATCAAGCTCAAAATTCCCATTTTGATGCGCAGATCGGCTACTGGTGTGAAACCCTGTTTGACATTCCTTGAGGGCAGTTCATAGCTAACACAAATGCTGCGATTAACATCAGAGGCTGCTGTACTCAGTTTCGGCTGAATGGTCTGTGGTCGATCAATCAGTCCTAAAGTTTAGTCTCAGCCTTTGGGGATGAGGGCAAGCTACTAAATGCTTCCAGTGAATAGTTGCGGAATAGGTATAGCCTGCTGGGGCTCAGGATTTGATTAGCAGTATGGTCTCGGATTGCCATCCCGCAAGTATAACATGGAAGCATTTAGACACCCAGTAGCAGCGTTTTTAGCGCCTCTTCCTTTCTCCACTCAACCTGTAAGAAATCAAGGGTGGTTTGTAAGAACTCTGTAACAATGCGTGAGCGAGCGAGTTACTGCCAGAGTGCTACGATAGGACAGGTGCGCAGTGTCTCTCCCGTGCAAGCGGAGAGGACCTGCTCATGGCGGGAAACCTCTCGATCGCGTCTGAGCGTTTGAAGTACTTTGAGGCCGGAGGGAGCTATCAAGTGTGCGCTTCCCGTGGTCTATGACAGTATCGCGCTTGAGCGGTCAGACTGTCACTTCTTCGATATCATGGGTAGGCGCCTTTGATCTTCACCAGGAGAACAGAGGCGCCTACCGTGATCTCCTACGCACATCCGCTCGAAATCTCCTCCAAAGCCATAGAACCTCCACCGGGAGAGAATGGATCGGGGAGGCAGTAGGCAGAAATAGCACATGACGTTCTCTTGCATCGACCTGAAAAACAAGGAGTGAACACAAGCTTCGTTATGCTGCTTCCTCTCTGCTTGTTTACGCTGCTTCTGGCATGCGGGAGCGGCGTTTTTTCCCGTCTCTCTTTACTGCCAACGCTTCATAAAAAACCGGTAAGAAATGAAGCGCGATTCGAAAAGATGCTGCAAAAACACCTGAGCGAGCGGGTAAACGCCACCGTGCTACTATTGCCCGTGGATGCTGGGTATACGGCGCAAACAGAGAAAAAGCAGGCACAGGCGCAGCAAGAGCAGTGCCGTAGGGAGCGGGAAGATACCAAGAGGACACGACGAAAGGGATGAAGGATGAGCGTGTTTGTGATGGTCATCGATGACTCGCCGACCATTCGTAAAATTCTGGAAATCTGCCTGCACCGGGCAGGCTACGAGGTCAAGAGCTTCCAAGATGGAGTAGAGGCATTACGCTGGTGTGGCGCACCAGAGGCGCGTATTCCCGCGCTCGTCCTGGTCGATGTGGGCCTCCCCAAACTGGATGGCTACGACGTCATCCAGCACCTCAAAGCGAGACCGGCCCTGGCACAGACGGTCTTTGTCATTGTCTCGCGGCGCGATGGGATCCTTGATCGTCTCAAAGGGAGGCTGGCTGGGGCACACGCCTACCTCACGAAGCCCTTTAAAACAGAGGAAATTGTGGCTATGGTCCAGGCACATCTTGGGAGCCTTGCTGCGGAAAAACCTGCTGGTTGGCAGTAGGAGACGACATGCATACAGTGAACATCCAACCGATTGCGTCCGAGCGTTTGAAGCACCTTGAAACCAGGGAGGGCAATGAGGTATGCGTTTCCCTTGTGATGAGTAGCACGATCGCGCTTGAGCGTTAAGGTGGTTACTCTTTCCAGGTGGGAATGCTATCGACTTCATCCCATATGAGTGTATACGGCGCAGACTGTGCGCGCATTAAGGGCAGATGCCGCGCCGTTAACCTCTCAGCAGAAGCGGAGTCGCATTCCTCCTTCTATGACCATAGTCTGGCGAGCGCGTCTGCTCAAGCCTTACTGCCTCGAGGAAGCCATTATTTGGAGGAAGGAGGTGAAGCGCGCAATCAACTGGTAGTAGGAGGAATGTTTGCGCAAGAGTTTTGTAGGTTTTGATCGTTTAGAGCACCTGGAGTGTCAGCCGCTGTGGTGGCTGCATATTCCGAGACCGGGCGGAGGCAGCGACACAAGGTAATAGGAAAAGGAAAGATTTGCCATGCATCTCTCGCAACTCTTCTGGCGCAGGCGTAACGCGGCGTCTGCAACGTCGGCGTGGCAACCAGGTATTCCTGCGAGGATGCGTGTACCTGCACCTGACGCCTATCTCCTTCCCAGGGACGCGAAGGAAATCCACCGGCTCGACTTTCAGCATTATCTCTTACGCCAGGTACTCAAAGGCAACTACCTGACCCCTCTCGATCCTACAGCGGTTACCTCAATGGTGGATGTCGGGTGCGGGACAGGCCGCTGGGCGCAGGAGATGGCCCTGGCGTTTCCTCTGGCAGAGGTTGTTGGTTTTGATCTGGCACAGGAATACCAGGTCGCATTACCAGGGGTCAGTGGCAATTATCGCTTCCAGCAGGGCAACCTGCTCGATGGCTTGTCGTTTCCGGATCAGCGCTTTGATTTTACCCATCAGCGATTGCTTGTTGCCGCCATCCCCGCGGCGTCGTGGCCCTTTGCGGTGGCAGAACTCGTGCGGGTGACGCGCTACGGAGGATGGATCGAGTTGGTGGAAGCCAGCGATAGCTATGTGCAGGCCGGACCGCTTACGACGCGCTTTCTCTCCTGGTGGACCGCTATCAGCCATATTCGCGGCTTCGACGCCTCGCTGATCAGGCGCCTTGGGGAGGGCTTGCAACACGCTGGGCTGCATCATATCCATACGCGCACGATTGAGCTGCCGGTTGGCCCGTGGATGCGGGGGAGGCAACGAGAAGGGTTGCTGCTGCAACAGAATATGCTGGCGGGGTTGAGCGGGCTCAAAGACTTGTTCTGCTCAACGCTATCTCTCGCTCCTGGAGTATTTGACCAGGTGCTGGCAGGACTGCCACAGGAGTGGGCTGACTATCGTACCCGCTACCACATGTTCATAGCCTATGGGCAACGATAAGTTGGGAGCAAGTGTTTGCCTCTCATCGCCAGGAAAGGCCGAGAGACCATCACTTAAGAAGGCCTGGGAAAGAAGACGATGAGTGAAGTGAATACTTTATGCCCACGCGAGGGGTTGGAAGTTTCAGTAGCTCTTGATCTGCTCCGGGAGCGGGGCTATGGCATGTCTTGCCGTTTTGAACATATGCATGCGACAACGGGCGCACAGGAACTGCACATCTGCCTCCTGGCCGATCTCGCTGCGATGAGTCCCTCACGCTTCCTGGTCTGTCTCGATGAGGCGATCCAGCAGAGTCTCCAATATGTCTTGTCTCAGGGACATTGAGGATGAGGAGGAACGAGGGAGATGTACAAGTGCATGGCCGACTTTGTTGGCAGGACGAGAGTTGAACTGGCAATTTCACAGCAGGGGATGCGCTTACCGAGATCGAGAGGCGTTCTCTACGCCTTGAAACTGGGCAACGAGAAGAAAGAGGTTCTGATCGCGCCGTCCTCTGCTGATCGTAGGCATAACAACGAGAGGAGAGTGGATTTGCATGCGTGCCAAGAAGCAACCCGGCTCTGATGAAGTAGTGGACATGGAACTACATTGTGTGACGTGCGGAGCGCGGTTGTATGTGTCGGCCCTACAAGCTGACGCGGTGATTGCCTCGCTCGAGCGGACCGGTGCCGCGGTTCTGATCTGTATCTGTGGGCAAGCGCAGCTCATCTGGTGTAAGCGGCACAAGAGGAACGACTAAAGGTGAGCAGAGGCTCGTGAGCGTACGATCTTTTTCTGGCCTGAGCCCTGCTCCCAAAGGACCTCCAGACAGGAAGGCATTGCGATGACAACTGATGGCGCATACGATGCATACGTCGCCCTTACTTCGTTACCTACGCTCTATTGGCAAATAAATGCTGCATTTAATAATATAAACTAATTTAATTATCATTGCTGTGTATGGTATTATGTTCTATAGCTTTGCACGGCCTTTTCTGGTCTGATAAAGCAATTAACAGCTCTTTCGCGATCTTGTCAGCACTTGTGGAAGAGAGTAAAAATGTGTATAATAAAAATCAACTGATAGCCTAAGATATTCATTTTTTTCTCACATGGCACGTGCAGATGAGCAAGCGACGTACTCCATCGTCAGCATTCAGCGTTGAAGATGTGCAGCTCCTTCAACAGAGCCTGGTCGTTCTTCATACCGTACTAGAGGTGACGCATCAGCCTATTCCTAGTCGGCTTGATCCGTTACGCCGCCAACTCGAGCGTTGGGAGGGCGAGGGGAGCGAAAACTGGCCTGAACGTGATACTATGTCAGCAAGAGAGGTTGCATCCCGTCTCAATGTGACATTACAGCACGTATGCCAGCTCGGCGCTAAGAACCATCTGCTCATCGCTCAGCAAGGGCGGCGGGGTCGCGGTCACAGCACTCTTTACACGACGGAATCCGTGAGGCGGTATGTGGAAAATCGACCCCTTCCGGGACGCCAGTCCCAATCTCGCTCAAAGGGGGAGTCATTGTAATGCGATATACTAGTGATCCTAGCGCTCGGCTAGGCGTGATTGAACTTTTCGCAGGCGCCGCTGGCCTGGTTCAAGGATTCCTTCGAGCAGGCAGCTACGAAGCTCTTGCGCTCTTTGACATCTTAGAGACGGCAAAACAGTCCTATCAGAAGCGTTATCCCGATGTCGTCTACCAATGTTGTGACGTGCTTGATCTCGACGAGAGAGATATCTGGGAAGCGGTCTCTGCCCGACGTATCTATGGCGTGCTCGGAGGGCCGCCATGCCAGGGGTTCAGCCTGGCGGGATCGAAGAACCCGAAACACGACAAAAACTCACTGGTTGGGCGCTATGTTCACCTGGTGAAGCAATTACACCCCGACTTTCTCCTGATGGAGAATGTGCCGCAACTTCTCTACCATGAGCAATTTGCAAATTTGCAAACGGAGCTAGGGCAAGACTACTATCTCACCTACACGATTTTGAATGCTGCGCAATATGGGGCTCCGCAAACCAGACATCGCCTGTTTGTGTTAGCGTACCGCAAGGATTGGGGAATCGTGCCAACATGGCCACAGCCAACGCATGGTCAGCCTGGACAAAGCGTCTACAGTTACCGTAGCAAAGATCTCTTGCAGCTTTCGCAACGGTCCTCGGACGAAATTTTGGGGACAGATCCTGTGACCGCGCGAGTGCTCAAAAAGCAGAAAAACGCTGCGCCCTGCTGTTTACATGGAGGTCTGTATCCTCTTGTCACTGTTCAAGATGCCATCTCTGACCTCTATCCACTCAGGGTGCGAGCGGAAAGCATGCCTTATCCGAAACCGCCGCAAACGCCATATCAAGGCATCCTCCGTTGCGAATTGAGTGAAGTAACCAACCACGTTGCGCGCGAACACGCTGGCAAGCCGCTACAGATTGTGAGGGCTATGCCTGAGGGGGGCGATCTTGAGGACATTGATCGTTCCCTCTGGCCAAAGAAGCACTACTCTCAAGCATATGGCCGCCTGCACCGCCTTGGTTTGGCGCGGACGCTCACTACCTACTTCCAGAACGCTGGTAGCGGACGTTTCTATCACTATGAGGAAGAGCGCACTCTGACAGTGCGAGAGGCGGCGCGGTTGCAAGGCTTCGATGATCAATTTGAGTTCAGTGGTCCGCTAGACGAACAAATGCAACTCGTAGGGAACGCTGTTCCCCTTCCTCTTGCAGAGGCTTTAGGCCGCCATATCTACAGGGAATTTGGAGAGCGATTACTGGGAGCTGCTGTTCAAGAGTTTGTGCCGACCTTATCATACGAGCGCGGGTAGAATGCAAGGTATTTTGTTCTACGCCTCTTACGAGTCAACATATCTTTCGGGTAAAACGCAAGCAAAAAAAGTATAGAGGCCCTCAATGCGGTCACTAACAAGCAGTTTCTCGTTTCAATACCCCAACATCGCGCTTATTGAGCCTTCCGGGCGGAAGAAGGCTTTTCTGATAAAGCTGCAGATGCTATGACGTCCCCCCTTGACACGAACGCTCGTTCATGGTACATTCATACTAATGAGTCATTAACCAAATCTAGTTAATGGTTAATGGAAAGTAGGTGAATATATGGGTCAACTTTGGGATCAGCCGTTCGATGCCGAGGAACGGGCGAACGCGCCAAGCCAGCCATCAGGGACGCAACTGCCCCCACGTGATCGCGTCAATGAAGATCCTCTCAAGGAGATTCAGTCACCGGACCAGTTAATAGGAGAAGAAACGCCAGGGAAAATTGTTGATGCGGATGCCTCCAGCAATAGTGATACATTAAATGAAACGACGGTGCTGGAAATGTCTTCGCAAAACGTCGATGCAGGTATCGTTGGGGAGACCGGAGCGCGGAACCAGTCGTTGCAGGTATGGACGTCGCTGCAAGGGGTGGTGGTCGATGCAGACGCATCAGACAGCGGTGGAAACGGTCAGGCGCCTCCCCAGGAAAGCAAGCCAAAGCCGCAAATCCTGGGAACAATCATCGGAAGAATCATTGCTATGGAGCACGACCGCTCACCGAACTTTAACATCCTGCATGGGCGACTTGATCCAGGGATACCGACGCTGCGGCCAGGGGAACTGGTTGCCGTTGAGTCAAAAACCGCTCAGGGGCAGGCGAGTCTCGTCATCGCGCGCGTTGCCAACGCCTGGGAAGTCAACCCCCATGAGGATCCGCTCAGCTCTAACCTGCGTGAGGTCATTAACATCGAAACGGACTACGCGCGAGAAGGGCTATCTACGGTCATTTACCGAGCCATCGAATCTGAGCCGCTGGAGGAGATTCTCCTGACAGAGGCTGGAGAGATTGATGCGGTTGTGGAGGTGCAGAGTTTGCCCCGCGCAGGCGCGCCGATCATGACCATCTTGCCCGATGCCGCGTCGGCAGCGCTTGGCCTGCAGCCAGACCCCGACAAGGGCCTGGAAATAGGAACGCTGCGCGGATCGGATATCCCGGTCGTGCTTGATCGAGGAGTTATCCAGCGGCATATCTTCATTGGCGGCGGCATTGGGTCCGGCAAAAGCTACACGCGAGGCGTGCTTGCCGAAGAGCTACAGTCTCTGGGCGTGCCGCAAATCAACATCGACGTCAACGGAGAGCTTGTCGAGGCCACGCAGGAACTCGGCGGACTCAATCTTATCCCTGGCGAGGATTTCAAGGTGCCTCTGAGCGCCCTGGTCGCTGAGGATGTGATCAACGCCATACCTAGCTTAAATGGCAACATGATTGAGCTCGTGCGTCACGCCCACGAAGAACTCCTCAAAGACACGATGAAGACAGGCAAATACTTCACCGTAGCGGACTTAATAAAGAAGATCGAGGTCGAAGCGCCAAAACTGGAGATGAAAGCCGTCACTTTCAAACCGGCGATGGGACGCACCTCCAGCCTGTTTCGCATTAATTTTTTAGGCGATCCCTATGACTGGGAGACGCAGCTCGTGCCAGGCGCCATGCTCAACATCAATTGCAAGGGCATGCTTGTCTCGGAACTGCGGATCATCGCTGCCTCGGTGCTTCGCGATATCCAGCGGCTTGCATCAGTCCAAAAGATTCCCTTTGTTGTCATCTCTATCGATGAGTTCCACCTGATTGCGCCAAAAGACGAAAATACCGTCACATTACAAGTGCTGCGCGAACTCGCTCGTATTGGACGGCATTATCGCATTGGCCTTATTCTGACTACTCAATCACCGCAGGATGTGGATCGCTCTATCCTGAAACGTATGTTGACGCGCTTCCTGCACGCTATTGAGTCCGATCAGCTTGACGCCTTGCGCGGGGTGTTCTCCGACGCTTCTGAGGATCTGATCAAGCAACTTCCCAAGCTGCCCCAGGGCACTTGCATCGTGACCGGCGCGTTTGAAACTATTAAACACGCCTCGGTCGTGCAGATTCGCAAGCGCCGTACTACGCATGGCGGGGCGACGCCGGACATTTGGAGTGATTTTGAAAAACGAGGCTGGGTCGGCAAGCGTCGCCCGCCTGAGAAGGATGCGGAGGCGCAATGAAAGCCCTGACTGTCATCGAGCGCGAATCGGAAATCATGAAGTACCTGCGTCAGGCTATTGATGAGAGGAAGCCTGGCGCAACCATCAAGGAGATCTATGATGCGGTGAGCGAGAAACTCGAAGATACTGTCACCATTCAGGCGTACTATAAATTGCTCAACCGAATGGAAACGGCAGAGAAGATTGAGCGCGTTCCCGCTTCGAATGAAGATGCCGCTGCGCTTTACCGCCCGACGCAGCGCCTCACCGTTGATAACGCGATGACGCTTGATGATTTCTACGACCTGCTGCCCATCGCAGAAAGCACGACGGAACTCCTGGCTGCACTGGAGCGCGCGCAGCTGTACTACGATCAGAAGCGAAAGACGACCTTACGCGTGGCGGCACTGGCGCTTCTCCGCGAAGATGCGTCCTGGGTGTTTTTCGGCATGCTGAAGTATTGGATTGAAGTGTTTGAGCGCGACCTAGAAAGTTACCGTTATGAAGATACCCGCGATGACGGCTCGAAGTGGACGCCGTTTGCTGACGCACAAATGCTCAAGCGCCTGAAGGTCCTCTACAAGCTCCTGGAGCGCATTGCCTATCGCGCCCTCAGCATTCCACGTTCCGCTTTGAATCTGCCTAGTCCGCTGCGCGATTTCCGCCATAAGGGCAAGCTGACCTACGATTATAACGAGTTACGTGAGGTGCTGCGCCGCCGTGTCTTCGGCGACACATTCTTACATGTAGAGGATGTTTCAGCAACGCGAGGAACGCCGGACCGGGTGCGTCTCACCGTCTCTGGAAGCGATGGCAGCATGCATGCGGGCTCGCTTGCCCTGCGCACTGCAAGCGCCTTCTTCGAGGGGGAAGGACACATCATCACCTTTAACAATAGCATCGCTTGCCTGGTACGTAAGTCGCCCTCGTCGCGCAGCGGCGAGACGCAGCTGACGCATTCCGTCCCCTTTACCAGACAAGCCCTTGACGACCCAAAGAATAAGGGGATGGTGCTGGCGCATTCGCTCTTCCGCGATCTAACTGAATCCGAGTATGAGCATATGACCCGCTGCGCCACAGATGTCGTGCAATTTCGGGTGGACGCTGACGTAATGACGGGCCGAGCGCGTGATGTTAATACGCATGCGGATTGGCCCACTCCGCGCGTCCACATTCGCGATGGCACCATCGCCCCGCAAGAGCGAGAGTTTGGTCATTACAATCGGCTCGATGCCTATGGATCGATGGTTCGCGAGGGTATCAAGCTGGAGAGGATTATCCTTGACAGGTTAATCGCCTCTCCTAGTCCGCCCATTTTTGCGGGGGCTGTGAAGTCGACGCAGATGCGCATCTTTGGATATGCGCTGGACTGGTATATTGCTCATGGCTCCAAAAACCGTCCTGGCTCAGAAGGCGTAGCTATCGATCCGGATTGGGATGCCGCTCTGGCTGAACAAGCCTCTGACAATACGGTAATGACGTACCTTTTCACGTCGCTCGATAGCCCGAGGGAGGCTGGGCGGTACTATGTCTCCTGCGCGTTATTGCGCGAGTTCCCATCACTGACGGAATATCACAATCGCGATATGCGGGGGCAGACCTGGGCGGAGTTCTTTGAGAATGAGCGGCGCTTTGACCTGGAGCGGCACGAGCAGCGCAACGAAACGCTTCATTATCATGCCAGCCCTGATGCGCCCGCAGACCTACGCGACGACGACTTTGTGTTTATGTGCGAGCACGCCGACTATGTCTCCTTCTATGTTGGGCATACAGGCGGAGAGCCTCCGCCATCAGTGCCGCGCTATGAGTTTCTCACAAGCCTACGTCACTGGGGTCAGAGAGCGAGCAAGGACGAAATAGCAGCGGCGGAGCGTGTACGGAAAACAATTACTGATCTGGTAACAGCATTAGACGAAGTACAGTTTACATATGATAGCGATCATAATTTCCTCAGTTCTAAACTGCTGGTGAAGGTAGTGCCATCAATCGTCTATCGCGCTCACGAACTCTGCAAACAACTGGGGAAAAAGCTGGAGGCCGAACTGAAATCGACGGTCATTCGATTGCTCGCCCAAAATCGACAAGTCAACAATCCTGATGCGGAGGTGACGGTACGTCCGGTTCCTATCAGGCGCTATCTTGAGCAATATCTGTCAGCAACGCGCGATCAAAGCGCTGACGAAGACCGGCGCTAGCGTAGATGACTGGGGGCAGCAGAGAGCTGACTCCCCTGCTTATGCCAACATTCTTATCAGCATTCGTAATGAGGAGGTCGTTGAGAGACCATGCCAGACGTATACGACCAGGCTCAACGGAGTAAAGTGATGCGATCCGTTCGGTCTGAGAACACCAAGCCAGAAGTGATCGTTCGGCAGATGCTGCACGCTCTCGGATATCGCTTCCGTTTGCATCGACAAGACCTGCCTGGAAAACCGGATATCGTGCTGCCGAAGCACCGCAAAATCATTCTCGTTCATGGGTGCTTCTGGCATCAGCATCCAGGCTGTAAGGACGCCGATAGGCCGCAAAGTAATACCGAGTATTGGAACCGCAAGCTTGATCGAAACGTTCGGCGAGACCAGGAGCATATGGCGGCGCTGGCAGCGTCTTCCTGGCAGATGCTTATAGTCTGGACATGTGAGACGAGAAACAAGGATCAACTGCGGCAAAAGCTTGAAGCATTTCTGCTCAATAATGCGTCTGAGGCCCAGGATAGCTGACTGAGCGAGGCACGGAGGGGTCAAAGGAGGCTCCCGGCAGTGAAACGCCCGTTCTTCTGAAGGAGGTTCTCGCTGTGAAGAAGCGCGTACGCGCGAAAGGAACAACGTATGAATGACCTTGTTTCAAGATTGCGCGATTGGCACGAACGCCGCGAACAACTGGTTTGCGAACATCACATCGAGGCGGCTCCAGCTCGCATGATCTCGGTTCCCTATGAACTTCCATCCAGTTACAGCGCCCTGTACAGCCACCAGGCGGAAGCCGTGCAGGCGGCGCTCAACGGTCAGCACGTTGCGCTCGCAACCCCAACGGCCTCGGGCAAGACCCTGGCGGCCGCACTGGCCTACCTGGAAACGCGCAGAACAGAGCCAGACGCGACGCTGCTATGCCTCGCCCCCACTCGCGCGCTCGTTGAGCAGTGGCGTCAGACGCTTGTCTCCTGGAATCCAGGCGTTGCCGTTGAATGGTTTACGGGGGATACGCCTACCCCAGATCGGCCAGCACTCCGGAAGCGCGCGCAGATTCTAGTAACGACGCCTGACATGCTGCACCGCTCTGTCCTTCCTTATCACCGAGGATGGAGCCGTTTTTTGCAGCGGCTGCGCGGAGTGATCGTTGATGAGAGTCACACCTGCCGCGGCGTCTTTGGCTCGCATGTTGCGCTCATCGTGCGGCGGCTCCGGCGGGTTGTCTCGCTTTATAACAGCCGTCCTTATCCGTTCCTGCTCGCTACTGCGACCATTGGCAACGCTGCAGAACATGCCGCCGCCTTGATTGGACAAGACGTGACGACGTTAACGCAGAGCGGAGCACCGCGAGGTGAACGCGCCATTGCTCTGTGGCAGCCTCCTGAGGGACGATCTCATAGCGATGAGGCAGTGGGACTGATGGCTTTCTTCGTCTCGCAAGGTATCCGAACGTTGCTCTTTGGGCAGCAGCGGCAATCGGTCGAGCGTATGGCTTTGCAGGTGCAGAATCGCCTTCCTACCCACCTGAGCAATGCGGTGGCCGCCTACCGTGCAGGATTTCTGGATAGCAAACGGAAGGAAATTCAGCGTTCCCTCAGCAGTGGCGCGCTTGTGGGCGTCGTCTCGACAAATGCGCTGGAACTGGGCATCGACATCGGCGAACTGGATGTGGTCATTCTCGATGGCTTTCCCGGCTCTGTCGCGTCCTTCTGGCAGCAGGCCGGACGCGCCGGGCGAGGAACGCACCCTTCGTTGGTCATTCTTGTTTTACGCCAAAACGCGCTCGATCAGTACTTTGCGGCGCATCCATCTCACTTATTCGAGGCAAGTTCGGAACAGGCCATCATTGATTTGGGCAACCCCTATATTCTTCCTGACCATTTACGCTGCGCTGCGCATGAGCGACGACTGACTGCGCGCGAACTTCCCTTGTTTGGTGACCAGGCGCAAGCGGTCGCCGATCTCCTCGTCAGCCAAGGGCAGTTCGCCAAAGTTGGCGCGTTCTACGTGAGTCAGGAAGAGGAAAACCCGGCCTACACTATTCCTCTCAGAGATCGTTCACAGCAACTGCGCATGTACTCTGAGACGAGGGAACGGCTTGAGGAAATTGGCAGCGATCAAGCCGTCGCGGAATGCTACCCAGGCGCAATTTATCTTTCTCAGGGCGAGAGTTACGAGGTGACGAAGCTTGATCTGGTCGAAATGCGCGTTGACTTGAAGCGGTTTGGAGGAAACTACTACACGAAGCCCATCGGTTTCAAAGAGCTCACGCTTTTGGATGGAGATCCGCTCCAAAGGGAAGCGTCGCATGCAACGCTCTTTACTGGCCGCGTACATGTCGTCGATCACATTACCGGCTACGGCCATTTCCATCAACGCTTCTACTCTAAACTAGAGGAGAGAGAACTGGCAGCCCCATTGACCACCGAGCTGGAGACCCAGGCGTTCTGGTTTACCATTGATCGCTGGTTAGAGAAGCGGCTGCTTGAAAGCGGCGCCCATCCGCTCGCGAGCCTACACGCGGCGGAACACGCCATGATTGCGCTGCTTCCGCTCTATGTACTCTGCGATCCGCGAGATATGGGAGGAATCTCCTTCAACATGCATCCACAGGCGGAAAGGCCGCTACTCTGCATCTACGACGGCTATCAAGGCGGCGTCGGCTACGCGCGGCAGGCCTATCAGCAGTTCTTCCAACTGGCATCGGCCACGCTGGATCATCTCAAGCGCTGCCAGTGTCTTTCTGGCTGCCCCGCCTGCGTCCAATCGCCGCGCTGCGGGAGCGGAAACGACGAATTGGACAAGAAAGGGGCAATAATGTTGTTGCAAGTGTTCCTTAGCGGAGAAAGAGGCAACGGGAGTGATACGGAGGAAAACGATGGATCAGGCATTCCGTTGTGACTTGTGTCATCAGGAGATCCCAGTAACAGAACGCTGTCGAGATACAACGATATTTGATGCGGGCTGGGAGATTTGCGCCCGTTGCGAGCCAGGTCGGCGTCAACGCCTTGCCTTGTACATGACCAGTCGGCAGCCGAGTGAGCATCTCTGGTGGCAAATCAATGCGCTGCCGCCAGAGACGCAGAGTATGCACTCTAGCTATCGCAATGAGGAAAGCTGGATATTTCCTCACATCACTGCAAGCGACTATCAGCCTACCAAGAGATATCGGGGACGTATTGACGCTTATACCGCTTCCTACATGCGATGGCAGAACAAATCGCACGTACTGGCGTGGATAGATTCCTTCAATCTCCGGCATGCACTACGTCCAGTCTTTCTTGACACCGAGACCACCGGTACGCGGCGCTTCTCGGAAATTATCGAGCTATGCATTGTCGATGCGTATGGCCAGACACTCTTTCACTCGCTTGTGAATCCCACCACGGAGATCGAGCCGATGGCTTCTGCGGTTCACGGATTGACCCGCAAGGATGTCAAAGATGCGCCTCGATATCCGACAATCTTTGAAGAGGTTATAGGGTATCTGTGCAACCGCGTCGTCATTACCTACAACGCCTCCTTTGATATCCGGCTTTTGAAGCAAACTGCGGACTGTTATGAACTAGCCTTTCCGGCTCTACATACGGGATGCCTCATGTACGCTTATGCGAAATATCGGGAGAAGTATGTGGAACAAAGCAACGGGCAGCGCAGATGCAAGACCCATCGCCTTGAGGAGGCTATGGCATATGAGCGACTCGACCTACCGCCATCGCATCGAGCAGAACGAGACGCACAATGCGTCCACCAACTCTTCCAGGCGATGAAAGTGCGGAGTCAATACGGCCCATCACCATAGCAGTGCGGCTGATCCAGGATCACCAATTGGTGATCCTGCAAGAAGAGCTACACGCCTCTGCTTTGTTGCCCAAATTTTTCCCTACCTGTTGCCGAAGGAGTGCACTTCTTGGCATGCTCAAGTAGCAGCATCTGTGGAGACGAGGAATGCTCTTCTATTGCGGAAGAAAACCAGCATTGAGAAGCCGCTTATTTTCCGCAATGGTCTGAGAGAAAAAGAACCGGCATCTAAGGGAGCGTTATTTTCATCAATTATTGGGAACATTTTTAACGGGAGCGACGGTTTCCTTCAGGTCGTCGTGCAACACGGCAGCCTTAAATACGATCCGTTTGCTGTCAGCCTGGCACTGGCGATAGGGCGTTACATAAGTCGAGATGGCCGTCATCCTGGATTGGTCATTATTGATGAAGGCTTCGGCAGCCTGGACAAAGCTGGACGTGACGACATGATACAGGAACTGCACGTGCTAGGAGAGCACGTGGCACGCATCATTCTCGTTTCGCACCAGGAAGAGTTTGCCTATGCCTTTTCCAATCGTTACCGCTTCAAGCTGGTCGATGGCTCATCACGTGTGACGCTCATGGACGAGGAGTAACATATGAACGAGCAAGACGGTACACCACTCGATACATTCGATACCCAGTTCTTTAGCGAGCCTGCCCTTGTGCTCTGGGACCCACTCTTAACACGCCAATTGCGCGTCTTGCTCCATGCAGACCGCTTACTCAGCTTGCAATCTCGCGATGACCATCGCCCGCCCGAATTTCAACACTATGCCTCGCTCTCCCTAGCGCTCAAACTGTTTGATCTCATCATTACGCACACGGGACTGGGGCAGGACATCGAGCACAGTCAGGCAATAGAGGAGCTGCTGCCACTGCTTGAAGCCATGGATCGAGGGGCAGGCATAGAGCCAGAGCGAGCGCGAGCGGTGCACATGGCGGAACGGGTACTGGCGACATTGTACAACGAGGAGGAGCGACGAGGGCCTTTCAAGCTTGACTACACTACATTTGAGCAGGGCGAGGCCGTCAAGCGCACGCTTTCAGTTCGGCTGCTTGAAGAGCGACATCATGTCGATGGGCGCACCGTGTTACGCCTCTCCAACGAATGCGCTAATCTTTTGCTCAACGCCTTAACCGTCAATCTGGAGGATGCCCAGGTGGCAGCGGAAGCTATTATCGAGTGGCAGCTCAAGCGGGGGCGTATTCAGGAGGCGCGAGGCTCGTCTCAATGGGCCTTGCAGCATTCCATGCGCTTACGCGAGCACATTGAACGCCGCTTACTCGACACCCGCCGCGATCTGCACAGTGTGGATTGGAGGGAGGAGATGCGCCACACGCTCGATGATGCGCTGCTGCATGTGAGAACCCGCTGCACAGTGGAGCATAGCATTGTGGCGACGGCCCGCGAGCTGCGTGAGCAGCTTGAGCCTGGAAGTCGGCAAGCCTATCAATTGGCAGAGATTATCGAGCTCATTGAAACCTGTCGTCAACAACATCTGATTCTTGAGCGGCGGCTGCTGGAGGCTCCACGCATCTTCTTCGAGGAGCAAGAGCGACAGATTTTTACCTTGCGCCCTCCGCTGCTCTTTCCCCACCCGCAAAACGATCTCTTAGCCCCTCTTCTCAGTCTGCCACGTGCGCATGTCGTACAGACATTGGACACCATCGTCAGCGCTTGCTTCCCCGCCAGCGCTCCGGGCATGTTCTCACTCGCGCGTTATCTTCACTATCTGTTGCAACCTCGCCGTGAGGCACAGGTAGACTCCGTACCAATTCAGCCACGAGAGCTGATTGACACGGACTACGATCAGACTCGCTTTACAGCAGAGATGGTTGAGCGTGCAGAGCACTATCTCGCCGCTTTGGAACAGCCGAAACGGCTCTCCGAAGTGGTGCTGGCCGCACAGGACGCGGGCGAGTCTGTTGCTGTCCTTGAGGTACTGGTGTTTTTGGTGATGGATTACTTTGATGAGCAAGACTCGCCAGAGCCGGAGAAACTTCCTGTCTACGTGCTGAAAACGGATACACAGCAATTCTGGCTGAGCACTGTTGCTGGCGATGATGTCGTGCTCTACCCAAAGCAGAACAGAAAGGAGCATCAACATGCTTCCTGACACGCAAACCTTGATTGATGCGGGCCGCCTGATTCAATGGGCACTTCGGCCACATGCGCGCCCTGCGACGGAAGAGGAGTATCAACACTTGATAGACCGCTATCGCGACCAAGTACCGTTTCGTGAGTGTGTGCAGGCGATTTGTCGCGGATTAGGCGTCGCGGTGACAGCGGCAGGGCAAAGAGGAGTCGTGCTCACACCTGACGACGATTCGGTCTTTGCCATGACCGCCGAGTACTACCATCGCTCTGGCAGTGCTGAGGACCGCCTCATTGACGGCTTCATCTTGGTCGCCATTCTCGCCACATTCTATCCGCGGGCGCAGGACCTGGAGGAAGACCCACTGCTAGTGCGCCCGCCTGTGACCGTTGAGGAGGTAGAGCGAACGTTACGCATGCTGTGTGAGCATCTGGAGGAGGCAGCACGCACACAGCCGGACCCAACGGTGCAAGAGGTGACTGCCGGGCTAGATGAAGCCTGGCGAGCCTATCAGAATCGTGTCGCGACGAAGACCACCAGCGATGGGCGGGCGAGTGCTAGCACAACGCTGCAGATGATTCGCCGCGCCTTCGGAACGCTACAACAGCATGGATGTGTGAGCATTGTTTCGCGCAATGGCAACGAGGCCTATCAACCGACCTGGAAATACCAAGTCATGACTCAAGAAGAAAGTGTTGCGCGTTTGGCCAGTATCGTACGTACGCTCATCGCAACAAGGGAGGCATGAGATGCCACAACTGCTTCGCCTGCGTTTCTGTAATGTAGGTCCACGTCGAGCCAGAATAGAAGACCTCACTCTGTCTATGGAGCACATTGCGACTGGACAGGCAACACACAGCGCCATCTGGTTACGCAATGGCGGCGGCAAAACAACACTGATTCGACTCATATTCTGGCTGCTTTGTCCAGATAAGCCAATGTCGGAAACACACAAGATTGAGGAGTATGTGCAACCGGATGATCGTAGTGTTCTTGTGGCGGAGTGGCAAATGGATGGGCAGGGGCAGCAAGCGTCATTATGGTCTGGAAAACCAGAACGTTATCTGACGGGCGCATTTTGCGAGTGGCGTGCCAGCGGTTCTGCTCAGGAAGGCAGGAGACTACATCGCATGTTCTTTGCGACGCGTGTCATCGAGGATGAGCCTCGCCTCACGTTGGAAGGTCTGCCGATCTATATCACCAAACAGGGGCAGCTTGAGCAGCGGGTGATGGGAACGTTTCGGCAGGAGTTGCGCGAGTTAGATCATACCTATCCTCAGGCGAGCATCGAGTATACAGAGACGCTGAGCCAATGGCGCGAGATGCTTGAGCATATCGGAGTAGACCCCGAATTGTTCAGATACCAAATCCGCATGAATAGCCGCGAAGGTGGAGTGGCAGAGCCTTTCCTTTTTAAGAATGATGACAGCTTCGTCGATTTCTTTCTGGAGTTGATGGGAGAGGCGGCAACCGGCCACGAAATCGCTAAAAATATCGCCATGTTTCGCCAATCGCTCTTTGATCTTCGTCACAAGCTTGAACCCGAATATGCCCTGCTGCAAACGCTAACGCGTCACCTCGCACTGCTATGCGAGGTGGCAGACGAACGAGCGCGCCTCTACAGTCAGATACACTCAGCCCGAGAGGGCATTGATGATGCAACGGGAGCAGTCAACAGGTGGGTGGAGAACTTGAACCAAGAGCGGAGCACGTGGGAGGAGATAGAGAAAGAGGCTCATGCGGAGCTGCTTGGTGTACAAGAAGCGGCGAGACAGCAGAGGCGACGCGCCCTCCTTCTCCGTTTTGCCGCGTCCCAGAAGCGCGTTCAGCAGCTCACAACAGATGTAGCGACTCTGAGCGATCTCGTGGAATATGCAAAGCGGCAGGTCATAGTGTGGCAGGCGGCAATTCCGCTGCGAACAATGATAAGGGCCAGAGCCAGAGCCGAGTCCATTCAGGCGCAAATGAAGGCGCAGCAACAAGAGCACGAGCCATTGTTACTCGTGCTTCAAGAGAGTGTGTGCCGCTATGCCGCCGCCTTATCTGCCAAAGCGGAGAAATTGCGTGCGGAAGAGCTACATGCCGAGGACCTGGCCCGGCAACAACGCGCAGAAGCAGGTAAGTTACGTGATGGCGCAACAAAACAAGATGTCGAGGCTGCGGGCTATGATACGCAGGCAAAGCAGACGGCTAAAGAACTCTCAGCATTGCGCCAACTTCATAAACATTTAGAAGATCAAGGAATTCTGCAAGCGGGCGAGCGCGGAGCCGATGCGCGCTATCGTTGGCAACAGCAGCAAGTCGGGCAGCAGAAAGGACTGCAAACGCTTCAAGGAGTGCTTGAAGCTCTGGAATTGGAGCAGCAAGAGCTTCAGGAGCAACATCGCACATTGAAAAGTACGCTTGATAAGCTTGGCACGCAGATTGCATATGAACAAACACTCCTGCAACCCGCGCAGGAAGTGCGTCAGCAGATCGCCGCTGATACGATACTACAGCAGCATTTAGAGGTGTCAGAACTCGACGTTGATCAACTCACGCCACGGGCGACAGAGCTATTACAGGAAAAGCTGCGCGCCTGGGAGGAACAGCTTGCCCGGCTGCGGCTCACAGCAGCGGAGCAGGATGCAATGATTCAGTACCTCTCTGATTACGGTTTTCTTCCTCCTCTCCAGGCCGTTGCACATGTACAGGAGCGCCTGAGGAAGGAGCGTATTACCGCCTGGTCTGGCTGGCGCTACTTGGCTGAAAGTGTGGGTGAAGCTGAGCGGCGTAGTTGGCTGCGACGTCTGCCTGAACTGGCCTTTTGTGTCGTCGTCCCTGATGAGCAGTGGTCGCAGGCACAGCATACGCTCCAAACAACGCCGCCATACCTGGAAACACCTGTGGTCGTGTTCGCCAGGCGAGAGATACAGAATGGCATAGCTGCGCGCGGCTGGTCACTTGGGCCTACCAGTGACGCCTACTTTCAGAAGGAGGCAGGCAACCGCGAACTCTTTGACCGCCAGGAGCGGCGGCAACGCCTCGAAGATCAGACAAACAAATTACACCGTGAAACGGTGCAGTTGAGAACCTCCCTTCAGCGGCTCGAGCACACGCTCGCACACTATCCGACGACATGGTGGAATCAGCATCACGCACTCTTGAGAGAGGCACAGGAGCAACAACAATCCTCCCAGGCGAAGCTTCGGCCACAGGAGCAAGAACTTGAGTATTGCAAGAAGCAGATTGCCTCAAAGCAGCAAGAGCTGCGGGAGCTTCAGAAGAAGATACAGACCGCAGAGGGCTACCTGATACGGGTGCAAGCATCTGAGTCCCAATTGAACGTCGATGCCGATATGTTGCAGCAGAGAGAATATGAACAGCGCGCCCAGGCAGAGGAATGCAGGGCGCAAGCGCAACACTTGCGAGATCAAGCTCGGGAAAAAGAGGATGAAGCCAATGCGACGGTGAACGCAGAGAAGCGCTTTGCAGAAGAAGCAGGCATTATCGAACGCGAACGGAGCGAGGTTCGTTACCTGGAAGGGAATCCGCCTGCTCCTGCCTCCGGTGATCTTCAGGTGCTTCGTGATGAGTATGAGCGGCTCAAAGAGCAGTATGAGCAAAAGATCGGCGTCAATGAGCTTACAGTCCTCCACAAAGAGGCACTGAAAGAGGCAGAGCAGGCACAGCGGCAGCTTCGACGCAAGCTGGAAAAGCCGGTGACGGAAAGTGAGGTGCATGACGCCTTGTCTACACTGTCAGACCCAGACGATGCGGATCAGCGTGCAGATGAGGCACTCGTTACGAAAGTCAATGCTGAAAACGAGCGGGATCGCGAACAGGACAAGTTAGCGAAGGCTGAACAAGAGATGCAAGGCTTCAAAAAGCGACTGAGCGGGCAGGGCATTGATGAAAACGAGTTAGAGGATGTGCCGAAGAGCGAAGCGTTATGCATCAAGGAGGCAGAAGAAGAAGAACGATTGGCAACCAATAATGAGCAGGCGGCTCAGAAGCAAAGCATGACGGAGCTGGAAGCTCAGCAGAGCGCGCAAAACTGTGCAACGCATATTGAAAGCCTGGTCCGCGTACAGCGTCAGATTGAGATGATGCAGGAAAACCATGCTGCTTTGCTCGCTCTAGGAGCACATGATGAAGGTCTTCCTGATCTAGCAGGGCTGGACGAAGCTCCCTCAGCTCAGGAAAGACAGGCTGCGCTGAAAGAAGAGGAGATTGACAATGTTTTACAAGCATTGCAGAGGCAACTCAAACAGATACAGGAGGGAAAGGGGGATTTAGACCACCGGGCAGAAACAAGCTCACAGTACATTATACGTGCGCTCAATGAAGTGGACAAAGAGTTTAAGGAGGTTTCTCTGGCAAAACGGCTGTTGGCATATAGCGACGGGGTGAATGGAGGCTATGAACAGCACTGCCGCACCTTGCTGCCTGAGATGCTTTTGCGGCAAACCTTAATTCGGGAAGAGCGCGAGAAAAGTATGGCTCATCGAAATACTCTCGTTGAGCACTTAGTGGAGCTAGCAGAGTCAGGCGCGGACTTTCTCAAGAGCGCGAGCCAATACTCAAAGTTGCCTGCCTCGCTTCCTGCGTTTGAGCGCCGTCCCTTTTTACGCGTTCACCTCTCAATACCTGTGACGAAAGATGAACGCGTCGGCAAAATTGCGGACCTTTTGAATGCTCTCGTAGAAGGCGAGGGCGAGATTCCTACCGGGGTGAAGCTCCTTCAGCAAGCGGTGCATCGGCTCGCCGAGCCGATGAAGGTGGAGCTTCTTTTTCCAGACCCCGGTGATCTGCATTATATTACCCCCAGTCAAATAGCTAAAGAAGAAAGTGGCGGCGAACGCCTCACCAGCATGGTCCTGCTGTACTGTACCTTGTTGCGGATGCGGGTAGCGCGTCGCACGAAGCCCGCGGGACGTTCGAGTTGTCTGATTCTCGATAACCCCATCGGCGTTGCTTCCCGCCCACTGTTCTTGCAGTTGCAGCGTGAAGTGGCGCAGGCGATGGACATCCAACTCATCTACACCACCGCCCTCAAAGATTTTGATGCGCTGGAGATATTCCCCAAGATCATACGCCTACGCAACGCTCAGCGCAATCGCCGTACTGGTGAGGCGTTCCTCATGCACGAGACCCCGCCGATTGGCCTTGATGCGATCCATATGATGCATGATGAGTAGCGGAACTTTGCTCGTGAGCATCAGGAGCACCGAGAGGACCAGGAGGATCAGCCATGACATCCAACGCATCCTTTGAAGAACCAAAGCTGCCACCTGGACCAATGCAGACGTTTCTGCATCGTCTAGCACACGCTTCTGGTAAGCGCCTGGAAAGTGCCGCGCTCTGGAAATGCTTTGCCGAGGCGTTTCCCTATCGGCCAGGTGGAGTGGAGAATCGCAAGTGGCTACAGCGAGCCCTGCAGGAGGCCGCAGATCAGGGCATCATCCGCTTGCCCTCCGCACAGGGGCGCTGCTGGGACCGCGCGCTTGAGCCGCCTCTGCCTACCGTCGTCTGGAAAACGCCCCCAAATGAGGTACGCGACGATGAGAGTTGGCGTGACTATCCCTGGTTGCCACAACTGTGCTGGATAGCGGATATGCCCATGCTCTCCCAAGAGCAAGTGATCTTTCTCAAGCGGGTACAGGCGGCGTTGCGAGAGGGCCTGCTGCAACGCTCCGCCCCTCTCACCTATCGTTCCCTTCAGTTGACCGGCAACGAGAAGCGCCTGGGCGAACTGCTGCATAGCGCTCTGTTCAGACCTGGCAGACTCAGCCTGGCATTGCTTGGCTGTATACCCGACATTCCTCCCTTAGTCATAGAGGAGATTGAAGCATCCCCTGTCGCCCTCATTTTTGAGAATGCTGCCGCGTTCAGAACAGCCGCCACGGTTCTCAAGCAGTACGCGCCCCCACCCTATGGCTGGCTTGGCTTCGGCAGCGGAGCGAGCTTTGAGCGCTCTGTCCTCCATTTTACGCTTGTGGAACACCAGATAGAGCGCATCGAGTACGTGGGTGACCTGGATAGACATGGCCTACGGATTGCGCGGCGGGCTGCTGAACTGGCACAAAGCGAGCGCCTTCCCTCGGTTGTTCCAGCCCGGGGATTGCATCGGGCCATGCTACAGTCAGTTCAGCAGTTCGGGTATCCAGAGGGCTTAGAGTATCAGCCAAAGGAACGGAGAAGCGACGCCAGCGATGAAGCGTTAGCTGCATGGTTGCCAGAGGATGTGCGCGTAGATGTCTTGAAAATTATCCAGGCGGGCAGGCGCGTGCCAGAAGAAGTGTTGGGGCCTGATGAGCTACAGCACGTATGGCAGGCGTAGTTGGAAGCGGCCCGCGTGTTCCGTGTCATGGACAATCTCAATACACACACACCTGCTTCGTTCTACGAGGTCTTTCCGCCAGAGCAGGCCAAAGCCCTCATCGACCGCTTGGAAATTCACCTGGATCAACATTTCTCGAAGCCGCGCAAAGCATGTAATCCCTAGACGAAAGACAGTGCGTTCAAGAGGTTAAGGGATCTCTGTTGTCTCCGTTGGCTTCCGTTGATCCTGCTGCATTTCTTCTTCCAGAAGCAGATCTACTGCAATGCGTTGCATTTTATCGCTCACACGGTCAAAGACGTGAACATGGGGGGACACTTTCAATTTGTTCGTCCGGTAAGCTAAAACGACGCTCGGCCCAATGGTCTGAACGTACTTCGTCCACGCCTCAAGCAACTGATCTTCTAACTCCCGTGATGCAGCAGCCACGTCGTTTGGCATCCACCTCGTCAAGTTGGCGAATACTGGTTCTTCTGGCATAGGTCTCTCCGAAAAAGAACGTCTCATCAAACTGTCACAATGAGAATATCGTTGCGCTTTCCGCGAGGGAGAGTATTCTGCTTCATGAAAGGAAAGCGTCTTGATAGCTCACCCTTCTCTTCTCAACGTTCAGGTCAAAAGTGGAAATAGTGTCCAAACGTACAGATCTGAATTGCTTCTCGCAGGTCTCTTTTGTGAGAGTGTATCACCAGTGAGCCATTCGTGTTTTGGATGCCTCCTCAATGCTTCCAGTGAAGAGGTGCGGAAGATACCGCGCCTTGTATGGCTCGACATCAGTTCATAAACCTCATTCTCGGCGGCGGTTCCGCACATGCAATAGGGAAGCATTGAGAGCGCTGAGGATGGGAATCGAAGAGGTTATGGCATGCTCAGCTCCCTCATAGACGTTTCCCGAATAATCGCTGAACCTCTTCCGGTAGTTGCTTTGGCAGCAGAATAAGCAAATAATGGCAGGCTCGCGAACAGGCCACATATAGGAGATGTTCAATCTCGATGGCTTTCACTCCCTGCGTGAACCACCGTTCAATCTCCACCAAGACGACCACCGTCCGCTCCAGACCTTTGAAAGAGTGAATCGTCTCAAGTTCCACCTGGTTGTCCCGCAGCGGCGACCAGTCCAACCCAACGCTTCCAGCGGAAGCCTCCTGCGGTTTGAGCCGGCTGGTGCGCTGCGAAAAGGGAGTCAGCACGACCATCTCTTTGACCGGGATCGCTTCCTCGCGATGGAGACGCTGAAGCGCTGCCAGCACTGCTTCCTGCAGCAACGACCTATCTTCGTACCAGAGGAATGCAACGGGTTGACCCTCTGGCCCGTGGGCAACCGGAGCGGTTTCCCCCTGATAAAAGGCCAGGATTTGCTCATGGATGCGACGGGTCGTCCGGCAGTTGACGGTGAGGTGAAAAGGCGGCTGGTCAATCGGGAAGCGCTGCTCCCGATCATAGAGACGCTGATTGTCGTCGTAGAAAATATACAAAATGCCATCATCAGGCTCATGCAATAGGCATTGCAGAGGAAGCCACCAGCTCTCCAGAAAATCTTGCCCCTCATCGACGAGAATGGCATCATAACACCACGCTGGATTCTTGCTGGCCTCCAAGAGTGCGTTGGGCAGGAACTGCTCATAGAACGCCGCAGTATTCGTCGCTTCCGGCAACCGGACATGGGCTTTCTGTGCGAGCTTCATGCACAGATCATGGAAATTGAAGATATCCAAATCGTGTCCCGGTCTTGATTTGAGACCCAGTCGTTTGCGCAGGTCGATGGCTAGCTGGCGATTATAGCATGTGAGCAAGACGCGAAACCCTTGACGGGCCAGTCGGGTCGCCTTTTCCACGGCAAGTAGCGTTTTGCCCGAGCCGGCAAAACCGAGAATGAGCACGCGCCGATGGCGGTTGAGACTATCGAGGAGGCGAAATTGCTCCTGGGTCAAGCGAATGAACTGCTGGCGCTCTGCTGCAAATTGCTCCCAGAGTGCGGGACGTAACTCCCATTGTTTGCCTAACAGGGAGATGAGAGCCTGAATACCATCTGCCCCAAGAGGAGGGTGCTGCTCAGCAGCGTGGGCGCTCCAGTACTCCATGGTGCGCCGGACCCACCGGGCCAGATGAGGGAGATCCGTTTGATCGAGCACAATCTCACGCGGCAGGTCGAGTCCCAAGAACTGCTCGCCAACGAGAACGTCGGGAAACCCGACCGCGTGACCAATGTCAACAAAGCGATGCAGCGTTGGTTTGAGTTGATCAAGCAGGGAATACTTGTTCTTCATGGCTTGCTCTACTGGGTTTTTGATGGTATGGACCTGACCAGAGAGATCGGTGCTGGTCCAGCGTTGCGAACTCATGTCACGAGTGATCGTCCCACCCTTGACCTCCAGCACGAGCACGCCCAACTCCGGATGAGCGACCACAAAGTCCGCTTCTCCATCACGCGGATGCTTGCGCCGATCCAAGGCCAGCCAGGCCACATGATGAAACACGATATAGGCGTCATCGAGTTGCTCGCGGAAGGCCTGGTACAGCATGCTCTCCGCAGGGCTTCTGGTGGCTGGATCCAAGCGATCTGGAAACATACGGGCCATGATATGAACACCTCTTCGGAACTTTTCGTAGCAAGAGATAGTGGTAGTCGGGATGAGATTTTTGGATAAAGGAATCAATCAACAGATATTACCAGTCAGAACAAGCGTCTCAGGGAAGATGCGTTACATGAAGTATACACCGAGTTGCGTTCCATTTCATGTTCTTGCAGCACTTTTCCTCTTCTCTCATGGAAATCGCAACGAGATGTCTCTTTCAGGCGAAATGGCTCTGGACCGTTCTTCGTTGCACCCATGGTTTCTGCGACTCGAGCGAAACAGCTACTACATCGAAAGCCGGGCAAGCGATGTGACTAAGATGGCTTGCGCAGTCGCTTCATACCACATAGCTCGCTTGCTGTAATCGCGTTGTACACAAGGTGGAAGAAGCCATGAGAGTTGGCGTGAACAGCTGAACTGCTTCACATGGGCGAAAACAGCGCAGGAGAGGACAGCGCTTGGTGACATGTTCCTCTTGCTACTTACTTAGACGCAGATGATGTGCGAAAATAAAAAACGGTGACGAACGCCGTCGAGGACATCAGCCACTCACATCTCCCTGGTTCTCGCTGAGCCACTCGTTGATCACTTCCTCAAACTCCTCATCAGAGCAGGTCTCACGCACTATTGATGATCTGGGAGTGTGTTGCCATGAAGAGGATGTATGGCGGTTTTGACCATTGCTGATCGCGTTCTGACATCCACTTCTTATGCCACCTGATCTTCATGCTCCTGGAAACTTGCTCGCTGTGCTCATCGAGAGGTCGAGAGACCCAGCATCATACGGCCAGATGCCACACTGCTCCTTTCGTCTTTCTCAGAGGCGAGGCCGGTTTCACCGTGCTCGCGTTTTTCAGCCCGCTGGACGAGCAGAGGCTCCTGTCCTGTTCGCCAGTTGCTTGCTCTCAGTCCTTGCTGCTCTGACAGTTACGGATACTCTTTGGCATAATAGGCATCATGATCTTGGGGGCCCTCAATCGTGACGGGGACGTATGGTGTGGTCGAGTCTTCCGGCGGGTATCCATGCGTGGCGATAAAGCTCGCACGGAGTCGCTTCCCGTGAGCTTCCATAAGTGAAGCGATCCGGTCTTTGGTGAGGTTTTGCGGCGCATCAAACAGGTGGAGCGCATACCGGCTCATGGCCAGCATCAGTTCCAATTCTTCGACGGTACTCAGATCACGCACCACTCGTATAGCATCCGGTTGCTCACAGAAAACGCTTTCGGGACCAGGCACGGGCAGGCCACTCCAGCGACAAAACTGCTCGTAGGCCAGCTTGTCGGTTTCATAGATCAGGACGCGCAACGTATAGCGTTGGCGGAGATCGCCCGTATTCCCACGATAGCGAAGGAGGCCAGGGTGGTGACGTTCGCGTTCTCGCGCCAAATCATAGAGTTCTGGAGCATCTGCATACGTCTTCCGAAGCTCCTCACGCATCTCCAGCATCGTCAGGCCCTGTTGCTTGAGTGTGCGGTGGAGCCCTCGGGTAGTCTGCGCCATTTCGATGCGCTGACGAATCCACGTTTCATCGTAGCCCTGTTTCCGCCAGGTGGGGACATGCCGTTCACACCAGGACATGAAGCCTGCCTCCATTTCCGAGGCATCCCGGAATGAGGCGTCAATGAGCATCTCGACGTACTGCTCGCGCGTCACCAGAGCAGCATCCTCTTCCATCACTTGGCTCCTTTCAAGAGATGGCGATATCGTCATCCCGGTCTTCTTTCTCCTACTGTCTTGCTGCTCGTCAGAATAGCAAGATGCTTCCTTGCTAAATGGCCAATAGCAGCCACTTGGCAAGGAAATAGAGGCGACAGGCATTGTTAGATGAGTTCTGTTTCCATCGGTGGACGGTAATACCTCAGAGCAGGGCGTGATCGTCCTTCCTCATTTGAGGATGTTCATATTGCTCTTCTATCCTTGGCTTTCGTGGTCGGTTCGCTCGTGTGCATGGCGCCACAATGCCGCGAGTTCAACGTGCCAGGCTGCCAACTGGCACCTATACTCGACAAAGCGCGTGCTGTCCTCCTCAGGAACAATCGGCAGCAACGGCATCGAGAAGGTATCCACAACGGTGTGGTTGGCGTCAACCCTCACCGCGTCGACGTTGGGGAGTTCCCCTTGATCCTGGAGCATCTTCCGCGCATGCGCTGCGGCATCACGATACAACCCCCGCCCCCGCTCGATCAGGGTCTCGAAGGCGAGAGCAGTTTGTCCGTCAAGCTGCATGGAGGCGATCTGCACGCTCCGTTGGAAAAAGCGCTCGATGTCGGCGAACTCCGTCATGAACTGAAAGAGGAGTTGGCGCGTGGCCTTGTAGCGCTGCTGCATTTCTTGATAGGCTTGATTGGACAGCTGTATCTGGGCTTCGGTCGCCTGGCGCAATTGCGCTTGCCGCTCGGGAGCAACCAGCTTCCAGTCGAAGAGACTATACAGAAACGGCACTTGAGAGATCAGTAGGCACCACACCAGGCGCTTGCCTTGTTTCTTGGTCTGGAATGGCAGTTTGCGCGCTGTGACCCACAGTGCGAGGTTCTGCCAGCGCCGGATGGAGCTGGCAGGAGGGATGCCGAGGGCGTGGCAAACGGCGAAGACCGGAATATAGAGCCTGCCGTCCGCCAGATAGAGGGCAGGAACCTCATCATCGAGAAAGGGGAGAGTGATCGTCGTTTGCGTCATGACCGCTGGCTCACGCTTATCCATTGCGTGGGACCTCCCTTGCTGGTAAGACTATCCAAATTTGGAGTACAAACAAGAACAGGCGTTTCATACCATTGTAGCGGTTTCTCCTATGCTTTGCAAGCTTCATGAGAGCTTGGACCCCTGGTATGGGAAGGTGAGAGAAGCTCACCTGACACGGGACATGGATCTCCTAGTCGGGCAGGCAAGACGTTTGAACTCGAGAGTAAACCACTTGTTGACTCATGCTGCTTTTGCTAGAGGATCAGAACTGATCATGCTAGAGCGGATCTGGAAATCACCAGGCCGTTTTACCGCTTGGAAAAGGTCTCTTTGTACGTAGAAACAAACGCCCAGACGAACCAACAGATGCCGATGAAGCCAATCACGATCCCATACAGAATCCCTGCAATTACCTGGAGGGTTCCAGAGGCAAACACCAGGCCGGCGAGCAGGATTAGGAACAGCGCCACCACAGGGGGCAAAAACGGGCGTTCGTTGACACGGGGCAACATGGTCTGCATGGCACGAATGTAGAGGAGGACGGAGATGATCGTGAGCGCAATGAAGCCTCCCCATTGCTTCCAGGGCGCAGGAGCAAGAAGGAGGACGCTCATGGATAGTGTCAAAGGTACGAGTGCAATGACAAGCCCTGGCCAGAGAGGCTGGAGCTTCTGGTCAGACTGGTTGTGGTTGCTTTCTTCCTGCTGCATAGGGAATCCTCCCGATTAGAAATGCTGTTGACGATAGTTCGTGGTCGGAATCGAGCGTCTTACGAAGCGTGTGAGGAGCGCTAGAACGCCGGAAAAGCCGCTGCCTTTCTTCCAATATGGCAAGCGAGGTGTGAGCCCTCCCATTGCGACAGCGCTTGTTCATATAGCTTCCTTGTTGCTGCTGACATAGAAGACGCCGCTTCCATTTTTTCTGGGCATCTGCCTTTCCTTCATCACACCATGCAAGCACATCTGTGACAAAGCGCTCTGTGAACGCCTTGACTTTTCTAGATGGTTCTTTTTCTCTCAGAATATGGTAATGTTGGTGTGCTTCCGCTCCTTTCCTTGGAGGTGAGTCGTCATGAAGAGATTGTCGTTTTGACCGCTGCCGGTCGTTTTCTAAGACCCTTCTCATGCGGCTGTATCCCTCATAGTTCCCGTAATAGCCCTGCCCAAACCGTAGAGAGGCAGAGATATCTCTTGAGCATGAACAAGTCGGCGTTGTAAGATAGAGCAGAGTGTCCCTCAATGGGAAAGGGAGAAGACGATGACGCCAAAATACCTGCTGTATCGGAAGGGTTTGCAAATAGCAGACATCGATCAGGATCAGGTCAAGAGCGATGCTCAACGTGCCTTAGCTGAGTGGATTGAGCGTGAACGACTCTGGCTTGATGAAACAGAAGAGCGTGCCGCCTTTACCTTTCGGTTTGTCGAGATGCGTGGATATAGAGCAGGGTACGAAGGTTCCTGCTACTGGGTTTCGTTCTTCGCCCACCGCCCTTACGCCAAAAAGGAAGGGCATCATTCCACCAGGACGTCCTTTGACCTCTGGGTGTATTGGGACCAGGATCGATGGAAGGCGTTCCCGTTTACGAAGTCTACGCTTGATGATGACTTCCTCGTCCTGATGCAAAGCTGGAAACGAGAGGAGCAACCCCAGATCATCCCACCCGTGAAAGAGAACGGGGGCACCACGACTGATGATATTTATGTGGATGTGCTGCGACGATTGCAAACAGCGCACGTGCGTTTGGAAGCGAGCCTTACCTACGAGGAAGCGGAACATATCGAAGAGGATGAGGACTACCACGAGATCTACGTTCCAGCAGGGGAAGTGCAAGTGTGGTTCATGGTTGAGGATGAGATCAAGCTCTATGAGGGAAACAAGATCGTGCTCCCCAATTCTGCTTTTAACATTGATGATCTGGAAGAGGTCGTCTTTGGGGTGGAAGCACAGCATCCCTCACCTTTCAACCGGCATCTCTCCTTCGAGGAGCGGATGGAGCAAACGACCGATCTGGAAACGCTCTGCTCGCTCATCAACGAGCTGGCTGATATGGGGTGTGAAGTCAGCATGAAGCATGAAAATAAAGATGGGGCTCCACAGGTACAGGTTCTTGATGTGGAGTACATCGAGAACAACGACGGATTGGATGGGCTGTCGAGCTTGCTGAGTCGAGGCAAATACAAGATTGATTATCTTCCGTTCCCGGAGAAGGGACCACTCCATTCCGATGAGGTCCAGACCGCTGAGCTTCCGACGTACCTGTCATTTTGGGTCTGGTATAACCGAGAGGCAGTTCGTTATCGAGTTGATCACCGGGATGAGGATGCGCTGACCTACTATCGCACCAGTTTTTTACCGAAAGTCCGCGCAGCCAGAGCCAATGGAGAGATCCCAAGCTTAGTGTTTTGAGCGACGACAGGATGTGCGGGTCGGGATCGCTCTTCACCCCAGCCCGCTTTTCAGGGGGAGAAAGTCGGCCAGCACGAAACCCCTCTCGCTCCAAAATACCACTACAACTGCTCTATTGCAAATCCAAAATCCACACGATGATGCGCGTCAATTTTCTCCTGAAAGGAAGTTTCGTGCGGGAAGCAGGAGCGCCAGGCTCAGGTGGTTCAAGCGGAGCACTGACAGCTGGTAACGACAGGGTCTGTTGTTGTGAGA
>Ga0070698_100000614_pt1 | contig 38316 bp, 20 predicted proteins | sample KBSK1502metaG_FD_65477 | JGI IMG/M metagenome (GOLD analysis project Ga0070698, IMG submission 65477) | Corn, switchgrass and miscanthus rhizosphere microbial communities from Kellogg Biological Station, Michigan, USA - KBS K1-50-2 metaG | ecosystem: Host-associated > Plants > Roots >... | reverse complement strand
ATTTCGTGACGGGGTCCAATGGTTGGGCCGGAGACGTTCCATTCGTCAGCCGCAATTTAAACGGCACCTGGACCCGCCAGTTTAGCAGCCACGTCACTAACGAGTTTAAGGCGGCCTGGCAAAAACTTAAGGTGGATTTTGGGGGTTGTAGCGCGGTCGACCCATCCACAACCAAGGGCTGCATACCGGGCTCTGACTTACTCGACAAAGCATTCACCAACATGTCCCTCAGCGGAATTCGCGCCGCGGGAGTTAGTCTTCAGACAATCGGCCCAGCCACCAACCTGCCGCAGGGACGCCAGGTGCGGGTCGCGCAGTTTAGCGATTCTCTCTCGTGGGTGTCCGGCAAGCATTCGATTCTTTTTGGCGTCGATTTCCGCGACCTGTCCACGCCGGTGCCGTTCCTGCCGAACATCAACGGCGCGTTCCGGTTCGGTACCACCGCCCGTCTCGTGGCTAACGCTCCAACGTCGGTCACCCTGGTCGCCGGCGACCCGGTGATCAACTATAAGGAAAGAGATCAGTTTTACTTTTTCCAGGACAACTTCAAGGTGCGCGAGAACCTAACGCTGGAACTCGGCGTGCGCTATGAGTACACGGGAGCGCCAATTAATAGGTTGCACGATCTCACAGTCGCCAGGGAAAGCAGTGCGAGCACCGCGATCTGGCTACAGAGCCTGCCGCTCGAAGCACGTACATTTCCCAAGATTCCGATCGACAAGAATAATTTCGCGCCGCGCCTGGGGTTCGCCTGGTCACCGCGTTTTGGTGAAAGCGGATTCAAGAAATTCCTCTTCGGCACGAACGACGCCACTGTGGTTCGGGCCGGCTATTCGATCGCTTATGACCCGGCGTTCTACAACATTCTTTTGAATGTCTCGACGTCGTCGCCGGCGGTCTTTAATAATCAGCTCATCAACAACAGCAGCCTCACCGCACCGACCTTCCGCCTACCGGCGGGACCGACGGGCGACGTGGTGCGTTCCTCTCTGGGCGCGTTCCTCGAGAAGAACAAGTTCAACCCGGCCCTGTTTACTCAGACAACAGTAAACAGTGACTTCCATTCGCCCATGTCCCAGCAGTGGTCGTTCAGCATTCAGCGCCAGATTAACCGGAACAATGTTGCTGAGATTCGCTATGTCGGCAATAAAGGCAGCGGACTTTTCCAGAGCATCAACCGGAACCCGGATATTAGTACCCTGTTTAATGGGATTCCGGATTTTGGTTTCGGCGCCTTCCCGAACTTCCGGAATCTGATTCCGGGTCTTACCCCGCAGACTTGTGTTGACGATCCGGCCACACCGGGCGTCAACGAAGCTGTCTGCAACGGGCGTGTGCTGAAGCAAGGACTGCTCCGCTCGCGCGAGAACACCGGCAGCTCGGACTACCACGGGTTGCAGATGCGCTACAACGGACGGGTCTTTAACCAGCTTACGCTGGGTGCGGCTTACACTTTCAGTAAGACCATCGACAATGCATCCGAGATCTTCTCGTTCGGCGAAGGTGCATTCGCCCAGAATCCGTTTGACCTGACGTCGGGCGAGCGGGCCCTTTCGGGTAACGATCGCCGGCACGCCGGTTCAATGAACTTCATCTGGGACGTTCCTTTGATGAAGGATCAGAAGGGTCTCGTGGGGCACGTCCTGGGAGGTTGGCAGTTCAACGGCACTTACAACCTGGCGAGTGGCCGGCCATTTACTCCTTCGGAGTTCTGTACCCTCTTCTGCATCGGCCTCGGCTATCAGGACGCCGGGTTCGACACCAACTTTCTTGGTTTCGACCAACTCCGGCCGTTCGCAGGTAGCCGCAGCGCGCCGCGGACCTCAGTAGGCATTACGGCGACGGATGCCGGACTGATCTTCTTCGGGGCCCCGATCGCGCCCAGCCCAACCGGGTTGTACTCCTTCAACGCACTGAACTCGACAGGTGCTCTCGTACCGGTGGCGCCGAGTGCCGTGCGTTTCATCTATAACGGAATTGGCGCGGCCCGCCAGTTCGGTACGCCATACGGCAACGTGCCTCGCAACAGCGAGCGCGGGGTAGCGTTGAATCAACTCAACATCGGCATCTTCAAGAACACGAAGATCCACGAAAACGTCAGGCTGCAACTTCGGGCCGAACTCTTCAATGCGCTCAACCATCCGAATTCCGGGTTTGGCGTGGCGGGGGGAGACGATTTCCCCGATCAATTTGTTGAAGACGCGGGTAATACGCCCGGACGTGCCACCTTCAACTCCTTCAACGACGCCCGGGCTACGTCATTGAGCAGCCGCCGAATCCAATTCGGCATTCGGCTCACTTTCTAGTCCGTTCACACAGTTCGAGACAATTTGGGGGAGAGTTTGCAAAAACTCTCCCCCTTTTTTGATTGGCACTCGTTCGAATGGCCGACCGATGAGCCAGGCAGAACTAGAAATTCTTTTTAACGATTGTCGGGTTTGTAGGTATAACTCTCGCGGGCATGGACGATGCCGTCCGGAGCGCTGACGGTTACCTTGATTCGTCGTTTCCGCCGTCTCACATCCCGGTTTGTGGGGTAATAGGCCAGGCCATATTGCCGTCGCAATTCTTCGGCTATCCGGGCGAACGGCTGCTTGAGATTCTTCACGCTGTCAGCCTGTTGGAAACGTCCACCGGAAGTTTGCGCCAACATGCGCAGAAAGCGATTTCCGCGATCAAACGCGACCTTGACAGTCTCGCCCTTCGGAGTCGTGTACATCACCGCGCCGGCGCCGCTGTTTTCAGCCGACAATTGTTTGCCGAGCACGTCGCCGACGGTATTGTATTGAATCGGGTAAATCAGCGCATATTGCCCCTCGGCTGAGTCGATCGTGCTTTCAAAGCTGGCGTTGACGCTTGAGGTGTCAATGCCATCAGTGAGGATCACTACGGCTTTGCGTCCGGCGATTTTTCTTAAGTGAGTGCTGATCACCGTTTGCAGCGTGTCGTAGAGAGCAGTGCCTCCGCCAGTTTTCACCCGGCGGATGGCGCTGGATAATGCTTGTCTGTCACCGGTTACTTCCGTAAGGGTGCTGAGACTGCGATCAAAAGCGATGATTTGGGCGCGATCGTCCGGATGCAGCTCTTGCAGAAAAGCGATCGCAGCATCCTGGATCTCTTTCAGTTCCACCCGCGCCGAATCACTTGCATCCAAAACCAACAGGACGGTGAAAGGCCTGTCGGCGGTGTCGAAATGCGAAACCTGCTGTTCAATGCCGTCTTCATAAATCCGAAAATCTTCCCGGCGCAGGTTGGCGATGAAGCCGCCATCGCGATTTTTCACGCTGACAGGAATAGTTACGAGCGTGGTCGAGACCCGCAACGTTTCGACGTCCTGCGGTTCGGTGTTCGCTGGATTCTGTGACTGTGCGTTAGTGGTGACAGCGGCGCACAGAGCGGCGCTCAAAGAAATGAGATAAAAAGCCCGACTGAAGTTTCCCATCGGAGATCCTTATTTCTATCCTGCCGAATTAGAAACCATCGAACAGAGCGCGCCGCCGGGCCGGCCACTGCTTACTCTGTTAGTTGATCACTGTGAAATCAATGCTGCGCCAAACCGTCTGATGCTTCTTGTCAGCGAGCGGGTCGGTCACGACCAGAGTCAATACATACCGTCCCGGGTTTACTTTCGATAATACAAGCTGGCCAACTTTCACGAACTGTCCGGCTGCGCCGCCCGCTGCTGTCACCGGCTGCTCCGCTTCCTTGAACAGCAAGTTGTTGTTCTGGCTAACAATCAACTGCGATCGCAGCTGCGGTTTGTTGTTGTCCAACTTCGCGTTATAGACGACCAGCGCATAGCGCAAATCCTGCTTGCGCGAGATGATCCGCGTCGCCGCGAGTTGCTGCGGGTTCTTGTCTGCACCGGTAGCGTTGATCTGATAGAGCAGGATGCTGCTCATCGCCAACTGTTTATTCGCCAAGTCAGGCACTTCAAAGTATCTGGACACGCTGCCAATTTTGCCGGTGCCGGCTTCGCGCACCACCAGGCGAACCTGGTAATAACCTGGCGGCGCTTGCGTGCTGGCCGTGTAACTGATTCCTCTAATCAGGGCGCGCTGATAATCCTCTTCCGAGAGATCCGCGTTGACCGTTTGGCTGATGCCGCCACGCGCCCGGCCCACCTGATCGAACACGAACCCGGCCACATCAAATGAGGCTTGATACTTGCCGTCGGCCGAGCGCTTGAAGTCCAGTTTCCGAGCATCGATGAATGTATTGATATCAAGTTGAGCCAGGTTCCCCGGCAAGAACGAATACTGGAGTTCGGCCGAGACGTCGAGATCGCGGCGGGCCAGCGGGGAGATGGCGGCCTTAATAATCTCGCCCTCTCTCGTGCCTGGCTCGGATGATTTCTCTTCGCGCGCATAGTAGCCTTCCGCCGCATAAGTGTGAACTCCACCGCGCTTCACTTTGATCGATACCTTGTGAAATTTTTTGTCGAACGCTTCGGATGGCCGGTAAGCCAGACGGTAGTAGCCCTTACTGCGGGCGAGCACTCGATCAAGTCCGGCTTCAAAGTTATTTGTATTAACTACAGAGATGCCTCCGGTAGTACTCGCCAGGGTGCGCAAAGTAAGCAGTTCGGTGAGCGGCCTATCGCCCAGCATCGCTGTGTCGATCCCTCCACCACCCAGGGAGTTCGCGTCGCTGCCGGCAAAGGTTCCGCCTCCGAGCGCGCTCTTCGCCGGCGTCTCCCTAAAGGTGGCCAGCGCCCCAGCCGTGCTAAGACCGCGAACGTCCATCGTATTAATTACCACGCCAGAGCGGGTGGCATTGTCAGTAAGAATTCTGAAAACCTGGCCCACGTCCGCCACGACGCCACCGCTGTTGGTGATCTGGAAAAGCGGTAAGCCGCCGGAGAGTAAAATCAAACTCTTGCGTCCCGGGATTTGCCTGAGGCTGTCAACAACATAGCTCGAAACCGAGAGAGCCAGCAGGGCCCTCGGGATCTGGTTAGTCCCTTCGCCCGGAGCTGTGAACTCTGTATTTGAACTGACCGTGTCAGTAGCAGTCGCGTCGGCCAGCGGCGATGGAGGCGCAGCGACTCTTCCAGTTTCGGCGTCGCCGAAGGCGATGTAGGGAGGAATCGATCGCGCATTGAGTTGCGAAATGGCGCGGCGCAAAATTTGCCGATCAGATGTGAATTGTTCGAGGAGGCCTTTGCCGCCCACCGTTCTCACTATCGCCACCAGGTCGCCGTCCTGCATCTTGTTGTCCACAAAATCCAAAAGCATCTGCCGCACACGACTCATATCCTCAAACGGAATGGTGACGTCGTCGACGACAAATGCCATCACCCGTCTGACATCCCTTGCGCTTAGGTCGCGAGTAACGGAAGTGTCAATGCCGGGAGCGACCTTAGCTATATTTGTCATACTCTCCGGGCGTTTGGGAGCTTCAATGGTAACGAACTCAACGAACTGGAGATCTTGTTTCCTGCCGTTGTCAGATACTTCAAAATCTTCCAGCTTGAGGTCAGGAACTATTTGATCGTTCTTATCGGTGACCACGACGTCGGTTTGGACCAGTTCCGAGGTGATGCGAATAACATCGTCAGGCGGTTTCTGTGGGCTCGGCGGATTCTGTGGTGTTTGACCGAGCACCGCGCCAAAAGTGAAAGTCGCTGAAAGTATGAACGTGAGAATCTTTTTCATGACTACTCCAGAGTTTCGGTTGTCAGACTAATGCGAGCACTGGCGCTCGGCGAATCGGGGAAGATTCCTGATTATATTTCTCTTCTCTGAACTTTGCCATAGCGACAATGCGTCTAAACGAATCGACCAGGTTCCTGGGCTGCCGGCTATCGGCTCTGCGAAAGTCGATGTATACCACACTGACGGCTGTAATGTTATGATGTGCCGCGCGGTTCCCCAGACCAATTCAATCGATCCGAAGGTTTCCGAGAAAACACTACCCGTTCCACGCGTCAATGCATAAAAACTGCGTCACTCTTCTCGCCGGCTTCCTTCTTTGTGCGGTCGTGGCCACCGCCCAAAGCGTGGATAGAACCAGGCCCGCGGACCAAAACGACGAGGTGGTGAAGGTCTTCACTGAACTCATCCAAACCGACGTCATGGTCTTTGATAAGCAGGGACGCTTTGTAAAAGATTTGAAGCGCGAAGATTTTGAGCTGCGCATCGACGGCAAGCCCCGGCCCATCGGATTTTTCGATCGCATACAGGCCGGCGCCGCGAGCGAAGAGGCGCAATTGGCGGCTGCTCGGGGGGCGCGGTCGCAAACGGCGGGCAAGATTGAAGCAGCGCCTCTCGATCGTGGCCGGCCCGTTTTCTTCTTCGTCGACGATATGCACATGAGCGTTACGAGTCTGGCTCAGGCGCGAAAATTACTCACGCGATTTATCGATCGTGACTTAAAGCAAAACGATGAAGCCGAAATCATGTCCGCGAGCGGGCGTTTAGGTTTTCTGCAACAGTTGACTGATAACAAGACTGTCCTGCGAACCGCCATCGAACGTCTGACCCCAGGTCCGATGGCCACGAAAGAATTAATGCGGCCGCCGATGAGCGAGTACCAGGCTCTGCAAATAAGCCGTGGCGATCGCGACACCATGGGATTCTTTGTCGACGCGCTGGTTGCTGAGACTCGCATGTCTCGCCCCTCGGCGGAAGATGAAGTGAACCGCCGCGCTTCCCTGATTCTGGACCAGGCAGCCCACTTCACTACTATCACTCTCTCATCTTTGGACAGCCTCGTGCGGTCTTGCACGAAACTGCCCGGACGCAAATTGATCTTTCTCATTTCGGATGGGTTCTTCATCGATTCCGGGCATTCGGATTCCGCGGATCGAATGCGCCTGCTGACTTCAGCGGCGGCCCGGACCGGCGCGGTAATTTATTCGATCGATGCGCGCGGACTGATCGCCAGGCTCGACGATGCCAGCAAGGACGCCGCCGTCGATCTTAGTCACAGACTGTCACGCGGTGGCATGGGCGAAATTGTTTCGTCCCAGGACGGTCTCAACGCACTGGCCCGCGACACCGGCGGACGCGCGCTGTTCAATACCAACGATCTCCATGTGGCAGTGGATAACGGACTGCGCGAAACGTCGACGTATTATCTTTTGGCCTGGCGGCCTGAGCACGACGGAAATAGTGGCAGCAAGTTTCGTCGGCTTGAAGTTTCGGTCGTCGGCCGGCCGGATTTAACGGTGAGAGTGCGCCGCGGCTTTTTTGACCTTGAGCCTCCTCCGCCGGCCGGCAAGCGTAAGGAGTCGGCGGATCAAAAGGCTCGAGCGCAAACAGTTGAGGCCAAGCTGCGCGAAGCAGTCATGTCTCCGTATCCGGAGCGGGAAATTCCCGTGTCGCTAAGTTTGAATTACATAGACACGCCGGATAAAGGCGCCGCGTTGACAGTTTCAATGATGATCCCCGGCGAGTTCCTGGCATTCAACGCCGACGACAACCAGACGGCGCAGGTCGATCTGGCGGGAGCGCTGTTTGACGATCACGGGCAATCGACGACGCGGTTTGGCGAACGGGTCACGCTAAGCGCCGTCGCGGCCCTCGCGCAGGCCGCCCATCGGGAGCTGACTTATTCACACACCATTTTCCTCGGGCCAGGGCTTTATCAAATCCGCGTCGCCGCTCGTGACGTCAAAACGGAACATGTGGGAAGCGCCAACACCTGGATCGAAATTCCGGATCTTTCGAATCGCAAACTCGCACTCAGCAGTCTGCTCATGGGGGAACGATTGAGATCTGAATCAGCCAACTCGGTCATACCAATCAGCTCTGCGCCGGACTCGGTCCGCTTGAGTATTGACAGACGTTTTAGACGAGATTCATTTTTGCGTTACGTCGTCTTCATTTATAACGCTACGCGCGGGGCGGCTGACCAACTGCCCGATGTGGTAGTGCAGATGCAAGTGTTTAGAGATGGCCACCCCGTCGCGACGACCACACTGAAAAAAGTTTCAGTCGATGGTGCGCAGGATTTGCAACGACTGCCCTACGCCGCAGAACTTCCTTTGGAAGAATTCCCAGCCGGCCGTTACGTTCTTCAGTTCACGGCGATCGATCGCATCGCGAAAACAAATGCTTCACAGCAAATTCATTTCGAGATCCAGTAGTCGTCACTTAAGCTTGCCTCTGATGAATCTCGAGAGAGCGTTGCGCGCTTCTCTGAACAGCGCCCTATCCAATCAATTGGAAGTCTATCCAGGTTTTTGTCCATGACTGATCTCATGCGACTCCACTCGATGAGAGCTGGCATTCAGAACGGACTTTATTTTGATAGTCCTTCAGGGATTCGGAGTTTGATCCAAAATCATCAATAACAGATCGCCGCAGAAACGGCCGGATCACAGAGGAGTTCGCATAAATCTGTGATATAGCGCGACGGGCTTTGGCGGCACGTTTCTTGCTGAAAAGGCTACAAAGTCTGTCAGGGAGAGTAGAACAGGAAAAACTGATCGCCCGCTTTGCAGACCGATTCAGATAGATTTTCCGCTTCGGGATCGTATTTCTCCCCAAGCCAGAGCCAAAAAACCAACAAAGGAGTCCTTCATGAAAAGATTGTTCTTTACCCTGCTAATCGCCTGCCTCGTTCCCGTGGCGGCATTAGCTCAGTCCAGTACGGGAAACCTGGTTGGTACTGTTTCTGACGCCAGCGGCGTCATTCCAAACGCAACGGTTGTCATCAAAGACAAACAAACCGGAAAAGAGAGAACAGTACAAACCAACGGTCAGGGCGGATTCACCGTCGCTGATCTTGATGTAGGCGTCTACACCGTGACAGTTAAGGCTGCCGGTCACAAGACCCACATTGCGACCGACGTGAAGATTGACGTCGGCAAGGAATACTCGCTGCCTATTACGATGGACGTCGGCGAGGTTTCAGAAAACGTGACGGTCGTAGCCGGCGCGGATATTATCAACAACACGAATCCCGAGCTGGCAACGAACATCGGCCCTCGCCAGTTGCTCGAGCTTCCCCTGCTGACGCGTAATCCGCTGGCGCTGATCTTGACCTCGTCAGGCACCGCGTCGAACCCTTCGCAGGGTACGTCGATTAACGGACAGCGAACTTCGTCTACGAACATCGTTCGTGACGGTATTAACATCAACGACAATTTCATTCGTTCGAATGCGACAGACTTTGCTCCACAGCGTCCCTCTGTCGACGACATCGGTGAATTCACAATCTCTTCGCAGAACGCAGCCGACGCCGGTTTCGGTGCAGCGCAGTTGACGCTGGCGACTCCGCGTGGCTCGAATGGTTTCCATGGCGCGGTTTTCGAATACAACCGTAACTCGAAGTTTGCGGCGAATAGTTTCTTCAACAACTCCACCGGCGTTTTCGCAGCGAACGACCCGCTGGTTCTGGCCGGCGTCAAGGTTGCCGGTACTCCGAAAAACCCACGGCCGTTCCGCAACCGCAATCAGTTTGGCGGCAAAATCGGCGGACCAATCCTGAAGAACAAACTATTCTTCTTCACTTATTACGAAGGCTTGCGAGATCGAGTCACCTCAAACAAGTTGACCACGACTCTGTTACCGGCGGCTTTGACCGGCGGTTTCACCTACACTCGGTCGGACAACGGTGCGTTGCAGACGGTTAATATTCTTAACCCAGCCTTCGCGACCGGTATCACTGCTATCGATCCGACTGTCCAGGCGAGAATTCTTGCCAGGCTGCCGCAGGGAAATACCACCGAATCCGGCGACCTGCGTAACACGACCGGTTATCGCTTTAGCCAGCAAGCTAATCAGGATCGTAACAGCTTTACCACCCGTATCGACTACGACATCAACGCCAAGCACTCGATCAATGGCGTCTACAATCACGTAAAAGAGGCCAACCTCCGCACGGACATTGACGGCTCTTTCAATCTAACGCCGCTGGCTACGCAGCCTTCGACCAACAACTTCCTGTCTCTGGGATACCGGGCAATTCTGTCCTCGAGACTGACGAACGAGTTGACGGGTGGATTCTTCAAGAGCGTGCCCGTCTTCCATAGTGCCGAACCACTCAAAACCAGCAACTTCATTATCCCGACGCTGGTTACCAATCCGGAAGTTACCTTCCTGGATCAGGGACGTGCCGTGCGGACTGAGAATTATCAGGACAACGTCACTTACCTGAAGGGTAATCATTCGCTGCGTTTCGGTGGCCAGTTCCAGAACGTCAATATCAATGCCTTTAACGATGCCGGCATTACCCCGACGTATAATCTGGGCACCAACATCAACACGCCCCAGATCAGCACTGCTCAGTTCAATACCGCCGCGCTGTTCCCAGGTGGCGTACCAACTGCGCAGCGTGCTACGGCGAACAGCCTGCTGGCTCTGCTGGGTGGAATTGTTTCGAGCGGCGCCGCGACCTTCAACGTCACGGACAAAACCTCCGGGTTTGTGCCGGGCGCGACGCAACGTCGCCTCTTCAACTTCAAACAGTACGGCACGTATTTTTCGGACCAGTGGAGGGTCAAGCCCAGCCTGACGCTCACTCTGGGCATGCGTTATGACTATCAGACGCCGCTCAAGAGCGTGAATGGTCTGCAACTTGAGCCAATCATCACTCCGGGACGAAGCCCAATCGACGCGGTGCTGGATCCAAACGGCGCGTTTCAGTTTGTCGGCGGCAACGTAGGCAAACCGGGTGTCTTCAACTTCCCGGATCGGAACAACTTTAGCCCGATCCTGGGTCTTGCGTGGGCGCCGCACTTTAAGAACGGCATCATGGGCAAGCTCATTGGGGATGGCAAGACCGTCTTCCGCGCCGGCTATCGTTGGGACTATGTTAATGACGAGCTGGTTCGCGCTCCTGATAATGCGCTGGCGAATAATTCAGGACTGCAACTCGCGTCGAACGTGCTCAATCCCATAACCTTGACCACGTCACTCAATGCTCGCGTAAGCGCGCTGCCGGCAGTCCCGGTACCGACCTTCGTTAACAATCGCACGTACCTCCTGAACAACCAGCAGGGTGCACTTCAGGCAGCGGCGTTCGCAGTTGATCCGCACCTTCAGGTGCCCCGCACCTCGGAGTATTCTTTCGGCATTAGCCGCGAGATTGGTTTCAACTCGGTGTTCGAAGCTCGTTATGTCGGCAGCCGTGGCAATAACCTGATGCGTGCTTCGGACTTTAACCAGGTTGACATCCGCGCCAATGGTTTTGGCGCCGACTTCAACCGCGCCATTAACAACTGCCGCGCGCAGGGAGCAACCCTGCCGGGCACGGGAGATCCGCTCTTCCGTTGTACCAATGCGTCCTTTAACGCTTTGATTCCAGGCAGTGTGCCGCTAACGGTGTTTCCGAACCTGGCCAGCGGTGGATTGCTGACGAACTCAACCATCCTGGCCGGCATTCAATCGGGTACGCCTGCCGATTTGGCGGTAACCTACATCATTAACGCCTTAACCGGCACGGTGAAGTTCAACGCGAACCCCAACATCTTCGTTGCGGACGTGGTGAACAACAACGCTTACTTCCAGTACAACTCTCTCCAGATGGAGTTGCGTCGTCGGTTTGCGAACGGCCTCTGGCTGAACGCGAACTACACGTTTGAAAAGGAACTGACCAACGGTCAGGGTACCGGCCAAACACGCGTCGAGGCCCTGCTCGACAACTTGCAACCCAATCTCGAGAAGTCACGCGCTGATTACGATCAGACACACGTGTTCAACCTGTCTGCGACCTACGACCTGCCTTTCGGTAAGGGTAAACGCTTTTTGGGTGGCAGCGGTAACTGGCTCGATCGCCTCGTCGGTGGTTGGGAAGCTACGTCAATCATCCGCTGGGCATCGGGAGCTCCTGTAACTCTCGTTGACGCACGCGGAACACTCAATCGCGCCGGTCGTTCGGGACGTCAAACAGCGCAGACAAATCTGACGACAGCTCAGATCAAAGCGCTGGCTGGTGTATTCCGCACGCCGAACGGGATTTTCTTTATCAATCCCACGGCCGCCGATCGGAACGCTGATGGTTCCACTACCGGCGGACGAACCGGCAGGGCTGCTAACGGTTTCGCGACCAACTTCTCTGGCCAGGTCTTCTTTAACGACGACCCGGGTACGACCAGTGGTTTGGAACGCGCATTCCTCAATGGTCCGAGTTTCTTTAACCTTGATAGCTCAATTATCAAGAACATTCGGATCAACGAGCGGATGAAAATCCAGCTTCGGGGTGAGTTCTTCAACATCCTGAATCACACGCAGTTCGCAGTTGATAGCCAGTTCTACAGCATCAACAGCACGAACTTCTCTCGGATCACGAGTCTGGCCACGGCCGCTCGTATCACTCAGTTTGCCATACGCCTTGAGTTCTAAGTCGTAGCACAAACTTTCTTGCGGTGGGGCGTCACTCTTTGCGAGCGGCGCCCCACTTTTTTGTGTTGACTAGTTCGGCTATCCGGATACAATAAGCGGCCGAACCTGCCTTTGCTTTTCCGGACAGTAATTCAAGAAGGAGTCCCTGCATGAAAAAATTCTTAATCTTTCTTCTATTGATCTCCGCGGTTATGGTTGCGTCGTTTCTTTCGGGAAACAATTCTGAGGCGGCGCGCGTCGCTGACAAGCTCACCGTCGAGGAAATAATCAGCAAACATCTTGATTCGATCGGTCCGGCCAGCGCGCGCGCCGCTGCCGGTGGGCGAATAGTCGGCGGCACAACTCAGGTAACGTTCCGCTCTCGTGGTGTGGCCACGGGCGACGGCGGCGCAGTGCTGGCGTCGGACGGAGTAAAGAGCATGGTCACGATGAAGTTCGACTCGTCACAATATCCTTACGAGAAGATTGGCTTTGACGGCGCCAAGGTAACTGCTTTTCAATTGAATCCGGGTAACTATTCGAGTTTGGGTAGTTTTGCTCGGTCTGCACCGGAAATGTTCAAAGAAGGATTAGTGAGTGGCGCTTTATCGTCTGCCTGGACCTTTCTGGATCTTTCGAACAAGAAAATCAAGATGGAGCTCGGCGGCACGAAAAAGATTAATGACCGGCCGGCATACGAAGTTAAATACCTCGTGCATGGCGGCTCGGATGTGAGAATCAGCTTGTTCTTTGACGCGGAAACATTCCAACACGTCCGCACCGTTTACAAGAAAGAAATATCAGCGCAAATGAGCAGAAACATGCCAGGCTCAACCCAACGCAGCCCCGGCGGCACATCAGCCGGCGGTAGCGCGGGAAGGAGTACGGGAAGTCCGGGGACGAGCGACCGGGTCGGCGAAGGATCGGCCCAGCAAAGCAACACAACTTATGAATTGACCGAAGAGTTTTCTGACTTCAAGACCGAAGGCGGCTTGACCTTACCTCATACTTATAAGATCCGTCTCGTGCAACTGGGATCGGCGACTCAAATCTCGGAGTGGGTCATGACGCTGGTGAAATTCGCTTTCAATCAACATTTGGAAAACGGCGATTTCGACGTCAGTACCTGACCCGAACCTAATGAAGGTTGATTCTTGCTGGGGCGATGAATTGTGTGGAATCTGCGCCCGCCGTTCTAGTGAGCGAAGTTAGATGCCGTGCCACAGAATCAGATCAGCAACACAGATTTATCCCACTACCTACCGCTAGAGATCGGCTCGGCTTTGCGCCCGGTTGTGTAGCTTTGCCCATTTTGGACAAGTTTCCTGGACTCACACCAGGTGGAAGACAAAACGGTATCCTTAGTTTCCGTTAGGCTCCGTGAGGCATTGGAAAGCTTAATACAGAAGTGCCAGCTTGTGACTTTTGAAAGGGGCAGCCGAAGTCTCTGCCCCTCCTTTCTGTGGGCGGTATCCAAGAATTTGAAATAAAATCCAGAAATATGAAACAGCCGCGATCGGCATTCCGTTAAAAGCCCGCAAGAAACTATGAAACTTCGCCGTTTTGGTTCGCCTGTATGCTGGCGCGGGTTTTGCCTGATCTAAAGACTCAGCATTTTCCAAATCGGCTTTTTGAATCACTCCTAGTTTGTAAGAGCAAAGAAATAGATCTTCAACTCAGGTGCCCAGTCAGTTCTTTCTGCTGGGTGCATCGCAAAACTCATTTTGGAGGAAGCCCCGCGATGAAAAACTATCTGCCGAAGTTTTTGTTTATTTTCGTGATCCTGGCTATTTGCGGCCTGTCTGTCTTTGGGCAGGTGACTCCCACGGGATCGATTGCCGGCGCGGTAACGGACCCGCAAGGAGCGGTCGTGCCTAACGCCACAATTACGGTCACAAACAAATCGACCGGAGTTACGCGCACGGCCACTACAGGTGACAGTGGCACTTTTGCAATTCCGCAATTACCTACCGGTGTCTATACCGTAACGGTCCAGGCCACATCCGGTTTCAAGAAGTCCCAGGTCACCGACGTCAAGGTCGATGTCGGCACCCCGGCGACAGTCAATGTCACGCTTGAAGTAGGCACCGCGCAAGAAACGGTGACGATTGTCGGCGGCGGCGAGGTGATTCAGACGCAGAGTGCCACGATCGGCACGACGCTCACCGGTCGCCAAATCACCGACATCCCTACCGCTTCGCGCGATGCGCTCGACCTCGTGCTGGCGCTTCCGGGAACGACAACGGTGGGTCGCCCGCGCCAGTCGTCTGTTAACGGACTGCCGAAAGGCGCCCTAAACATCACGCTGGACGGTATCAACGTTCAGGACAACCTGCTCAAGTCGAATGACGGCTTCTTTACCTACATTCGTCCACGTACAGACGCAATCAGCGAGGTCACCGTTTCGACTTCCAACCCCGGCGCCGAGAGTTCCGGCGAAGGCGCGTTTCAAATCAAGTTTGTCACCCAGGGTGGCGGCAACAAGTACCACGGTGGTGGTTACTGGTACTATCGCACCCCGGGACTAAACGCGAACTATTGGTTCAATAATCGTGACCTGCCGCCCGATCCGGTAACCGGACGAGCGCCGCGCACCGACATCATTCTGAATCAGCCGGGCTTTAAGATTGGCGGCCCCATCTCGATTCCGAAACTGTTCAGCGGCAAAGACAAAGCTTTCTTCTTTGCCAACTACGAAGAGTATCGCCTGCCCGAGAGCACCCTGCGCACCAGAAATGTTCTGTCTGTTGCGGCTCAGGCTGGCACATATCAATTTTTCTCCAGCACTTTCACGCCGCCGGCGAGTGGACTCGGGGCTTCGACGACGTGTACAGGATCCGGATCCAGTCGAATCTGCTCCGTGCCCCTTTTTACGGTCGCTGCGGGCGCAGGTCTGGTTGCAAGCGCCGACCCAACGGTCAGTGCGCTGCTGGGAAGTATTCGCAGTGCGATTCCGGGCTCAAAGGCGACTGGAGATCCCACTATCGAGCAGACCACCTTTATCAATCATGGCGGTCAGCTACGCCGTTTCCCGACCGTCCGCTTCGACTTTAACCTGACCGAGAAACACCACATCGAGAACATCTGGAACTACCAACAATTCGGCGGCGTGGTGGACTTTCTTAACAGCGTCGACCCGGCGTTTCCTGGATTCCCGAATCACGGATCCCAGACGTCAATCCGCTTCTCGGATTCGATGGCTTGGCGCTGGACGGTCTCGAACAACATCGTCAATGAGGCGCGGTACGGCATCGTTGGTGGTACGGTTCTATTCTTTGGCGAAGTAGGTGCTTCTCAGTTTACTAACCAGGGTGGAAACAACCTCAGTCTCGGTAATTACACATCGGGAGGTTTGACTCTTCAGTCCGCGACGGTCACTACCGGCCCGCAACGGCGCAACAGTCCCGTGCGCGAGTTTTCTGATAGTTTAAGCTGGATCAAAGGCAATCACTCCTTGAACTTTGGTGCCACTGCCACTCGCATTGCTTTTTGGCAGCAACTACAGACGGTAGTTCCGAGCGTGGTTTTCAGTACCAGTTCATCGCTTGACCCGGCTCCGGTAAACGCCTTTAGTTTCTTGCCGGCGACCCAACAGGCGGGAGCGTCGCAACTCTACGCCTTGCTTTCAGGGCGTGTGACCGCCTTTAACGGTAATGCGCGTCTCAGTGAGACCAACAATCAGTACACTTACCTCGGCCCATTGATCAGCCGCGCACATTCGCTGGAGTGGGGTTTGTTTGGACAAGACAACTGGCGTTTTCGTCCCAACATAACCTTAACTTTTGGCTTGCGCTATGAGCGACAAGCTCCGATTCAATCGGACAACGATACCTACGCCGGAGTTTCTTTTGCCGGACTGTTCGGCGAATCGGGCGCCGGGAATCTTTTCAAACCCGGAACGTTGTCCGGCTCGCAAACGCAATACACGCTGTTTGCAAAGGGCACCAAGGCGTATAACCCAACGGGCATTTTCCTGCCCAGTTTTGGATTCACTTATAGCCCTAATTGGACGAAGGGGCTGTTGCGTCGTTTCACGGGCGAGTCCGGGCAGACCGTAATTCGTGGCGGGTTCTCGATGGCTTCCGTCCGCGAAGGCACAAATGTCTTCCAGGCCGTCGTTGGATCTAACCCTGGGGGTACGCTTACCGCCAACCGCAACTTGACCCTCGGTAATCTGCCGGTGGGAACTTACCTGCGAAACGGAGGATTGACGCCGCCGCCGGGCTGCACAAGCCCCGGGCTTCCCGTGGGCTGTCTTCCGTCGACTCCGACCTATCCCAACTCTGGCCTGATTACGGATACGGTAAATGCTTTCGATCCGAATCTTAAGATTGGCTATGTCGAGTCCTGGTCGGTTGGAATCCAACGTGAAATCAAGAAGGACAACGTGTTTGAGGTACGTTATGTCGGCAACCGGGGTCATAAACTCTGGCGGCAAGTCGATCTGAACGAACTCAACATCGTTGAGAACGGCGTCTACAACGAATGGAAGTTAGCGCAGCAAAACGTGCTCGCAAACATCGCTGCGGGCCGTGGCCTTAACTTCCGCTACTTTGGTCCGGGCACGGGCACTTCCCCGTTACCGATTACCCTTGCTTATTTGAGCGGACTGGGGCCGGCACAAGCCGGCGGCGATCCAAACGTCGCGGCTAATTACAGCCCGGCGCTCTTTGCCAGCACCACTTGGACAAACACAATGAATCCGCTTAACCCTAATCCGCTTGGTTTTGGGGGGCTTCTGGCAGGTACCGGATTCGAGAATAGACGAACCGCAGCCGGCCAACCTTGCTATGGCGTCACCACCAATACCAACACGGCCGGGAATTCCGCGGCGGGTTGTACGGGGCTGGGCTTGTTCCCCTACAACCAGTTTTATGCTAATGCGGGCAAACGAAACGATCCGTTCCTGGTCAACAACACGGGACAGAGTTGGTATGACGCGGTCACTTTCGAGTTCCGCCGGCGCTTTGCGAAAGGCTTGCTGGTCCAATCGAGTTACACTTTTGGCAAGGCCTTGTCGAATACCTACGCCAGTAGTTCTTCGGTGTTCGATCAGCCCGCTACTCTGCGAAACCTTTGGCTGAAGAAGGGCGTGACGCCATTTGACATCAGACATGGTTTCAAGACGAACTTCATTTACGAGTTGCCGGTTGGCAAGGGACGGACCTTCCTGACTAACGCCAACGGCTGGCTTGACAAGTTGGTTGGCGGTTGGGGCTTTAACGGCAACATCCGCATCCAGAGCGGCATTCCGTTTGTCTTTAATTCTCAAACAGTGGGTGGTGTAGTCGCCCAGCAGAACATCAGCAATGTCCAATTGGTAGGGATGACGTTCAAAGAACTGCAAAAGGCGGTTGGGGTCTATCGAGATCCGGACGGCTTCGTCTATCTCCTGCCGAAGGATATTCGCGACAACACAACCAAGGCTTTCAACATATCGTTGACTACGGCTGGCGCGGCTTACACCAATGGCGCACCAACCGGGCGTTTCATCGCTCCGGCCGGCTTTGGCAACTGCGCCCAGGCCTACATTGGCCAATGCGGTTTCGCTAATTTGATCCTTCATGGACCGTCCTTCTTCCGCTATGACTTAGCCATGGCGAAGAAAATCCGGTTCACTGAAAACGTCAACCTTGAATTGCGTATGGAATTCCTGAACGCTTTCAACAACATCAACTTCCAACCCGGCGCGTCCGGCAACGACGTGAACGGCTTGGGTAACCTAACCTCGTCGGCCTTTGGCCGCATGACGTCCGCTTATCAGGATCTTTCAACTACGAACGATCCCGGCGGCCGCATCGGCCAGGTCGTCGTTCGATTGAACTTCTAAAGCGAAGTTCGATTCGGTCTAACTCCTGAGGAGAGCGGGACAGCCCGCTCTCCTCAGTCTTTTAATTCCAAGTGTTCCAACCTGAAATGCCGTGTCTGCCAATCCGCAGAGATCAACCGGGCAAGTTCTGAAACGCAGAAACTTTCTGGCGCTTTTTCCCAGCGCAATGGCCGGCGCGGCCTTCCTGCCACTGCTTAATTCGTCACTCATGCCCTCGATTTACCCGGTCGCTACCGCTCCTGGTTCTGACCCGAACGTTTGCTGGCTCGATGTCGCCGCGCCTTTCATCGTGCAGGACGCTGAGATCGGTCTGCACTCTGAGATCGTTCTGACCTCAGACACTTTCATAGGCGCGCAGGGTTATGCAGACGGCGCTGACGCCACCGAATACGAAATCTATCTTTACGATGCCGACGGCAAAGCTGTCGGCGGCGACGGAGTGGCGAAGCGCCTGGTTGTGCCCGCCATGCAGATGACGGTTCTGAGCCTGCGCGAAATTCTCGGCAACGATCGCAAATTCTGGGGCGGCATGAGGATTCGTTTGCGGCCCAAAGGACGTCAGCCCATGCACGCGAGCGATCTGTTCAGTTCGGCCTTCGTGCGTTGGAAGACCACGGCCTCGTTCACGAATGTGCACGCGAATCCGGATCCCCTGGAGTGGCAGCGGCCGGACACGTTTTTCTACTCAATGCCATTCCCGCCACTCTCTGAATACGAAAGCATCTTCAGTCTCTTTAATCCAAATGCCGCGCAGAGCCTTGGCGCAATTACGCTCTACGATCCACTGGGATTGAAATTGAGAGAAGTGCCTTACCAACTAAAACCGCATTCATCGTTGCTCTTCGATCTGCGCCAGGGCAACTTCGTCAGCGACACGCGTCGAGGATTCGTTTCCTCCGGTGAGCAGCATCACCGCGACGACAAGCTGCTCAATCCCGGCGGGGGCACGATCGCGATTACCAATCAGCAAGGTTCAGTAAAAGGCTTTGGTTATCTGCTGATAAAGCGCGCCGGAACCTCTCGCTTTAGTGTCGAGCACCCGATCCACCAGGCGCCCTTCAAGCCCGTGTCCGCGCCCGAACCTTTCGATAGCTCAGGCCGCTTCAAAGCCAAAAATATTCTTTACACACCGCTTCTGTTCCGCTCAAAACGAATCGGCGGCGTGACGCTGGAATCGCGCTTTCATTTCAGCTCGGGCGCGCCGGTGGAAGAGTTTTTGCGAATCAGTCCGTTCATCACCGACGCGGAGGGGAAGATTGCCTGGCAGGTGACTGCAGAGACGAAATTGCCTGAAACGATCTCGTCCAGGCAGATCGAGCGTGGCGTCATCAAGCTCGGCGGCATGCAAAGCTGCATGCTCGATTGCACCGAGCTTCCGCTGCCAAGAACATTTTCCGGAGGGCTGTCTTTAGCGGTGACACCCACGACCAACCACACCTTGATGAAGGTCGAACTTTCGGTGAAAGAATGGGGCGCGCACGCGTTCACTCATTTTCGGCCCGGCTTACAGTCGGCGCGCGGTTACCAGGCTTCGCCGCCGCGGGGCGGCCTGGCGACTGACTACATCGCTTCGGGCGCGCGGGTTGAAAGCAGCGGCAACAAAATCGTGCGCGACGAAGTTATCGGCGTGATGAATATTGACGACAAAGGCTTGAGCGGCCGGCCCACGCTGGAAATCTTCAGCTCTGGGGGCTTGCTAACCCGCATTGATTTGGGCGAGGTGCCGCCGTTTGCTTGCCGACATTACTTGCTTTCGGAACTTTCATCTGGAAAGATTGGGCCGCGCGATTTAAGTCTGCGCCTGGTTGACGAGCGCGCGACTCTGCTAATGTCGGTGGTACACCTTGATTACGTGCGTCGCGATCTGGCATTGGATCATGGCTCCGACCGCTTTTCTACGTTCAATGATTACAGTTGTAAGGCTTCCGTCTAGCGCTGCGCGAACCCGTGCAGCACGCGCTGAAGCATTCTTTGTTCCGCAATAAATTTCAAGGAGAGACCCACGATGAGGAGAATTCTGTTTGGCTGCTCGATAATCATTTTATTTACAGCTTCGGCTTACGCGCAGAAAACAAAACCGTGGACAGAGTGGTCGGCAAAGGATGCTGAGAAGATTCTAAACGACTCCGCCTGGGGTCAAACCCAGACCGAATCGCAGGACTCTCCGCAGGCTTCCTCCTCGACTTCCGCAATAACCCAAACGACCGCTGCAAGAAGAGAGGACCAGCGTCTGTCCTCGGCGACCAATGTAGAGTCTGGTGAAAAGAAAGAAACGGGGATGTCCGTCCACTATCGGGTGCGGCTCCTGTCCGCCAAGCCGATTCGCGCAGCCTTCGTCCGCATGATCGAACTCCAGGGCGCGCCTCCGGAAAAGGTGGCCCAGTGGCGTACTTTTGTCGACCGCGATTTCGGCGACTACATCGTGGTGACCATCACCATGGATGGCAACGACCGTAAGCGCATGGCGCTGGCGACGGACGAAATCAGCAAGATCGATCCTGAAGCCCTCAAGACCACAACCTTCCTCGAACGCAAAGACGGGAAGCGTATCGCTTTGATGGAATACCGGGCGCCCACCGACGTCCTGGGGGCCAAGTTTGTTTTTCCGCGAATGCTCAATGGCAAACCCTTCATTGACGCTGACAGCGGCGAGGTGCGCTTCACGACTGAGGCCGGAAAAGCGCTAAAGATAACCCGTCGCTTTAAAGTTTCCGAAATGATATATGACGGTAAGCTTGAATACTGAAACTTACTCTCAGTATTCAGCTCAAGTAAGACGGATACTCGAATCGGATCGGCGATGCAAAAATGCGCGAGGAAATTCCTGGCAGGATGCGCTGTGCTGCTGGCGCTGATTTCGACCGCTGCGGTGTCGGCCCAAAAGCGTGTCACCTGGATGGAGCTGCCCAGGAAGGACGCCGAAAAAATTCTCAACGAGTCGCCATGGGCCCACACCCAGGTCGACACTGATGTTTCCGAAATGTTCTATTCTCCCACCAGGCAAGGAACCACACTGCCGCCACGAACGACCACCACCACGAGTGGCAATCAGCAATCCATTAATAACAACCGGGCCGATCGCGGTGCAGTCAACCAGGCTGTCAGCATCAAGTATCGAATCTGTTTTCTCTCTGCCCGGCCGGTGCGCGAAGCTTTCGCCAAAATGGTTCTATCGTCCCAACGCCAGAACAACGATCAGCTGGTCAGCCAATTGCAATCGTTCGTGGACCGTGACTTCAGCCCTTACATCGTTATCGCCGTGAGCGTCGAGGCCAATGATGCCCGATTCTCAGGTCCCATCATGCAGGCTATTAACAGTGCCAACACCGGCGCCTTGAAGAATAGCGCTTACCTCGAACGACAGGACGGCCGGCGTTTGTTTTTGATTAGTTATCTGCCGCCCATTCAGGACGGTCTGGGCGCCAAGTTTATTTTCCCACGCACCCAGAACGGTCAATTTTTTCTCAACAGTCAGAGCGACAGCGTGCGGTTCGTCGCCGAGTTTAGCGAGTCGTTCAAACTAAACATGAGATTCAAAGTGTCTGACATGATGTTCGACGATAAATTGGAATACTGATGCAGTTCAGAGTTCAAACTTTAGTTTGCTCTGATTAAGTTGACATTCGCGGGCTCTGGCGTTCTTCGCCTCGTAGAGGCGAAATGTTTATAGCACCGCGCCAATCCCCCAATGCTCGCTCCAGAGGAGCGAAATATCCCGTACGTTACGCTCCTACGGAGCGCCGGGAAACAAAGTGCCACTGGTGCTATAAACATTTTGCTCCTACGGAGCCAGTCAAGATGGTGCTCTTTTGAATGAGTTTCTTACACCTATTTAGAGTTTACCCTTTAGTTTGCTTACTGATCAGCAGCCTGAAGGCTGAACTCTGAACTCTTGATTCCAAACGAAAGGTTTACCTTAATGAACAAAACAGCGACGACATTTCTGACCGCGATGGTACTGCTGCTTGTCTTGATCACCGTAACGGCTCAGGACAAAGGTAAGGCTTGGAGCGAATGGTCGAAGAAAGAGGCTGAAAAAGTTCTTAACGATTCGCCCTGGGCGCAAACCCAGGTCGATACGGACACTTCGCAAATGTTTTATTCGCCCACAAGCGATCCGCGCATGACTGGCGTTCGCAGTAACTCGACTACTGATTCGCGGATCGGACAAGGCGCCACCAATCAAGAGGTCAGCATAAAATTTCATGTGCGGTTTTTCTCGGCCCGGCCGATCCGCCGGGCTCTGGTGCGACTGATGGAGCTACAACAAAAACCTACGCCCGAGATAGCTCAAAGACTCACCAACTTTGCCGAGATGGAAGCCAAAGACTCGATCATCGTAACGGTAACCTTCGAATCGAACGATCAGCGCTTTTCGGGCCCGGTCATGCAGGCCTTCAATAGTGCCGCCACCGGCACATTGAAGAACGACGCTTACCTCGAGCGCAACGACGGCAAGCGGATCTTTCTGGAAGAGTATGTGCCACCAGGCAAAGACGGTTTCGGCGCCAGATTTATTTTCCTGCGCGAATTGAACGGTCAGCCGTTTGTTACCGCCGGCACGACCGATGTGCGCTTCGTAGTGCAATTCCCACGCGCTAAATCAGCGGACCCGAATGGTCTTAAGATTGACCGGCGTTTCAAAATCGCCGATATGGTTTTGAATGGCGCGCCGGAATTGTGATTCACAAGTAACGAGTTGAGGCTGGACCCGTCGGACAGTTGCGATCAAGCGACTCAGCTCGTCACCTACCTCGCCCTGCCCCGTAAGAGGGCCCAGACAAACTCATCAAACTTTTGGACAATTATCCGACGAAATGTTCATACCTTTTCACTTTCGATTCAGAAGGTTCCTGCGCTGACGATCCGAGATTTCGGAACATAACCAATTTCTCCAAAGCGTGATCGCCTAACCTGTCAGGTTCGGTTGCGTGAAAGGGCTGATTTCTATTGGCAAATCGAACGTGGATCAAAAAGGACGCGTCAGGAACATTTTTTGCCTCACTGGAAACAAAGGCTTCAGCGTCCCAGCTTGTTCGTACTGGACGCATTTCGTTTCACCGGCTCAAACAAAAAGGAGGAAGCAGCGATGCGTGACGTTATTCGCTTGTTGGTAAGCGGGTTGCTGGTCGGATTGTTGGTTGTAGTTGTGTCTGGTCAGGCCAACCAAACCGGGGGTATCACCGGCGTGGTCACGGACAAATCCGGAGCCCTCGTACCTGGCGCCACGGTCAACGTGATCAGTGAAGGCACCGGGCAGACGGCCCGTTCGGCGACCACCGGCGACGATGGTGGCTTCAGCGTAAACCTTCTGACTCCCGGGTCGTATCGCGTGGAGATTTCAGCCGCTAACTTCAAGAAGGCTGTGGTCGCCGACGTCAGGGTGGAAATTACCAAGACCACCCGGCAGGACGTGACGCTGGAGCCGGGTAACATCCAGGAGACAGTTAACGTCGAAGCAACGCCGTCGCTGATCAATCCTTCGAGTGCGACTACCGGCCAGGGATTGGACGCGCAGACGCTGCGAACTCTGCCGCTGGCTTCTCCTAACTTTTTGTTCCTGCTCAATCTTTCCACGGGCGTAACCGGCGAGCCGACGGACGTCCGCTCGGCCGGCCGCGGCACAGCCGATGTCACGGTGAATGGTCAACGCACCAGCAATAACAGCGTTTCGCTCCAGGGCATCAACGTCAACGATTTCAATTTAGCGCACTTCGACACGGTGCCTCTCCCCAATCCGAATACGCTACAGGAAATGAAAATTGCTACTTCGCTTTACGATGCTTCGCAGGGCAGCAAGGGCGGAGGCGCTTTGGGTCTGGTAATCAAATCCGGTGAAAAAGATTTTCACTGGGAAGGTTATTGGTCGCACCGCAACGATGCGCTAAACGCAAATGAATGGTTTCGCAATGCCAACGGACTGAGCAAGCGAGCGCGTCTGCTGCAAAATGTCTTTGGTGGCAGCGGCAGCGGGCCGGTGCCTAAGGCCGGCGGCTTCTGGTTCTTTAACTACCAGGGCGTGCGCGCCAGAAACGGCGTCGACCCGAACGGATCAACCGTGTCGCCAATCGTTCAGGCGTTCCCGACCAATCCGGACGGCTCGACTTCCGCGGCTTTGCTGGCCACCGCGTTCAATTTGAATGCGGTGCAAATCGATCCTGTGGCGGTCAACATTCTCAACGCCCAATCCGCGCGTTTTGGTGGGAAGTTCGTGGTACCGCGTCTGGGACAGACAGGATGCGGCGGGCTTACCGGCGGTGCGATTGGAACCTTCAGTTGCCAGTTCTCCTCCATTGCCCCGATCAAGGACAATCAATATGTAATTAGCTATGACCGCAGCATGCGTGGAGGTAAGGACACCATCTCCGGGCGTTGGTTCTGGGACGAAGGCGCGGTGGCAAAGCCTTTCGGCACCGACACGACTTTATCCAACCCTCGGACAGACACGCAGTGGAACAGGTTCCTGGCGATCACTGAAACTCACCAATTCAGCAGCTCGAAGATTAACGAGTTGAGGCTGGGTTTCAGTCGATTCTTGTTTGCCAACATTCCGACAGACACTCTTAATCTCTCAGATGTCGGCGCCGCCCGCGGGAACAGCTCGCAGTTTCCCGGAGTCTATCGCGTTTCGGTCACTGGTTCATTCTCTATCGGGACCGGCGTCAACGACGATCGCGGAACGGTTTCGAACCAGTACAATATTGTGGAAACGTTCTCGTGGATCAAGAATAAACACACGCTTCGCATGGGCGGTGAGCGAATTCAATATCAGCTAAATCGCTTCAACAACTTCGCCGTGCGGGGAGCGCTTACGTTCGGCGGCACGGGGACAGCAGCGCTGGCCCTCGCTAACTGCAAGAACGACACTAACGACTGCACGGCGTTTCAGAACTTCATCAGGGGCCGGGTGACCGCCATTCAGTCAGGCTTCGGCGATCCAGCTCGCAACTTCGTCGCGACTGACTATGCGGGGTTCTTCCAGGATGACTATCGCTGGTCGCCAAGACTTACGCTTAATGTGGGTTTGCGCTGGGAAGGCATGAGCTTTGGCCATGACAAATTGTTCCGCGCGGGTATCTTCGATCCCGCTCTCGCGGCCCAGGGCAAGAATCCATTTTTGATTCCAGGCAATGTGAACCTGGCGGGTTTCACCGGCACGCCGGGCGTCTCGGATTGCGCCTTGAAGAGCTGCTTTGACGGCAACAACTTTGCTCCGCGGGTTGGCTTTGCCTTTGATGTTAAGGGCGATCAGAAGATGATAGTGCGCGGCGGTTACGGCCTCTACTATCAACGCCTGTCGAATCAGAACATTCTGCAAAATTCGCTGGCGGCGCCGTTCACGGTCCAGCCGCTTTCAAGTAACACCAACCCAACTGCTCTGCAATTGGCAAATCCGTTGGCAGCAATCCCTCCGCCTTCAGCAATTGCGACGGCCTTCATTCCACAGGGAACACGCTTCGCAGGTCTGAGACGTGTTTCCGGCGCCGGCCCGCTGGATATTAACGATCCGGGTGTGGGTCCGATCTTTGTGAATGATTTAGGTCAGGCCTGTCTTAACTATGGTGGCACGGCGACCAATTGCTCGATCAACCTGGCTTCTTTTACGACTGCTCCGCTGCAGCCTTACACCCCTTACACACAGCAGTGGAATCTCACTCTGCAGCGTGAACTGGGGAACCACTGGGCCATAGAAGTTGGCTACATCGGTTCGCACTATGTGGGCGGCCTGGGAATTTGGGATCCCTTCATCGCGAAGGTTGCCAGTACTTCAAGTCCAGTCACTGTCAGAGACATCAATGGTAATAGCTATACCATCACCAACAACACGGTAAACAATGAGGAGTTGCGGCACCAAATTATCGGACTGTCGCGCAAACGCGGAGCCCGCTATTCGGGCAATATTGGTTTCGCGATCTACAACTCGTTTCAGACCACGGTCTCGCGGCGGCTGGCGCGCGGAATGTATTTCCAGGCGGCCTATACTTACTCGCACACGATCGATAATGTCAGCGGCTCGCTCAGCACCGACGAGTTGAACGCAACTCGCAACGGCCAAAACGGCGCGAACATTTATAACGATCAATCAAACGTGCAACAGAATAAGGCCCGGGGCGACTTCGATCGTCCGCATCGGCTGGTCGTGAGCTACTCTTATGACCTTCCCACCGCAAAGAGCGGCTTCCTTCACAACCCGGTGATGCGAGACTGGACCATTAGCGGCATCGTTACGTACCAGAGCGGGCTTCCCTTCTCGGTAACCGACTCGAGTACCGGAGGCATCTTCGGAGCAACGCTTGGCACCGCGCAGTTCCTCTGTGCGAATGCTCGAGCTGCTTACACGACCGGCTCGATCACCGATAAGGTAGCTCATTACCTGAATCCCGCTTGCTTCGGGACGGCGCCGATAATTCCGGCGACGGGCTTTGCCACGAATCCGGGCGCAACCGGATGGGGCAACACACCGCGCAATGCTTTCCGTGGTCCATCGCAGCAGAATTGGGACTTCTCGCTCATCAGGCGTTTCACCGTCCGAGAGAAAGAGCATTTCCAATTCAGGATGGATGTCTTCAATCTTTTCAACCATCCGGTTTTCCGCCTTCCATCCGGGAGCACCTCGGTGAATATCAACGGTGGGACGTCATCGTTTACCCGACTCCTCGAGACGGCGGTTCCGGCCCGGCTAATCCAGTTCGGAGTGTCTTACACACACTGATCCGAGACGATCAGCCGACCTGTCAGCTTTACTTAGGACTAGTGGCCGGGCGATTTCAAAATCGTCCGGCCAGTTTCTTGCCGTCGCGCAGGTTTTGGCGCCCACTTCAAAAATGATCTGGTATTGAGATGGCCGCTTCACTTGCGCTTGTGTTAATTCAAATGAGGTAGCATCATTCGCCTTGACCGCGTTGCGGTTGCACCGCCCGACTTGAGGTCGAAACAATGAGGCGCTTGCTGTTTCCGCTATTCGCCATAGTCCTCCTGGTACTTGCGCACACCTGCGTTTACGCCCAACGCGATCGCGACACCTATAATCCCGGCAATCAATCCTTCGAAGTTTCAGGTCAGGTCAACGTCACCGGAACCAACGAAGCCGCCCGAGAGATTCCCATACGTCTGGAAAGATTCAGCGGCGGGATAGTTGACCAGATCAATACAGACTCGCGCGGACGCTTTCGTTTCACCAATCTGCAGCGCGGCTATTACAAAGTAATTATTAACACGCCTGGTTTTGGACCGGCGCAGCAGGACGCAGACCTAACGCTGCTCTTCAAAACCTACCTGGTCTTTACTCTCTCCCGAATCGACGGAAACAAAAACGCAGCAAGCGCAGTTCTGGACGTGTTGGACGCCAGAGTTCCAGCCGAGGCTCGCGCCGAATTTGTTCGCGGCCGCGAAGCACTCTCCAAAAAGAGCCCGCAGGAAGCAACGTCACACTTTCAGAAAGCAATTTCGATCTATCCCGAATTCTTCGAGGCGGAACTTCTGCTGGGAACTGCGCTGATGGATCTTCGCGAATGGCAAAAGGCCGAGACAGCGCTGCTGCGGGCTTTGGAAACGAAACCCGAAAACCCGCCGGCGCTTCTGGCGCTGGGCGAGGTCTATTGGCGAGAAAAGCGTTACCCCGAATCGGAGCGCAATTTAATTGAAGGCCTCAAGCTCGACGAGAAGAATTGGCATGGTCATTTCACCCTGTCGCGGCTCTACTGGGACAAGGGCGATGCTGTGCGGGCCGGTACCGCCATCGGTCATACGCTGCAACTGAAGCCGGACTTTGCCGAGGCGCATCTCCTGGCCGGCAACATTCTGCTGCAATTGAATCAGCACCAAAGGGCCCGGCTTGAATACGAGGAGTATCTTCGTCTGGCGCCCAGGGGTGAGTACGCTGCTGAAGCGCGCGAGTTATTGCGCAAGCTCCAAAAAATATCTTCCAGCCCAACCAGGTAAACAACAACGTTTCAGAAGCCCGACCGTGAGGGAGGGCAAACCCAGCTCTTGCTCACGCGCGCTGGCTTCTGACACTTGCTTCAATTTCACAAAACGAGGATCATTCACAGCGAATGAATCTACTCAACAGCGACCTCGCGCTTGCTCCTTTGGGAGCCGGCGACCTGATCGATCGCGCGGTGCGCCTTTATCGCTGCTATTTCCTGATCCTGATTGGTACCGCGGCGCCGCCGGTACTTGTTTCGGCGCTTGGCTCGACAATCACCACGATTGCCTGGCGCGAACTCACGGCCACCTCGAGCGACGTTAACATGGCGCTTTACGTGCTCTTGTTAATCGGCGGAAGTGCCATCGCAATTTGCGGATCGCTTTTCAGCATCATCGTTATGGGCGGCGCGACCCGCACCCTGGTTGCTCACCTGCTCTGGAATGAACCAGTCACTGCGCGCGCGACTTACCGGGCGATCAAGTCACGTTTCTGGGGCCTCTTGTTGGCCAGCGTGCTGGTAGCTATCTGGTTGGCCTTTGCAACGCTACTCGGTTTCATGGTGTTCACGATGATCTTCGCGGTTCTGGCTGCGGCTTTGGCATTTGGGTCGATGGTAACAGGTTGGCTGACCGGAATATTTTGGCTGTTTGGCATGGTCATCGCGGTTGTGGTGGGCGCAATTCTTTTCTTTTTTCTCGCCGGCCGCGTGGCTTACGTACCGCAGGCAATGCTGGTCGAGGGCAAGACCGTTTTTGCAGCAGTGGGCCGCAGCTTTTCTTTAGCCGGAGGCAATGTTCGCCGTTTGATGGCGATGACGCTCTTCACGGCTTTCGCCACCTATTCCGCGTTGGCAGTCTTGATCCTGCCCCTGGTTTGGTATGGCTGGTTAAATGGCGTCAACATTTCTTTCCTGGGCGGCAACACCTGGCCGACATGGTATTCGATCTGCTATCAAGTGATCCTGCAATGTAGTCACATGGTGCTCGCGCCGATCTGGATGTTGGGATTCTCGCTGCTCTATGTGGACGAGCGTGTCCGGCATGAAGGTTATGACATAGAACTGATGGCCGCGCGCCAGCTTCCGGAAATGCCGGCGCTGCCGGGAGTCGTTTCGCCTTTCGCACCCGCGCTGGTCACCGGACGCGCGCCAAAGTTTGTGCCGCCGCCGCTCAGTCCGGGGCCTCCGCGATCCGTCCTCGGCCTGAATTAGCAAATTGAGCATGCATCCAACTTCTGAACTCAGCACAAGGACACTTGGTATTTGCTTCGTCATGCTCCTGTCGTTTGTCTGCTGCGCGCGCGCCACGGCCGCCACGGCCGCCACGCTGACCGATTACCGGCACAGAGTCTCGGAAGCGATCGCCGTGGTCGGTCAATTACATGGCGCATACGATGACGAAGACCCTTCGCAACAGCAACGTTCCGTGGTCACCAGCTTCGCTCGCATCCGTGAAGTCTTACCCGCCCGGGAAACAATTTCAGTAAATTCTCAAAGCATCATCGTCGACAATAGCTGGCTGCACGAGGCGCTGAAGAATTATGAGAAGACCGGCAGCACAGCGGCGCAACGCGTGGAATTCCTGGCGCGAATTGAGGAGCGTTTGCGGGCGCTCGATGAACACCTGGAAGAAGTGATGAACGGAAAGAGGGGCGCGAGTGACAAAGAAACCGATAAAGGAAAACTGGCAGAGATCCTGCGGCGCGCGGAATACAACAAGCCCGTCGACGCGGAAGGCAGCGCCCTCACTCGCCTTTGGAACCGATTCATGAACTGGCTTTCGCGGCTGTTTCGCGCGCCAAAGTCTACGCCCCGGGCCAGTTCCCCATTCATTTCGGGGCTCGCTCAAATTGTCATTGTCGCTGTTTGTCTCGCGGGAATCGTGTTCCTGATCTGGAAGCTTGGCCCGCGATACTTCAAAGGCCGGCGCGGCAAGAAGAAACAAAAGCGCGAAGCCCGCATTGTTCTGGGAGAGAGGCTGGAGCCGGATCAAACATCGGCAGATTTGCTGGCCCAGGCTGAGTTGCTGGCTCGCAATGGCGACCTGCGCGCGGCCATTCGCAAAGCCTACATTGCCCTTTTATGCGAACTGGGCGATCGCAAGATCGTGAGCCTGGCGCAACACAAGACAAATCGCGACTACCTGAATTCCGTTCGCGAACGAACGCGCTTGTACAACTTCATGCGGCAGCTCACCAGTAGTTTTGAACTGCACTGGTATGGTTTCCAGCCAGCCGCCGAAAGTGATTGGAATGAGTTTCGCAGCGTCTACCAACAGGCTCTGAAAATCGGATAGCAAGGGTCTATGCGCCAACGTCTCGTCATCATTATTACGCTTGTCGTCGTGATCGGGTTATTGATCCTGATCAATGCGGCTTCATATGTGAAGCTCGAGCCAACCGCTGACTCGGAATTGTATCCGGACCGATCGACGTTGAATGCCGGCGCCACAGGCACACGCGCACTTTATGATTTTCTGTATGAATCGGGTTACCAGGTGGCGCGCTGGCGCGAGTCGACATCTTCACTGTTGAACTTCAACGGACCGAAGCCGGCGACGATCGTAGTGATCGGCCGGACCGTGGTTCCGTTCTCGGATTCGGACAGCAAAGAACTCTTGCAGTGGGTCGCCGGTGGAGGCCGTCTGGTGATTATCGATCGCAGTCCCGATCAAGGGCTGCTGCCTGCGTCAGGCAACTGGCACGTCGGCGCGCACACCACGAGTTACCCGTGGACCGACGCCGACCCGACCAATTTTGAGCAAATGACTGGCGGCGTAAAGCCGGTGCCGCCTTCTCAACCTACGCTATTGGTCCGAGACGTCAAAGAAATCCTGCCGTCCCATTTCGCCGGAGCGATCACTGCCGCGACAACCAGTAAGAGCGACACAAAAACCAAGCCCAAAGGCCATGCCGCAGAAACCCCTTCGGATGACTCCGAATCATCGGAAACGCCGCCGCCGGAAACTGATGAGGGCACCGAGTCGGTTTCGAAAGACGAGACAACAAAATCTTCGCCGGCGCCCGTTTTGAATTTTGCTCGCGAAGCCGGCGCGCTGCTCGCCGAATATCCGCACGGCAAGGGTCGCATCGTGCTACTTTCTGATCCGTTCATCGTGGCCAACAATGGCATCAGCCGCGCTGACAATCTTCAACTTGCCAGAAACGTCGTCACCGGCAACGGAGGCCTGGTGGCTTTTGACGAATTCCATCAGGGCCGTTCAGCCACGCACAATGCGTTGATTCAATATTTCGCAGGCACGCCGGTCCTGGCGATTTGTGGCCAGCTCGCCTTAATCGGGCTGATGGTAATCTGGTCACGCGGAAAACGTTTTGCGCGTCCGCTGCCTTTGCCCACGGTCGATCGCAGGTCGAGTTTGGAGTTCGTGGATTCGATGGCCGAGCTGCAACAGCGCGCTCGCGCTCACGATCTGGCTCTGGAAAATATTTACGGAAGGGTGCGACGCGTGCTGGTGCGTCATGCCGGTCTTAATCAAAACAGCACGCGTGCCGAAATAGCGGCCCGGGTCGCGACGCGATCCGGGATGGACCCGCAGAAGCTCGAAACGCTGATGCGAAATTGCGAGGACGCCATCAACGGAGCGCCTACGAATGGAAAGGAAGCGCTGCGAATGGTAAGGCAACTTCGTCAAATCGAATCCGCGCTCGGTTTGCGAACGCGCGATCGTGAAGTTAAGCAAGCAGCGGGACGATTGGATCTTTGATCTCAAATCTGAAATCTGAGATCTGAAATCTCAAATCTGAAATCTCAGATCTCAAATTTTGTTGCGGCGGCAACGCCGCCTTTCTGATTGGCGCCGGCTAAGGTCTTTGCCATTCAGAGTTTCGGTCAACCCTAAGCGGAAGAACAGCACAGTAGTCAAATCATGAAATTTCAGATCTGGAATCTCAAATTGAAAAATTGGAAACCAAACAATGCCTGAATACCTCTCTGCCACAATCGCCTACATTCAAAACGAGCTGCGCAAAGTTATCGTGGGCCAGGACGAGCCCATCGAACAGATTCTGGTTGCGCTCCTTGCCGAAGGTCACGCGCTGATCGAGGGCGTTCCCGGAACCGCGAAGACGCTGACCGTAAAAACGCTCGCGCGCATCGTCAACGCGGGTTTTGGCCGCATTCAGTTCACACCGGATTTGATGCCTTCGGACATCACCGGCACCAACGTCTTTAACATGGGCTCGTCGAGCTTCAGCCTGAGACGCGGGCCGGTCTTTACCGACATCCTGTTGGCCGACGAGATCAATCGCACGCCGCCCAAAACCCAGGCTGCGCTGCTCGAGGCGATGGAGGAACGGCAGGTGACGATTGACGGCGAGTTGTATCCGCTCTCGCCGATGTTTACGGTGCTGGCGACTGAGAATCCAATCGAGTACGAAGGAACATATCCTCTGCCGGAAGCTCAACTCGATCGTTTTCTCCTGAAGATTCTGCTTCCCTACCCTTCCGCCGACGAGGAGCATCAGGTCGTCGCGCGCTGGGACGCAGGTTTCAACGCGCGCCGGCTCGATCAGGTCGACATTCAACCGCTGGGTGACGGCGATGCCATCTCGCGCTGCCGTGCCGAAGTTCGCGCGATGCGCGTCGAACCGGGCGTGCAGCGTTACATCGTCGACGTAGTGCGCCGCACGCGCGATCATGCGGCGGCCCATTACGGCGCCAGCCCGCGCGCTGCCGTTGCGTTGTTGTTGTGTGCGAAAGCGCTGTCGGCGATCCGTGGCCGCGACTTTTCGACACCGGATGATGTGCGCGACATTGCGCGTCCCGTGCTGCGGCATCGCCTGACGCTGAGGGCGGAAGCCGAACTCGACGGGGCCACGCCGGATTCGGTGATTACAGATATTTTGCAGAGCGCGGAAGTGCCGCGGTAGTTCGCCTCTCATTAGCACCGTGGCTTTAGCCCGGTGATCGACGGTTACGTTTCGGATCGGAAACCGTTTAAACGGTTTCCTTGTTTTGGGTATGCAAGTTCACCGGGCTGAAGCCACGGTGCTAATGAAACGGGTACAGCAAACTGCGGCAGTATCTATCGACCAATGCGCTTCATTTTCACCAAACTCTTCTACGCCCTGCTGGCCGTCGGCCTCGTGCCGCTTTCGCTCTCCTGGAACCGGCCGCTACTCCGCTGGGTCGCGCTCACTTACGATCTCGGGCTGATTGCTTTCGCGATCTTTGATGCGGCGAACAGCAAGTTACCGTCGAGAGTGGGCATCGAGAGACATTTCGGCGGTCGCTTCGCCGTCGGCGCCGAAACCGAAGTGCGCGTCGAGATCACCAACCATCTGCCCAACGATGTCTCACTGATTATTAAAGATGAGTACCCATCGCAAATGGCCCTGTTGGGACAGCGCGAAGCCGCGGTTGACGTTGAGGCACAGACCACCGCGGCACTGATTTACGGTTTGACTCCGCCCAAGCGTGGCCGGTTTGAATTCGGCTTGATCGCTGTCCGATATCTTTCGCGTTGGCGTCTGGTTTGGACCCAGACACGCATCGGCACTCCGGTGACGGTGAAGGTTTATCCCAACATGCGGCGGGCGCGCGAAACCGAGTTGCGAGCCCTGGGCGCGCGTTCGTTCGTCGCCGCGCGGCGCAAGTCGCAATGGCGCGGCGAAGGACGGGATTTTGAATCGCTGCGTGATTATGTGCGCGGCGACGAGATGCGCCACATCTCCTGGACAGCAACGGCGCGGCGCGGAAAGCTGGTCACCCGCCAGTATCAAATGGAACGTGACCAGACGATTCTGATCGCCCTCGATGCCGGGCGTCTGATGACGGCCCGCATCGAAGACGAAACGAAATTGGATTCGGCGGTGCACGCGGCGCTGGCGCTGATGTCGGCCGCCGCCCGCGCCGGCGACAACGCCGGCCTGCTGGTTTTTAGCCGGCGCATCCAGGCTTATCTGCCGCCGAAACGCGGGGCTGAGCATCTCGATGCAGCGTTGGAGGCCCTCTACTCAGTCGAGCCGGAAATGGTCGAGCCCAGCTACTCGCGCGCTTTCGAGTTTGTGGCCGCGAACAGCCGCCGTCGCTCTCTCGTAGTAGTGCTTACCGACCTGGTTGATGAAGAAGGTTCGCGCGAGTTGCTGGCATCTTTGAAGCTGCTGCGGCCGCGCCACCTGCCGCTGATCGTGACTATCGCCGATCGAGATCTAAAGGCAGTCGTGCGTGAGACGCCACAGGACGAGAGCGAACTGTTCCGGCAGTCGGTCGCCGAAGAGATCATTCACTTGCGCGAGGCGGCGCTGCGTTTGGTTGAGGCACAGGGTGGATTGGCCCTGGACGTGACGGCCGCGGCGCTGGCGCCGAAACTCTTGGAAACGTATTTGAGAGTTAAAGAGAGAGGAATGCTCTAATGCCTTAATGATGACGAAGGTCAGTACCGGGAGCGATAGCGACCGGGTCTCCTCCTCGCGATGTCGAGTAGGTTGCAGTGTTGAGACCCGGTCGCTATCGCTCCCGGTACTGACCTCATTGCGAAGACAAACGTTGCTTCTAAACTAACTATTCTTCCAGTTCTTCTCGGCCCGCCAGCAACAGGTACGAATACAGCGCGATTCCAGTAATAACTCCGATACCGATTTTGATAAACGCACTGATCGGCTGGGGCGAAATAAATCCTTCGATAATTCCCGCGACCACGAGTAAGGGCACGCAGCCCACAATCAAACGAACAGCTTCCATGCCGCGAGATTTGAGCGCGTCGCCGCGCGAAAGATCTCCGGGCATCAATAGCGCCGTGCCAATCAAGAGTCCGGCGCCGCCGGCGATAAAGATGCAGGACAACTCGATCACTCCGTGGCTCACGACAAAACCGAACAAAAGATCATTTCCGAAACCTGCCCGGTAGGTGAGCGCTACGATCGCGCCAAACATCGCGCCGTTGAAAGCGAGCACATACAAGGTGCCGACGCCGAGCATCGCGCCCAGGGCAAAGGCGTAAAAAGTTACACGAATATTATTGGTGAAGATTTGCGAAGAGCCGATCTGGCTGGCATCATTCAACTCTTGCCACCAGTGCACTCGATTATTGATTACCGTCTCGCGAAAGTAAGGGCTAATCCCCGCGAACTCAGAAAAGTCAGGGTCGTGGCGAGTGCCGAAAAAGGCTATCGCGGTAAACACCAAAAAGACGCCAAAAGCAGTCGCGGTGTAGCGCCAGGTGCGGCGAAATGACTGTGGGAAATCCCTGGTAAAGAAGTCGCGAATCCTCCGTCCGCCCTGCGCGTCGGCCCTGTAAATACGGCCATGAGCCCGTATTACGAGGCTATTAAGATAATTGACCAGACGCGGATCGCGTGATTCGGCACGGGCAATCGCCAGGTCGGAAGCAGTGCGCCGGTAGATGCGGCCCAGCTCGCGCACTTCTTCGCGATGCAGGGTCCGGAGCGTCATGCGATCCAGGATATCGAGCAGTTCCTCGAGTCGCTGCCAGACCGTCTTGCGCTCTTTGATGAAACGATCGATGGGCATCTTAAGATTTCCGATTGCCGATTGTCGATTGCCGATTTAAAGTTTGCTAGAGAATTCGATCCTGTAGAATATTTCGAGCAATAAAGCGAACCGATCAAATCGGCAATCGGCAATCAAAAATCGGCAATGCTCGTTGAGTGTGTACCAAACTTCAGTGAAGGCCGCAAGGGCGAGACGGTCGAACGCATTGCGCGGGCGATCGAATCCGTCACCAGCGCGACCGTGCTGAATCGACATCTGGACCGCGATCACAATCGTTCCGTGATCACCTTCGTCGCTGAACCCGAGTACGTGATTGATGCTGCGTTGCGCGCGGTGGCCACTGCCGCCGAGTTAATCGATCTGCGTAAGCACGCCGGTGAACATCCACGCATCGGGGCGACGGACGTGTTGCCTTTTATTCCGGTGAGCGGCGTCTCGATGGATCAATGCGTCGCGATCGCGCATGAAGCAGGTCGACGCATCTGGAATGAACTAAGTATCCCGGTTTATTTTTACGAGCGCGCCGCGCTGCGCCCCGATCGAGTCAGACTTGAAAACGTTCGTGGTCAAGGCTTCGAACATTTGCTTGAGGAGATCGGGTCGAATCCTGATCGCGCGCCGGACGTGGGCCAACCAAGGCTCCATCAGAGCGCCGGGGCAATCGCAGTCGGCGCCCGCCCATTCCTGATTGCTTTTAATATCAATCTGCGCACCAATGATATCGCAATCGCGCGCCGCATCGCGCGCGCCGTGCGCGAACGCGATGGCGGCCTGCCTTTTGTGAAAGCGCTCGGCTTTGAATTGCAGTCACGCGGGTTGGTCCAGGTCTCGATGAACCTGATCGATTACGAGCAGACCACGATCTCTCGCGCCTTTGAGGCGGTGGCCCGCGAAGCGACCAGCCTGGGAGTAGAAATCGCCGGGGCCGAGATTGTCGGCCTGCTCCCGCGCGCAGCTCTTGACCGCACTGCGCCTTATTTCCCTTTGCTGGAAAACTTCCGCGAAACGCTGGTGCTTGAGTCTTTGCTTGAAGAGTCGGAAGCCGCCGGTAAAGTAACCTAGACTTCAGGAAGCTCTGATTAAGATCGGGTTTTGAGAGCCCCAGCCAAAAAACCGGATCGGGACATCCTGTCCGCCAGCGGGCGACGCACGCTCCAGAGTTGCTGAACGAGTCTTTAGGGACGTTATTCGCGCTGGGCGCTCGGGCGGACAAGATGTCCGCGATCCGTTAACCAACTTGTTCAGACCTTTCTTCCAGTCTGTGATTGGCTCAGACACAGACTAAAGTCTATGTTGCTTGGGACCTCACGACCGCAATCAAACTATTACTGGACAGATGGCCCACCTTTGTTTATTATGCTCGCCCGCTGAAGAGCGGGTCTCCACTTTTCGACTGGCCAGCGCGGCCGGTTTTCCAGTTAGCCAACGGATCGCGTGCTGTTCGTCGCACCCGCCCGGCGCCGGTGACGACCCCCTCGACGATTCAATCACGGAGGTTAGTTATGCTCAGAATGGGAAAGAATCCAAGCGAAGACAAGAGCCAGACCCAAGCCGACACCGACAGCTACTCAACCCGCAGTTATTCACCTTATCAAAGCAGCGAGACGCAGGTGCGACCAACTGAGAACGCGGCGACCCCCAAGGCTTTGACCGAAAGCGAGACTATTGCCAGAGAGATCAAGGACGGATCGCTCAGCGGTTTCGTTGGCAGCGGCACCGTGATCACCGGTGAAGCCTCGTTCAAATCGATGCTCCGCGTTGATGGCCGGTTTTCCGGCCGCATCACTTCCGGCACCGGCACCCTGATCGTGGGCGCGGGCGGCCAGGTTGACGCCAACGTTGAAGTTTCTGTTGCCACGATCCACGGAGTCGTGAACGGTGACATCATCGCCGGCCAACGCATAGAGTTGGGCCGGGCCGCGAAACTGAATGGCAACATTCAGACGCCTTCGCTGGTGATCGAACAAGGCGCTGTCTTTGAGGGAAGCTGCAAGATGGTCCAGATGAAGACTGCTGCCACCCCCAAGGTAGAGCGCAAGGACAACGTGCTTGATGCTTCCAAGCTCGATTCAGTTAAAGCTGACGCGTCAAAGAAAGCTGAAGAAGGATCGAACAACAAGCCCGCCGTCACTGCGGCGGTCGGCTAATCGATACCTGTTGGCGCAAGTCTAACAAATCACCCGGCACAGTTTTGTGCCACAGGTTACAGGGCGGACTTCATTTGTCCGCCCTTTTTTTGTTTGGGGTGGACATTGCGACTCATACTGGGAGCGCGGGCGCCCTCGCCCGCACGTCTCCGCGGATGAGGTCGTACCACCTGTGTGAGCGGGTGGGTCCGACCTCAAGCAGCATAGTGGAAGTCAGCGCGATCGATGTTGAATGACGGATCCACCCGCTCACGCAGGTAGTACTGACCTCATAACTCACGGCCGCGTCATAGCGGCTGGATGAGCCCGCGACAATTCCCTTTCCACGAGTTACAATTCCATCACCCGCGAATCAATCATGCGCACAGTAAATTTCCTAAAGACGCTCGGCGCCGGGCTTCTGGTGGTTGCCGCAATAACACCCGCGGCCGGTCAGCACAGGTCGCGCGCAGACAGCACGACCGCAATTCCCACGCAAACAATGCTGCGTATTCTGCGCGCCGAAGATGAACGGCGTTGGGATCAGAACCTTGTTCTGCTCTTGAGCGCCACGCAGCCAATCATCCGCAAACGCGTCGCACTCGCGCTGGGCCGCATCGGCGATGAGCGCGCTCTGCCGACGCTTATTGAAGCGCTTAAGTTCGACAAAGATAACGACGTGCGGC
>Ga0070698_100000613_pt1 | contig 38336 bp, 35 predicted proteins | sample KBSK1502metaG_FD_65477 | JGI IMG/M metagenome (GOLD analysis project Ga0070698, IMG submission 65477) | Corn, switchgrass and miscanthus rhizosphere microbial communities from Kellogg Biological Station, Michigan, USA - KBS K1-50-2 metaG | ecosystem: Host-associated > Plants > Roots >... | reverse complement strand
CGGCCCCGGCGCGAGCGCTACCGCAAGGGCGTGTCTCGTGGATCTTGGTGGCGCAGCTTGCTGGCGCGCCTCCGGCGCGACGGAGCGGCGATCCAGGCGGCGTCCGGCAAGGCGGAGGAGCAGCCAATAGTGGAACTATTGGCGACGACCACCCCGGGGTCCCCGGCGAAAACGCGGCAGCGTTTTCGCTGGGGTGGGGCAACGCGGCCGGTCGTCGTCTGGGCGCCGATCCGCGCCGCCGAAGATCTGCGAGACACGCCCTAGGCGGGCTGGGAGCGCAGAAACCGGCCGAAGTGCGGGACGGTGAACGCGACCAGGCCGCGCTCCGAGCTGTAGATCAGGCCCTTCTTGATCAGCGCGTCCCGGGCCGGGGAGACGCTGGACGGCTTGCGGCCCAGCTCGTCGGCCACCCGCGGCGTCGGCACCGGGTCGTCGCCGAGCCCGGCCATCGCCCGCATGTACTCCCGCTCCGCCGGGGTGGCGCGCTCGTACCTGCTGCCGAAGAACCCGACCGCGAGCTCGCCCTCCGCCTCGGGCGCGGCCACGGCGACGTCCTGCTCGGTCACCGGGCTTTCCGCGGCGACGTCCCAGGTCACCTTGCCGTAGGCCTGCACGAAGTAGGGGTAGCCGTCGGCCGCCTGGTACAGCGCGTCGAGCGCCGCGGGCTTGAACTCGACGCCCTCCCGACGAGCCGGGGCGATCAGCGCCAGGTCGGCGGCGTCCCGTTCCAGCCGATCGATGCGCACGTAGCTGAACAGCCGCTCGGAGTAGCTCTTGCTGGCCGATAGCACCGACGGCAGGTGCGGCAGGCCGGCGCCGACGACGATCAGCGGCCCGCCGGTCTGGGCGAGCTCATGGCACGCGGCGCACAGCGCGGACACGTCCGCGGCCGGGACGTCCTGCATCTCGTCGACGAACAGGGCGATCCCGACCCCGAGGTCGGTCGCCACCGACGCGGCGTCCGCGAGAAGCTCGGTCAGGTCGGTCTCGAGGTCGCCCGAATCCGCCCGCCCGCGGACCGCGGGCACGTCGATGCCGAGCGCCGGGCTGCCCTTGGGCGCGCGCGGATCCCGGGCGGCGAACGCCTTGAGCACGCCGAGGAAGTGCTCGATCCGGTCCGGCGCCCGGTGCCGCGGCGCGAGCTCGCGCACCGCCATGTGCAGCGCGCCGGCCACGGGCCGCCGGATCGACTGGTCGGGGCGGGCCTCGATCTTCCCCGTCCCCCACAGGTGCTGAATCGCCATCGAGCGGAACGAGTTGAGCAGCACCGTCTTGCCCACGCCGCGCAGACCGGTGAGCACGATGCTGCGCTCTGGGCGGCCGCGCGCCACCCGTTCCAGCACGACCGTGAACTGGCTGAGCTCCCTGTCCCGCCCGGCGAGCTCCGGCGGCCGCTGGCCGGCGCCGGGGGCGTAGGGGTTTCGCACCGGGTCCATACCATCGGACTCTATGGCCCGCTCTAGCGCCGGCCCTAGATTGGCGAAGAGAGCGCTACCGGCGTGTCGCGTGCCGGTCTTCTCCGCCCGCCGCGTGCAACACCCGGGCCAGGGCTTCCAGCGCGGCCGGGAAGGCGCGCTGGCTGGGCGTCCCGAAGCCCACCACGATGCCCTGCGGATGATCCCCCGGCTCGTGCCAGTGACCGCCCCGGCCCAGGCCCTCCAGGGCCACGCCATGCCGGGCCGCCGCGGCCAGCACCTCGTCCTCGCCCGGGCCCCCGGGCGAGAGGGTGACCAGGGCCTGCAGGCCGGCCGCGATCCCGCGGATCCGCAGGCCGGGCAGCGGGGCGCCTCGCCCGGGCGCTAGCCGGGCGGCGAGCAGGTCACGGCGGCGCCGGTAGCGCAGCCGGCAGGACCGGATGTGCTTGTCATAGCCGTGGCTGCCGATGAACTCGGCGAGCGCCAGCTGGTCGAGCGCGCCGGTGTGGTAGTCGTCGTGCAGCTTCTCCTCGGCCACCGCGCCGGCCAGGTGGTGCGGCAGCACCGCCCAGGCCAGGCGCAGCGCGGGGCCGAGGGTCTTGGCGGCGCTGCCGACGTAGGCGACGTGGCCGGGCGCCATCCCCTGCAGCGCGCCGACGGGCTGCCGGTCGTACCGGAACTCCCCGTCGTAGTCGTCCTCGATGATCAAGGCGTCGGCCGATCGCGCCCACGCGGCCAGCGCGTGCCGGCGGGCGGGGCGCAGGGTTGCCCCGGTCGGGTACTGGTGCGCGGGTGTCACCACGACCGCGCCCGGCCGCCCTCGCCCGGCCCGCGGTAGGTCCGCGGCGCGGGCGCCGTCGTCGTCGACGGGCAGCGGCAGCACGGTCAGGCCGGCCCGCCGGACTACGTCGCGGTGGAACAGCAGGCCGGGGTCCTCCATCGCGATCGCGGTCGTCCCCGCCGCGCGCAGCACCCGGGCCAGCAGCGCGAGGGCCTGCACGTATCCCGAGGTGATCACGATCTGATCGGGATCCGCGAGCACGCCGCGGGCCCGGCCCAGGTACTCGCCGACCGCGGCGCGCAGCTCGATCCGGCCCCGCGGGTCACCGTAGCCGTAGACGTCCACCCTGGCGCCGCCGAGCGCCCGCCTGCTCGCCCGCAGCCAGGCCGCGACGGGGAACAGCGACACGTCCGGCCGCCCGGGCCGCAGGTCGTGCCGCGGCGCCGGGCCGACCGCCTCCGCCGGGGTCGCCGGCTGCCGCGGCCGCGGCAGCTCCGCGACCGTCGTGCCCGATCCGTGCCGCGCGGTCAGGTATCCCTCGGCGACCAGCTGGTCGAACGCCGCGGTCACCGTGCCGCGCGAGATGCCGAGGTCGGCGGCGAGCGCCCGGCTGGAGGGCAGCCGTGCCCCCGGGGCCAGCCGGCCGGAGCGAATCGCGTCGCGCAGCGCGCGCTCGAGCCCGGCCCGCCGGCCCGCGGCCGTGTCGTGTTCCAGGTGCAGGTCGACGCCCAAAGTGGTCCAGTTTTCTGGCACGGAACTGGATCTTATCTTCGAGCCAGATGCCCCGTAACGTCGTGGCCATGACGACACAGACAGAACTCAAGGCAACCACCCCCGTGATCCCACCGGTCCGGCTGGCCGTGGACGAGCTCGCGCCCAGGATCAACAAGGCGATGAACACGCTGGAGGCGGCCAGCAGGCACATCAGCCTCGAGCCGGTCCTCGTCGAGCTGGTCTGGGCGCGGGCCTCGCAGCTCAACGGCTGCGCCTACTGCGTCGACATGCACACCCGCGACGCGCTGGCGGCGGGCGACACGCAGCAGCGGCTGTTCGCCCTGCCGGTGTGGCGGGAGACGCCGTTCTTCACCGCCCGCGAGCGCGCCGCGCTCGAGCTGACCGAGGCGGGCACCCGGCTCACCGACGGCCCCGTGCCCGACGCGGTGTTCGCCCGGGCCGCGGCCGAGTTCTCCGAGACCGAGCTGGCGGAGCTGATCTGGACGATCGCGGTGATCAACGCGTGGAACCGCCTCGGCGCGATCGCCCGCCCCTGGCCGCTCTAGCCCGCGCCGCCCTCCACGCGACCCCGCTGCCCCGCTCACTTGCCAGCGCACCTTCCATGCGCAGCGTCTCCACAAACCCGGACAAACCAGGTCAGAAAATTTACGTTCTGCATGGAAAGTCGAAACGGTCACCGTTTGCCCGGCAATCGGTGGTGCGGGTGGTGGTGCGGGATGGAGTTTAGGTGGGGTCCGTGGTGTTGGTGATGCGGCGGTAGGCTTCGGCGTACCGCCTTTGGGTCGCCGCGACGATGTCGGGCGGGATCTCCGGGCCTGGGGCGGTGCGGTCCCAGTCCAGGGTGGCCGACCAGTCGCGGACGAACTGCTTGTCGAACGAGTGCTGCGGGCCGCCCGGGCGCCAGTCGGCGGCCGCCCAGAACCGCGAGGAGTCCGGGGTCAGCAGCTCGTCACCGATGGTCAGCGTGCCGTCGGCCCCGTAGCCGAACTCGAGCTTGGTATCCGCGATGATGATGCCCCGCTCCATGGCGAGCTCGTGGCCGCGCCGGTAGACCTCCAGTGTGATGTGGCGCAGCCGTTCGGCAATATCGGGACCTACCGCGGCGACGACATCACCGAAGCCGATGAACTCGTCGTGCTCCCCGGGTGGCGCCTTGGTCGTCGGGGTGAACACGGGCTCGGGCAGCCGGGACCCCTCGGCCAGCCCGGCCGGCAGCGGGATGCCGGACACCGAGCCGGTCTCCCGGTAGGAGGCCAGGCCGAGCCCGGTCAGGTAGCCGCGGGCGATGCACTCGACCGGCAGCATCTCCAGCCGGCGGCACCTGATCGCCCGGCCGGCGAACTCCCTGGGCACGTCGGTGGCGGAGATCACGTGGTTGGGCGCGACGGCGGCCAGCCGGTCGAACCACCACAGCGACAGCGCGGTGAGGATCCTGCCCTTGCCGGGGATGGGCGTGGGCAGCACCACGTCGTAGACCGACACCCGGTCGGAGGCCACGAGCAGCACGTCCCCGCCGTCGGCGTAGACGTCCCTGACCTTGCCTGAATGCAGCAGCCGCACGGCGCTTCCCGGTCTCAAAGCCGGACCGGCGGCCAGAGGTTGTGCTGGGCGGCGATCGGATCGCCCGGCCACTCGTGCGTCGCGTCGAGGTTGTCGTGCGCGGGGTGCTTGGCCGCGGCGGGGCCGTCGGCGAAGCCGTGCAGCACGTTGGCGGTGACCCGGGTGGTGAACGCGGCGGTGTGCCCGTTCAGCCCGAACGGCGGGTAGGGCCGCTCGAAGGAGGCCACCCAGCGCATCGTCCCGGTCGCGAACACCCCGGCGCCGCCGCTGTGCGTGTAGTACGCGGAGTCCGAGTAGGTGTTCACGCCGCGGCAGGTCAGCGGCGAGTGGGAGAGGACCTCGATGGGCCGCTCGACCGGCGCTCCCGGGTTGACCCGGTCGTACTCGATGCCGACCAGGCCGGTGAACCGGGTGCCGGCCCGCACCCCCGTGCCGGCGAACATCCAGGCGCCCGGCGAGGCGACGACGAGGGGCGCGTCGACCGGGTTCGACTCGTATAGCACGCCGGTCAGCGACGACTCGGGATCGGGGTTCGGCGGCTCGCGCCAGTCGCTGGTGACCAGCGCGTTGTCCTTGCCGTACATCGGGTCCTGGGTGTAGCTGGTCTTGTAGCAGATGATCAGCCGCCGCTGGCCCAGCGCGGTGCTGGCCAGCCGGGTCCGCCGGAACATCGTGTTCGCGCCCAGGAAGGCGAGGTTCACGCCCGCGTCCCTGGCCGCGGTCACGTTCGCCCGTTCCGGCGGCGACCAGTACTCGTCGTGCCCGAGCGAGAACAGCGCGCTGGCGCCGTTCAGCAGGTGCGGGTCGCCGCCGATGTCGAGGTTGGTGACGTACGCGAGCGGCAGGCCGAGGTGCTCGGCCAGCTCGATGAGCTTCCGCTCGTGGTACAGGAACATGTAGGCGCCGCTGCCGTCGTACGGCCGGTCCAGGCTGACCGCCAGCGACCGGTTGGCGTAGTCGGCGAGGCCGCCGGGCCCGTTGTACAGGTCATAGCCGCCCCACGTGTTGTACGCCTGCCAGGTCGAGACCGAGTTCTTGATCACCGTCTTCCCGGCGGTGCTGGCCGACCGCACGGTGACCGGCACGAACCGCTGCGGCCCGGATTCGGCGTCGAGCCGGAGCAGGTAGGCGCCCTCCGGCCAGTCGTGCGTGGGCACGGTGAGGGATGGCTCCCAGCGGGCTTCCACCGTGTTGGTGGGGTGCAGCACGACGGGCTTGGGCTGCTGGCGCCCGCGCATGGTCGCCGACCGCCACAGCCGCCTGGCCCGGTCGCTGCGGTACCAGCCCATCCGGAACGCGCTCACCCTGAATGAGCGCGCGGTCGTCGACACGTACAGCGTGATCGGCTCGCCCGGCAGCACGCTGGCCTGCCCGGCGTAGCCCATGATGGCGTCGGCGGGCCCGAGGTGCCTGATCACCCAGTTCGGGTCGCCGGGCAGCGCGTTCTCGGCCACGGTGCCGCCGCGGCTCGCCGGGGATCGTCCCGTCCCTGGGTGTGCCGCCCCGGCCGGCCCGCCGGGCCCCGCCGCCTGCCCCGCGCACGCCGACAGGGCCGGCGCCGCGGACGCGGCGGACGCCGCGGCCAGGCCGAGGAACGCCCGGCGCGAGGGCACGGCCCGGGGAGTCATGCGAGACAGGATGCCACGGCCGGGCGGCCGCCGGGGCCGGGAACGTTCCGGTGTCGCCCCTGCGATGTGCCGCCGCGGCTACGATCGACGGCATGTCCGAGCCTCCCGTCGCCACCCGGGCGGGCGAGGGACCTGGGCCGGCCGGCCAGGTCCCGCCCGCGCGCCCCGGTGCGCCGCCCGCCGGGCCGCCACCCGCGCGGGCGCTGGCGCGGGCCTGGGGGGCCGGGATCGTCGCGACGCTGCGGCGGCACTGGCTGGTATCCGCGCTGCTGGCCGCCGGGCTGGTGCTGCGGGTGCTGGCCTGGGTCGCCTACCAGCCCGCGCTGATCTACGTCGACACGCTCAAGTACCTATACGGCGCGTCGCCCGGCTCCGACCCGCTCGGCTACCGGCTGCTGCTGAAGGTCATCCTCGCCGTCGGCGACCTGAGCACGGTCGCGGCGATCCAGCACCTGCTCGGGCTCGCGATGGCCGTCGTCTTGTACCGGCTGCTGCTGCGCCGCGGTGTCCGGATCTGGCTCGCGGCGCTGGCGGTCGCGCCGGTGCTGCTGGACGCCTACCAGCTGCAGATGGAACAGATGATCATGCCCGACGTGTGGTTCGAGGCGCTGATCGTCGCGGGGCTGGCGGTACTGCTGTGGCGGTCAGAGGTCAGCGTGCCGCGCGCCGCCGCGGCCGGCCTCGTCCTCGGCTCGTCGGCCACCGTCAAGGCGCTGGGCGAGTTCCTCATCCTGCCGGCGCTGGCGTACGTGCTCGCGGTGGGCGGCTTCCGCCGCGCCCTGCGCCCGGCGGCCGCCCTGATCGCCGCGTTCGCGCTGCTGATCCTGGGCTACTGCGGCATCTCCTACGCGCGGACCGGACACTTCTGGCTGGCCCGGCAGCAGACCCTCACCGGGCGGCTGGTGGCGGCGGCCGACTGCGCGACGCTGAGGCTGCCGGCGAACGTGCGGCCGCTGTGCCCGACCCCGGCCGAGCAGCAGGCGCTGGGACCCGACGCGCTGGAGCACGCCTTCGGCCGGTCGCCGCTGTATGACACGCCCGTCACGCCGGGCACGCGAGGTGCCCTGATCGCGGAGCTGAAGAGCGCCATCGCGCACCAGCAGCCGCTGCGGGTGGTCGTGTCGATCCTCAGCGACTCGCTCCGCGTGTTCGCGCCGACGCGGCAGCCCAGCGGGTGGGTGACGCCGATCTCGCGCTGGCAGTTCCAGGACGGCTACCCGACGTACCCGCCGTGGACGAGCATCTGCCCGGCGGGCGGGCTCAGCGCGCAGGCCTGCCTGACCGTGCAGCACGACATACAGAAGGCGACCGCTCCGGCCAGCGACCTGCTGGTCCAGCCCGGCGGCACGCTCGTGGTCGGCGTGCAGCGGGCGCTGGGCGGAATGTTCAGGCCGGCCACGCTCAGCCCGGCCTATGGCGGCCCCGCGCGGGTCACCCGGCCGGTCGCGGCGTTCCTGCGCTCCTATCAGCTCGGCGGCGGCTACACCCCCGGCCCGCTGCTGGCCCTGGCCGCGCTGGCGGGCCTGGCCGGCTCGGTCGTGGCGCTGTCCCGCCGTGGCCGTTCCGGCCGCGGCGGCCCGCTCGCCGTGGCCTGCCTGCTGTTCACCGTCACCGCGGCGGTGGTGCTGCTGGCGCCGGACGTCTACGAGTTCTCCTGGCGCTACGAGCTACCCGCGGTGATCACTCTCGTGCCGGCCGGCGTGCTGGGCCTCAGCGCCCTGTTCCCGGGCCGCCGGGGCCAGCTGGCCGACACCGGCGAGCACGTCCCGAGTGGGCCGGGGGTTGGTCCGCACCCCGGCGACGATCCCGCGGACGAGTGAGGCCCGCAGCGTGCGCCGGTCGCGCGAGCCGGCGAACGTCCGGGCCCACCGGCGCAGCGTCGACCCGGCGTACAGGACCCGCTCCGCCGGGCCGAGCGGCGCCCGCGACTTGAACATCCAGATCTTGTTCCGGACCTCGTAGAAGAAGCGCTGCCCCGGGTCGGCGTTGGTCGAGCCGAACGTCTTCGTCTTGTGCACGGCGACGCTCGCCGGGCAGAGCCAGCCGGTGTTCCCGCGCAGCAGCCGGGTGGTGAACTCGAAGTCGTCGTTCCACAGGAAGTAGTCCGCCTGCGGCAGGCCGCGGCGGCGGCACTCGGCCGCGTCGACGAGGATCGACACGAACGACGCGGACCGGATCGGCACGCAGCCCGCGGCGGCCGCGGCAGCGCGCTCCGCCTTGCCGGCGAACGGCCGGGGGCGCGGGGTGTTCATCGGGTGGGCGCGCCCGTCGGTCCACAGCACGCCGCTGGCCACCAGCACCGGCGGGCGGACCGGGTGCCGTTCGCGGGCCTCGAGCAGCAGCCGCAGCGCGTCGGGCTCGGGCACCGTGTCGTCGTCCATCAGCCACAGCAGGTCGGCGTCGCCGTCGAGCGCCAGCGCCATGCCGTAGGCGAAACCGCCCGCGCCGCCGGTGTTGCTGTCCAGCTCGGCCAGCTGGACGCCGGGGAACCGCGCGCGCACCGCCGCCGCGGTGCCGTCGGTCGACGCGTTGTCGACCACGATCACCGAGTCCAGCGCGCGGCTCTGCGCGTGCACCGCGGCGAGCGCCTCCAGCAGCAGTTCCTGCCGGTTGTACGTGACCACCACCGCCGTCACCCGGAGCGCGGCGGCCTGCGCCGCCGGGCTGTCCCGTGTCAGCATGCTGTCCTGCGCCGCCGGGCTGTCCTGGGCCGGCACGCTGTCCTGCGCCGCCGGGCTGTCCTGGGCCGGCACGCTGTCCTGGGCCGCCGGGCTGTCCTGGGCCGGCATGCTAGGTCCGCCTCCGGGCGTGCGGCCGCTGCAGCGCCTGCCAGGCCAGGATCCGCATCCGGCGGACGGCGGGATGGCGGCTGCTGAGCTCGCGCACGATCCGCTTCAGCCGCGGCGACGCGGCGACGGCCGACTCGATCAGACCGGCCAGCCCGCGCTCCCCGGCGGGCCTGGCCTGCGGCTTGGTCGCGCCGTACTCCTTGCGGTACTGGTTGGCCACCAGCGCGGCCGCGGCCCGGACCGCGGCGTCGAGCACCTGCTCCGCGGGCTGGCCAGCGGGGCTCGCGGCCGGCTCGGCGGCCGGCCCAGGCAGCAGCTCGCCCAGATCGCCGACGAGGTCGTAGCCGCTGGCCCGCAGCCCGGCGATGAGGCCCTCCGCGTGCTCCTTAGCCCAGGCATCCCGCTCGGCGGGCAGCACCAGGCGGCCGTCGCGTGCCCCGCCGGCCAGCTCACCGTGCGCGACCGCCTCCTTGACATTCCACATGTAGAACCAGTCGGGCACCTCGGCGGGAAGCGCCTGGTTCAGCCGGCGGAGGAACTCGGTCTCGGCCATCCCGAGCGAGGTGTTCGGCCGGGCGCGGGACAGGTCGGTGCTGGCCGGATCGACCCCGAGGAGGGACGCGAAGCGCTCCCACAGCACCGTGGCCGACGATCCCCGCGGCGGCGTCGTGATCACGTGAATCCGCTCCGCTGGAACGTACCGCGACCAGATACCGAGGATGGCCAGCGTGTCGTGCACCCGCCAGAACCACCACTCACGCCGGTCGGGCGCCGTCGACTCGCGGTCGATGACGTCCCCGAGCCAGTCCTCCCACTCGCGCGCGTTGCGGTGCTTCACGGTCTCCTGCCACTCCGCGGGCAGCAGCGTCGCCATGTCGCGCACTGTGAGGACGACGTGCACCTCGGCGGGCTCCAGCGACCGCACGGCGCGCCCGGCCTGCTCGGCGTCCACCGCCGAGAAAAGCTCGTGCGAGATGACCGCCGCCGCCGGTGCCTGCTGCGCCTGCCGGGCCAGGATCTCCCACTCGCCGTCCCAGGATCCCGCCGGGTCGCTGGCCAGCTTGGCGATGCGGCGCAAGTCCTGGCTGGCGCGGTAGTGGTCCTGCGCGTGGTGACCGGGCAGCAGCACGCCCTGCTCCGCCAGCTCGGCGCGGTTGCCCCACATCACCTGCTGCAGGAACGTGGTGCCCGTCTTCGGCTCGCCGATGTGCAGGATCACCCTCGGCCGTGCCCGGGAACCAGGCGCGGCGCCCCCCGCTGGGCGTGTGTGACCGGTCATGACGTCGGCCTCGGGGACGGGATGGCGGCCATCGGGACACCTCGCGGGTCTGGGTGATCGTGTACCGGTGCCAGGGTAGACCAGCCGCGTGCGGCGGCGGGGCCACCGGCGGCAAGCGGCGGAAACCGCGCCGGCAAGTCCCGGGCGAAGCGCGTTCTAAGCTGTGTGCAGCGGGTTGAGCTGCGCCAGAGCTGGACTGACATTCGCCCAGGTAGAGAATGGATTCCAAGACGGGCGGCCGGGATTTCATGATGTATCGGCGGGCCTGCGTGCCCGTTGCGTGCCCGTTACGCACCCCGGTGACCGCGCGTACAAGAGCGGCCGGGCCGTCCTCCTCGCACCAGGCACTGTGCCACCGGGGAAGACGGGAGAGAAGCCGAGGTTCCGCTTAACTCAAGGCGGCACACACGTTCACCAGGACATGGCCATGCAGGGACAGCGAGGTTATGACGTGGTTCGCCGCGACCGAGAACGCCAGCTTGCCCGCGGTCACGCTCACGGTGGGCAGCCCGAACCGCTTCGCGTCGGCTGGCGTGAGAATGAAGGGCCCGTTCCGGCCCCGTATGCACCTCGGTTATAGAGCCGTCGGGATGTATGGTGGCCTTCCCCGGCCCGTTCATGGTCTCGGTAATGGTCTTGCCAGTTTGCAGGTTCGTGAACGAGGCCGTGATAGCGCCGGTGAAAAGAAAGGTCTTGGACCCGTCCGCGGTCTTGAGGATCTTGGTGTACTCCTTGTTGACCGGGAACGCCACCCGGAGCTTGAACCCGCAGTACAGTGCTGGCAGGGTAAAGGGCGGGCCGGACGGGGGCTGCCATTTGGGTCCCCGGCCGGCGAGGGCCGGAGAGGCCGTCACCACCCCGCCCAGCATGCACAGCAGCGCGCCGAGCGCCGCGATCACTCCCAGTCGTCGCCTCACGGTGATCACCCCCACTCCACGGCCACCACCTTGTGGCCGGTGGCGCGCATTTTCCTCCGGCCTCCCGGCAACGGTCAATCCCGCGATGTCGTATCAAGCACAAAACGGGCTGGCTCTCGGGTGCAGCACGAAGGTGCAGCAACCGCCCTGACGCTTGCCCCCTCCAGCGACCGCGATCGACCGGCCCACCTGCATCAATGACCTTCACTGACCGTGGTGCCGATAGTTCGCAGCGAGAGGCGTCCGCCATCGGCCGGGACGCATGTCTGGGCGAGCAGATCGTGCCCTGTGGGCTACGCGGCAACCTGCATCGAGTATCCGGCTGTTTGCCCTGAACGACAACGTCGCACCGGCCTTGACCTCGGTGTTTATCGGGGACACGATGGTCATCAAGTCCGCGGCACCAAGGGGGGTGCGAGCATGTCAACCTATGTGTCTCTGGTCCACTGGACCGAGCAGGGCATCAAGAACTACAAGGAGTCGGCGAGTCGTGCGGAGGATTTCTCCAAGCTGGTCGAGAGTTCAGGCGGCAGGGTGCGTGAACTGCTCTGGACGGTCGGCGAGTACGACCTCGTCACCGTTACCGAGTTCCCCGACGATGAAACGGCAACGGCGGCCCTGCTCCAGGTGGGGTCTCTCGGCAACATCCGCACGAACACGATGCGGGCCTTCAGCGCCGAGGAGATGGGCAGCATCATCAGGAGGGCAAGCTAGCCGCGGTTAGGCAGCGTCCAGGCTGCTGAACCAGTCACCGGAGGGCGCCGCCGTTCATGCTGCGCGACGGCGCCCTCCATGGTGAGCCCTGAGTCAATCGAGGGGACAAGGAGTCATCGCGGGTTCTCTCCCCGTGCCCGTTGCGTCCCCGATCGGACGGTCACAGGTAGAGACTGACGGTCACTCACGGACAGTGCGGTAGCCCTGGTGAACTCGGCAAGCGCCGGTCACGGTTCCACCCGAAACGTGGTTCTAAGCTGTGTCGGACAGGCTCATCCAATAGTCTCTGTGTGTTTCCCGGCCGTTGGCGCCGTGCGCATCTGTCCCTCAAGGAAGGCGGGTTCTGCGTATGCACGAGCCGTTCAGCCTCCTGGTGGCGGTGTACATCGGCGACCGGCCGGACTATCTGCGGCGGGCGTTCCGCAGCGCGGTCGACGACCAGACGGTCCGCCCCGACCAGGTGGTGATCGTTCGTGACGGGCCGGTCCGGGACGAGCTCGCCGGGTGCCTGGACGAACTGCAGGCCGCCAGCCCGGTGCCGGTGACGCTCGTCCCGCTGCCGCGCAACGGCGGCCTGGGGCCCGCGCTCGACCGCGGGATGGCTGCGAGCCGGTTTGACGTGATCGCCCGCATGGACGCCGACGACGTGGCCATGCCGCACCGGTTCGAGGTGCAGCTGCCGCTCATCGCGGCCGCCGACATCGTCGGATCCGGCCTGCTGGAGTTCGTGGGGGATACCGGCCATGTGGTGGGCCAGCGCGTCCCGCCCACCGGGCAGGAGCACATAGAGCGCTACGCGCGGATGCACGACCCGTTCAACCACCCGACCGTCGTCTACCGGCGCAGCGCCGTCCTGGCCGCGGGCGGGTACGGGGACATCCCGCTGATGGAGGACTACTCGCTCTTCGCCCGCATGCTTGCGGGTGGCGCCCGCGCCGTCAACGTGCCCGAGCCGCTCGTGTTCTACCGCGTCGGCGCCACGTCGTTCAAGCGGCGGGGCGGCACCGGGCTGCTGCGCTCCGAGCTCCGGCTGCAGCGCCAGTTCCTGCGCAGCGGGTTCGTCTCCCCGGTGCAGTACGCCCGCAACGTGCTGGTCCGCGGGGGCTACCGGCTGATCCCCTGGTGGTGCCGCCGCGCGGTCTACCGTCCGCTCGTCGCGCGCTACACCGAGCGCCACGGGCAGGAACCGGCGGTGCCGTGAACGCCGATCTGGTCGTCGTCGGATCCGGGTTCTTCGGGCTGACCGTCGCCGAGCGGTGCGCGTCCGACCTCGGCCTGCGCGTGCTGCTCATCGACCGCCGCGGGCACATCGGCGGGAACGCCTACAGCGAGCCGGAACCGGAAACAGGAATAGAGGTGCACCGCTACGGCGCGCACCTGTTCCACACGTCGAACACCCGTATCTGGGAGTACGCCAACCGCTTCACGAGCTTCACCGGCTACCAGCACCGGGTGTTCTCGATCTACAAAGGGCGGGTGTACCCGCTGCCGATCAACCTGGCCACGATCTGCGAGTTCTTCGGCGCGGCGATGTCCCCGGACGAGGCACGAGCGCTGGTCGCCGAGCAGTCCGCCGAGGTGCCGCCCGGCTCCGCCGCCAACCTCGAAGAGCAGGCCATATCGCTGATCGGGCGTCCGCTCTACGAGGCGTTCATCCGGGGCTACACGTACAAGCAGTGGCAGACCGATCCGGTCGACCTGCCGGCGGAGATCATCACCCGGCTGCCGGTGCGCTACTCCTTCGACAACCGCTACTTCAGCGACACCTACGAGGGACTGCCGGCGGACGGCTACACGGCCTGGCTGCAGCGCATGGCCGACCACCCGAAGATCGAGGTGCGGCTGCGGACCGACTTCGCCGACATGCGGTCCGACCTGCTGGGCAACGTGCCGGTCGTGTACACCGGTCCGCTCGACGCGTACTTTGATTACGCCGCCGGCGACCTGGGCTGGCGCACCCTCGACTTCGAGGTGGAGGTACTGCCCACGGGGGATTTCCAGGGAACGCCCGTGATGAATTACGCGGACTCCGATGTCCCGTTCACCCGTATCCATGAGTTCCGGCACTTTCATCCCGAGCGTGCCTGGTACCCGGAGGACAAGACTGTGATCATGCGAGAGTACTCGCGCTTCGCCGACCGCGGCGACGAGCCGTACTACCCGATCAACACCGCAGAAGACCGGGCACGGCTGCTGACCTACCGGGACATGGCCGACCGCGAGCGCGGCGTGTTCTTCGGCGGCCGCCTGGGGACGTACAAGTACCTGGACATGCACATGGCGATCGGGTCCGCGCTCAGCATGTACGACAACCGCCTGCGCCCCTTCTTCGCCGAGGGCGCGCCGCTGACCGGGCGAGGTGACTGACCATGACCGCCGAGAGCACCGATGGCCGCGCCCTGCGCGTCCTTCAGCGCGTGGTATTCCCCGGCGAGGATCTTGACGTGGTGCCGCTGTATGTCGAGACGAATACCGAACGGGGCGCCTCCGAGCTGGCCGCGGAGCTCGCGGCCGAGGCGCTGACCGGAACGAAGGCGAACACTCCCGTCCCGGTCGCCAGCGCCGCGGTCGGCGAGACGCAGTCGAGCATCCGGTTCGGCAGCGACGTGCCCGCCTACCTCGCCGAGGATGTCGGGCCCCGGCGCAGCGCGCTGATCAGCGAGGGCCGCCGGGTCTCGTTCGCCACCTACTTCAACGCGTTCCCGGCCAGCTACTGGCGCCGCTGGACGACCGTGGACGCGGTGACGCTGCGCATCCGGCTGGCCGGCGAGTCGAAGATCGTCCTGTACCGCTCCACGGCCAAGGGCTTCAGCCACCCGGTCGAGACGATCAGCGTCCAGTCCGACGTGCCGGAGACGGTGGAGCGCACGTTGTCACTCGCGCCGTTCATCGATGGCGGCTGGTACTGGTTCGACATCGTGGCCGGCCCCGGCGGGACGACGCTGATCGAGGCGGACTGGCTGGCGCCGGCCGATCCAGCCCCGGCGGGCACGGTCAGCCTCGGCATCACGACGTTCAACCGGCCCGGGTACATGCTCGACAAGCTGCGCACGCTGAGCGAAGCGACCGAGATGCACGACTTGATCGACAAGGTTTATGTCATCGATCAGGGCACCAACCGGGTGAGCGCCCAGCCGGGCTTCGCCGACGCCGCGAAGAAGCTCGGCGACCGCCTCGAGATCATCGAGCAGGGCAACATCGGCGGCTCCGGCGGGTTCGCGCGCTCGATGGACGAGACGGTGCGGGCCGGCCAGAGCGACTACGTGCTGCTGACCGACGACGACGTCAAGATGGACCCGGAGAGCATCCTGCGCGCGGTGACCTTCGCTGACCTCGCCCGGCGGCCGACCATCGTCGGCGGCCACATGTTCAGCCTGTACGACCGGTCGCTGCTGCACGCGTTTGCCGAGGGCGTCGAGCCGCACAAGTGGTGGTGGGGGCCCGCGCCGAACACCAAGGCACGGCACGACTTCGGCCGCCGGAACCTGCGCAACACGCCGTGGCTGCACCGCCGCGCCGACTCCGACTACAACGGCTGGTGGCTGTGCCTGATCCCGGCGCGGGTCATCGAGGACATCGGCCTCTCGCTGCCGATTTTTATCAAGTGGGACGACGCTGAGTACGGGGTGCGCGCCCGCGAGCACAACTACCCGACGGTGTCGCTGCCCGGCGTGGCCGCGTGGCAGGTGCCGTGGGACGACAAGGACGACGCCCGCGACTGGCAGGCGTACTACCACCTGCGCAACCGGCTCGTGACCGCGCTGCTGCACTCGCCGCACGACCACGGCGGCAGCGTCATCGGCGAGAGCCTGGAACGGCAGCTGCAGAGCCTGCTGTCCATGCAGTACTCGACGACCGCGCTGCGGCTGCTCGCCGTCGAAGACGTGCTGTCCGGGCCGGCCCACCTGCACCGGGACATCAAGACCAAGATGGGGCAACTGCAGGAGCTGAGGGCGCGGTTCCCCGATACCCACGACGCGGCCGACATCGAGGGCTTCCCTCCCGCCCGGCGGAAGGCCCCCGATGCGCTCAAGCACTCCACCACCCCGAGCAACAAGGTCAACCTGCTGACTAAGGCCGCGTCGGGCACGGCGCGCCAGTTCCGGCCGCCGCGTAAGGGCAGCAGGCAGCGCCCGCAGATGGCGCTGCCGTATCAGGACTCGTCGTGGTGGGTGCTCGCCAAGCTGGACAGCGCCCTCGTGTCAACCGCGGAGGGCACGAGCACCGCGTGGTACCGGCGGGATCCGAAGCTGTTCCGCTCGCTCGGCTGGCGCAGCGTGATCCTGCACGCCAGGCTGCGCCGGAGGTGGGCAGCGCTGGCGGCGGAGTACCGCACCGCGGCCACCGAGCTGACCTCGCCCGCGAAGTGGCGCGAGACGTTCGCGGCGTCGCTGGACGATCCGCCTGGTGGGACGTGAGCTCAGCACCGGCGGGACGCCGCGGCGCAGCCCAGACCGACGGCGGCGCAGCCCCAGCCGCCTCTGACGTGACGCCGGCCGCTGATACTGCCGCAGAGGCCCGCCGCGGGCGCTGGGCGGCGGCCGCGGCCCGCTACCCGCCGGTGATCGGGGCGGCCGGGGCGGTGACGATCGCCGGGGCGTGGGAGCTGTCCCGCGACTCGGCCATGGGCAACGACGAGGTGGTGAGCCGCTGGGCCGCGCTGCTGAGCCCGCGCCAGCTCGCGCACCTGCTCCGCCAAGTCGACGCCGTGCACGGGCTGTACTACCTGCTGCTGCACGGGTGGATGGCCGTGGGCACCAGCCCGGCGGTCATGCGTATCCCCTCGGTGATCGCCATGGCCGCCGCCGCGGCCATGCTCGTGCTCATCGGCCGGCGGCTCACGGGATCCAGCTGGCCAGGGGTGTTCGCCGGCCTGATCATGGCGCTGACCCCGAGCATCACCTACTACGCGCAGACCGCCCGCTCCTACGCGCTGGTGTTTGCCTGCGTGGTGGCCGCGACGCTGGCCCTGCTGCGCGCGATGCAGACCGAGAGCGACGGCGGGACGCGCGGGCAGGTTACCCGCCGGTGGTTCGCCTACGGCGCGCTGGTGACGGTGGGCGGCTACCTGAACGAGATGTCGCTGCTCGTGCTGGCCGCGCACGCGATCACCGTCCTGCTCGCCCGGTACGGGGCGCGGGCCGTCGCGCACTGGGCGGCCGCCGCGGCGGCCGGAGCGGTCCTGGTGGCGCCGCTGATCGACTTCAGCAGCGGGCAGCAGGCCGCGCTGGGGGCCATCCCGCGTCCCGGCCTGCACGACCTCTGGCTCCTGTACCACGACTACTTCGGCGCGACGATCGTCGCGCCGCTGCTGCTCGCCGTGTGCGCCGCGATCGCCTTGCTGCCGCCGCTCCGCTGGGACCGGAACGGCGACGGGGTGGCGGCCGTGGCCGGGCCAAGGCCTTGGTGGAGCAGCGGCGGCATTTCGCTCGCTTCGGTGGCGGCGCCACTGCTGCTGGTCCCGGCCGCGCTCCTCATGCTCGGCGCGCTGGCCGGGCCGAAGCTGTACATCGACCGGTACGTCTTGTACGGCGAGGCGGGGGCGGCCCTGCTGGCCGGGGCCGGGCTGTACCGGGTCGGGCGGTGGCTCGGCCGGCGCGCGATCGTCTGGGCACCCGGGGCGGTGGTTTGCGCGTGCGCTCTGCTGCTGCAGCTCGGGCCCCTGCATACCGTGCGCACCCCCGGCAGCCGCCTGTTCGACTTCGGCGGCCCGGCTCAGTACGTGGGCGCGCACGCCCGCCAGGGTGACGGCGTGCTGTTCCTCAGCACGTTCTTCCGCAAGGCCCGGCTCGGCTACCCGGCTGACTTCCGCAGGACCGCCGACTTCGCGCTCGCCGTGCCGCCGGTGGTCTCCCACCCGTTCCGGGGCATCGACAAGCCGTTCAGCGCGGTCGGGCCGCTCATGCTCACCTACCAGCGCATCTGGGTCATCGGCCTCCGGCCGTCGGCGAGCCTGCCGGCCGGGCTGGTGCACGACGAGAGCGCGGTGCTGCTGCGGGCCTTCTCCCGCGTGACCGCGCGAGGCTACCGCGGCGTGTGGGTCACGCTCTGGACCCGCCGCTGAGCCCCGGGTACGGGCGTTCAGCCCAGCACGGCGGGCTTGCCCGCCATCGCAGCGGCGACGCTGACCACGGCGAGACTTGAGGTGGCGTTCTGGGCGCCGAACCGGTTGAAGTCGGCCACCACCAGCCGTGTTCCGTTCTTGACCAGGGCAAGCCCGACCGGCGCCTCGCCGACTCTTACCCGCGCGATGAGCGTGTGTGCCGGGTCGTGCAGCAGTCGGGCCGCTGAAAAGCCGAGCAGGAAGTCGCTTTCGCGGGCGGTCACTCAGACCACGCGAATCTCAATGTGTGAGACAGGATCAGGAGATCTCCGGACGACGTGAAGAGCTGGTATTGCGCTGGTAATACCAGGGTTTCACGTTCACGGATAGGCGCCGCCCGGCTTCCTGGGCACTAGAAACGTCTCAGTATGTGAGACCAGCGACTTCCGCGAACGCTCTGCTTGCTCTCGCACGTACAAGGCTCACGTATGCGCAAGTGAAAGAAGATTTTCGCTGGTATGTGCGGAGGGCGTGGGATTCGAACCCACGAGGAGGCTCATGCCCCCTAGCGGTTTTCAAGACCGCCGCCATCGGCCACTAGGCGAGCCCTCCAAGCTGCGGCGATACCGATTACGACAGCCACCCGAGGGTGCCTGGTCCGCAGCTGGTCCGCAGCCATGAGCACTGGATCACCGCCAGACGCTCCGCTCCAGCCTCTCATACCTCGCCGTCTGAGGCACCTTCCCGCCTCGCCTCCGACCAGCCCAGGAGGAACGATGGCCGCCACGCTCACTCACCGGGGATGGACCGCAGCCGAGCACCTCGGCACCTGCGTCCTCTGCTACCAGCCCGCCATCCTGCGCTCACCAAGGGGCAAACCGTGCCACTGGACCTGCGCCCTGGCCTGGGCCAACGAGCACCGGGACCAGGGCGACGGGCAGCAGTCATGACCGCCGCAGCCGCCCGCGACCACGGGTCCTACCCGGCACACCAGAACCAGGCCGGGAGCAAGAACACTGTCAAGGCGCGGTTGACAGCAAACCGCCCGCAGCGACCCGTCGAGAACGACGACTACGCCGCCTTTGCCCGGCGCATCCTGGCCGCCTACGCGCGACGCGTTGCCAGCGGCGACGTCGAGGCGCTGGCCCAGATGACCGCGCTCGCAGCCGACCTGGACGTGGCCATCGGCCAGGCCGTGACCGGACTCCGCGAGGTCGGCTACTCGTGGGCCGAGATCGGGCTGCGGCTCGGCATCACCCGCCAGGCCGCCCAGCAACGCTGGGGACAGCAAGGGCGATGAGGTCGTGCTTGCGCCGGTGGCCCTAGGGCCACCCCTACAGTGGCCCTAGGACGCTCAGGGCAACGAGGGTAAATGCGGGGCAACCCATAGAGCACTGTCACCAGAACTCCCAGGTCACGACACATAAATCGCTACTTAGAAGACCGACCCAACACCCTGACACGGAAGAGGTCGGTGGCGGGGGTCATCCCCAGGTCCAGGTGTCATTGGTCCACCTGCCTGTGCTTGCGCTGTTGTAGCCGCCGAACAGGACCGCGGTGCCGGTGGCTGCGTCGTAGGCCATCGGCGCCAGTTGCCGCGCGGGCGGGTGGGTCGCCGGGGCCTGCTTGGTCCAGGCCGAGCCGTCCCAGGTCCAGGTGTCACCGAACAGGCCGTGGGAGTTGACGCCGCCGAATAGGACTACGGTGCTGGTGGCCGCGTCGTAGGCCATCGATGCGGCATACCGGGCGGGCGGGTGAGTCGCCGGGGCCTGCTTGGTCCAGGTCGAGCCGTCCCAGGTCCAGGTGTTGTTGCTGTAGGTGCCATTGCTGTAGGCGCCGCCGAACAAGACCACGGTGCCGGTGGCCGCGTCGTAGGCCATCGACGGGCGGGTCAAGGCGGGCGGGTGAGTGGCCGGGGCCTGCTTGGTCCAGTTGGAGCCGTTCCAGGTCCACGTGTCGTCGAGCGAGCCGTTGATGCCGGCGCCGCCGCCGAACATGACTATGGTGCTGGTGGCCGCATCGTAGGCCATCGCCGTCTCATCCCGGGCGGGCGGGCTTGTCGCCGGAGCCTGCTCGGTCCAGGTCGAGCCGTCCCAGGTCCAGGTGTTACCGAGCGGGCCCTTGCGGGTGAAGCCGCCGAACAGGACCACGGTGCCGGTGGCCGCGTCGTAGGCCATCGATGCGCCGCACCCGTGCGCGCTTGTCGCCGGGGTCTGCTTGGTCCAGGTCGAGCCGTCCCAGGTCCAGGTGCCGACCCCGCGGAGGATATGGCAGCCAAACAGGACCGCCGTGCCAGTGGCCCCGTCGTAAGCCATCGCCGCCTGGACGAGGGCGGGCGGACGGGTCGCCGGAGCCTGCTTGGTCCAGTCCAGAGAGGAACTCGCCAGGACAGCGGACGGAAACGCGCCAGCACCGCAACAGGCTGCCAGCACGGCGGCAACGACCGCGAGCCATCGCAGCCCGCGGGGGTAAGACACCCACCGCATGCTGATCATTCTCATCCCGGCCCCGCTTCCCACCAGCTAGGAATTACCGCACCACAAGGACGCCTGACACGTCCGGCCGCTGGCCACCGACCGCATACTGCGCGCATTTGCTACGGACGGGGATCGCCGTCGTTAGCCCAAACCTCAGGGGACGCATGCCGCCAGCAACAGCAGTCAAACCGGTCCGGTAAAACGTCGCACGGGCGCTTACCACTCGTCAAGCGCCGGACCGCCCCGCACCGGCATTCGTGCCACGTTCGTGCCAGAACGCGCAGAAAACCACGGCCGCCAGCGGTCACTCAAGGGCAATCCGAACGGCCTCCGACCTGGCCACGTGCAGGTTGACCCCCCGCCTGAAACGACCTTCTAAGCAACCGTTCACCTGTGCGGCGCAGATAGCTGCTCGGTAACAGCCAGTTAAACGGGTTGAGCAAGCTCAGCAGAGCGCGCGGGTTGAACTGGGCCTCACGACGCTCGTATTGGACTGCCTCGATCGCCAGCACCGTGGCGAGCAGGACAGCGGTGTCCTCCTCGTCGCTGATGTCCACGCTGATACTCTGCGCCCGGCGCACATGATCTGCGAGCTGGCGTGAGACGGTCGCTTTCACCGTGCCGTCGCTGGTTATCGCGTACTGGCCGTCTGCCACGCTTCCTGCCGTAGCCAGCGGCCCGAGCGTGCTCTGGATGTCGTACCGATCCGCGGCCCGCTGCCGGACCAGTCCGGCTTCCCTGCCGCTAACGATGACCTGGAATCTTCCGCCAGTGCGGCGCCTTATGGTGGCGACCTCCTCGCCACCAGTCACGGTGAGCGACAGCTTGGTAGCGAAACCCGGATTATTGCGGACCTCGAACTGTGCACTCCCGGCGTCGTCTGAGATCGTGAAGCACTCAGGCCACCACGTGCTTGACATCGCATATCGCACGGATTGCTGTCCCCTGGATCAGGTCGGGTTTGAGCGGTAGGCGCAATCTTCCGAGCTGGTCATCCTCCGCAGAGCGTCCCTAGGGCCAGCCCTACAGTAGCGCTAGGGCGTTCAGGGCAATGCGGGTAAATGCGGGCCAATCTGTAGCGCCACGCAACAACGAACGCCCCGCTCTATGAGCCAAGATCACTACCTGAGCCAGGTCGCCGACACCCTGACACGGAAGAGGTCTGACCGACACGTTTGGGAGCAACGCTGGCGGACCATCTGCGGCAGGGCCGGGCGGGCAGGCCGGGCTTAGAGCTGTTTATACGAGATGACCCGGGTGCCGGTCGGCAGTGGCCGGACGGTGGCGCTGTTCCACTGCGTGTAATCGGCGACAACCGTGCCTTTGATCGTCACCCGCAGCGGATACGGCGCGCCGCGCGCCGCCACGTAGATCACGGCCCCCCGGGGGCCGCGCATCTCCCACGCGGGCTGACCGCTCACCATCATTGTGCGGACGTAGCGGACCTGGGCGTTCGGCACAGCACCCGACCCGGCGACCAGGGAGTGCCAGCTGATCCCGCCCACCAGCTTCTGCACCGGCATCACCACGTACTCTCCGCAGTCCCAGGTGCACGCACCTGGCATACCCAGCCAGCCCAGACTGGCGGAGTTGATCTCCAGGTACCCGTGGCCCCGGGTCACCAGCACTGTGAGCGGCTGCCGCTTGTAGATGATGGCCCCGGACATGTCGCCCGACCGGGTCATGCTGAGGTTTACTCCATACCTGCGGTCCCCGGGCAGCCAGGCAGCGCTGATATGAACGCTGCTGGCCTTGGCGGTGGCGGCGTTCATCTCCCTGAACAGCCGCGTCGAGCCTGGTGGGCGGCCGACAGGAATCGGCGCGGGGGACGAGGCGGATGCGCTCGCCAACGGCGCCCGGCTAGAAGTCGCCACGGGACTCACTGCGCCGCACCCGGCCACCAGCGTCGCCGCCACCGCCGCGAGCCCGGGAGCCCAGCGCAAGATCAGCACTCTTCCTCCCCGAACCGCCAAGCACAGTAGGTAACCTGGCGGGCCACCACGATCCAGCTGCACTGACGAGGGTCATGGTACGGAGCACAGCGCGTGCAGGCGACTGATTGTCCTAAAGAACCCAGATAGCCATCACGCCGGGCCGACTCTAGGGCGGTAGTCAATCGCCGCGCCCGCTACGTGCCCGATCGGGCAGTCCGCTAGGGAGTCTCAGGGGCACTCACGGACAAGCCCCGGCCGTCTGTGACCTGCGAACGGGCAGTTGACTCGCCATCTTCAACGACCTTCTAAGCAACGGGTCACGCGAATGGGTGGGCACCCCCCGCGCATCACGGGGGGCGGCAGCTCGACTCTATTCCTGCAAGTGATCCAAGAGCTGGGCCAGCGCTGCAGCATGCGCGGGATGATCGGCGCAGTAAGATTCGGCCAGATTGGCCCTATTGATCGCATTCGAATCAAGCACGGCGACAACGGCGACAATAGCTGCGCGCTCTCTTATGCCCTGCCAGCGACGCTCACCCGCTAGCCAAGTATTGACTTCGCCCGCCTGGCGCAAGGCGGCCACCGCCCTGTAGGCATTGCCCAGAAGGGTGACGAGCGACGCTTTCGAGGGACGATCTGCCAGGTCGCCGACGAGAAAATCCAAGATCGCTTCACTTCGATCGCTCTCGTTCGCGGCGATGTCAGGGCCGAGTTCGCGGTCGAGCCGAGTTGACCAGTCCTCGTCAGCCAGCCCAGCAGCGGTCAGCACGTCGCGCCAGTCGCTCATGGCGAGATCAAGTGCCTGGCGAAGACGGAGGACATCACCATGTGCAAGCAGCACGATGGCTGCCTGGACGCGTTCGCTGGCGAGCACCTCAGGGTCATAACCGGCTCGGCGGGGAAGTTCGGCCAACTGCCGCAGAGCGGTGTCGGCGGACCCTCGGGCAGGAAAGTCGCGTCGGACCCGTCGTTCAAGCCTCGGCTGGGCATCGGCCACGGATCAATTCTGCGGCAGGATCGAGAATCTACGGGATATACGCGGGATGATCTTGGTTCGCTAGCCACCCGTGAGCGGGAACCAAGCAGGTAAGAGCGGCGCAGGGCAGAGATTCACGAACCCTCTTGAAAGCCGTTATGGTCCGCGCCTGGTCCGCGAACGGCGCCGGACGCCTGGATCGAACAGGACCCAGCTAGACCGGAGCAGCAAGCCTCGCACGACGCAACAGAGCACGTAGATCGGGGTATCCGCTGGTCAGCAGGACTGAGCTTCAAGGTCGCCGACGAGCCGCGAGTCCCTTTTCAAGACCGCCGCCATCGGCCACTAGGCGAGCCCTCCAGGCGCTGCTCCACGATAGTGCCTCGCGGACCGCTTGCCGGCCGGCTGGCGGTCCCGGCCTTGCTCTAAAGCCGGCTCGCGCACCGCGCGCCGGGGCCAGGCGAAGCCGTCGCCGACGGTGGCCGCGAGCACCAGGTAGGCGTTGACCGTGGCGGCGCTCATCTGCTCCAGGTCGACCTCGGCCCCCTCCTCCAGGTGCGCGTCGTAGGGGATCCTGGCGACGGCCCGGCAGCGGGTGGCGAAGTGATGCTCGAGCCGGTCCAGGTCGACCGTGCTCTTGCTCCGCGGCCTGATCATGGAAAGCACGACGACGGCGTTGCGGACCAGGTCCCCGTAGTTGTGCGCGTCGAGCCAGTCCAGGGTCGCGCTGGCGCTGCGCGCGCCGTCCACCGATGGCGAGCTGACCAGGATGATCTGATCCGCCATCCGCAGCACCCCGGCCATGGCGGAGTGCAGCAGGCCGGTGCCGCAGTCGGTCAGCGAGATGGAGTAGAAGTGCTCGAGGACGCGGGCGGCGTCGTAGTAGTCCTCCTCGCAGAACGCCACCGACACGGTCGGGTCGCGATCGGACGCGAGCACCTCCAGGCGGCTCGGCGCCTGCGAGGTGAACGCGCGGACGTCCGCGTAGCGCTGGATCTGGTCGCGCTCGTTGAGCAGGTCGCGCACGGTCGCCGCGGTCTCGAGGTGGACCTTGTCCGACAGCGTGCCGCGGTCGGGGTTCGCGTCCAGCGCGATGATCCGGTCCCCGCGCAGGGACGCGAGCATCGCGCCGAGGCTGACGGTCGTGGTGGTCTTGCCGACCCCGCCCTTCAGGCTCATGACCGCCACCCGGTGATGGCCGCCCGCGACCGGAGTCCGGACGCGCGCGATGAGCTCACGCCGCCGGATAGCCTCGGCGGACTCCCGCGGCTGGATCAGGCCGCCGGAGCCCTTGAAGAGCAGGCGCCGCCAGCCGCCGCCCGGTGCCTGCCGCTTACCGTGCAGGAGCGCCTCGGCGGTAAGGTCCTCGGCGGTCTCGGCGACCTGCTGCTGATCTCCCGCATGCCCCGGCAGCGGGGCCAGCTTGCTGGCCCCGCCGGTTTGCGCGGGCGCGCCGGGCGCAGCCGGCTGCGGGTACGCGGCTTCGCTGCCGTACTGCCTGGTCGCGGAGCGCGGGTCGGCGCCCTGCCGGCCCTGCCCCGGGTAGCGGCCCTGGACGTTGTACGGGGGCCGGCGGGCCGATCTCGAACCCTCGGGGGCCGAGGTCTCGTAAGGCGACTGCCAGCCGTAGGCGTCCTGCGGAGGGTAGGCCGCCGCGCTGCCCGGGGCCTGATCCCGGCCCGGTGCCGGGGCGTGCGCCGCGTCCGCGGCGCTGGCCCGGGCAGCCGCGCTGGTCCGGGCCGATCCGCCGCGACCACCGGCCTGGCCGGGAGCCTCGGCAGGGTCCTGGCCGCCGGATCGTTCGCCACCGTCGGCCGGCGCCTCCCCATAAGACGTGCCGGCGGCGTACGACTGCCCGTACGCCGGTCCGGGCGGATAGCCCTGCGCCTGGCCGTACGGCTGGCTCTCAGCGTAGGACTGGTCGCGGCCGTAGGCCGGGTCCTGAGGGTACCCCGCCTCACCGTACTGCTGTCCCTCGCCGTACTCAGCCGACGAGCCGTACCCTGCTGCCTCGCCGTACCCCGCTGGCGGGGGGTAGGCCTGGGCGTACCCCTCCGGCACGTCGTATCCGCGCCCGGGGTCGTACCCCTGGTCCGCCCCGTACGCGCCGTAGCCCCCGTAGCCCTCCGGATCGCCGTACGTTCCGTAATCCTGCTCCTGGCCCGGTACCGGGTAGCCCTCGTACTCGCCATAGGAAGCGTAGGGCGACTCCTGGTCGCCGGGCTCGGCCGATTCCTCCGGCATCCAGACCGACCCCGCGGCTCCGTTGCCGGGCTCGTAGCCGCCGCCCGAACGGCCACGATCAGGCGACTCGTCGCTGCCCTGCCCCCCGGGGTAGGCCAGCGGGTCGCGCCGGAGGTATCCCCCGGCGAAGCCCGCCGGACGCTGCGCGAGCCCGGGATGCAGCCCTTCGCGCCCGGGCTCCGCCTCGCCGGCCGACGCCGCACCGTCGCCGGCCTGCCCCGCGGGCGCCGCGTCCGCTGCCGCTGACCCCGGTCCGCCCGGGCCTTCGCCGCGGCCCGAGGGGCCGTTGTCCGCGGCGCGCCCGGCCTCGCCGCCGCCCGCGGCGTCGGCAGCCTCGGACGCCACTCCCGCACCCGTGGAGACCGCACCCTCCGCCGTGGCCGGGCGGTCACCGTCGCCGTCTGCCGTCCCGGCCATCTCGTTCTTGTCCTGGTCAGCCACTGGCCATACCTCCCCAGGTCCCAGTCGTAGGAGAACGACTCCCACAGGCCGGGATCCCGCGGTCCAAGCCGATGCCTAAGTTACCCGAACATCCAAGCGATACCCTCAGCCACCAGTCAAACACCAGCAGCGGCCATGCGCCCCCATCAGGGGAAGCGCCGCGGCACTCATAGACTCGGAACAGGTGCCAGTTGTTGTCGCCCGAACGGCTGCGCCGAAGACGCCGACGGGCAACGCCGGACCCTCGCGCCGGGCGCGCGCGGCGGGCTTTAGGGCCCCGCCCGGCCCGTGATACCGCACCCCGAACGCGGCCGGCTGCCTCCGGCCGCCAGACTAGGAGGATGAGCGACGGGATGAACTCCGAGCCACAGCAGCAGCGGCCCCCGATCATCGTGGTCGGCCCCGACGGGCGTGCGATCGACACCACCGCCAGCGCCGACGACGCGGGTGACCGCGAGCGGCCGGTCACCGAGATGGTGGAGCAGCCCGCCAAGGTGATGCGGATCGGAAGCATGATCCGCCAGCTGCTCGAGGAGGTCAGGGCGGCGCCGCTGGACGAGAAGAGCCGGGCCCGCCTCAAGGAGATTCACCAGAGTTCCATCAAGGAGCTGGAAGACGGGCTGGCACCCGAGCTCGTCGCGGAGCTCGAGCGGCTTTCGCTCCCGTTCGCCGACGGCGACACGCCGAGCGAGGCAGAGCTGCGGGTGGCGCAGGCGCAGCTGGTGGGCTGGCTGGAGGGGCTGTTCCACGGCATCCAGACCACGCTGTTCGCCCAGCAGATGGCCGCGCGTCAGCAGCTGGAGCAGATGCGCCGGGCGCTGCCGCCCGGTGTCCTGCCGCCGGGGGTCATGCCGGCCGAGGAGCCACCGCAGGCGCCCAGATCCTCCGGCCCGTACCTATGACTGACCCGTACCGGTAAGCGGCCGATCGAGAGCTACACGCGGCCGTAGCGCAGCCGTCCCAGCCACGCCGCGGCCTCGGCGAACTCGGCGTCGGACGTCCCGGGGCGGACCTGGGTCTTCCCGCCGTCGCTGCGCGGGTAGCTGCCGGCGAACCTGACGACCGCGCAGAGCCGGCGCAGGCCCATCAGCGCCTCTCCGACGCGCGCGTCGTCCACGTGCCCCTCGCAGTCGATGCAGAAGTAGTACTTGCCGAGGGCGTCGCCGGTAGGCCGGGACTCGATCCGGGTCAGGTTGATCCCGCGCACGGCGAACTCGGTCAGGATCCCCATGAGCGCGCCGGGGTGGTCCTCGGCGAGGAAGGCGACCAGCGAGGTCCGGTCCGCCCCGGTGGGGGCCGGCAGCGGACCCGGCTTGCCGACCACGACGAACCGGGTCACCGCGCCCGCGGTGTCGTGGACCCCGTCGGCCAGGACGGACAGCCCGTAGTCCGATGCGGCGAACGCCCCGGCCAGCGCCGCGTCCAGCTCGCCGGCCGCCACCTGGCGGGCAGCCAGGGCGTTGGACGCGGTGGGCAGCCATTCGGCACCAGGCAGGTTGGCGGCCAGCCAGCGGCGGCACTGCGCCTGCGCGTGCGGGTGACCGCCCACGGTCACGATCTCGTCGAGGCCGGTGCCGTCCCTGGCCAGCAGCGCGAACCTGATCGGCAGCAGCACCTCCGCGCTGATCAGGAGCTCGTCACCGGTCGCCAGCTCATCCAGCGTCGCGGTGACCGCGCCGTCGACCGAGCTCTCGATGGGCACGACCGCGCGCTCCGCCTGCCCGAGCCGGACGGCGTCGAGCGTTGCCTCGATCGTCGGGCAGGGCACGAGCTCGGCGTGCTCCGTCCCGGCCAGGGTGTGCAGCGCGGCCTCGCTGAACGTGCCCGCTGGCCCAAGGTAGGCGTACCTCTGCTGCATCAGCTCATGATGCCAGGCTGGCACCGACGCCATGCCGTCCGGTGCCCGCAGGCGACGGCGGGCGCTGGCCCAGCCGCGCCGACCGCACCGCCTGCTCCTCCTCGGGCGACAATTCCTGCGCGCCGTGGCCGGCCACGATGACCTTGGCGTACGTCCTGGTCTCCGAGCGGCCGTTGATCGAGGTCATGACCACGCCGTCGCCCAGGGCGTTGAGCAGCGCCACGGAGAAGGACAGCTGCCCGGACATCTCCTCGAGCGCGTCATAGCGGACGATCGCCATGTCACGAACCGCCCGCGGGTCCACGCCCGGGGAACGGACGCTGCTGCGGGCGAGCGAGGCGCACTCCGCGATGGCCCTGGCCGCTTGCTTCCTCGCCGCCATCGCCACCCCGGTGCCGGCCACCGCGACGACAACGCCAAACAACGCCAACGCAGCTGATGTCACAGAGCGCACTATAGCGGCTACAGAGTGAACCTATTTCAACCTCATGAATGAACCCAGCTCTCCGCGATGCGTGGCGGGCGGTTGAAAAAGGCTCATGCTTTCGGCCGGGACCGCCCGGTCCCGCCGGGTGATCACGACAATTGGTCGCGGCGGCGCGGGGCGGCGCCGGGGATCAGCCGGGGGGCCAGGGCCCTGCCCACGTCGGCGAACTGCCGGGCCCGGTGCAACTGGGCTCGCCAGTCCTTGCCGGTGGCCCGGTGGGCCAGCGGCACCTCCACCTCGGTGACGCGCATTCCCTTGCGGAGCAGGTCGATGGTGAGCGCCGTCTCCGCGCCGAACCCGGCGGCGATCGGCCGCGCGGCCTCGAACGCGGCCCGGGTCAGGCAGCGCTGCCCGTTCAGCGGCTGCGCGGGCCGCCTGCCGGTGGCGCGCTGGATGCCGGCGCCGGACAGGCCCACGACAAGGCCGTGTCCGCCCAGCTTGACCGTGCTGGTGAACACCGCGACGGTCATGTCCGCCTCGCCGCGGCGCACCGGCTCGATGAGCGGGCCGGCGTGCCGCGCGGTGTCGCCGAGGTCGGCGTCGAGGAACAGCAGGTGCCGGGGAACCTCGCGGCCTTGCTCGCCGTCCAGCAGCCGCACCGCCTCCGCACCGGTCTCCATCGCCGCGCCCTTGCCGCGCGGCCTGGGGTGACTGATCACGGCGGCGCCAGCCCGTTGGGCCAGACTTCTCGTCTGGTCCCGCGACCCGTCGTCGACAACGAGGACGAGATCCACGCCGGGCAGCGCGGCGGCGGCGCGCACGGTCGCGCTGATCCGCTCGGACTCGTCCCGGGCCGGAATGACCACGGCGACGTCACCGCGTGCCGGGGTCACGGCCCGGCTACGGCCGCCGGGTCGTCGAGCACGGTGAACACGGACTCCAGCCCGGTGACCTGCAGGATCTTCCGCACGGCCGGCCGCGGACCGGCGAGCACAAGATCGCCACCCCGCTCGCGGGCCCGCCGAAGCGCGGCCAGCAGCACGTTCATGCCGGTGGAATCGCAGAAATCAACCCCGGCCATGTCGACGACCACCTGGGCCGGGCCGTCGACCATGACGGCCGCGGCCAGCTCGCTGTGCAGCCGCGGCGCCGTGTACAAATCTATTTCGCCCGCGACGGCCACGACAGTGTGATCACCTTGCGAGCGGCTCGAGACCTTAAGCTCCACCTGCGGTACCCTACCGGCCCGGGAGGCGGGCTACCAGTCCGTCACTGAGAGTACTCGCGGATTTGGCTTCCGATACGCTCCGTTGTGCGTCAAGCTGGTAGCGCGCACAGAACCTTTTTCAACCTCAGGAACCGACCTAGCTCTCCGCGGTACGTAGCGGGCGGTTGAAAAAAGGCCCTGGGTTGAGCGCTGAGCGGAGCACTACAGATGAACACCACGGGCGACAGCGACGACACTCCCGAGCTGCCGGTATCGGGTACGCCGGGAATGCCGCTGTCCGCGCCGGTGGCCGGTGGGATGCTGCAGACCCGTGAGCCGGGCTTCTACGTTCGCGAGCTGGACGATCCGCGGCCGCACCTGGGCGCCGCGCTGCCCTCGGCGCCGGCTCAGCCCGCCGAGCTCCGGCACCGGGCCGGGTCCGGGGCCGACGTCCCGGAGGTGGCCGCGGCCGGCTCGCCGGCCGGGCAGGATGAGGCGCCCGCGGCCACGGAGCCCGCGTACCCCCCGCAGGCCGCCCCGGCCGCCGGTCATCTTCTGTACGCCACCCCCGCCGCCGGGCACCGTCCGCCCGCTGGCCAGGCGGCCGGGGACCCCGCAGACGCCGACCGGGCAGCGCGGCCCGCGGAGCGTGTCTTCCCGCCTCGCTCCCCGGCGCGCAGCGAATCCGTCCTCGCCGACTGGTCCCCAGACGACCCGCCCGAGGACCCCAACCGCGTCCTGATCCGCAAGCACCTGGAGGCAGTGCGCGTCAGCGCCGCCAGCGCCTCGTCGTGGCTGGAGACGAGCGTGCACTACGCCCGGCTGCTCAACCGGGACGGCATCGTACCGGTGACGGCCAGGTTCACCCGCGAGGACATCGACTTCCTCGGCCGCGCCCGCGAGCAGGTGCTCGGGTTCGCCGAGCTCGGCCTGCGGCTGGTCGAGCTGCACGCGCCGCTCGACGCGGGCGGCATCTCCACCGACCCGTCCAGCCCGATCCTGCGGTGCCGGAGCTGCATGTGGCGCTGGCCCTGCCCGACCTTCCGCATGCTCGCGGAGGCGCTCAGCCACCTGCCGAGCCCCGGCTCGCCGCCCGCCCGCTAGAGCGCACCGGGCCGGCGGGACGCGCCCGACGGGACACACAGCCGGGAAACGGTCGTACTCTGGGTACATGGGACGACTGATCCTTGCTCTCATCGGTGTGGTCGCCGCGGTCCTGGTGGTGCTGTGGGCGGTGCACGCGCTCACGGCGCTCCTCGTGTTCGCCGTGATCGTGGCGATCGCCGTGGCGGTCATCAGGCTGGCCTTCTGGTCCGGCCGGAGGTCGCGCCGCTGACCCTGATCCGGTCAGGTGCTCGACAGCGCCCGGCTGGACCGTGACCGGCGCGCGCCGTTCTGGCTGCCCGGCAGCACGGCCCAGACCGTGTTACCGGGCTCGTCGCTGCGCACTCCCCAGCTGCTGGCCAGGTGCTCCACGATGCTCAGGCCGCGGCCGCTGACCGAGGACGCCGGGGGCCGCGACGACCGCGGCCGGGTCGGCGCGCCGCCGTCGCTCACCGCCAGTTCCAGCGTCCCGTCATCGAGCTTCCACGTCACCTGCACCTGCGCGCCCGGCAGCGGGTGGGCGTGCCGGATCGCGTTGCTCATCAGCTCGCTGAGCACGAGGACGGCGTCGCAGACTTCCGGCTCGGGCATGCCGTGCGCGCGCAGGTCGGTGCCGAGCTTGCGGCGAGCCAGGCCGACGCTGGCAGGTGCGTGCGGGAGCAGCACCACGCTCGACGCACTCACCTCCCTGGCGAACCCGCCCCCAGCGAAGATCCATTCCCACCCTGTCGGACCGGAAATGCCCCGCCACGCGCGCCACAAACCGCTCCAGCCTCCCGAATGGCAATTATTCACGAATGCGTCACCGGAACCTCACGGCCCGGACGGCCCCGGGCCGCCAGGCGCGGCGAGTTTCACCGCGGGCGATCCGTGCGCCGCGGGCAGTTCCAGCCCATAGGCTTTCCGGCATGAGTGGTTCTCGACCGTCAGGCGGCGGCCGGCTGAGCGCGCCCGGCGCCCTGGCCGACACGTCCGTGGCGGCCGAGGGAGCCAGCCTGCCCGGTCAGGACGCCGGGCTGCCCGCCGAGCCGCTCGCGGCGCTGGCCGCGAGGTACGGCCTGAAGCCGAGCGCGGCGCGGCCGCCGCTGCTTGACTACCTCCGGCAGCTCTGGCAGCGGCGCTACTTCATCGTCGGGTTCGCCACGGCGCGCAACGTCGCCATGTACACCGAGGCCAGGCTCGGCCAGGTGTGGCAGATCCTGACGCCGCTGCTCAACGTGGCCGTGTACTACCTGATCTTCGGGCTCATCCTCAACACCAGCCACGGGGTGCACAACTTCGTGGCGTTCCTGGTCATCGGCGTCTTCGTCTTCAACTTCACCCAGCGGTCGTTCATCATCGCCTCCCGGGTGATGTGGGACAGCCTGCCGCTGATCAGGGCGCTGTACTTCCCGCGCGCCTGCCTGCCGCTCGGCTACGTGCTGATCGAACTGCAGCAGCTGATGATGTCGTTCGTCGTCGTCTTCGCGATCGTGCTGATCAGCGGCGAGCCGCTGACCTGGTACTGGCTGCTGATCATCCCGGTGCTGGTGCTGCAGACGCTCTTCAACGTCGGCGCGGCCTTCATCCTCGCCCGGTTCGGCGCCGGGTTCGACGATGTCAGCCAGCTGCTGCCGTTCATCGTGCGGACCTGGTTCTACGCCTCGGGCGTCATGTTCAGCATCCAGACCTTCAACACCCTGGCCAGGCACCCGGTCGTCGCCAAGGTGCTGCAGTACAACCCGGCGGCGATCTACATCACGCTGGCCCGCAACGCGCTGATGCGGTCGCAGCGGCTGAGCATTCCCGGCGCCAAGCCCTACAACGCCGCCCGCTGCGCCCTCTACCACCAGGCGCGCGCGGTGAACTACCTCAACAGCGCCTACTGCCACGCGGTGGCCAGCCAGACCGGCCTGTGGCTGGCCGGCGCGGCCTGGGCGGTCGTCGTGCTGGTGGCGGGGTTCGCGTTCTTCTGGCGGGCGGAGGTGCAGTACGGCCGTGGCTAAGCCGATGGTGGTCGTGGACGACCTGCACGTCGTGTACCGGGTGTACGGCGGGGGCGGGGACAGAGGCACGGCGGCCACGGCGCTGATGCGGATGCTGCGCCGGCAACGCCGGCCTTCGATCCGCGAGGTGCACGCGATCCGGGGCATCTCCTTCGTGGCCAACCGCGGCGACGCGGTGGGCGTCATAGGCCGGAACGGCTCAGGCAAGTCAACCCTGCTGCGCGCGATCGCAGGCCTGCTCCCGCCCGAGAAGGGCGCCGTCTACACGGACGGCCACGGCGCGCTGCTCGGCGTCAACGCGGCGCTGCTGGACGACCTCACCGGGGAGAAGAACGTGGTCCTCGGCTGCCTCGCGATGGGCATGAGCCGCCAGGAGGTCAGGGACCGGTACCAGAGCATCGTGGAGTTCTCCGGGGTGGGGGACTTCGTCAACCTGCCGATGAAGACCTACTCGACCGGGATGGGCTCGCGGCTGCGGTTCGCGATCGCGTCGGCCAAGAGCCACGACATCCTGCTGATCGACGAGGCGCTGGCCACCGGCGATGCCGAGTTCCGGGTCAAGAGCCACCGGCGCATCGACGAACTACGCGCGGAGGCCGGCACCGTGTTCCTCGTCGCGCACAACCTGGGCGAGATCGAAGAGACCTGCAACCGGGTGATCTGGCTGGAGAAGGGCCGGATCATCCGGGCCGGCGAGGACGTGGCCGCGATCGTCGATGCCTACCTGGAAGCGACCGGCGGCGAGCCCAGGCGCCGCGAGCCGGCGCCGACCTGACCGGCCACCGCCGGCACCGGGTCAGGTCACGGCCCATATCTCCCCGGCCTGGCCGTAGCAGTCCTGCTGGACCAGCTGGGTGCCGTTCTTCGTGTTGTTGCCCGGGTCGTCGAGGCACCGGCCGGAGTTCAGGCTGAACAGCTCGCCGTTCGGGCCGATGCTCCAGCGCTGGTTGGTGTTGGTCGTGGTGTTGGTGTTGCAGCCGTGCAGCTGGAGCACGGCTCCGTCCAGCTTGCTGCGGCCGAGCACGTCCAGGCACTTGCCGTTGATCCGCAGCGTGCCGTCCGGCTCCAGGGTCCACCGCTCGCTGGTGTAGCCCTTGCAGTTCCAGATCACGATCGGGGTGCCGTTCGCGGTGACGTTGTTCGGGTCGTTCATGCAGTGACCCGTGACCCCCGACTGCACGGGGCTGGCCGGGAGTGTCCACGCCTGGTCGGCTGCCCCCGGGGTGCAGTCCTGGATCGTCAGCTGGGTGCCGTTGGTCGTGCCGCCGGTGTCGGTCAGGCACCTGCCAGACACCGGGTTGAGGAGCTCGCCCGCCACCCCGTCGATGAGCCACTGCTGGTTGGCCGCGCCGTCGCAGGTATACAGGTGCGCCAGCGTCCCGGCCGCGGTACCCATGTTGGCCAGGTCCAGGCACTTGCCGTAGATCGTCAGCGTCCCGGCTCCGCCGGGGTTGCCGTCGGGCTGGAACGTCCAGTTCTGCTGCGGATTCCCGTTGCACTTCCAGATCTGGACCGGGTTGCCGTTCCTGGTCCGGGCGGCGGTGTCGTCCATGCACATGCCCGGCAGGCCAAGGTGCACGGGCCCGGACACCGGGAAGTAGCTCGTGGTCAGCGGGCCCATCACCACCAGGGAGAACGTCACCGTCCCCTTCGCGCCGGTGCTGTCGGCCGCGGTGACCGTGACGGCACTCGTTCCGGTGGCGGTGCCCAGCATGCCGGTGATGTGCCCGGTGACCGGGTCGATCGTCAGGCCAGCCGGAAGCCCGGTGGCGGAGTACGTGAGCGTCTGGCCGGCCGCCGAGTCGATGCCCTGGATGGCCAGGGATACCGTTGTGCCGGCCTCCTCGTCCTGCACGCCGGGATCGGCGACCGTCACGACGTCGCCCGTCGCCGAGCTGGCGAATGCCGATGTCCCGTTCGGCGTGCCGAGACCGGTCGGACCGTCGTATCCCGGCCCGGCGTTGCAGAGGTACTGCCTGGCCAGCTCGCAGCTTCCGTTCGAACCCGACGTCACGTCGTTCAGGCCGGCCGCGCTCCCGCTCTGGTACGGATAGGAGGCGGGGTAGGTGCCGGCTTCGGGCGTCCCGGCCAGGGCGTAGACGGACGCGATGATCGCCGTCGAGACACCGGTGCCGCCGACCACCGACCAGCCGGCGCCAGGGCTGTACGTGTTGTAGGTGGCGACGCCGGTCGCCGGGTCCGCGACCGCCGATACGTCGTTGGCCGTCCGGTTCAGGCAGCCTCCGAGGGAGGAGTCGTCCATCGTCTGCCAGGAGGGCTTCGGGTCTGCGGCCGAGCACCCCGAGCCCGTGCCGGACCACGCCGTCTCGGTCCAGCCGCGGGGGGACCCGGGGGCCGCGGTCAGCGTGGTGCCGCCGACCGCGGTCACGTACTGGGACGACGACGGCCAGCCGGTGCCGTAGCCCGCGCTGACGCCGGCGACCGTGATGGCCACCCCCGGTTGCTTGAAGTAGTAGTCGTAAGAGCTCTCGCTCGGGAACTCGCCGCCGTCCCAGCTGTCAGAGACGAACACCACGCCGTGGCTGATCGCCCAGTCATCGGCCGTGCCGAGGTCGCCGAGGCCGCTGCTGTTCGCCTCGACCAGCAGGATGTGGCAGTTAGGGCATATCGCCGACACCATGTCCAGGTCCACGGCCACCTCGACCTCCCAGTCGCCCGAGGGGTCGACCGGCGGGTAGCTGCCCTGCTGTCCCTGCTGGTTCACCTTCGAGAAGCAGCCGTTCGCGGTCGTGCACGGGGGCAGCCCGTACTGGCTCCGGTACACCGCCAGGTCGGCCTCGGCGTTCGGGTCGTCGTAGGCGTCCACCACGGCCACGGTTTCGCCGGTGCCGCCGGTGGCTGCCGCCGCGGTGAGGTTGTACGCGCTCTGCAGGTCGGCCGGCCCGTACCCGGACGGGGTCACGCCGACGGCGACACCGCGGTAGTGCGGGGTGTTCGTGCGGACCAGCGACATGCACGCCATCCGGCCGGGCCGGCTCGGCGGCGGGCAGACCCGGCGCACGGTGCTGGGCAGCGGCCGCGGGCCGGGCACGCCCAGCGCCAGCTGCGCCGCCAGGGGAGCGAGCGGGCCGGGACGGGGCCGGCCCGCGGCCAGCGCCGGGGCGGCCAGGCCGGCCGACGCCAGGCCGGACATCGCGATCAGCGCGAGCACGCGGCGCGGGCCGCGGCCGCCGGACGGGTGGACGGAACCCAGATGACCGGTCTCCCGGCCCGATGACAGAAGCCGGCCCATGCCGCTACCCCCTGACCCCAAGCCCCCCGCGGGACAGGGACGGGGCTGCCCGAAGAACACGTGGCGGCGCTTGGCGGCGCCGTGCCTCGGTGACGCCCCTGCCCGTAGCAGCAAGCTATACCAGGTGCCGGACCGATATCCACGGGCGTTGTGGAATGACAACAAATTTGGGCATATGTACGTGTCTATTGTTCATTGCCGCACGTGGAGCGGCGCAAGTCCCTGGGGTTGCGCGCGGTTCAGAGGTGCGGCGGTGGCCGGTCCTGCCGTTACCCTTCGGCGTCCGCGCGGCGCAGCCGCAGCAGCATGAGCGTGCCGCCCTCTGGCCTGGACGCGGCGGTCAGCTCGCCGCCCTGGGCCCGGGCGAGCCGCCGGCCGATGTAGAGGCCCAGCCCGATCCCGCCGAACCTGCGCCGGTCGCCGGTCTCACCCTGCACGAACCGCTCGAAGATCCTCTCGTGGTCACCGGGCGCGATGCCGATCCCCTCGTCGGTCACCGAGACCTCGACCTGGCCGGCCGACACGTTCGCCCGCACGGTGACCGCGCCGCCGTCAGGCGAGTACTTGAACGCGTTCTCCAGGAGCTGGCCGACGATGATGTCGGTGGCCAGCTCGTCGCCGAACGCGGCGGGCATGTCCGGCGGGAGGTCCGCGACCACCTGGTGCCTGTCGGACAGCGACCTGAACGCGGACACCGAGGCGATCAGGAGCGCGGCGAGGTCGAACGGCCCGTTGCTCACCGCCAGCTGCTCAGCGCCCGCGCGCGAGCCGAGCAGCAGCTGCTCCACCAGCCGGCCCAGCGAGCCCGCCCGCTCGGCGATCGTCTGCACGGCCGCGCGCCGGTCGGTGTCCGGCAGCTTCTCCCACCGGCCGGCCAGCGTGCTGGCGAAGCCCTGCACCACCGTGATCGGCGTGCGCAGCTCGTGGCTGGTGGTGGCCAGGAACAGGTCCTTGGCCTGCTCGAGTTCCTTCGCCGCCGTGACGTCGCGGAAGTCGAGTACCCGCTCGTCGCTGCCGTCCAGCCGGTTGCACAGGACGTCGAGCCAGCGCCCGCTGCGCAGCCGGTGGGTGAGCTTCTCGCCCGGCTCGGGCAGCGGGAACGGCGGCGGCCTGCCCGCCACCCGGCTGGCAGGCACCCCGGTCAGCCGGTCCGCGGCCGGGTTCCACTGCAGCACGAAGCCGCTGCCGTCGAGCACCGCGATGCCGTCCGCGCTGCCGTCGATCACGGCGCGCTCGTGCGCCCGCTGCCTGACCAGTTCCTCGAACGCCATCGCGTTGCCCAGCGCCACCCCGGCGTGCCCGGCGAGCAGCTCGAGCAGCTCGAGCTCGACGTGGCCGACCTTCCGCTTGCTGTACAGCGCGTAGAGCGCGCCGTAGGGCCGCCCGCCGACGTGCGAGAGGCTGAGCGCGATCGTGTGCAGCCCGGGCAGCGCCGACCAGACCAGGTCGTCGAACCCGACGGACCCGCCGGTGGTCATCATCACCGTCTTGTCCGAGCGCATCAGCTCGCCGACCAGGCTGGTGCGCAGCGCCGCGGTGCGGCCGCGCAGGCTGCTCGGGAGGCCGTCCATGCTGACCAGCCGCAGCACGCTGTCCTCGATGATCACGAAGCCGCCGGCGTCGGCGCCGGTCAGCTCGCGCAGGCTGGCGGCGATCCGGTCGAGCACCGCGTGCAGGTCACGCTGCGCGTTCATGTCCGCCACCACGTCGCCCAGACGGCGCACCACCCGGGCGCGCTCGGCCATGTGGTGCCGGGCCGCCTCGTCCTCGCCGGTGCGGTGGAACACGTTCACCCAGCCGATAACCTGGCCGCCCGGGGAGCTGAGCGCGCTCGTGTCGATGCGGACGTCGACGACCCCGCCGTCCTTGCGCACCCGGCGCGTCGCGAACGAGACCGGGCCGCCGCCGTGCACCCGCTCCAGCACCGCGTGGTGCTCGGCCTTCAGCTCCTCGGGGATGATCTGCGGCTCGAACCCGACGGCCTCGGCCGACGTCCAGCCGAACATGCGCTCCGCGGCGGGATTCCACAGCAGCACGCTGCGGTCGGTGTCGAACGCGACGATGGCGTCGGGCGCGGACTCGATCACCGCCCGGGCCGTGGCGTCCACCCGCATCTGCCGGCCGGCCGGCTGCATGTATACGCCCACGGCATCATCGTGCCACCCGATCATTAAGTATTATCCAAAACCATGTTGATGATCTTGGACTAGCGGGGCTGAACTGCGAGAACATAACTTATGTCACGGGTTTGAATAACACTTATTACCAGCCGGTGGACACGAACACCTTCACCGCAGCAGCACCCCGGGGTTGAGCAGGCCGTCCGGGTCCAGCGCCGCCTTGACCGCCCGCATCGCGGCGATGTCCGAGCGCGCGCGGCTGAGGTGCAGCAGCGCCGCCTTCGCCCGGCCGATCCCGTGCTCGGCTGAGATGGTCCCGCCGTGCGCGGCGGCCAGGCGCATCACCGCCTCGTCCACGGTTTCGTCCGCCGGATCCGGGCCGAGCACGTTCACGTGCAGGTTGCCGGCGCCGATGTGCCCGAACACGAAGACCCGGGCGGGCGCCCCGG
>Ga0070698_100000612_pt1 | contig 38336 bp, 30 predicted proteins | sample KBSK1502metaG_FD_65477 | JGI IMG/M metagenome (GOLD analysis project Ga0070698, IMG submission 65477) | Corn, switchgrass and miscanthus rhizosphere microbial communities from Kellogg Biological Station, Michigan, USA - KBS K1-50-2 metaG | ecosystem: Host-associated > Plants > Roots >... | reverse complement strand
GTTCGGATTGCAGGGTGAGCTGCTGCGCGCCTGGCGCGCGGCGGCGGCGGAAGGTCAGGAGGGTCCTGGCTGATGCCGCCTGCAGGGTGGCTCCTGATAGCGGCGACCGCGCTGATCCTCGTCGCGGGCTGGTGCGCGGCCTCGCACGACGCGATGATCAGGGCCGACCCTGACGGGCTCGAAACCTACGGCGGCCTGCTGACCCTGATCCGGGTCTGCGCCGAGGTGTCCGCCGCGGTCCTGGTGACGCTGGCGTTCGCGCACTGGCTCGGCGGCGGCTGGCAGGTGTTCCTGCCCGCGGCGGGCGCGCTGCTCGTCGCCAGGTACGTCGTGATCGGCGTCGGGCCGCGGCCCCTGAGCAAGCAGCGCGCCGAGAAGATGGCCGGGACCGCGACCACGCTGCTCCGCCCGCTGCGCCGGGTGCTGGGCCCGCTGCCGGGGCTACTCGGCAGGCTGACCGGCGTGCTGCCCCTTGGCGCGCGCGGCGCCGATGCCGAATTCGGCGGGCGGCCCGAAGTGCGCAGCCTCGTCGACTACATCGAGGGCCAGGCCGAAATCGAGCCCGGCGAGCGCGACATGGTGCGATCGGTGTTCGAGCTCGGCGACACGATCGTCCGCGAGGTCATGGTGCCGCGCACCGACATGGTGTTCATCGAGCGGGACAAGACCCTCGACCAGGCGCTGTCGCTGGCGCTGCGCAGCGGTTTCTCCCGTATCCCCGTCGTCGGCGAGAGCATCGACGACGTGGTGGGGATCGCCTACCTGAAGGACGTCGTCGCCTGGGAGAAGGAGCACCCGGACGCCGACGAGACCGAGCGGATCGAGAAGGTCATGCGTCCGGCGACCTACGTGCCGGACAGCAAGCCGGTGGACGAGCTGCTGCGGCAGATGCAGAGCATGCGGATCCACGTGGCGATCGTCATCGACGAGTACGGCGGCACCGCCGGACTGGTCACGATCGAGGACATCCTCGAGGAGATCGTGGGGGAGATCGCCGACGAGTACGACACCGAGCGAGCGCCGGTGGAGTGGCTCGCGCCGGGCACCGCCCGGGTGACGGCGCGGCTGCCGGTGACCGAGCTCGAGGAGCTGTTCGGGGTCACGGTGGACGCGCAGGACGTGGAAACCGTCGGCGGCCTGCTCGCCCACGAGCTCGGCCGGGTGCCGATCGCAGGCGCTGAAGTGACCGTGGCCGGCCTCCGCCTCACCGCGGAGAACCTGGCGGGGCGTCGCAACAAGCTGGGCACGGTGCTTGTCCAGCGTGTCGATGCGGAATCAGAATTATCCCGAACGGGCCCGTGTCTTCGCCCCTTCGCCCTCACTACACTCATCCGGGTGAGCGAAGCGCCGCTTGATCCCGAGGACGAGAAGATCATCACGCTGGCCCGGTCGACCCGGGCCAGGGTCGGGTCGGCGGAGGGCGCGGCGGTACGCGACGAGACCGGGCGAACCTACACCGCGGCGTCGGTCGCGCTGCCATCGCTGCGGCTGTCCGCGCTGCGCCTCGCGGTGGCGATGGCCGCCTCCAGCGGCGCGGAACGGCTCGAGGCCGCCGCCCTGGTCAGCGACTCGGACCCGGACCCCGCGGACCTGGCCGCGGTCCGCGACCTGGGCCCGGACGCCCCGGTCTTCCGCGCCGCCCCCGACGGCTCCCTCCGCGCCATCGAGTAAGACCCGCGGCCCTACGGCCCCCTCCGCGCCATCGAGCAACACCCACCCCGACGCCCCCTCCGCGCCGCTCGCCAGGAAGATCGTGCGGGATAACGCGCCGGAATCCGCCACGAATCCCGCACGATAACTCCCGCGTCCTAGCATCGCTGTGATAACAGCAAGAAGCGGGCCGCGGCGCGGCCCGCTTTACGGGGAATCCGGGGTCCACGGGAGGCGCACCGGGCGGCTGGGGACGTCATCGCGCAGCAGCCTGTCGACCAGGTCGGCCAGCCCCGCCGGGAAAACCTGGCCGGCCGCGGCACGCAGCTCGTCCACCGACCACCAGCGGTGCCCGGTGATGACCAGGCGCTCGTAGTCCTCCATCCCGTCCCCGACCACGTCCGCAAGCGGTACCCGCAGGAAGAAGTAGGAGTCGGCGGCGAAGTAGCGGCGTCCCCGGTCGTCCGGCGACGCCCAGGTGCCCGCGCACGTGGCGACCACCGGCCCGAGCTCGGCCTCCGCGCTGACGTAGCCGGTCTCCTCGGCCAGCTCCCTGACGGCCGCGGCCGTCAGGGTCTCGCCCCGCTGCACGCCGCCGCCCGGTGTGAACCACCATGTGGCGCCCGACGGATCCACCGAGCTGAACAGCAGCAGCCGGCCCTCGGGGTCGACAGCGAGAACCCGGGCGGTGGGCCGCCAGACGGGCGTTGGGCTCATGCCGATGACGGTAGTGGTGGCCCGGATGCGTGACAATCGAGGGATGAGCCCGCTGCACGTGACCACGACAGCGCCCGGACGCGCGCCGACCGGCAGCGCGTTCCGCTCCGGGTTCGCGTGCCTGGTGGGCCGCCCGAACGTCGGCAAGTCGACGCTGACCAACGCCCTGGTCGGCGCCAAGGTGGCGATCACCAGCGACCGGCCGCAGACCACGCGGCGGGTGATCCGCGGCATCGTGCACCGGCCGGACGCGCAGCTGGTCCTGGTGGACACGCCCGGCCTGCACCGGCCGCGCACGCTGCTCGGCGAGCGGCTGGACAGCCTGGTGCGCTCGACCCTCACCGAGGTGGACGTGATCGGGTTCTGCGTCCCCGCGACCGACCCGGTCGGGCCCGGCGACAAGTACCTGACCCGCGAGCTGGCCGCGCTGCCTGACACGCCGGTCGTCGCGATCGTGACCAAAACCGACCAGGCGACACCCGACCAGGTCGCGCGGCAGCTCGTCGCGGTCAGCGAGCTCGGCGACTGGGCGGACGTGGTGCCGGTGTCCGCGGTGGCCGGGTACCAGCTCGACGTGCTCGCCGACGTCCTCGTCTCGCACCTGCCCGAGGGCCCGCCGCTGTACCCCGACGGCGAGCTGACCGACGAGCCCGAGCAGATCATGGTGGCCGAGCTGATCAGGGAGGCGGCGCTGGACGGCGTACGGGACGAGCTGCCGCACTCGATCGCGGTGGTCGTCGAGGAGATGGGACCGCGAGCGGACCGGCCCGACCTTACCGACGTCCACGCCGAGCTCTACGTGGAGCGGCCCAGCCAGAAGGCGATCGTCATCGGGGCGAAGGGCACCAGGCTGAAGGAGGTCGGCTCCCGCGCCAGGCAGCAGATCGAGGCGCTCCTCGGCACCAAGATCTACCTGGACCTGCGCGTCAAGGTTGCCAAGGACTGGCAGCGCAACCCGAAGCAGCTGCGGCGGCTGGGTTTCTACGACTGATGAACTGACGAGACGGGCAGCTCGGCCGACCGGTAGGGCTGACCCCACACCTCGTAGCCCAGCTCCTCGTTCACCGCGATCATGTACCGGTTGGACGCGGCGTTCCAGGTCACGATCCGCCGCACCGCGGGCTCGGCCTCGGCCAGCCAGTCCATCATCGCCGCCTTGGTCAGCATGCCGAGCCGGTGGCCGCGGTGCGGCCGGGTCACCGCGGTGATCAGCTGATGCCCCCAGTCGGGGATGGCGGGGTCGACCGACACCGCGGTCAGCGCCGCCATCTCGCCGCTGGCGTCGTGCACCGCCGCCAGCGAGTACCGCCGGGCCGGGGACCGCGCGATCCGGCCGTTCATGCGGTCGCGGACCCGCTCCGCGGTCCACGCCGTGGCCTCGATTCCGGGGTCCATGGGCGCGTCGTTCAGCGCGTTGTTCAGCGATGCTACCTGGTCGAGCCGGTTGTCGGGGGTGACGCCCGTCCAGCGCGCCAGCGAGTAGCCGGACGCCGCCCGTGCCGCGGATTCCCGCAGCCGCCCGATCGAACCCGCGGGGATCTTCGCCACGTCGAGCACGCGCCGCACCTCGGCCTGCCCGAGCGTGGCGCCGGCCCGAAGGGCGAAGGCCTCGCCGCCGGACCCCTCAAGCACTCCGCCGTCCATGATCGCGCGCCCGGCGGCAGCCGCCCGCTCCGCGGCGTGCCGCAGCAGCACGGTGCCGAGCCCGGCGCGCCGCCGCGCCGGGTGCACCGTGAGCGTGACCCACACCCGGTCGCGGTTCTCCAGGTCGGAGAACTCCGCCTGGTACCAGGCCGCCACGCCGCCGTCCGCCTCGGCAGGCACGTACCAGGCCTCGCGGGGCGGTTCGAAGGATCCGGCCCGCAGCCGTACCGTGAAGATCGCGAGCGACACCGGCGGCTCGAACGGGTCGTCCGCGGCCATCGCGGCGACGTGGGTGTCGTAGCAGGCGCGGACGATCCCGGCGTCGGCCTGGTCCAGTGGCTGCACGGCGGCTCGCATGGGGCTACCTCACCCCGGCGACGGCCAGCTCGAAGTGCCGGTAGCCGGGCTCGGCCACCTCGTACCCAAGCGCCTCGTTGATCGCGATCATGTGCTCGTTGCTCGCGGCGTTGCCCGTCGCGACCCGCTCGACCCTCGGCTCGGCCGAAGCCAGCCATTCCAGCATCGCGGTCTTGATCAGCAGCCCGAGCCGGTGCCCTCGATGCGCCCGGGTTACGGCCGTGAGCTGCTGGAACGCCCAGTCGGGGTGCTCGGGGTCGATCGCGATCTCGGTGAGCGCCGCCATCTCGCCGGTCGCGTCCGCGATAGCCGCGACCGCGTATCCGCGCAGGTAGCCGGCCTGCAGCAGGACGCCGGCGCGTTCCCTGATCCGGTCGCCGTCCCAGTCCGAGGCTTCGCGGCCTTCGCCGCGGGGCGCGTCGCGGAACGCGTTGTACACCCCAGCGACCTGCCCGAGGTACTCATCAGGCACCGGCCCGGTCCACGTCACCAGCGAGTAGCCGGCCGCCGCCCGCGCGGCCATCTCGCGCAGCGAGGCGACCAGGCCCGGCGCGATCTTGCGCAGGTCCTGGACGCGGCGCACCTCTTCGATCGCCAGCGTCGCCCCCATTGCGCGCGCGAACGCGTCGCCCGCGGAACCTGCGAGCGCCACGCCATCGAGGAACGACCTGCTGTGCCCCGCGGCCCTGGCCGCCGCGTGCCGCACCAGCTCCCGGCCGGTGCCGTGTCGCCGCGCGGCCGGATGCACGTAGGGCAGCAGCCACGCCCGGTCCTTGTTTTCCAGGTCGGGCAGTTCCAGGATGTAGAACCCCGCGATCGTGCCGTCCGCGGCCGTGGCGGCGGTCCACGTCTCCGAGGGCATCCGCTGACGGCCCTTGGCCAGCAGCGTGCAGAACGTCCCGGCCGACTCCGGCGGCTCGATCGGCTCGTCAGCCGCGTGGGCCGCCAGGAATACCTCGTAACATGCCATCGCCGTCACCGTGTCGCCCGGTTCCCAACGCTCGATGCGCATTGTCTCAGCCAACCGCATCCGCCCGGGGAACGCGAGCAGTTTTCCGCCCGTCGATAACCGGATGGTCACGGATGCCGTCACCGTGCCGCCCGCTGCCGCCCGCCCGCGACATAATCAGTGGTCCTGCCCGGGACGGAAGGGGATGAGCATGCTGATCATCTGGGGACTGCGTGTCGTCTACCACACGATCGCCCAGGGCGTGTTCTTCTGCCGCACGTGCGGCGGGGACCGGAGCTACCGGAAGCGGGCCGGCCGCCGGTACATCACGCTGTTCTTCATCCCCGTCGTCCCGCTGAGCAAGGCCGGCGTGCACGTGCAGTGCGCGACCTGCAAGACCCGCTACGTCACCGAGGTGCTCAAGCTGCCCACGGCCGCGCAGATGCAGGCCGCGCTGCCCGCCGGGGCCCGCGCCCTGGTCTCCGTGATGCTGCGGGCCGGCGACCCGGGATGCCCCGCCGCGCGGCGCCGCGCGATCGAGATGGCGGCCGCCGCGGGCGCGCAGGGCTATGACGACGCCGCCCTGGACGCCGACCTGGCCGAGCCGGCCGCCGCCGCGCAGCGGCCGATCGCGGCGCTCGGCGGTCAGCTCAAGCCCGAGGCACGCGAGTGGTACCTGGCCGAACTGGTCAGGATCGCGCTGGCGGACGGCCCGCTGACCGGTGCCGAGCGCGCGGCCGCGGAAGCGGCCGCCGCGGAGCTCGGCATGACCCGCGCGCAGGCGTACGGGGTCATCATGATGACCGAGCAGGCGGCTAACCAGGACTGACCATGAGCTGGAAGGACTGTTCGTCCGGCTTGAGCAGCTCGTAGCCGAGCGCCTCGTTGACCGCGATCATGTACTTGTTCGTCGCGGCGTTGTCTGTCGCGATCCGCTCCAGCTTCGGCTCTTCCGTTGCCAGCCATTCCAGCATCGCGGCCTTGATCAGCAGGCCGAGCCGGTGCCCGCGGTGCGGGCGGGTCACCGCGGTGAGCCCCTGGTGCCCCCATTCGGGGTACTCGGGATCGACGAAAACCTGAGTCAGCCCTGCCATCTCGCCGGTAGCCTCCGCGATCGCCGCGACCGAATAGCCGCGCAGGCAGCCCTCCCTGACGGCGGCGTCGGCGCGGTCGCGGACCCGCTGGGCGTCCCAGATGTCGTCCTCGCGGTCCGCCGAGTGCGGCGCGTCGTTCATCGCGTTGAACCCGGCGGCGACCCGGTCGAGGTGTTCCTCAGGGGTCGGTCCCGTCCACGACACCAGCGCGTACCCGGCGGCCGCCTCGGCGGCCGTCGCGCGCAGCGAGGCGACCAGGCCCGGCGCGATCTTGTGCAGGTCCTGCACGCGCCGCGCGTCGACCAGGCTCGCCTCCGCCCCGGCCTGCCGGGCGAAGGCGTCTCCCGCGGAGCCGACCAGGGCGCTGCCGCGCAGCACGGTCCGCCCGTTGGCCCTGGCGCGCTCCACTTCGTGCCGGAGCAGCGCGGTGCCGGCCCCGCGGCGCCGGGACGCGGGCCGCACCGTGGGGCCGCCGGACGCGCGGTGCCTGTTCTCCAGGTCAGGGAGCTCGATGCGGTACCAGCCGACGGTCTCCCCGGTCGCCTCGTCCACCGCGATCCAGGTCTCCGACGGTTCGGACTCCCAGCCTCGCGCCAGCCAGTGGCCGAACACCGGCAGCGACAGCGGCGGGGAAAGCGGGTCGTCGGCCGTGTGCGCCGCGAGCCATACGTCGTAGCAGGCGCGGATGCCGTCGTGATCGGCGTAGTCAAGTCGCGTGATACGCATCCCTCAAGCCAACCCCAGTCAGCGGCAAGACGCGAGCGATTTTCCGCCTGGTATGCTGGCACGGTCATGCTGCACGAGCTGCTCCTCCTTAGCGGCCGCGGCGGGGGCCTGTAAAGGGCTGGCTCCCTCGTCGCGGGTTCCTGGCATGTCCGCTGGCCGCCATCTACGCCACAAGCAGACAAAACCGCGAAGGAAGCAGCAACGATGCAGCACAATCCGTCTTACCGGCCGGTCGCTCCCGTCCATCAGCAGCCGAGCGGCATGCCGTGCCACCGGTACACCCCGTTCAAACCGGTTGACCTGCCCGACCGCACCTGGCCCGCCAAGACCGTCACGACGGCGCCGCGCTGGCTCACCACTGACCTGCGGGACGGCAACCAGGCCCTGATCGACCCGATGTCGCCGAACCGCAAGCGCGCCATGTTCGACCTGCTCGTCTCGATGGGCTACAAGGAGATCGAGGTCGGCTTCCCGTCGGCGAGCCAGACCGACTTCGACTTCATCCGCGAGCTGATCGAAGCCGACCGCATCCCGGCCGACGTCCGGATCTCGGTGCTCACGCAGGCGCGCGAGGACCTGATCGAGCGCACGGTGCAGAGCCTGGAAGGCGCCCAGCGGGCGACCGTGCACCTGTACAACGCGACCGCGCCGACGTTCCGCAAGGTGGTGTTCCGCATCGGCCGCGAGGAGTGCAAGGCGCTCGCGGTCGAGGGCACCCGCCACGTCATGGAGTACGCGGACAAGATCCTCGGCGACGCCACCGACTTCGGCTACGAGTACTCGCCAGAGATCTTCATGGACACCGAGCTGGACTTCGCCCTGGAGACCTGCGAGGCGGTCATGGACGTCTGGCAGCCGGGGCCCGGCCGCGAGATCATCCTCAACCTGCCGTGCACCGTCGAGCGGTCCACGCCGAACGTGTACGCGGACCAGATCGAGTGGATGAGCCGCAACCTGTCCCGCCGCGAGCACGTATGCCTGTCGGTGCACACCCACAACGACCGCGGCACCGCCGTCGCGGACGCCGAGCTGGCCGTGCTGGCCGGCGCGGACCGGGTGGAGGGCTGCCTGTTCGGCAACGGCGAGCGGACCGGCAACGTCTGCCTGGTCACGCTCGGCCTGAACCTATTCAGCCAGGGCATCGACCCGATGATCGACTTCTCGAACATCGACGAGATCCGCCGCACCACCGAGTACTGCAACCAGCTGCCGGTGCACCCACGGCACCCGTACGCGGGCGAGCTCGTCTACACCGCGTTCTCCGGCTCGCACCAGGACGGGATCAAGAAGGGCTTCGAGGCCCTGGAGGCCGAGGCCGCGGCGGCGGGCATCCCGTTCAGCGACTACGCCTGGAACGTGCCGTACCTGCCGATCGACCCGCACGACGTGGGCCGCTCCTACGAGGCGGTCATCCGGGTCAACAGCCAGTCCGGCAAGGGCGGCGTGGCCTACGTGATGAAGAGCGGCCACCACCTCGACCTGCCGCGGCGGCTGCAGATCGAGTTCTCGAAGGTGATCCAGGTCCGCACCGATGAAGAGGGCGGCGAGGTCACCCCGAACGAGATCTGGGACAGCTTCACCGCCGAGTACCTCGCGGAGGGCTCGGTGGCGCTGCTCGACCACCAGTCCTCCTCGGTGGTCGAGGGCAAGCACGTGCTCTCGGCGGAGGTCTCGGTCGACGGCGCCGCGCAGGAGATCGAGGGCGCCGGCAACGGCCCGATCTCCGCGTTCTGCGCCGCGCTCGCCTCGCTCGGCATCGACGTCCGCGTGCTGGACTACGCCGAGCACGCGCTCACCGAGGGCACCGACGCCCAGGCGGCCTCCTACGTGGAGGTCGAGACCGGCGGCCGGGTGCTATGGGGCGTCGGCATCGACACCAACACCGCGACGGCCTCGATGCGCGCGATCGTCTCGGCGGTCAACCGCTCCCGCCGCGGCTGAGCTTCTTCATTCGGAACGGGCGCGTGGTGTCTCTCAGCGCCACGCGCCCGTTCCGGCATGCGGGAGAATGGAACAGTGCAGGGTTACCGGGACGACGGGGTCGTGCTGCGGACGCAGAAGCTGGGCGAGGCGGACCGCATCATTACCCTGCTCACCCGGCAGAACGGCCGCGTCCGCGCCGTCGCCAAGGGCGTGCGGCGGACCAAGTCCCGGTTCGGCGCCAGGCTCGAGCCGTTCACCCACGTCGACGTGATGCTGCACCCTGGCAGGTCGCTGGACGTGATCACGCAGGCGGAGGTCATCAGGCCGTACGGCGCGCCGCTGGCGGAGGACTATCCCAGGTACACCGCTGGCACCGCGATGCTGGAGACCGCCGAGCGCCTCACGCCCGTGGAGAAGGAACCCGCGCTGCGGCAGTTCCTGCTGCTGATCGGCGGCCTGCGCACGCTCAGCGAGACCGGCGAGGACGCGCGCGAGCCGCGCCTGGTGCTCGACGCGTACCTGCTGCGTTCGCTGGCCGTCGCCGGCTACGCCCCCGCGCTCGAAGAGTGCGCCCATTGCGGCGCCCAGGGCGGGTCAGGGACCGGGGGCAAATCGCTCGGTGCGTTCGCCGTCGCCGCCGGCGGGATGGTGTGCGCCGATTGCCGGCCGCCGGGCGCCGCGTCGCCGGCCCCGCAGACCGTCGCGCTGATGCTCGCGCTGCTGCGCGGCGACTGGGATGGCGCGATGCGGAGCGAGCGCAGGCACCGGGTAGAGTGCAGTGGCCTGGTAGCCGCGTACCTGCAGTGGCACCTGGAGCACTCGATCAGGTCATTGCGTCATGTGGAGCGTGCTTGAGCAAGAGTCCCCGGGATCAGCGCCCGGTGCAGCCGCCATTCCCGCATCCGAGCGGCGTCCGTCCGCCGGACATCCCGGCTGACCTGGTGCCCCGCCACGTCGCCCTGGTGATGGACGGCGACGGCCGGTGGGCCAAGCAGCGCGGGCTGCCCCGCACCGAGGGGCATAAGGAAGGCGAGTCCTCGCTGCTCGACGTGATCATGGGCGCCATCGAGCTCGGCATTCCCTATCTGTCCGCGTACGCGTTCTCGACGGAGAACTGGCGCCGGCACCCCGACGAGGTCCGGTTCCTGATGGGCTTCAACCGCGACGTGATCCACCGCCGCCGGGACCTGCTGAACTCCATGGGCGTCCGCATCCGGTGGGCCGGCCGCCGCCCTAAGCTCTGGCGCAGCGTGATCAAGGAGCTGGAATACGCCGAGCAGCTGAGCGCCGGCAATACGGTGCTGACACTCCAATTCTGCGTTAATTACGGCAGCCGCTCGGAAATCGTGGACGCCGCCGCCGCGATCGCCGCCGAAGTCGCGGCCGGGAAAATCCGCCCCGACAAGATCGACGAGCGGCTTTTCTCGCGCTACCTATATGAACCGGATATTCCCGATGTGGACTTGTTCGTCCGGTCGTCGGGGGAGCAGCGGCTGTCGAACTTCCTGCTCTGGCAGTCCGCCTACGCGGAACTGGTATTCCTTGACACGCTGTGGCCCGATTTCGACCGGCGCCACCTGTGGCAGGCGTGCGAGATATACGCCGCGCGCGACCGGCGTTTCGGCGGCGCCATCCCGAATGCCGTCAGCTCCGCCCCGGAAGGTGACCTGGCCGGCGGCCCGCTGGCACGCTGACCGGGCGGTGGCCGGGGCGGTCCGGCATTTCGGTTCGCGCGACGGAGCGCCGACCCATAAGCTCAGGTGACATGGCCCTACGCAGTGACCGCCTCGACGCCATTGTCAACCTGAGCAAGCGGCGCGGTTTCGTGTACCCGTCCAGCGAGATTTACGGCGGCCTGCGCGCGGCCTGGGACTACGGCCCGCTCGGCGTGGAGCTGAAGAACAACATCAAGCGCCAGTGGTGGCGGTCGATGGTGCAGGAGCGCGAGGACATCGTGGGCCTGGACTCGAGCGTGATCCTCGCCCGTGAGGTGTGGGAGGCCAGCGGGCACGTCACCAACTTCACCGACCCGCTCACCGAGTGCCAGGTCTGTCACAAGCGGTACCGCGCCGACCACCTGCTCGAGGGGTACGAGGAGAAGCACGGCCACCCGCCGGAGCACGGCCTGGCGGACATCACCTGCCCGAACTGCGGCACCCGCGGCGCGTTCGACGAGCCGCGGCAGTTCAACACGATGCTGCGGACCTACCTCGGCGCGGTCGAGGACACCTCGGGCCTGGCGTACCTGCGGCCGGAGACCGCGCAGGGCATCTTCATCAACTACAAGAACGTGCTCACCACCTCGCGGCGCAAGATCCCGTTCGGCATCGGCCAGATCGGCAAGTCGTTCCGCAACGAGATCACCCCGGGCAACTTCATCTTCAGGACCAGGGAGTTCGAGCAGATGGAGATGGAGTTCTTCGTCCGCCCTGGCAGCGACGAGGAGTGGCACGACTACTGGATCGAGGCCCGGCTCGCCTGGTGGGCCGATCTCGGCATCAAGAAGGAAAACCTGCGCCTCTACGAGCACCCGAAGGAAAAGCTGAGCCACTACTCCAAGCGGACCGTGGACATCGAGTACCGCTTCGACTTCGTCGGCTCGGAGTGGGGCGAGCTCGAGGGCATCGCGAACAGGACCGACTTCGACCTGTCCACCCACCAGGAGAAGTCCGGGGTGGACATGACGTACCTGGACCAGGAGAGCGGCGACCGGTTCATCCCGTACGTCGTCGAGCCCGCGGCCGGCGTGGACCGCGGCATGCTGACCTTCCTCATGGACGCCTACGCCGAGGACGAGGCCCCCGACGCCAAGGGGAAGCTGGAGAAGCGGACCGTGCTGCGGCTGGACCCGCGGCTCGCGCCGGTCAAGGTCGCGGTGCTGCCGCTGTCCCGCAACGCCGACCTGTCGCCGAAGGCCCGCGACGTCGCGGCCCTGCTGCGCAAGCGCTGGAACACCGAGTTCGACGACGCCAGCGCGATCGGCCGCAGGTACCGGCGCCAGGACGAGATCGGCACCCCGTTCTGCGTGACGGTCGACTTCGACTCGCTGGACGACCAGGCCGTCACCGTCCGGGACCGTGACACGATGACCCAGGAGCGCGTCGGCATCGATGCCCTTGCCGACTACCTGGCCGGCCGTCTTCCTGTCTGGTAGCTAGATCAGGGCGGACATGACCGTGTCCAGGCCGGCACCCGACGCCACGCCTGCGCTCGGCTCGTCGGCGTGCGCGGCCCGGTCGAAGATCTCGGCGGCGGCCTGGTGGAACTCCGGCGGCAGCCCGGCGGCGGCCATCGACGCGGCGATCTCCTCCATCTCGGCCACCCATCGCCAGCCCTTCGCCGCCGCCGCGTCGGCGGACCGCTCCGACTGCGCCCGCAGCGCGGGCTGGGACAGGCCCCACTCCTCGAGCAGCGTCCGCTCCACGCCCTCGGCACGGGCCAGCGCGCGGCAGGCGAGCAGCAGCGCCCCGGTGCCCTTGGTCCACGCCGCGTAGGCCATCTTCACCGCCGACGCCGCGTACGGCTGACCGTGGGCGCCTTCGGCAATCCGGGCGTCGAGCGCCGACCGCGCGAACAGCGCGCGCACCTCGGCGGCCCGCTCGCCGCACAGGTACAGCCGGGTGCGCCCGGTGTTCTCCGGCGGCGGCCCGATGATGCCGCCGTCCACGTACGCGGCGCCGGCCGCGGTCACGGCCGACGCCACCCGGGCGGCGGTGGCCACCGAGATCGCGTTCGCGTCCACGTACACCCCGCCGAACCCGGCCGCGGCGACGTGCCGCGCCACGTCGAGCGCCGCGTGCGGCGGGCATACAGAAAAGATCACCGAGCTGCGCGACACCACCGAATCCAGGCTGGTGCCCGTCAGCTCCGTCGCGAGCGCGCGCCCGGTGGTGGCGCGGCTGCGCCCGGCCGGGTCCCACAGCACGGTGTGCCCGGCCGTGACCAGGCAGCCGCCCACGGCGGCGCCCATCTCACCGGGATGCAGCAGCCCGACGGTAGCCATGCGTTTCCTCCAGCCCGGTGGGGGTGTTCCGCCCACCATTGTGCCGGTTCGGCGGGCTACCAGGCGACCTGGTACAGCAGGCTGCCGTCGTCCCACTGGTACCAGTTGCCGGGCACCGGGATCGGCAGCGGCCGGAACGACCCGTTGCTGAACACGCCGAACCTGCCGGGGATCGAGTTGGCGAAGTGCATCCAGCCGATGACCTCGCTGCCCGTTGCGTTGACCCACAGGGGGTAGGCCACGACCGCGAGGCTGTTGCACGTCGTCCGGTATCCGATGTACCTGGCCGGGCCTCCGGCGAAGGAGTACTCACCGAATGCCAGCGTGTTCCAGGCACTCCCTTGGGCGCAGAGCGATGTTGGCAGGCTGGCGCCCGTCGTGCCGGTGCCACCGCAGACAAACGATTTCCCGTCACCCGTGACAAGGATGTTGAACCGGAAGTTCAGGCCGCAGCCGAACGGGGCGGGGGCAGCGGGGTCCGGTAGCGCGACGGGCATCGTGATGGTCGGCCGGCTGCTGCCGAGCAGGTCGCCGTCAGGATGGGAGATGTCCAGGGTCATCATCTGCATGCGGAACGCGGGGCTGCCCGCGGCCCGGACGGCCTTCAAGAAGGCGAGCGTGCGGTTGCTCGTCCACGACAGCGAGGAGTTAGGGTCCCCGCCGTAGCCGCCGGCGGGCTGGATTACTTCCGCACCGGGCGGTGTCGTCCAGGTCCGGAGCACCGCCCCGGTGGCGACCGAGTACACCCGTAGCGTTTGCCGCACGTTGGTCGCCGTGGTCCACGGCGTGGTTCCGACCGCGAGCTTCGTACCGTCGGGAGACAGCGCGATCCCGAGGACCTCGGCGCCGACCTGGGTAGCCGGGATCGGCAGCTCGGTCATCGTCAGCGACGCCCCGGAACCGGTGCCCGCCACGCGCACCAGGTCCCAGGTCCGGGACCGCGCCATTGAGCCGGGCACGCCATACGGCTCTCGGTGGGCGTCCGCGACGAACGTGCGGTCGTCCGCGGCCCCTGAGATTCCTGCGAAGCTGAGGCCGCGCGGCGGCTGCAGCGTGTCCAGCGTCTTCCCGGTGAGCGTCTCGCGGAGTTCGATCCCGACCGGTTTGGTCGTGTCGCCGGCGGGCTGGCTGAAGGTCTCCTCCTTGAGCATCCGGCCGAGCGCCGCGAGCGCGCGAGACGTCGACGACTTGACGGTGCCGCGGCTGATCCCCATGGCCCTGGCGGTCTCTTCCTCGGACACGCCGAGGTAGAACCGGAGCACCAGCGCCTCGCGCTTCCGGTCCGGCAGCCTGCGCACCGCCGCGAGCACCTCGCGGTGCTCCTCGCCGAGCAGCACCGCCGACTCGGCTGACTCGGTCGTCGCCGCGTCGGCGACGACCGAGAGCCTCCGCTCGCGCCTGATCCGCTGCCGCAGCGCGGCCCGGCAGCCGTTGAGCACGCTGGCGCGGGCGTAGGCCAGGGCGTTGTCCGGGTCCGACAGGCGGCCCCAGTTCCGGTACAGGCCGAAGAACGCGTCCTGCACGACGTCCTCGGCAGCTGTCCGGTCGCCGAGCATGATGACGCCGAGCTTGATCAGCCCGACCGCGTGCGCCTGGTACAGCTCGGTCACGCCGACGCTGGCGGCGGGCAGGCCGGCCCGGCGCGCTCGCGTGTCTATGTCCACACCACTACAGAGTGCCGCCGCACCGGTCAGGTTGCTCCGGTGTCCCGACTTTCCGGCGCGGGCGACGCTACCAGGCAGGGCGCGGGATACGCAGGAGCGAGGGCACCGAAGGCAGCGGGGTGAACGTGCCGTGGCTGACCACGCCGAGCTGTCCTGGCGGCTCCGTGTTCTTGGCGACGCCCCCAGTCGACGATGACCGTGTCAGCGGACGGGCCTGCCCAGAGCACGGCGATCGATGCGCCCTCAGGGGTGGGTGTTTCCACGATGACCTGGTAGAGCGTGCGGATGCGACCAGGGGTTCTCTGCTTCACGACGCGGAACACGCCGTTGGCGCCGCAGACCACCGTCCCATCGGCGGTGACCGTCACCTGGATGTCGACGGCGCAGGTCAGCGGGTACGTCTTCGGCACGTTGAGGAACGTCTTGATCGACCAGGCGAGCCGGCTGTCCGCGATCAGGTCGTGCCCTGGGCGGGCCACGTCGACGAGCCGGACGTCCCTGCGTATCTGAAGAGTTGCCAGCCGCCCGAAGGTTGCCTGGCGGCCGGAGATTGCTCGTGGTCTATACCAACGGTCTAAACCAAATATCGGGCAATCCGTTACGGTCACGTCACGCGACCAGACTGGAGCGGGGTAGGCTCCGGTTGAAAACGAGTCTGCCTGCGCGAGGAGCGTTCAGTGCCGAAGTTCGTCTATGACTTCACAGAAGGAAACAAGGACCTCAAGGACCTGCTCGGGGGTAAGGGCGCGAACCTCGCCGAGATGACCAACATCGGCCTGCCGGTGCCGCCGGGGTTCACGATCACCACCGACGCGTGCCGTTACTACCTCACCCACGGCAGGACGCCCGAGGGTCTTGACTATGAGGTGGCCGCGCACCTGGAGGCGCTCGAGCAGGCCATGGGCCGCAAGCTCGGCGACCCCGGCGACCCGCTGCTGGTCAGCGTGAGGTCAGGGGCCAAGTTCTCCATGCCCGGCATGATGGAGACCGTCCTCAACATCGGGCTGTCCGACGAGTCGGTGCTCGGCCTGGCCAAGCAGTCGGGCAATGAGCGGTTCGCCTGGGACGCCTACCGGCGGCTGATCCAGATGTTCGGCAAGACGGTGCTCGGCATCGACGGCGAGCACTTCGAGGACGCGCTCGACAGCGCGAAGCAGACCAAGGGCGTGGCCAGCGACACCCAGCTGACCGCCGAGGACCTCAAGGCGGTGACGAACGTCTTCAAGGACATCGTCGCCGAGCATGCCAAGCGCGACTTCCCGCAAGACCCGCGCGAGCAGATGGACCTGGCCATCAAGGCGGTGTTCGAGTCGTGGAACGCCGACCGCGCGATCCTGTACCGCCGCCAGGAGCGCATCCCCGCGGACCTCGGCACGGCCGTGAACGTGGTGGCGATGGTATTCGGCAACCTGGGCGACGACTCGGGCACCGGCGTGGCGTTCACCCGCGACCCGGGCACCGGCGCGCAGGGTGTCTACGGCGACTACCTGCAGAACGCGCAGGGCGAGGACGTGGTAGCCGGCATCCGCAACACGGTGCCGCTGCAGGACCTGGAGGGGATCGACAAGGCCTCCTACGACCAGCTGATGCAGATCATGCAGACGCTGGAGAACCACTACAAGGACCTGTGCGACATCGAGTTCACGATCGAGCGCGGCAAGCTGTGGATGCTGCAGACCCGGGTCGGCAAGCGCACCGCGGCGGCGGCGTTCCGCATCGCGACGCAGCTCGTGGACCAGGACCTGATCGACATGGACGAGGCCGTGAACCGGGTATCGGGCGACGAGCTGGCCAGGCTGATGTTCCCGCGCTTCGACGTCTCCGGCGACGTCACCAGGATCGCCAAGGCGATCAGCGCCTCGCCAGGGGCCGCCGTCGGCAAGGTGGTCTTCGACTCGCCGACCGCGGTGGCGTGGGCGGACCGCGGTGAGCATGTCATCCTGGTCCGCCGCGAGACCAACCCCGACGACCTGCCCGGCATGATCGCCGCCCAGGGCGTCCTCACCAGCCGCGGCGGCAAGACCAGCCACGCCGCGGTGGTCGCCCGCGGCATGGGCAAGACCTGCGTCTGCGGCGCCGATGAGCTGAACGTCGACACCCGCGGCAAGAAGTTCACCGCCCCCGACGGCGTCGTGGTCAGCGAAGGCGACGTGATCTCCATCGACGGCACCTCGGGCGTGGTGTACCTGGGCGAGGTCCCGGTGGTCGCGTCCAACGTGGTGCAGTACTTCGAGGGCACGCTGGCGCCCGACAACGACGAGCTCGTCGCCGCCGTGCACCGGATCATGACCCACGCGGACGAGGCGCGCCGGCTCGGCGTGCACGCCAACGCGGACAACGGCCCGGACTGCGCGCGGGCCCGCCGGTTCGGCGCGACCGGCGTCGGTCTGGTCCGCACCGAGCACATGTTCCTCGGCGAGCGCCGCCAGCTAGTCGAGCGGCTGATCCTGGCCGGGACCGACGAGCAGCGGCAGGCCGCCCTGGACGCGCTCGAACCGCTGCAGCGCGGCGACTTCGTCGAGATCCTCGAGGCGATGGACACCTGCCCGGTGACGATCCGGCTGATCGACCCGCCGCTGCACGAGTTCCTGCCCGACCTCACGGACCTGTCGGTCAAGGTCGCGCTGGCCGGCGACAACGCCACCGAGCACGACCGCCACCTCCTCGAGGCGGTTCGCAGGCTGCACGAGCAGAACCCGATGCTCGGCCTGCGCGGCGTGCGGCTGGTGCTGGTCATCCCCGGCCTGCTCGACATGCAGGTCCGTGCGATCGCCTCCGCCGCCGCCGAGCTCACCAAGGCGGGTCGCGACCCCAGGCCGGAGATCATGATCCCGCTGACCGCGACCGTGCAGGAGATGGAGATCAGCAGGGAGCGCGCCGAGAAGGTGCTCCAGGCGGTGGCGGCGGAGACCGGTGTCCACGACGAGATCCCGATCGGCACGATGATCGAGGTGCCGCGGGCCGCGCTCACCGCGGGCGAGATCGCGCGGTCGGCGGAGTTCTTCTCCTTCGGCACCAACGACCTGACTCAGATGACCTGGGGCTTCTCGAGGGACGACGTGGAAGGTGCGTTCTTCAGCCCGTACATCGACATGGGCATCTTCGGCGTGTCGCCGTTCGAGACGATCGACGCCGACGGCGTGGGCCGGCTCGTGCGGATCGCTACGGAAGAGGGCCGGGCGACCCGGCCGGACCTGCACATCGGCGTCTGCGGCGAGCACGGCGGCGACCCGGCGTCGGTCTGGTTCTTCAACGAAGTCGGCCTCGACTACGTGTCCTGCTCGCCGTTCCGCGTCCCGATCGCCCGGCTGGAGGCGGGCCGGTCCGCGATTGTCAGTACCGGCAGCGACACTAGGTGAGTGGCCTACAGCTCACATGACACGGAGCGCTGGGCGGCCGAGCCGCCCAAGCGCCCGGGCCGAACGGATTTCCAGCGTGATCGCGCGCGGGTCCTGCACAGCTCTGCGCTGCGCAGGCTCGCCGCGAAAACGCAGGTAGTACAGGTCGGGGCCAGCGATTTCCCGCGCACCAGGCTGACCCATTCGCTGGAGTGCGCGCAGATCGGCAGGGAACTCGGCGCCGCGCTCGGCTGCGACCCCGACCTGGTGGACGCGGCGTGCCTGGCGCACGACCTCGGCCACCCGCCGTTCGGGCACAACGGGGAGACGGCGCTGGCCTCCCTCGCCGACATCGGCGGCGCGCTGGCCTGCGGCGGCTTCGAGGGCAACGCCCAGTCGCTCCGGCTGCTCACCCGGCTGGAACCGAAGGTCCCCGGCGCCGGCCTCAACCTCACCCGCGCCACCCTCGACGCGGCACTCAAGTACCCGGTCGCCGGCTCGGGCACGGGCAAGTACGGCGCCTACCAGTCGGACATCGCCGTGTTCGACTGGATCAGGGCCGGTGCCCCGCCCGGCTCCGCCTGCCTGGAGGCGCAGGTCATGGACTGGGCCGACGACGTGGCGTACTCGGTGCACGACGTGGAAGACGGCCTGCACGCCGGGCTGGTGACGCTGAAGAACTTGCACGATTCTTCGGAACGTACGGTTGTTTCACGCGTCGCCCGCACCGCCTACTGCCCGGCGTCGTGGCACGTCTCGGCGGCGGAACTCGAGACGGTGTTCGCCGAGTTCATGGAGCTGCCCTGCTGGCGGTTCAGCTTCGACGGCGGGCCCGCGTCCCTGGCGGCGGCCAAGAACCTCACCAGCGAGCTGGTCGGCCGCTTCTGCCAGGCCGCCGAGGAGGCGACCCTCGCTGGCGACCTGCCCGTGCTCAGCAGGTACGCGGCGGGCCTCGCGGTGCCGCGCCGCCAGCTGCTCGAGTGCGCGCTGCTCAAGGCGGTCGCCGCGCACTACGTGATGACGCGGGAGGGGGTGGCGGCGCAGCAGGCACGCGAACGGGAGCTGATCACCGAGCTCGCGCTGGCCATCGAGCGCGGCGCGCCGTCCACGCTGGACACGGTGTTCCACCCGTCCTGGAACGACGCCGCGAGCGACGAGGCGCGCCGGCGTGTCATCATCGACCAGGTCGCGTCGCTCACTGATACCTCGGCTATGGTCTGGCATCAGCGGCTCGCGTTATCCACTGGAGGCACGCATGACGACGTTCGTGATCGTGGGCGGCGGCCTGGCCGGCGCCAAAGCCGCGGAGACGCTGCGCGCCGAGGGCTTCACCGGCGAGATCGTGCTGTTCGGCGACGAGTCCGAGGTGCCCTACGAGCGGCCGCCGCTGTCCAAGGACTACCTGCTCGGCAAGAAGCCGCGGGAGTCGGCCTACGTGCACCCCGCCGAGTGGTACGCGGAGAACTCGGTCGACCTGCGCACCGGCGTCAGCGTCGCGGCGATCGAGCGGCCGACGAACACGGTGATCGTCGAGGGCGGCACGCACCACTACGACAAGCTGCTGCTCGCCACCGGCGCCGCCCCCCGGCGACTCGACATCCCCGGGGAGGCCCTCGACGGCGTCCGCACCCTGCGCAAGCTGCCGGATTCCGACGCGCTGCGCCGGGAATTCACCCGCGGCCGGCAGGTCGTGATCGTCGGCTCCGGCTGGATCGGCCTGGAGACGGCCGCGGCGGCCAGCATCGCGGGCTGCCACGTGACGGTCATCGAGCCGCAGCCGACTCCGCTCTACTACGCGATCGGCCCAGAACTGGGCGCCGTCTTCACCGCGCTGCACCAGGCGCACGGCGTGGAGTTCCGCTTCGGCGAGACGGCGGCGGAATTCCACGGCGACGCGGCGGGCCGGGTCGGGTCCGTGGTGACCTCATCGGGAAAGGTGCTGCCCGCCGACGTGGCGATCGTCGCCATCGGCGCCGGGCCCAACGACGGGCTGGCCAGGGGCGCCGGCCTCGAGATGTCGAACGGCGTGGTCACCGACTCCGCGCTGCGCACCTCCGACCCGGACATCTACGCCGCGGGCGACGTCGCGTGCTCGTTCCTGCCGCTGCTCGGCACCCACGTGCGGGTCGAGCACTGGTCGAACGCGCTGAACGGCGGCCCCGCCGCCGCCAGGTCCATGCTCGGCCAGGAGGTCGAGTACAACCAGGTGCCGTACTTCTACACCGACCAGTACGACCTCGGCATGGAGTGCTCGGGCCTGCCGTCGCCCGGCAGCTACGACGAGGTCGTCTACCGCGGCGACCGGTCCACCCTCGAGTTCATCGCCTTCTGGCTGGCCGGCGGCCGCCTGATCGCCGGCATGAACGTCAACGTCTGGGACGTCACCGACGACATCCAGTCCCTGGTCCGCTCGAACCGCACCCTTGACCCTTCCCGCCTGGCGGACCCGGCCATCCCGCTCGCCGACGTCTAGCGCCGCGGCGCCGTGGCCCAACCCGCTTCCACTCCACCCACAGAACCCCCGCCGCGCGCCCCAAAACCCCGCGCCCACCCCGGCCGCTACAGAAACCCCGCCCCACATCCCCCAAAGGCCCGCGCCGACCACGATCGCCACAGAAACCCCACCTCGGGCCGGCCGCAATGCGGGTCGAACATGATCGCGGAAGAAAAGCATCCTATACGCGTGCTTTTCTTCCGCGATCATGGAAAGTCCGGGATTGTCGGTGCGCGGCGGCATACTCGGCGGCATGAGCAATGACATTCCGCGGGGATTGGGTGACGCCGTACGTTTTCAGGCTGGTGTGGTCAGCCGCGGGCAGGCGCTGCGCTCCGGCATGTCGCGAAGCGCTATCACCTCAAAGGTCAAGCGCGGCAGGTGGCGGCAGGTTTACCCGGGTGTGTACGCGACCTTTAGCGGGCCGGTGGGGCGGGATGCGCAATTGTGGGCGGCTGTGCTTTATGCGGGCAGAGGCGCTCAGCTTAGCCATGAGACTGCGGCCGAAGTGAATGGACTTGCCGACCGCCAGTCCCAGCTCATTCACGTGACAATTCCCGCGGGACGCCGGGTCAAGCAGCCACCTGGGGTGAAAATGCACCGATCCGCGCACCTTGATCTCAAGGCGCGGTTTCCGCGGGGGGTGGTGCCTCATACGCTTGTCGAGGAGACCGTGATTGACCTCGTCGAAACCGCGGGCAGCTTCGATGAGGCCTGCGGGTGGGTGACTGCCGCGTTCGGGCGGCGGCTGACAGGGGAGGGGCCGCTGCGGACCGCGCTGGGCGCGCGCAGGAAGCTTCGCTGGCGCGGGCAGCTCGACGAGATGATCATCGCGGCGGCCGGGGGAGCGCACTCGCTGCTCGAGTTCCGTTACGACCGTGAGGTCGAGCGCGCGCACGGGCTGCCCAGGGCAGGCCGGCAGGTGCCGTTCACCAAGCCCGACGGCGGCCGCGGCTTCCGCGACCGCTCTTACGAAAAGTTCGGGCTCGTCGTCGAGCTCGACGGGAAGCTCGCGCACCCCGCGGAACGGCGCGGCCAGGACCGCAGCCGCGACAACGACGCCACCGCACGCGGCGGCTCGACGCTGCGCTACGACTGGGACGACGTCACGCGGCACGGCTGCCGCACGGCGGCGCAGGTCGCCCGCTCGCTCGCCAGCCGCGGCTGGAACGGCCAGCTCAGGCCCTGCTCGCCGGCCTGCACCGCCACGACGCCGACGCCGACGCCGAACCCGAACCCGAAGCCGAAGCCGAAGCCCAAGGCGGCGTAACCGGCACAGCAGCGCCTCCACCACCAGGCGCGTGTCCGACAGGTCGGGCAGCACCACGTCCGCGCCGGCCGCGTGCAGCTCGGCGACGGAAAACGGACCGGTCGCCACCCCGACGGCTCGCGCCCCGGCGGCGAGCGCCGCCGCGATGTCCAGCGGCGTGTCACCCACCACGACCGTGGCAGGCCCCCTGAACCCGGCCACCCCGGAGCGCTCGTGCGCGGCGGTGGCGCGCCGCCGCGCCACGTGCACCAGCTCCGCCCGGTCCTCGTGGTCGTCGCCGTAGGCGCCGATGCACAGGTCCAGCGGATCGCGCAGTCCCAGCGCGGCGAGCTTGACCTCGGCCACCGCGCGGACGTTGCCGGTGAGCACCGACTGGTGCACCCGTCCCGACGCGAGCGCCGCCAGCGCGGCGGCAGCGCCGGGCAGCGCGCGCCCGCGCGCCGCGACCGAGGTCCGCACGGTCGGCGCCTGCGCGGCCAGTCCCGCGACGAACGGGTCCACGTGGCGCCGCGGCTCAGGCACCCCCGCCAGCGTCAGCGTCTCCAGGATGATCGCGCGGTCGGTGCGCCCCGCCATCGGCGCCATCGTCTCCAGCGACCGCCCAAACAACTGCAGGAACACCACCGAGTACACGTCGGCGCCCACCCCGCCGGCGTTCAGCAGGGTGCCGTCGACATCCCAGAGCACAAGAAGATCCCGCGCCGCACCGCCGGACGTATCCCCCACGAGGCACAATCGTAAATCCGCGGGGTCATGGGGGCGCACCCGCCACTTCGAAGACACCGTGTCCGCCACCCGCGACCTAACCGGCGCGCGCCGCCGCACGGCATAGACTCCCCCTATGCCGGGTCGGATTCGCCAGGAAGACATCGCCGCGGTCCGCGAGCGGTCGCCCATCGCCGACGTGGTGGGAGAGTACCTGCAGCTGCGCCCGGCGGGCGGCGGCTCGCTCAAGGGACTGTGCCCGTTCCACGACGAGAAAACGCCGTCGTTCAATGTGACGCCAGGGAAAGAGCTTTACTACTGTTTCTCCTGCACCGCGGGCGGCGACGTCATCAAGTTCGTCCAGGAGATCGAGCACCTGTCGTTCGCGGAGGCGATCGAGCGGCTGGCGGCCCGCGCAGGCGTGGAGCTCCGCTACGAGCAGGGCGGCTACGTGCCCGGCCAGGAGACCAGCCAGCGCCGCCGGCTGATCGATGCGCACCGGGTCGCTGTTGATTTTTATTCCGAACGGATCCGTGGTGACTCCGCTTCCGCCGCCCGGGCGTTCCTGGCTGAGCGAGGCTTCGAGCTGTCCGACGCCGAGCGGTTCGGCGTCGGGTACTCCCCGGCGGCGTGGGACGAGCTCACCAGGCACCTGCGCGGCCGCGGGTTCACCGACGAGGAGCTGCTCAAGGCGGGCCTGGCCAGACAGGGCAGGCGCGGCCTGATCGACATGTTCCGCGGCCGGCTGATGTGGCCGGTGCGGGACCTGACGGGGGAGGCGATCGCGTTCGGGGCCCGCAAGCTCGATCCGGATGACGACGGCCCTAAGTACCTGAACACGCCGGAGACCGCGCTGTTCAAGAAGGGCAACGTGCTGTACGGGGCGGACCTGGCGAAGCGGGAGATCGCGCACCGGCGGCAGGCGGTGATCGTCGAGGGGTACACCGACGTGATGGCCTGCCACCTGTCCGGGGTGCCGACCGCGGTGGCGACCTGCGGCACCAGCTTCGGCGAGGACCACGTCAAGGTCCTGCGCCGGCTGATCATGGACACCAACGGCAGCGACGGCGAGGTGATCTTCACCTTCGACGGGGACGCGGCCGGGCAGCGGGCCGCGCTGCGCGCGTTCAGCCTGGAGGAGAAGTTCGTCACCCAGACGTTCGTCGCCGTGCAGCCCGACGGCCTCGACCCCTGCGACCTGCGGCTCAAGCACGGCGAGGGCGCGGTGCGCGACCTCATCGCCAGGCGCGTCCCGCTGTTCGAGTTCGCCATCAAGAGCGCGCTCGCCAAGCACGACCTGGACACCACCGAGGGCCAGCTGGCCGCCCTCGACGAGGCCGCGCCGATCGTCGCGCGGATCAAGGACCCCGGGCGCCGGGCCAGGTACGCGGTGAACCTGGACCGCTGGCTCGGGCTGATGGACGAGCGGTTCGTGCTGGCCAGGGTCCGCCAGCACGCGGGGGGCAGCCGGGGTGCCGGACGAGACGGCCGGGACCGTTCTGCCGACCCGTCGACCGCGCGGGACACGGACGGCCAGCGGGGCGCGGACGGGCAGCAGGGCAGACCGTACGACCGGTCGGACCCGGTGCTGCGGGTGGAGCGGGAGGTGCTCAAGCTGGCGGTGCAGTGGCCGGCGCTGTGCGGCCCCGAGTTCGACGCGCTCGGCGCGGCGGCATTCACCGTTCCGGTGCACGGCGCGGTGGCCGGGCTGGTCGCCGCCTGCGGCGGCGTGGTCAGCGCCGGGCGGGCCAGGGACTGGGTGGCCGCGCTGCTCGAGGCGGCACCGGACGACCGGGCCCGCGCGTTCGTCACTGAGCTCGCGGTGGAGCCGCTGATTACCTCGGGAGAAGCCGACGAGCGGTACGCCGATATCCAGCTCGCCCGGGTCGGGGAGCTGGCGGCCGGCCGGGAGATCGCCGCCGTCAAGGCGAAGCTGCAGCGGACGAACCCGGAGGACGACCAGTCCGCGTACAACAAGATGTTCGGCGACCTGGTCGCGCTAGAGCAGCGCCGGAAGTGGCTGCTGGGACGGGCGACCGGTGGTTGAGAGAATGTGACTAGGAGTTCTACCGCAGATTGCTAGCAGGTTAAACATTTGGTCAAAGCCGTAAAATTGGGTCCCCCGGAACCGGTGGTCCGTGCCGCAGACTGTTGCCGTGAGCCTGACCATAGTTACGAGCGCAGCATCGCTGACACAGCAGTTGACCGACCTCGTGGCGCTTGGGCGCTCACGGGGCTTCGTGACGATGGGGGACGTCACTTCCGCAATCGACCGGGCCGACCTGTCCGCGGACGCGCTGGACACGGTCGTCCGGGTGCTCGCGGACGAGGGCATCGAAGTGACCGAGTCGCCGGCCGAAGAGGAGCCTGACACCAGGCTGCCTGACTTCGACACCGAAAGCGCGCGCCGGGCCGGCACCAGTGACCTGGTACGCATCTACCTTCGCGAGATCGGGCGGGTGCCGCTGCTCACCGCGGAAGACGAGGTGGAGCTGGCCAAGGCCATCGAGGCCGGCCTGTACGCCGAGGAGAAGCTGACCGGCGGCTATCCGCTGCTCGGCGAGGAACGGGCCGACCTGGAGTGGCTGGCCGCCGACGGGGTGCGCGGCAAGCAGCGGCTGATCGAGGCGAACCTGCGGCTGGTGGTGTCGATCGCCAAGCGGTACATCGGCCGCGGGCTGGTCTTCCTCGACCTGATCCAGGAGGGCAACCTGGGCCTGATCCGCGCGGTGGAGAAGTTCGACTACACCCGCGGGTACAAGTTCTCCACCTACGCGACCTGGTGGATCCGCCAGGCCATCACCCGGGCGATCGCCGACCAGGCGCGGACCATCCGGGTGCCGGTGCACATGGTGGAGACGATCAACAAGCTGGCCCGGGTGCAGCGCCAGCTGCACCAGGAACTCGGCCGCGAGGCGACGGTGGACGAGATCGCCGCCGAGATGGGGGTCGAGCCGGAGCGGGTCGCGGAGATCCAGCGGATCGCCCAGGAGCCGGTGTCGCTGCAGTCGCCGATCGGCGAGGAGGAGTCCGACCTCGGCGACTTCATCGAGGACGCGGACGCCGTGGTGCCGATCGAGGCCGCGGCGTTCATCATGCTGCAGGACCAGCTCGAGCGGGTGCTCTGCGAGCTGTCGGAACGGGAGCAGCGGATCATCCAGCTGCGGTTCGGGCTGACCGACGGGCATCCGCGCACGCTGGAAGAGGTGGGCAGGGAGTTCGGCGTGACCCGGGAGCGGATCAGGCAGATCGAGTCGAAGACCCTGGCCAAGCTCCGGCACCCGAGCCGCGCGCTGCTGCTGCGCGAATACCTCGACTAAGACAGGCGTGCCCGGCGCCGCGCCGGCGCCGGGCACGCACCGTCAGGAGCCGTCGGTGGTGTGGCGCACCCCGTTGACTGACGCCTGGCCGTTGTCGACAGGAGAGCCGGGCTGTCCGTCCGCCGTGTCCGCTGAGTCGCTCTTGCCGCCGAACGGGAGCCGGTCCCTTGCCGTCGCGGCCATCTTCGGCACCTGCTCGCTGACGGTCGCGGCGGCCGTCTTGGCGTAGTCAGGCGCCTTGGCCGCGGCCGTTTTTCCCAGTTCGGTGGCTTTCGCGGCGACGGTGTTCGTGGCCTTCTGGACCGCGGGATGCTCCGCGATCTGCTTGCTGTACTTCACGATCTGGTCATACCGCTCCCGGCCGGCCCGCGCGCCGGCGATGTAACCGGCGATGAAGCCTGCGACAAACGTGGCCCTGTAGCGCATCTGGCACCCCTTCCGGTGCGTGGCGTCGTGACTCTCACCTTCCCCGGCACCCGGCGCCTCACTCATCCCGGACGCCGCCGCTCCCCATCGCGGCGGCCGTTCAAGCGTAACGCGCGATGCGGCGGGCACCCCTTCCGGTGCGCTACGCTTATCCGCGACGGTCCCGCGTAGCTCAATCGGCAGAGCGTCCGGCTGTTAACCGGCAGGTTATAGGTTCGAGTCCTATCGCGGGAGCTTGGGCTAGCCCCGAACCCTCAGTGGTTCGGGGTTTTTGGTTTCCCGGCACCGGCATAATCGACAGGAATCCTGTACATCTGTTTCCGGCTGTGACAGCATTCACGCCAAGTGGGCGGCAACGCAGCGACCACAAGGAGGTGGGTGTGAAGCCCAGGACAGTCATCCCCAGGAGAACAGCCCTGCGCGTGGCGACGATCGCGGTGGGCGTAGCCGTCGCGGCGGGTGTCCCGACGGCCGTTTCTGCGGCCGCCGCCACCACGTCGGCGAGCACCAGCTACACCGGCACGCTGGCTAACGGGACCACCTGGATCGCGGATGTCCCGGTCCAGTGGAACGGGACCCTGCTGCTGTACAGCCACGGCTTCGGCCCGCTGAACGCGGCCGACGCCCCGGACCCCGGCACCAAGGCCGCGCTGCTCGCCCGCGGGTACGCGCTGGCCGGCTCCTCCTACGACCCGAACGGCTCGGAGTGGGCGCTGGATACCGCCGTCAGCGACCAGTTCGGCACGCTCGCGGCGGTCGAGTCCACCGTGCTGCCGTCCCGGCCGGCCCGCGTGCTCGCGCTCGGCACCTCGATGGGCGGCCTGATCAGCGCCCTCGAGGCGCAGCAGGGTGCAGGCAAGATCAACGGCGCGCTGACCACCTGCGGCATCGTCGGCGGTGGCGTGAACCTGAACGAGTACCAGATCGACGGCGAGTACGCGATCGCGCAACTGCTCGGCAACCCAAGCACGCAGCTTGTCGGGTTCGGTGACGTCCCGACCGCGCTCGCCACCGCCTCGGCACTGACCGCCGATGCCACCGCGGCGCAGGCGTCCGCGGCCGGCCGGGCACGGCTGGCCCTGGCGCTCGCGTTCCTGAACACGACCCCGTGGCTGTCCACGAGCACCACGCCCGTCCCGGCTAGCGACCCGAATGGCCAGGAGGCCGCCCAGTACAACGTGATGTTCGGCGGCGGGTTCAGCATCATGAACTTCATCGAGCTCGGCCGGGTGTCGATCGACCAGGCCGACGGCGGCAACGCGACCTGGGATGTCGGGACGAACTTCGCCAGGGCCCTCGCAGGCTCGCCCTTCAAGAACGAGGTCGAGGCCCTCTACGAGGAGGCGGGCCTGAACCTGAACGCCGACCTTGCGACGCTCACCTCGAACACCACGATCAAGGCGGACCCGGCGGCGCTGCGGTCGCTCGTCGCCACCTCCGTTCCGACCGGCCGGCTCGCGGTTCCCGAACTCGACCTGCACACGATCGGCGACAACCTCGTCCCGGTCCAGAACGAGAACTACTACCGGCACCTCGTGGACCAGGCCGGCAGCGGCGGGCTGCTCCGGCAGGCGTACACGGAGAGCTTCGGGCACTGCAACTTCAGCTCGGCCGAGCTCGTCGCGGGCGTCCAGGCGGTCATGCACCGGGTGACCACCGGCCACTGGGACAACGTCGCGACGGCGGCGAGCCTGGAACAGGCGGCCACCGCCTTGAACCTTGGCCCGGCCCGGTTCGCCGATTACTACCCGGGTGAGCTCACCGGATCGGTCCCGACGCCCTATCGGTGGTAGTCAGGCGGTCCGTCGGCTCGTGACCGGCTGGCCCGCCAGCCGGTCACGGTAGCCTCGGCGTATGTCGACCACCATGCCGGCGGGCACTGCCGCCAGGGCGGCAGCGCCCGCCGGGTCCGAGCCGATGCTCCTCTATCTCGTCAAGCAGGTCGAGCTGGCCGTCAGGTCGCATCTGGACAACCTTCTGCGCCCCGCCGGGCTGACCGCCCTGCAGTACACGGCGCTCACCGTGCTGGAACGCCACCCCGACATGTCGGCGGCCCAGCTCGCCCGCAACTCCTTCGTCACGGCCCAGTCGATGGCCGACATGATCACCGCCCTGGAAGGACGCGGGCTGATCGAGCGGCATCGCGACCAGGCCGACCGCAGGCGGCTGGTCGTCGCCCTGACGACCGCGGGCCGGGACCTGCTTGACGACTACCGGGATCAGGTCGCCGCGCTGGAAAAGCGGATGCTCGCCGGCCTGGGCAGCGACGAGACCTCCCGGCTGCGCCACTGCCTGCACGCCTGTCGCGCCAACCTCGTCGGCTAGGCGGTATCTGCGAACTAGCCCGGCCGGTGATCCGGTAGCGGTCCTGGCGGCGTATCCGTACTGGCGCGCCGTCTTCCGGGGCGGCGGCGCGCCAAAGCTGAGCCCTCGCAGCTGACAAGGGAGGCGGCCGCCCATGAAGCATCAGCCCATCCGGTACGAGCGCGAGCGCTCTTATCCGATGCCGGTCGCCGAGGCGTGGCGGCTGCTAGCCGACACCGATCATCTCAACCGTGCCATAGGCCTGCCGTCGGTAGCGTTCTCCTCCCTGCCCGACCCGCTGATCCGCCGTGCTCGGGCCAGGGCCTTCGGTGTCATTCCGGTGCGCTGGCGTGAATTTCCCTTCGACTGGATCCGCGAACGCCGTTATGCGGTGCGCCGCGAATTCGAGGGAGGACCTGTCGCGGTTATCGTGGTCGGCATCGAGCTGCTGCCGGCGCAGGCGGGCGTGCGAGTCCGCTCATTCGCGGAATGCACCCCGGCCAATATCGCCGGCAGGCTGGTCTGGCGGCTTACCAGGGAATCCGTCACCGACCTGCTCGACTTCTGTGACCACTACCTGCAGCGCAAGGAAGCCGGACGAGCGGACCCGGTGCCAGTGCCACGCGCCAGGCCCGCCGTCAACAGGGCCTTGCTCGACCGGCGTCTTGCCGAGCTGGCCGGGACTGCCGTGCGGCCCGAGCTGATCGGTCTGCTCAAGGAGCGCATCGTCGAAGGCAGCGATGACCAGCTGACCGGCATGCGGCCGTTCGCGATCGCCGGCCTGTGGGGCGCCGACCGTCTAGAAGTGCTCCGGCTGTTCCTGCACGCCACCTCGGCCGGACTTCTCCAGCTGCGCTGGGAACTCATGTGCCCGAACTGCCGGGTGCCCAAGGCGGAGACCGGCTCGCTGACGGAGCTGCCGGTGCGGTTTCACTGCGACACGTGCGGGATCAGCTATGACGCCGACCTCGATCAGCGGGTCGAACTGCGGTTTTCCGTCCATCCCGCCATCCGCAAGGCGGACGGCCTGAGCTATTGCATCGGCGGGCCGCTGCGGATGCCGCATACCCTCGCCCAGCAGTACATCCGGCCGCACGAGGACCGCCAAGTGGACCTCGCCCTCACCGGCCCGGTGCAGCCGCGAACTGTCCGGGCCGCCCGCCGGCTGCCACCATCGAGGACCTGGCCTGGACAAGCGAGGCCACCAGCGCCGCTCTGGTCACGACGTTGCAGGAGTTCCGCGACCTCTTCAGCTCCGAGGTGCTGGCTCCGGGCCGGCAACTGGCTGTCAGCCACGTCGCGTTCCTGTTCAGTGACCTCAAGGGCTCAACGCAGTTGTACGAGGGGATCGGCGACGCGGCCGCTTACAGCCGGGTCAGCCGGCATTTCGACTTCATCAGGCAGGCGGTCGGCCGTGGTGGCGGCAGCGTTATCAAGACGATGGGCGACGAGGTGATGTGCGTCTTCTACCGGCTTGATGACGCGCTCGGCACCGCGATCCAGTTGCAGGCTCAGGTCACTTCCTGGTGCCGGGACCTGGGTATCGACCCGCCGCTCGCGCTCAAGATCGGCCTCCACCACGGCCCTGCCATCGCGATGACCGCCAACGATCATCTCGATTACTTCGGCCGGACCGTTAACCTGGCCGCGCGGCTGGCCGACCAAAGCCGCGGTGGCGACGTCGTCGTCCTGGGCGACGTGCTCGGCCAGGCGGCTCAGTCAGCCTGGCGCGGGTTCGGCGATATCAGCACTGAGCCGTTCACCGCGAGGCTCCGCGGCGTGGCCCACGACCAGCGCCTGGTGCGGTTGACGGTCGCCGAACCCGGGACAGCACAGGAGGCCGGTGCGGCCGCGGGCGGACCCCGGCTTGAGCGGACTGGTAACGGGGGGCCGCGATGATCAAGCGGATCCTGGTTGCCACCGACCGGTCGGACACCGCGACCCGGGCCGTGGAGTGGGCCGCGGAGATGTCCGGCAAGTACGCCGCCGATCTGGTCGTCCTGCAGGTTATCGCCCCTGAGCACGTCGCGGCCCAAGACGGTGGCAACGCCGCGCAGGCCGCCGCGGACGAGCTGGCCGCGTTCACCCGACAGGTCAGCGGTGACCGCGGCCGGCCGCTGCTGGTCTACGACTCGGACCCGGCGGACGCCATCGTACGGGCCTGCGAACGGGAGCGGGCCGACCTGGTCGTAGTCGGCAACCTGGGTATGCGGGACCGTACCGAATTCCTGCTCGGCAGCGTTCCCAACCGGGTGTCCCATAACGCCCGGTGCTCGGTCGTGATCGTGAATACGGCGCTGAGCGATGTCAAGGACGGGACCGCACCGCGGCAGGCCGCCCAGGCCGACGCCGAGCCAACCGAGGATCAGCTCCTTGGCCGCGCGGCACATGTGGCCCGGGTCTTTGCCGGCTATGGGCTGCGGGACATCCTGCACCGGACCTCCGGCGACGACGCCGGGCGGGCCCGTCGGCTCCGCGGCGCGCTTGAGGAACTCGGGCCGACCTTCGCCAAGCTCGGCCAGATCCTGTCCACCCGGCCTGATCTTCTCCCGGCCGCGCTAGTCGCCGAGCTCGCCGACCTTCAAGATCATGTCGCGCCGCTCACTGAAGCTGAAGTGGTGGCGGTGATGGAGGCGGAGCTGAAGGTGCCGTGGGAGGACGTCTTCGTGAGCATCGAGCCGGATCCGCTGGCGTCGGGGACGATCGCCCAGGTGCACCGGGCCACTCTGGTCGGCGGCGAGCGCGTGGTGGTCAAGGTGCAGCGCCCCATGGCGGAGACCGAGATAAGGCAGGATCTCGGGCTGTTGCGGCGGTTCGCCGAGAAGGCGGCGGGGCGTCCGGCCTTCCAGCAGGTCGTGGACGTCCCCGCGGTTATCGATCACCTGTCTTGCTCCCTGGTGCGCGAGCTCGATTTCAGGCACGAAGCGGCAAACATTGAGCGGATGCGGGCGGTGCTGGCGCCGTTTGGCCGCCTCTCGGTGCCGGAGGTGCATACCGGCCTGTCCACGAGGCGGCTGCTTGTCCTGCAGGAGATTCAGGGTGTACCGCTGCCGCAGGCGCCCGAGGGCGAGGCGCGCCGTGAAGCGGCCCGTCAGCTGGTCGAGGCCTATTACCAGCAGGTCCTGTCGGCCGGGTTTTTCCACGCGGACCCGCACCCGGGGAACCTGATGTGGTGGAACGACACAATTTACCTCTTCGACTTCGGGATGGTCGGCGAGGTCGACGCCGGGACGCGGGAATCGCTGCTGTTGCTGCTGCTGGCCTTCTGGCAGGAAGACACGGCCTTCCTCGCCGAGGCCATGCTCGGCCTGGCCACGGGGCCACCGCCGGCGGACTTCGATCAGGACGCGTTCCAGCAGGAGCTTGCCAGCCTGCTGGCGGCCTACCGGCACGTGTCCCTAAAGGAGCTGCGGCTCGGCCCGCTGCTGCAGCAGCTCACCGAGATCTCGGTCCGGCACCGGGTCCGGCTGCCCTCGTCACTGGCCCTGATCGGCAAGGCCTTCGGCCAGATGCAGCTCGCCGCTGCCGAGCTCGACCCTTCGCTGGATCCCTTCTCCGTGGCCGGCAGCTTCTACCTGCGGCAACTGGCTGGTTCGATGCGCGCCGCGGCGAATCCCACGCACCTGTTCTACGAAGCCCAGAAGCTCAGGGCACGGGCCGCGAGGCTGCTCGAGGGACTCGAACGGATCCTCGGAGTGCGCGGCGGCACCGGGCTTCAGGTCGATCTCCCTGCAGCACGAGACCTCACGGCCGCGATCGGGCTGGCTGGCCGCCGCATCGCTGTTGGCCTGGCCGCGGCTACCGCCATCGTCGGCACTGCGGTAACGGCGAGCGCGGCGCACTCGGCGGCCTGGGCGACAGCCGTCTTCGGGACCGCGGCGGCAGTGCTCACCGGCGGGCTGCTCCTCGATGTGCTCAGGCGGCGCTGAATGTCCCGCCGACTCGCAAAGCGCGTCCTCAGGTATCCCGCGCGGGTGATCCTCAGCACGCTCATGTCGCTGGCCGTGATCGTGGTTGAGCGGCGCATCCGCAGGATGATCCGCTCCGGGGCCCAGTGACGTATCCGTGGTTGAAGCCGCGTAGCGAAGGAGGCAGGTGCTCGCCACGTGTTCCCCCGTCGATGACCTGATCCCGGGTCCGTCCGGGATAAGGTCGGATACGGACGCCTTGCTGGCGGCGCGCCTGGCTGCCGGAGACCATGCTGCCCTGACGGAAGTGTTCGACCGCCTGGCGCCTGCGGTCTACGGCGTCGCGCTGCGTGTCCTCGGGCGCCACGCGACCGCGCAGGACATTGTGCAAGATGTGTTCGTCGAGCTGTGGAGCCATCCCGGCCGGTATGACCCCGGCGCAGGATCGTTGCGCGGCTACCTGACTATGCAAGCCCGGCATCGGGCGGTGGACCTGGTCCGCAGCGAGGTGCGCCGGGCGGCGCGGCAGGAGCGCAGTAGCAGGCTGGAACCCCGGCAGCCGGATCCCGCGCCCCATGAGCGGGTGATGGCATCCGAAGCCGCGGCCGCGGTGCGCGCGGCCATCGAGACGCTGCCCGAGAGCCAGCGCCGGATCGTGGAGCTGGCCTACTTCCGGGGACTGACCTGCCGGGAGGCCGCGACGGCGGCCGGGATCCCTGAAGGCACGGCCAAGTCGCGGCTCAGGCTGGCGCTCGCCAGGCTGGGAACCGTGCTGGACCGTCAACTGCTGGAGTCATCATGACCGCCGCGGAACACCACCCGGCGCTGCCGGCTGGCCTGCGCGACCGTGTGCTGGCCGCGACGCTGCGGGTGCGCGCCGTCGGCCGTCCAGAACCCGCGGCGCCGGAGATCTCACCCGCGCAGGCATTCAGCCGGGCGGCGGACGCCTTCTACGGGATGCTCGGCATACTGCAGGCGGCGGACTGGCGCAGGCCGGCGCTGCGCGAGCTGGACGTTCAGGGCCTGGTCGGTCATCTCACGGGCGTGGAGGAAGACGTTCACCGGGGACTGCAAGGGGACCCGGACGTGGCCCAGGTCAGCCACGTCGGATCGACCCAGGCCGCGGCGGACCGCCAGTCTGGGCGCCCCCCGGCCCAGACCCGCGCCGAGTGGCGGCGCGCGGTTGACGGCACCCTTGCCCTCGTCCACGCTGACCGCGATCCAGGCGACGAGGTCGCGATGCACGGCATGCGGCTGCCGCTGGGCATGCTGCTCGTGGTCAGGGCCTTTGAGCTGTGGATCCACGACAACGACATCCGCCATGCTGTCGGCCTGCCGCCGTCGGTCCCGGACCCGTCCACGCTGAGCCTGATGACCCAGGCCGCGGCCCAGCTGCTGCCGCACGCCGCCGCCCGTAGCGGCCTGCGCGAGCCCGCCAGCGTCCACTTGGTGCTGACCGGGCCCGGCGGCGGCACCTGGGACATCCCGATCGGTCAGAGCCCGGCCGCCCCCGACCCGAACGCGATCGTGATCGTCACCGATGCGCTGGGATTCTGCCGGCTCGTCGCGAACCGGGCCACCCCCGGCAGCCTTGACCTGCACATCACCGGGGACCCGGATTGCGCCGCTATGGTGCTGGCGGCGGCGTCAACGCTCGCGCTGGACTAGGCCACCTTCGCGCGGACTACCATCTACCCATGATCATCGACTGTCACGGCCACTACACCACGATCCCCGCCGCGTTCGGTGAATACCGCGACGCGCTGCACGCGCGGCTGGCCGAGGCGGACGGCGGCCCGGTGCCGGCGGTCCCCGCCATCAGCGACAGCGAGATCAGCGAGACGATCGAGGCGAACCAGCTGCGGCTGCAGGGCGAGCGCGGCATCGACATGACGATCTTCTCGCCGCGGGCGTCCTGGATGGATCAGCACATCACCGACGCGGCTACCGCGCGCGCCTGGGCGCGCGCGAGCAACGACCTCGTGCACCGGGTGACGACGCTGTTCCCGCGGAACTTCGCCGGCGTCTGCCAGCTGCCGCAGACCCCGAACGGCTCGCTCGGCGACTCGGTCGCGGAGCTCGAGCGGTGCGTCACAGAGCTGGGGTTCGTCGGGTGCAACCTGAACCCCGACCCGTCCGGCGGTTTCTGGAGCTCGCCGCCGATGACGGACGAGTACTGGTTCCCTGTCTACGAGAAGATGACCGAGCTCGACGTGCCCGCGATGATCCACGTGTCGACCTCGCGGAATCCGGCGGTGCACACGCTCGGCGCGCACTACCTCAACGCGGACACCACGGTGTTCATGCAGCTGGTGGAGGGCGACCTGTTCGGCAGGTTCCCCGCGCTGCGGTTCGTGATCCCGCACGGCGGCGGCGCGGTGCCCTACCACTGGGGCCGCTTCCGCGGCCTGACAGTGCGGATGAACCGGCCGCCGCTCGAGGAGCACGTGATGAAGAACGTGTTCTTCGACACCTGCGTCTACCACCAGCCGGGCATCGACCTGCTGACGAACGTGATCAGCGCCGACAACATCCTGTTCGCCTCCGAGATGCTCGGCGCCGTGCGCGGTGACAACCCCGAGACCGGCGCGTCCTGGGACGACACGAAGCGCTACGTCGACAACGTCAAGCTGACCGATGACGACCGCGGCAAGATCTACGAGCTCAACACCAGGCGGGTCTACCCGCGGCTCGCCGCCCGCCTCGCCGGACAGTGAGGTTCGGGCGGCTCGCGGCGGGTAGCCGCTGGGCATGAACGGCACCCTCACCGAAGGCCAGGACCGGCCCGTCGTCGCCGTGTCCAACCGGCTACCGGTGCAGCACGGCGACAATGGCTGGGAGCTCTCGCCCGGTGGCCTGGTCACGGCGCTGCGGCCAGTGATGGCCACGCATCCCGGTGCCTGGGTGGGCTGGGACGGGGGCACCAGGGGACTGCCGCCGACGCTGCCGGACTCCGGCGTCCGGCTGGTGCCGATCGGGCTGTCGGCCGCGCAGGTGCGCAACTATTACCACGGCTTCGCCAACGCGACGCTGTGGCCGCTGCTGCATAACGCGATCGAGAAGCCCAGGTTCGAGCGAGCCTGGTGGTACGCCTACCGGGACGTCAACACGATCTTCGGCGAGCGGGCCGCGGCGGCCCTTGACGACCAGGCGGACGCGATCGCCTGGGTGCACGACTACCACCTGATGCTCGTCCCTGAGGTCATCAGGGAGCGCCGGGGCGAGCAGCCGACCGGGTTCTTCCTGCATGTGCCGTGGCCGTCGCCGGACATCTTCGCCAGGCTGCCCTGGCGGGAGCAGATCCTGACCGGCCTGCTCGGCGCCAACGTGGTCGCCTTCCACACCGACGAGTACCGGGGCAACTTCCTCCGCTCGTGCGCGCGCCTGCTGCGCGACGACGACATCGAGGTGCGCGGCGACTCTGTCGTGCTGCCGGACGGCCGCGCGGTGGCCACCGCCACCGCGCCCATCTCGATCGACGCGGCGGAGTTCTCCCAGCACGCCGTCGAGCCCGAGACGGACAACGACATCCGCCTGCTGGCCGAACAGTTCCGCGACCGCACCCTGCTGCTCGGGGTCGACCGGCTCGACTACACCAAGGGCATCATCGAGCGCCTGCTGGCGGTGGAGATGCTGCTCGAGCGGAATGCCGGCTTCAGGACCAGCCTCTCCTTCCTGCAGATCGCCGTGCCCAGCCGGGACGACGTGCGCGAGTACCGCCAGCTGCGCAACACCGTGGAGCAGAACGTCGGGCGCATCAACGGCCTGTACACCGAGCCGGGCAGCGACGTGCCGGTGCACTACCTCTACCGCGGGCTGTCCCAGCAGCAGCTCGCCGCCTACTACGCGCTCGCCGACGCGCTGCTCGTCACGCCGCTGATGGACGGGATGAACCTGGTCTGCAAGGAGTACGTGACGGTCCAGAATGCCCGTGGCGGCGGCGGTGTCCTGCTGCTCAGCGAGTTCACCGGCGCCGCGGTCGAGCTGCCGCAGGCCGTGCACTGCAACCCGTTCGACGTGGAGGGGCTGTCCTACCGGATCGAGTACGCGCTCGGGCTGTCCGCCGACGCCAAGCGCGAGGCCACCGCCGCGATGGCCGCGCACGTCCGCGACTACGACGTGTACCGCTGGGTGTCCGAACAGCTCGCCGAGATCACCAAGGCGGCGGCGGCCGTCAGCCGCTGACCCGCGGATCGGGCAGCGTCACCGTGTAAAGCATGCGACGGCGGCGCCCTTCGCCCGGGGCATTGGCCAGGCGCGGCTGGAAGACCTCGCGCACGTCGCGGACCAGGCTGGCGAACTCCTCGTCGGTGAGCCACATGCCCGCGACCCGGTAGCTGGCGCCGTCGCCGACCGGGTCGGCGGGGGCGCTGGCGATGTACCGGTCGAAGTCCGCGAGCAGCCCGGCGATGTAGGCGGTGAAGGCGTGCGCGTGCTCGTCGAGCGTCATGGCCCTCGCCTCGCCGGGCTGGATCTGGGCGGCGTACAAGCGCAGGGTGTAGGTGCGCTCGACGGCGCCGCGGACCCGCCGCTCGGCGACGACTTGCAGCACGCCGGCCTTGGTCAGCCGGGCGATGTGCCGGTAGAGGCTACCCGCGGGCACGTCGTCGAGCTCGGCGGCGAGCTGGCTCGTGGTCAGCGCCCGGTCGCCGAGGAACGCCTTGACGATGCGGAGCCGTACCGGGTGCAGCAACAGGTCGGCGGAGGTCACGGACCCAGTTTAATCAATATTCTCAAAAAAGTTTACATTCACAGTTCTGAGAGCATTAGACTGGCCGCGTAATGGGCGCTCCATGCCGGGACGGTGATGCCGAGTGACCCCGACGATCCTGGTGGTCGTGCTGCTTGCCGCGGCGATCTGCTTCGACGTGTTCTGCCTGGTCGACCTGCGCCGGGCCCGGGTCCGCCACCTGCCGAAGTGGGGGTGGGCGCTGGTCATCTGCGTCTCGAGCCCCTGGGGCGGCCTGGCTTACCTGATCTTCGGCAGGGACGGGACAGGGCCGGCGGCCCCCGCGCCGCCGCCGCTGCCAGCGGTGCCAGGCGCGCCCGGCACCAGGCCCGGCGCGCCGCGCGCCCCGCATCGGCGCCCGGCCGACCCGATGGTGATCGAAGTGGACCGGCTGACCAAGCGCTTCGGTCCGGTCACCGCCGTCGACGACCTGAGCTTCACGGTCCGCCCTGGCACGGTGACCGGGTTTCTCGGGCCGAACGGCGCCGGCAAGACCACCACGTTGCGCGTGCTCCTCGGCCTGGAGGCGCCCACGTCCGGCACGGCCCTGATCGGCGGCCGCCGCTACCAGGAGTTCGTCCGCCCGCTGCACCAGGTCGGGTCGCTGCTGGACGCGACCGCCCTGCCCGCCGGTCGCGCCGCCTGGTTCCACCTGCTCGCCCTCGCGCAGAGCAACGGCATCGGCGAGCGCCGGGTCAGGGAGGTGCTGGAGCTGACCGGGCTCGAGTCGGTCGCCGCCAGGCGAACCGGGGAGTTCTCGCTGGGCCTGAAGCAGCGGCTCGGCATCGCGGCGGCGCTGCTGGCCGACCCGCCGGTGCTGCTGCTCGACGAGCCGGTCAACGGGCTGGACCCGGAAGGCATCCGCTGGATCCGCCTGCTGCTCCGGGCGATGGCCGCCGAGGGCCGCACCATCGTGGTCTCCAGCCACCTGATGAGCGAGATGGCGCAGACCGCCGATCACCTCATCGTCATCGGGCGCGGCAGACTGCTCGCGGACACCTCCACGGCGGAGTTCGTGTCCAGGACCGGGCAGGACGTGCTGGTCCAGTCGCCCAGGGCCGTGGAGCTCGCGGGCCTGCTCACCGCCGCCGGGGCGGCCGTCAGCCCGGCAGGCG
>Ga0070698_100000611_pt1 | contig 38383 bp, 35 predicted proteins | sample KBSK1502metaG_FD_65477 | JGI IMG/M metagenome (GOLD analysis project Ga0070698, IMG submission 65477) | Corn, switchgrass and miscanthus rhizosphere microbial communities from Kellogg Biological Station, Michigan, USA - KBS K1-50-2 metaG | ecosystem: Host-associated > Plants > Roots >... | reverse complement strand
AGGTTGGACAGCGCGGTGGCCAGGCCGGGGCGGTAGCGGTCAGGGTTGACCTCGGCCAGCTCCCGGCGGATGGCGACGGCCTCCTCGGTGACCGGCAGGGCGTCCGCGGGGCGGCCCAGCTCCGAGAACCTGATACCGAGATTGGACAGCGCGGCGGCCAGATCCGGGCGGTAGCGGTCAGGGTTGACCTCGGCCAGCTCCCGGTCGATGGCGACGGCCTCCTCGGTGACCGGCAGGGCGTCCGCGGGGCGGCCCAGCTCCGCGTACGTGATGCCGAGGTTGGACAGCGATCCGGCCAGGTCGGGGCGGTAGCGGCCGGGGTTGACCTCGGCCAGCTCCCGGCGGATGGTGACGGCCTCCTCGGTGACCGGCAGGGCGTCAGCGAGGCGGCCCAGCTCCGCGTACCAGATGCCGAGGTTGGACAGCGATCCGGCCAGGTCGGGGCGGTAGCGGTCAGGGTTGGCGACAGCCAGCTCCCGATAGATGGTGACAGCTTCCTCGGTGACCGGCAGGGCCTCGGCGGGGCGGCCGAGTCCCCAGTACCAGACACTGAGGTTCAAGAGCCAGTGTGCGTGGGTTGCTGCTTCGGAGTCGGCTGGCAGGAGATTCAGTATCCGCTGGGCAAGGGCTGCTGCGGCCGATGCCAGGATGATTGACGGGTAGGGGATGGCGTTAAAGATCGCGATGAGTGTCTCAACCGGCGCATCGAGGTCAGCAATGAATCCGGCGGCGCCGGGCAGAGCCTGACCAAGCAGAATTTCGGCGTGCGAGTCATCGGTGGAGGCCCGGGCAAGCAAGGTCACAGCCCGGCGGGCCTGCCTGGCATCCAGACGGCGCAGGCATGCAGTGGCAAGTTCTGGTGATGCGGCCAGCTCACGTACGACGTGCAGTTCGGCAAGGCGGTCCGGCTGCAGCGAGCCCAGCCAGTCGAGGTCACCGCGCCCTGGTGGGTATAGATCGCGGAGCCAGTGGGCCACCCGAGCCGATGGCGATAGCCCAGGTACCCGCCCGGGCAGGAGGCGGGCCTCTTCCTCCGTGGCAGCGCCGAGTAGGCAGCCAACTGCGACGATGCGGCGGAGCATGAGCGGCGGCAAACCGTCCGGGCCATCACACAGCCCCCTGGCCCGGGCGCTGTCATACCACAGATGCATCTCATGACGCAGCAGCTCACCTAGCACGGTGCCGATATTGACGCGCACTGTGCTTGTGCCTGCCTCGTCCAAGACAGCCACCAGCGCGGCGGCATGCAGGTCCAGCACCCGCCTGCGAACGGTACTGGACCCATCAATCTCCACGGCCCGCTCGGGAACAGCGAGTTCTCGCGCGAAAGCACGCACCGCAAGCTCGATGACATCCGCGTCGGACAACTCCTCGGCAATTGCTGGCGACAGCGACAACTCCGCCGACTCGGCGGCTTGAGTCATATCCCAGACCTGAGGTTCGCCGACGCCGAGTTGGTCCCACCACTCCCCGCCCGACCGGGCCAACAACAACACCCGCGCTCCAGTGCCCAAGTTGCTGGCCAAATCAGTCAGCATCTGCCGTAGCCCGATCCGGGCCTCGGCGTAATCCACCATCAACAGGGCACGGCCTTCAGTGGCCGCCCGCAACGCGCCGATAGCCTCGGCCTCCTTGCCGTCGGCAACACGCTCACACTGCCAGCCAACAGCGCCCATCCGCTCGGCCAACTCCACCGCTAGACGCGTCTTCCCAACGCCGCCGGGCCCGGTAACGAGCCGCAGCCGCGATGCTTGGTCATCTTCACACCAGGCCACCAGAGCCAACAGCTCATCGTCGCGGCCCACGAAACCGACTACCTCACGGCGCGGATCCAGCAACCGTGCCCAACTTCGCGGAAGTGGCTGCTCGACGGTTCCCCGCCAGGACTGCTGCGCCGATTCGCGTTCCCGCAGCCTGTCGCGTATCACGGGCACATATCCAGCCAGCACCGTCCCCAGCGCAAGCGGAATCGCGCCAAACAGCGTGCCCTCCGGCCCAGCGATCACCAGCCCCAGCGAGACGCTGACAACCGTGAGGGCGACGACCCAGAGCACCGCCGCTAGCGTTGGAAGCTTCCACCCCACGGAAAGATCTTTGCCACACTGGAGTCTCTTACGCCAGCCCTAGTCGCGGGAAATCATAGAGCCGGAGGAGAGGCAGACGCCCGAAGCTAGGTGATGGGTTTGCCACAGCGGGATGTACCGGCCAAGCTGACCACCAAGGTTGACCACAACGGGGGGCCGACGCATGCCGACCATTATCTCCACCAAGCCAGTCATCCTGGTGAGCGACAAAGAGCGAAAGTCCGGGCGTGTCTTACAAGCGGGTAATCTTCCAACGTCAGACCTGATCTGCCTGACACCCACGGCCGACACCAACGGGGTCGGATGCCCTGACCCTCTATCAGACATGCGCACACTATCTTCGCAGGTAGGCGACCACATCGGACAACTGTGCGGCATCTTCTAAGCAGCGGCTCATGATCGTTCGCCTATACGATCCTGCCGTGGCCGCCAACGACATCGTCCGTGAGCATGCGCTCGCGAGGATCGACGCGGTGCAGGCGCTCGTGCACGAGCTGCCGCCGGGGAGCGCGATTGCCGCCGTCCTCACCAAGGACTACTTCCAGGAACAGCGAGCGTGGGTGGGGGGCGAGCCGGATCTGGTGAGCGCCGAGTGGCCGCCGCTCCTCGGCTGGACGATGACGTCGTGGCGCGCGGAGGAGATCGCCCTCCTCGACAGTGACGTCCAGATGATTCGCGACCACCCGACATCGAACCCCGTCCAAGCGACTGCATGGCTCGCTTCGAGGCGCGGCGAGTCGCGCAAATTCAGGGCAGGGCTCGTGGAAACCGCGGCCAAAGCCCGCGCCTTGGTGTTCGCCGACGCGAACGAGGGATGGACGGTCAACTTCGACGCACCGCTGGCCAACGGCCGCGACATCGACATCCTGCTGGCCGGGCCAGAGCGCTCGTTTTACGTCGAATGCACGGTGATCACCGAGTCCGATGAGGACCAGCAGGTCCACGATGAGTGGCTTGAAGCGCGGAAGAGCACTCCCGATCTCCTGCTCGCCCGTCCGGGGCCGTTCGACGCGACGAACGCCAAGGGTCCGAGCCCTTACTACGACACCAATCGCTTCTACATCAAGGTGTTCGACAAGCTCCAGAAGGGCGGCGATCCGGCGCAGAGCCAGACGAGCCCGGACGGCCCGAACATCCTCCTGCTATCGTGCTTTCCCATCCACAGCACACCGCTGCCATTCTCGCCCGGACTGAAGTGGGCGCTCGACGAGTTGTTCGCAGGCCAGCCGAACATGGGCGCCCTCAAGCAGATGGCACCGGGATCGCCGCTGCCCGACATCTCGCTGATGACGTTCCTGACCAGGCAGTGGCCCGCAAAGGCGACCGACCTGCTGCAGTCGCCCGCACGCCTGAGCGGCGCGTTGATCTTCAACTGCCTCGGCCTGCAAGGCGGACGGATCAACTACAACGCACACCCGAATCAGCAGGTGTCGCACCGGGAGATGACCCTGCTGGAGGTGATCTTCTCTCCGGCACGCGGCTGGGAGAATCTGCAGCCGCCAGCGAGCGCTGCGCCAGATGCTGCGGCCCAGCTTCTTGCCCCTCCGCCGATCCAGCGGCTGCGAGATCTGGCCCGTTACCGCACTGACCTAGTGGCTGCCCGCACCCGTAGAATCGTTGCCAGCCCGCCGCGGCTTTGACCAGTCGGTATGACCGCTGCACTGAGCGCCGTACAGCACACGAGTACAGCAACGCCATCGGCCGCCAACGCCTCCGACATGTCATCGCCGAACGGGTGACCTGCTCCAACGACCGCGAGCGACCTCGCCGCCGAGAGTTCGCATCGAGGGGATCACCCGATCAATGTCGTGTGCACTGACCTGAACCTGCTGCACGTCAGTGAGACGCTTTAAGGATCGGACCCAGCGGCCAGGCATGATCGGGCACGATAACCGGGTGACTGCTCCCAAGATCCCGCAGTACCACGAGCTGATGTGGCCCGCCTTGCAGGCGACGAAGGACCTGGGCGGTTCCGCGACGGTGAGTGAGATGAACGAGCGGGCCATGGCGTCCGCGGGCATCACGGAGGAGCAGCAGGCTGTCCCGCACGGAGAAGATGGCCGGATGAGCGAGGTGGAGTACCGGCTCCACTGGGCGCGAACCCACCTTAAGGGGATCGGCGCGCTGGAGAACTCGGCCCGGGGCGTCTGGGCGGTCACCGATCGTGGCCGGTCCATGAGCGAACCGGAGATGCGTGCCGCCACCAAGGCATGGCGTGACTCCTTCCGGGAGCGTCGCCTGGCACGGCGCGCCAGCCAGGTAGCGGGAGCCGAGGGCGAGGAAGAGGTAGAAACCGAAGGCGGCTGGAAGGATCAGCTCATCGCTCGGCTGCTGCAACTGCCGCCGGATGGGTTTGAGCGCTTGGCCCAGCGCATCCTCCGCGAGGCCGGGTTCGTGAACGTCACCGTGACGGGCAAGAGCGGCGATGGTGGTATCGATGGCGCGGGCACCTATCGCCTGTCGCTGGTGTCGTTTCCGGTGTACTTCCAGTGCAAGCGGTACAAGGGGACCGTTACCCCCGGTGTCGTCAGGGACTTTCGCGGCGCGATGGCTGGCCGGGGTGAGAAAGGATTGCTGATCACGACGGGATCGTTCACCCGCGAGGCCCAGGCGGAGGCGACCCGGGATGGCGCCCCTCCCGTCGAGCTGATCGACGGGGACAGACTGTGCGACCTGCTCAAGGAGTTCCGCCTCGGCGTCGAAGTGCGCGAGCGGATAGAGCAGGACGTGACCGTCAATCCTGACTTCTTCGACGAGTATCAATGAGTGCCGCATAGCGTGGAAGGTCTGGGGATCGACGGCAGAGCCAGCAGTCCCGCACGACGTAGCAATAGCTGAGTGACTAACTGAGTGGCATCTGCGGTCTTCGGGAAGCCGCTTCTGGCACCACGATGGGAGCGCTATGTGTTCTGTCAGGCTCCCACGTGGTACACACTGTGAATGGCGACGGAACCAGCGCTTGCGGATCAGCTGCTGTCTCTCCTAGGACGGCTGTCGAATCGGGACCGGATCCACGCAGAAGCGACGGTGCAAGCTGATGTCCGTCAACTGCTACTCAGTGGCGGGCTGGGCCTGGAGGATCACGATCTTGACGTTGACCTAGAGACGCCGGTTGCAGGTCACCGCCGGATCGACATCGAGGTGGGCTACACCGTCATTGAGGTCAAAAAAGATCTGCGCAAGGCATCGGTGGTCAAGGAGGCCAAGGTCCAGCTTGCTGGATACGTGGCTAGCCGTGCCGAGCAGACTGGCCAGCGTTACGTCGGCATCCTGACCGATGGAGCTGAGTGGAGGGCGTACCACCTGCGGGGAGACGAACTGGTCGAGGTTGCCCGCTTTGAGCTGAAGCGCTCGCGTTCAGCCCTGACCGCGCTGCTGATGTGGCTGGAAGGTGTACTGGCCATCCGCACGGGCGTGCCGCCAACGCCGAGTGAGATCGTCAACCGGTTGGGGGCGACCAGTACTTCACACGCTCTGGACCTTGCGGCGCTGAATGCCCTTTATGCCGAGCATCATGCCATGCCGACCGTTCAGCTGAAGCGTCTGCTCTGGTCACGGTTGCTGCGCAGTGCCTTGGGCACACAGTTCACCGACACCGACGACCTGTTCCTGGAACATACGCTGCTGGTTAACAGTGCTGAGGTCATTGCTCACCTGGTCCTGGGATTGGATGTTATCGACCTCAAGCCAGCCACCCTTCTACGAGGGCAGCGCTTCGATGAGGCCCAGATCTACGGCGTGGTCGAGGACGACTTCTTCGATTGGGTTTTGGAAGTCCCGGGGGGCGCCTCCTTTGTCCGCACCTTGGCTCGTCGGCTCGCTCGATTCGACTGGACGAACGTCGAGCACGACGTTCTGAAAGTCTTGTATGAATCAGTCATCGGCGCGGAGACCCGCAGGCGGCTCGGCGAGTACTACACGCCGGACTGGTTGGCTGACCAGATCGTGGCCAAAGCCGTGACCGATCCGCTCCAGCAACGGGTCCTCGATCCAGCTTGCGGATCAGGGACCTTCCTCTTCCATGCGGTACGCCGACACCTTGCAGCTTGCGACGAAGCTGAGGTGTCGCTCACCAACGCGCTGTCGGGGCTGACGGACCGTGTTCTCGGCATCGATCTCCATCCGGTGGCGGTAGCCCTTGCCCGGGTGACCTACTTGCTGGCCATCGGCCGCGAGCGGCTTGTCGACAGCTCGCGTGGCCCGATAAGCGTTCCGGTTTACCTAGGCGACAGCGTGCAATGGGCTCAGCGTGTGGACCTCTTCACACGAGGTCAACTGCTCATCCCCACTGAGACCGGCGGTCAGTCGTTCAAAGATCAGTTGCACTTTCCCGACCATCTCCTGGCCGACGCTGCGCACTTCGACCGGTTGGTGACTGACTTGGCCGATCTAGCTACTAAGCCTCGGCCTGCGGGTACTGTTCCGTCTCTGGCATCGCTGTACCAGCGGCTGGCCATTGCTCCAGAAGACCAGCCCGACATCACCGAGAGCTTTGGCGTCCTCTGCCGCCTGCACGACAAGGAGCAGAACCACATCTGGAGCTATTACGTTCGCAATCTTGTCCGGCCCATATGGCTAGGCCGTGCCGAGAACCGAGTTGATGTCCTGATGGACAATCCGCCCTGGCTATCCTATCGCCATATGCCCAGCGAAATGCAGGCTGTCTTCCACAAGATGTCCGAAGATATGGGACTTTGGCACGGCAAGACCGTCGCTACCCACCAGGACCTGTCAGGCCTGTTCGTGGCCCGCGGCACTCAGCAATACCTGAAGATTGATGGCTCATTCGCCTTCGTCATGCCCAATGCGGCCCTAGACCGTGGCTACTTCAAAGGCTTCCGAGCGGGCCGGTATCCTGATCCATCAGAACTGACCACGGTGGCCTTCAGCGGATCATGGGACTTGCGGCGGCTGCGACCGCACTTCTTCCCGCGTGGCTCAGCCGTAGTTTTTGGCAAGCGCACAATCGACAGAGCGAAGCCCCTTCCTATCGAAACGACACGCTGGACAGGCACCCTGCCGCGCACCGCCCACACTTGGTCACAAGCTGAGGCTTATTTCACCCGCCAACAGGCCAATCTGAGCGTAAGTGACGACGAATCATTGGCTGCCTCACCATACGACGCAAACTTCGCCGAAGGAGCGACCATCACTCCACGGATGGTGTACTTCGTGCAGCCACAGCCTGCGAGCCCGCTCGGCGTCGGTGCTGGTCGGCGGGCTGTGCAGTCAGAGCGCAGAAGCGCCGAGAATGACCCTTGGAAGAAGCTCCCGGACATGAAAGGCGTTGTAGAGACCCAGTTCGTCCGGCCTGTGCTCTTGGGTGAGAACGTGCTGCCATACCGCATCCTCCCCCCGCGCGAGGCCGTCCTGCCGTTGGAAGATAATCAACTTCTTGACAGCAATAATCCAAACCTTGACCTGTACCCCGGTCTTGCTGAGTGGTGGGGCAAAGCCGAACAGCTATGGAATGGGCATCGCAAGAGCGACAAGTTCACCTTGCGTGAACGGCTCGACTTTCGGGGCGGCCTAAGCAATCAGCTTCCGGCCTCACCGTTGCGGCTTGTCTACGGCAAATCAGGTATGCATGTGGCCGCTGCCGTTGTTGCCACACCAGAGGCGATCATCGATCACACGCTCTACTGGGGCAAGATCGTCAGCTTTGCCGAGGGCTGGTATCTCTGCTCGATCCTCAACTGCCCAGAGCTGACACGGCTTGTCCGGCCGCTGATGTCCTACGGCAAAGACGAACGTCACATCGACAAGTACGTATGGGAACTTCTCATCCCGCTCTACAACCCTGCTGACCCTCGTCACATGCGCCTTTCAGAGCTGGGACACCATGAAGCGCAGCTAGTAGCCGCGCTCGATCTCGGCACGAAGGCCAACTTCGTCACACTGCGGCAGAGGGTTCGCGACGCACTTGCCTCCAGTGACTATGCCGACGAGATAGCCCAGATCGTCACCGAGATGTTGGGCTGAGCCATAGCGTCATGGATCGCGAGCTGGGCCTCGCCCGCGTTGACGGACATCCATTGTCTGATGCTCCGTGAGTAGCCGTGATCGACCCCTGTTCACCGGAGTTAATGGCCCGCTAATGCGGACCAGAGGTGGACCAGACACCGGATCCGTGCCATGTGAAGGCCGCCAGGGCGGACGCTCAAAGCTACCAACTGGGCCAGGCGGAAGGTGGCGACGGCCTCCTCGGTGGGCGGCGCGGGAGGACCGCAGCGCCGTTGTTGCCCAGAGTGCGGCCGCGGTCAGCCGGGGGTGAATGCGATGGCGTCGGGGTGGCTTCCGGCGTTGATAGGCCTTTCACGGGTGCCGGTGGCGGTATTGACCGGAGTCACGGTTGCAGGGCCTTGCCAGTTGACGACGTAGGCGGTCGTGCCGTCCGGGGTGATCGCGATGGCCTGGGGGTTGGCGCCCGGCTGGATCGGGTTTCCCGCGGTGCCGGTGGCGGTCTGGATCGGCGTCATCATCCCGGGCATGTCTGTTTCAACTGTCGAGTCGGACTCGAAGCGGCTGGTGACGTAGGCGGTCGTGCCGTCTGGGGTGATGGCGATGGCGGTGGGGAAATAGCCGGGCGTGATCGCGTTGATCTTCTCGCCGGGGGTGCCGGTGGCGACGTCGATCGGGGTCACCGAGCCTTCGTTGACGACATACGCGGTCTTGCCGTTGGGGGTGATCGCGATGGCCTGGGGCATCGACCCCACCGTGATTGGCCTTTCTGTCCTGTTGGTGGCCAGGTTGATCGGCGTCACCGTGCCCCGGTTTTGGTCGTTGGCGACGTAGGCGGTCTTGCCGTCCGGGGTGATGGCGATCGCGTCGGGGGCGGTGCCGACCTTGATCGGCTTGAGGGCGGTGCGGGTAGCGGTGTTGATCGGGGTCACCGTCCCGGAGTCGGCGTTGACGACGTAGGCGGTTTTGCCATTGGGGGTGATCGCGATCGCCTGGGGTTCGCAGCCCACCTTGATTGCCTTGAACACCCTTCTCGTGCGGGGGTTGAACGGTGTCACCGTGCCCGAGCCCTGGTTGACGACGTAGGCCATGAACGGCTCACGCGGGTGCCCCGCGCCCTCGGCGCGCAACTGGTCCCGGCCGCGGCGTTCCTGCAGCCAGGATTCCCGCCGAGCCTGCCACGGGCCGGCCAGCTCGGCCACTACCCGGCCCAGGTGGTGACGGGAGATTCCGGTGAAGGCAGAATGGCTCAAGGCCGCACGAGCCCATAATCGCTTAGACACCGGTTCATGATCTTGTGCGGCCGTCCGCTACCCAAGAACCGACACGCCGGGATGATCACGGCTGACGGCAACCCGCCCTATTGCGCACCAGGTCGTTACAGATGACAGACACCTGCGGCCACAGACTCGTTGAGAAGGCGACCTCGGTGAGCCAGAACACGACACACCGGACAGACGCCTGTCCACTCATGGAGAGTAGATGCGGCCCGAGGGAGGCAGAGGGATGCCGCTCGGGCACCTACCAGTTCGCCGGGCAGTTACCTTTTGGGCCAAAACTACCCATAGGGTCGCCCGTCCCGGCATCATATGAGGATGACCACTGAGAACAATGATCCCGAAAGAGCGTCACGCGGAAGATCACGTGCATTGAGCTTTTTGTCTGCTGGCGCAAAGGGTTCTGTCGACTTCCTAGCGCAGGTGGGCAGGGCGCTGACTACCTTTTCGTTTCAGCTAATTAAAAAGCCTATGAAGGGCCTATTTCCGCCGATTGGCGTGGTCGCGATCCTGACGCTAGCAGTGCTCACGGTCGGAACGCCCAGAGGAATTACTTACGCGCCCTTCTATATCTTCCTGGCCATGAGTATTGTAGCCGGCGCTCTAATATGGACCGTTCCGAGAGAAACGTTTCAGCATATATTTCCCAATATTTTTGGATGGCTTCCAGTAGTTGTGGGGGTAGCCAGTTGGCCTTACTGGTACTGGTATTGCACTTTTGCTCCACCCAGAGTTCCCAACGTGGGGTTTTTCGAGACGGCCGCTCAGGTCCTTCCAGTTTTGCTTCTTGCTACAGTTATTGATGTACGTAGAACTCAAGAGCTTAAGAGCGGCCAGTTGGTGTTGCCAATAATTGCAGTCTTTCTAGGTGAACTCGATGCTCTAGATGCTATCGCATTTTCAAGCGCCGATGCCACGCCCTCAGCCTTTGCGGTTGTGGCCGCAAGTTTGGTGACGTCGATAGCAGCACTCATCTTGGCGGTGTTGGCTGATATCCTAAGATCTGACACCCAGGACTCTTCCGCAAGAGCGCGCAGATCTACGAAAGATGAATGAGACGCTTTGTTAGTCTGAACACCTCAAGAAGTCGTTCACCTAATGCTGTCCTGCCTTGCAACTCAACTACGCGCCCCGAAGCAGCCAGCGATCATCGCAGCCCCGCCTTCAGTTAGGGACCCGCCGTTCGACCAGTCGCTGGAAAATCTGAGCGAACCAAGCAAGATACAGTGACGACCCGGGTGGGAACATGCCAGCGCTCGCATGGCCCAGGCTTGGGACCACTTTGGGACCACACGCTCTGCATCCAGCCGGACAACGCGCACGTCACCGCACCCAACGCAGAGCTTCCTCTCTCCCACTGACCAGGCGGAATGCCTACTGCAATGTCCTGGGGGTTAAGGGGTTCGCCGCTCAAGTGGCATGTGCCTCAAACAGGGCGCCCGGTCGAACGCATGATCCGGAACGAGTGCGGAACCACCGGGCCGCATGATTCTATGTGAGGCTCATACGTGCAGATCAGTGAGGTATTACGCAGTGGGCAACGACGGCCTCCGGAGTCGTGAGCGTACCGACGACCCACCTGCTCACCTCCGGGCACTCCGGCTACGGGTTGATGACGTCAAGGGTGAAGCCCCAGGTGGGTGACTAATTGGGTGACAATCAGCAAACATGCCCACGGACGGTGGCGGACTCCTGTGCACTAGCTGACCTGCGTAACGGCCGTGTTTGCCCAGGTCGGAACTCGCCTGAAAAGCAAATGCTCAGGGGCCCGGTCATCCAGCAGTAGGCAAGGGCAGGAGTGCCGCTGGCATTGGCCGCGGTGCGGCCGGGTTGGGTAGAGCAGCGAGGGGGAAGGGCAGCTCACCGTGGATCCATATCAGCCCATCGAGCCCTTGCGGCCATTGCCAGGGCGGGATCGCGCCGGGATGGACCGTCTGCTCTCCGATGTAGGGATCACCCCAGTTGAACTGCAGGGTGATCTTGGGGGCAGGCAGGCCGGTCAGGATGTCCCGTACGTGCTGCAGCGTGACGCCGGTGAAGCGGTGGGCCCCGGCGGCCACGATGAACGGGATGGCGTACTTGTCAGCGAGGCGCCGGTAGGTATGGGCCTTCTTCCTGACTTGTTCCATCATGGGCGCTGCGGTGACTGGCCCGGCGCGTGAGCTTGGCGGCACGAAGCATGCGTGCATGCCCAGCGGGGACTTCATCGGCCCGCCGCGGCGGGGGTCGGCCATCACCAAGAACGTGTAGCCGTGGCTGGCGAACGTGATGGCGTGAGGGTTGCTCAGCAGCTTGTTCTTCAGGTCTTGGGTGATCCTCTTCGCGGTGCCCGCGTCGGGCGGGAGAACCGGGCCGCCCTGGGAGGCGGCCTGCAGCACCACGGGAACAGGGATCTGCTTGATGCGTTCGACCAAGCCATGCCAGGCACGCATCTGGCCGAACGTCGTCGTTGGCGGCTGGTCTGTGTGGACCTCCACGAAGGCTATCGGCTTGCCGTTCTCCGACAAGACTGTCCAGTCCGGCGTCAGGCCGTCCCAGCTCTGCTCATAGCCCACCGTCAGGCCTGCCGCCCGAAGGCCCGCCCCGGTCGCGAGTTCGAAGTTCACCGGCCAGAACTGCTCATCCAGCCAGATCCGGCGAGCCATCGTCGTGGCCGCGCCGTCAGGAAGCCGCGCGAACTGGTCATCGAGCCATTGCCGCCACGGCTCATAGACTTCTTCCACGGCGATGTCGTAGGTCAGTTGACGCTGCTCCGGGGGGCGCCTGCCGTACCGGCGGCGATGCCCCGCCACGAAGTCTGGCCCAAATCGCCGACCCGAGACGCTGTGATCGTCCACGGCCTGATTGTCCGCTACCCCTGCGACGAAGGCCTGCGATTATCGGGCCGCGAACAGCCGTGGCATCCCACGAGCTGCCTAGGGTTCTACTAACGCTCGGCCCGCCTACCTTCGCTGACGCCCTGCGAGAAGGGAGACCGAAGGCGCTCGTCTGCCTGGTGGCTGAAATCGATGCCTGCCGCGCTCTCTGCAGGCGCCTGGGGCACCGACACCTGTTCGTCACGCACTGGGACATCCAGGGCTTCGGCCAGAGCCGCCGCTTTCTGGCGCGCCCCAGCACCCGCCGCGGAACCGATCACGACGGCGCGCACGTACCCGGCGGAGCCTGGGTACCCAGAGGGGACCTCGACGTCAAGCCAGTAGGAGTCACCCTCCGCTGCCGGGACCATGATCATGGCCGTCTCAGGCATGTGTTCCCTTCCGTTGTCAGCTAGTGCGCGGGCCCGTCCGTGATCTTGGTGCAAGGGGCGCCGCCACCTTAGTTGTCGATCTTAGGCGCTGACCCGCTCAATGGCGGGCACCGCCGTTGAGCGGCCGGGCTCGTGCTTCCCCGCCCGAGCCGATTGCGTGACCGCACTCACTCAGGCCTCAGCAGTACGTTTTACCAGGAGATCGAGCCCGGGCCAACTCAGCGATAGGTGTCTTGGCGATGATTGTCCACACGCCGAAGGCATCGAGCGTTACCGCCAGGCCACACGATCGGCTGATCCGCAGGATGTCGCCAGCCTCTTCTACGGTCACAGGGAAGCTCATCTGGGAACTGGCGGTACCGTCCGGCCTCACCATCTCAAGGATCAGCGTGTACTCGCCAGGAGGGACCCCGCCAGCCTCGACGACGATCAAGACGGGCAGGCTCTCTTGTACCGGGAGGTTCAAGACGGAGTAGCTCTGCCAGCTTCCCCGGGCAACGTAGACCAGCCCGTCGGCCTCGACGTAGTTGGCGAACATCAGAGTGGACACGGCGAGCCGGTCACTGGTCACACGGTTTCCCGACCCGGCTAGACCTGCACGGCCGCCGCGCGCCAGCACGAGACCTGTGTCGCCCTGGAATGACGAGGCGCCTCCGGCCTGGCCATCGACCCCCGCCGAGGATCCCCTTGCCTTCGATCGCCTGCGGGGCACCCGGATCACGAACAATCGCGCCCGGTGCCAGCTTCGCGCCGCCGCCGCCGCCAGCTCCGGGGGCTGTGCCGCTCGCGCCCTCCAGATCAATCCGTCCGACGGGCCCGCCCGGACCGCCAACAGCCCCGGGCCCAATCGCCCCGCCGCCACCGCCGCTGGCACCCGGGGCGCTCCCGCCGGTACCACCCACCGTGATGTTCTGGGCTTGGAGCACGATCGCCGAGTCGATCGCCGATGCCTGCAGGACCTCGTCGACCTCCTCGTCAGTAAGCTGCCATCCACCGCCGACCGCTGCGTCGTAGGCGGCCACTTGATCCGCCTTCCGGGTGAGCAGAAGATCGGCCGGGAACCGCCGTTCCCACCCCGGCTCGTCGATCTCAGCCGCATGCGGAAGGCACATCACCAGCAGATTTGCTGCCGATCGGTTGTCAGCCTCACTCATGCGAGCGTCCCACCGCGGGCCGCCCTCGCTTCTGGCGGCGATATGCGCAACGCGCGAGTTCAGCGACCGGCTGCCTCCTGCCGGGTTCTTCCTGAACAGCGGATCGTCACATCCAGGGAATGCGCAGACCAGGGCCGTTCCGTACAGCTCCTTGACAGTCGCCCCCGTGGGCATTCGGTGCACGATCGGCATACGAAGGCCTCGCAGTCTGCGTGAAGCCCGCGAAGAGCGGTAGTCACTCAGTTGGTCACCCAGCGGCTGATCCCTTACCGCATGGGTGTTCGAAATAGACTAAATTACCTGGTCGGGGTGGCCGGATTTGAACCGGCGGCCTCTTCGTCCCGAACGAAAGCGCTGATCAGTCGGGCCACGACCTTGATGTTACCGTCAGCGCCGCCGCAGGGTGTCGCACGGAAGCTTGTCCTCCCACGGTTATACAGGCACATCTAGTAACGCCGCCTGCCTTGCGACCGGTGAATCTATGCCTGATCTGCGGCGTTGCGCCTGGGTGCGGGACAGTGATCTGGGCGCCAAGAACGCTGCCGCGTTCGGCGAGCTGCTCGCGCCTTATGTCGAGCACGGCCGGAAGGCTGGGCGGGCGCCGGCCCGCCGGGGCGGGCGGACCGCGGCCAGCCGGCAGCGCTCGGGGGATGTGCGGGCCTGGGCGAAACAGCATGGCTTGGCGGTCAGTGACCGCGGCCGCATCCCGGCCAGCGTGGTGGAGCAATACCAGGCCGCGGGCGGCGGGCGCTGACCAGGGCTTGCCGCACGGCACCCCGGAACGGAATGCTCCCGCCCCTGGTGCGCCCCGGCCGCCGTGCCCAGGGTTCTTGTGCTCATGGCCGTTGAGAGCCAAGATCTTCTCAGCGCCCCAAATAGACCCCGAAGTTGATCACCTTCCTGGCATATGAGGAGGTCTGGCAGCTTAGGGAGCGGGCTGTAAGATCGTCTGCTCAGCCTTCACACAGGCCTGGACCCTTTATGGCTCGTCCGGGGGATACGCGGAACGGTTCACCGTAGCCCCATCAGGGTGCGGCCGTGCAACGCCACGAAGAGAGCACTGATGAGTCGGCGTTCCAGGATGAGTACAGGGATCGCCAGCGCCACTACCCACACCTGAGCATGTATCGCCACGGCTAGGACGACGCCAGTCAGTGCTCCTGCACCAGCGAGTGTGACGGAGAACCGGAGATCGCGGGTGAACTCCCGCCAAGCCGTGCCCAGCGATACAAAGACGCAGCCTATGAGGAACTCATTAGTGGCGAAGTAGACTCCCGCCCCGAGCATGACGGCTGCGATCTGGCTCGCGGTGGGGGAACCGGAAGGTGGAGTGATGCTGCGGCTGGCAGCCAGGCCCAGACCCGCAGCGATGAGCACCTGGCCGACGTTGAACGCCGACCTGACCGCGGAGCGCCTGCGGCCCGCCTGGGCCAGGATGGTCGCCACCCCGAGGGTGCCCAGTGTGACCAGTGGCGGCACGAGCAGGGCGAGGATCACGAAGAAGCCCTCGTCCATGTTCAACGCCTCGGACTCGCTGCCCCGGCACACCACGACAGGCCACACCGAGGTTCCCAAAGCAAGAATCCCTATCGCAGCAGCGACGATCCATTGACTCTGACCAATGTGGGTAGGCTCCGCCCTCCGCCACAGGACGACAAGCAAGGTGAGCGCGCCACCCATGACCGAAGCCGTCACGGCCGCCCAGGTAGCACTAGGTAGCTTCCTAACTCGATCAGCGCGTCGCGCACGTGTCACTTCTGCCGGCACCATGCAACAGACAATGCTGACGGCTTTAGCGAGTTTGGTCAGCTTCCCAGGGACTTCTTCTATCCCGGCGAGCCACTCTTCCCGGTATCGTTCAGACTGTTGGCGACCCGGCAGGCGCCGCGCCCCCCAGGTCAGCAACCGCCTGGCAGCCCAAGGTGCTATTTCACCTAATTCTGAGAGTGCCAGTGGGAGCACGACGGCAGAAATGACCACCCAAAGTATCACCATGTACGCCCCAGTAACTCGTAGCGGAACCCAGGACGCCACTGCTGTGCGCCTCTTGACACTGACTTGCTGCGTCTTTTTGTGAGCGTTTCGCGGGCAACAGCGAACCCGCCAGGCGTAAGCCGGTAGAACCGCCTACGCGGGCGGCCTTCGTTCTGAGTGTTCGCCGTCTCCCAGTTGCTCTCTACCCAGCCAGCTTCTTCCAGTCGGCTCAGGATCAGGTAGACGCTCCCGGTCGGCCGGTGAGCAGCTTTGGCTAGGGCAAAGCCGTGCAGCTCGTCGGCTGCCTCGATCAGCACTTCCAGCACGTCGAGGGTGGCAGGTGTGATGCGAGACAGCTTCTCCATAGCTCTATCTTTACATATGAAGAGATAGGCGGCAAGTGCCGTCAGTTCCAGGCCTGTCCTGGGCCGGTCAGACACCGGCCCGTGGCCCATGGTTGCGCCGACAAGTCATGGTGGCCCAGATCCCGGGACGCGTACGTGAGGTAGGCTCCCCCGTCGTGTTGGGAGATGAGCCTGAAGTGTCTGGGGACGGGTGCGTGGTCTGCAGTGCGGAGATACATCCCCAGGCGTATGCGTGCAAGCGGTGTAAGCGCATCCTTGATCGTGTTGAGACGCGCCGGGGTAGCTCAGGCGCCTGCCGTCGATTCGATCGCGAGGCACGGCTCCGCGCCATGCGGGACTCTTGGCGCGACGGTGCCTTCCACTGCTTCTACACGGGCATCGCCCTTATCGAAGATGGCCGCCGATGGCGCGACAATCGCTACCTCTCGTTCGAGCATCTAACACCAGATGACGAGAAGAGCGTTGTAGTCACCTGCTACCTCGTCAACCGCATGAAGACGGACCTGACTAACGAACAGTTCAGGGCAATGGTTACCGAACTCGCCAAGGTCTTCGCCGGTAGCATCTTCGACGAGCGCGTCTTCCCGGAAGGACTCACTGCGAGGTGATCAATATTTACGGCTTGGCCGGAAGAGTGTTGGGCTGATGCCAGCCGACTTGGTCGCGGCCGTGGTCGGCTGGCTAGTTCAGGTGCTCGGGGACGCGGGGATCTCGTTGGTGCGCGGTCCACGGGACGCGCGTGAGTTGCGGAAAGCTGTGGCCCAGGCAATCGATCTTGTCGTTGACAGGGCCGATCCCGGCTCGCGTGAGGCGCTGCGGCGCGGATTGGAGCAGTGCTTTTCAACTTCGCCGCAAATCCGTGGACCAGTGTCCTCGGCGTCGGTCGGTGAAGTACTGCGCAGGGCGCTCGCTGCCCAGGTTGGACAGTTGGAGCAGTGGGTGAACAATGATACGGGCCGCCCTTTCTACCAGGAGGTGTCAGTTGGCCCACGTTGGGTGACAGAGCAGCTTCTCGATGCCTTCGTGACGGCATTGCGTCAGGTTGTGGCCGGTAGCGGCCTTGCGGAACTGGTGCATGGCCTCGACACTTCGGAAATCATGGCTGGGCTGGACGCGCTCGGTTTGCAGATTAGGGGCTTGGCGGTGGATGCGCCGGTCACTCCTGAGCTGGAGGGCCCTGCCGCAGCCGAAGTGGTGTCCGCGGACGCCATTCTGCGGGGCCCGGTCGCGCATCTCGGGCTGGCTCAGCGGTTGCGTGACGCGGACAACGAGCGGGACACCGACCCGGCCGCTGCTGCCGCAAGCTACGGGGTGATCGCGGACGCCTTGGTTACGTCTCCGTATGCCCCGCACGCTCGCCTCCTCCGTGAACGGCAGGCCAATGCTCTGCTCGCAGCCGACGATGTGGTGGGGGGAGTTGAAGCTGAACTGGCAGTGATGGCCGCCGCGCTGTCTGCTGGAGACCCATGGCAGGTCCTGATAGTCGCCCACCAGCTTGATGCTCGGCAACTTGAGATGCCGGACCATCTGACACGCGCGATCAACTGCCTGGCCAATTTGGCTGCATACGAGCATTACCGCGAAGGCAGCCTGGACGCTGCGGCGGAGGCGTTGGATGCGACCGAGTCACTGGACCCATATCGACTGGAAGCGGCCGTACTCTTTGCCGAACATGCAATCGCTTCTAGCCGTCCAGCCCTGGTTCGTGATCGTCTCCCGGTCATGGCAGCTATCGCGAACGCAGCCGACCTCGATGAGCCCGGCAGGCTGGCTGAAGCTCGCATACGGGCATGCATTGCGGATGCGACTGGTGAGTGGGGTGACCTCTCTCGTGCTGCGCGGACTGGCTACCCACCCCGGGCGGCTGCTCTCCTGCTCGCGCGCCACGGTCGACACCTGGCCATTACGCAGGAGCCGGCGGCTGCGATCGATCGGTACTACGAAGCCATAGAAAAGGCCTGTACGGCGAATGCTTACGCTGATGCGAGCGACTGGCTTTTTGCGATCCGTCTGATCCGTATCAGGTATGGCATCGACGTCGTTACCGGCGACCTCAGTGACCTCTACCGGCTTGCGCTTACGGTCCAGACAGCAGGCAATGACAGCGTGATCCCCGCAGCCTTCTCGCCACGTGAACGCGTCCTTTCTGCGCTCCAAGATGGGAACTTCCCCGACGCATTGGAGGCGCTGCACCGGTACCGGTGGCGATCCGTGACCATCGCGAGCTGGGCGGATGAGCAAGAGGCTGAGGGGCGGTTTGGTGCGCTGTACATGGAGGTTGGCGAACTGCACCAGGCGATCGAGCACTTCGTCGCTGCAGGTGACGTGGACCAACTCACGAAGGTTGCGGAAAGCCTTCCCGAAGTCACCCTGACTCTGCCAGTCTCCGCGGACCTGGCGGATCGGCCATCGTGGCAACGCGCCGCTCATTTCACCATCGCCGCCGCCGCCGCTGATCTTGTCAGCGACGCGGATGCTGTCCAATGGATCGCAGCTGCCCTCATGGAGATCACTGAGGCGGCGCCTGTCCCTGTGCTGACAAGAGATCCGAGCCTGGATGCCTGCACAGCTTTCGGCCACCTTGCAGATGCCGCCACTGAGGACCAGGCGGGTCGTTTCCTCGATCTGGCCTGGCCCTGGATCGAGCGGGAGCCCGATCAATACCGTCACACCGACGAAGCCCAAGCCGAAGCACTCACGCGCATCGCGAGGGCTCATCCGCCGCTGAGAGCCGTTACGGTGGAGCAAATGTGCCAGGCGCTGCTCGTGGACCAGCGCATGGGCGGAATCGTCCTTTCACGAGGCAGTGAAAGCCTCACCGCCGAGCCAGACATTGTTGCCGTGAAGTGCGGGCAGGCTGCAGCCGAAGGGCATATCCGGGCCGCACTTGCGCTGGTGCTCGCCGGAGCGGACACAGCAGCCGTGGTTCCGCTTGCTCGGCAGTATCTCGATTCGATTGAGCAGCCACATATACACAAGCCCGGACATCATGAGTTGAGTGGCGGCTGGCAAGACGAGGCAATACTCTCCATTACCCTTACTCCAGCCGAACGGGCGCGATTCGCTAACGCGATGATCGCGATCATCGATAACCAAGAGGACCTAGACTGGAATAAGGAGCTCTCCCTGCAGGCGCTTGCCACCGTCGCACGTTACCTCGATGACGCTGACCGGGACCTGTGTCTCCCGACCGCCCTCGCCATCGCGCGTAGCGAGCGGGGCCATAGCGCCGATCGCAGACTGTCTCGGGCTCATCGCCTCAACCGTATCCGGGTCAATATTGGAGCGGACACTCTCCGCCATAGCGGACTGCTCGCAGCTGGGGCTCTTGCGCACACCTCGGAACAGTACGCGGATGTCGTCACGCTCGCTTATGAGCTCATGCCGCAGGCTGGCCCGCAAGAAGCCAACCGTATTGCACGTGCGCTCGCCCTCCTGCCTGCGAGCCAGGCCGGCCTGGACCCGGTCAATCTGGCGGCCCATAGCAGCGAATGGATCCGCGCGCTCGCTGCCGTCGTCTGGTGCACGACTGGTGGGCAGCCAACCGAGCTTGGAAGCCGCCTGGCCGCCGATCCGTCCTCTCAGGTCCGCCGCACACTAGCGTCCCACCTGCCGAGCACATCACACTATGACGAGCCTCGGGCTGTGCTTGTTAATGATGTTCGGCGCTCGGTCCGCGCCGCTATACGAATCTCGGCTTAGCTTTATGTGAGAGCCGGTTCGGCTGGAGTGGGGCATTCCTGGTGCGTCAGAAAGTCCCCGAGGAGCCGCCCCAATATCCGGCGTCGACGGCCAGGTCATAGCGACGCAAGGAGCATTCTGTAAGAACGTCGGCTGCTGTGGCGGCACGCCGTCTGCCAGACCGTGCATCGTATATTCCCGAGGGCGTCGGCGTATGAGAGATTTCCTTGGTCATGCACTGGCCGGTGGGACGGCACCTGCCAAGCGGGTGGCCGCCTTCCAGCCTCAGCTGTTGGCGGCCACCGCATCGTCGTCATCGTCGCTCGTTCCCGCTCCCAGGGCTGCCTTGAGCCTGGCGTCCAAGTCAACTGAAGTCACGTAGGACTCAGAGGCTTCGGCAAGCCGGGCTCGGAGGTAGGCGTCGAGCTGCGAGAACTCAGGATCTTCGCAGCCAGTCACTGTATACGCCGCGTGGTGAGCGGGATGCTGGTTACCATCATCCTCCCTGATCCATCATCTCCCTCAGCGCCTTGCGGGCATGGCGTAGCTGCGAGCGAACCGTGGCCGCAGGCTTCTGCACCAACTCGGCGATCTCCTCGCATGTCAGTCCGTCGTAGAAGCACGCAGCAATGGTGCGCTGGCCAGGAGGCAACGCTCGCAGCATTTGCAAGACCTGCTGTCCGTCAGAAAAGATGCTCAGCTCGGACTCGACGGCCGGCTCGTATGTGGACTCGTCCCACGAGATTGCCTGCCTGTCCCGCGCCCGAACCCGCTTGAGATAGGTACGGTATGCGACCTTGCAGACCCAAGCACGGGGCTTCTCGATCGACTCCCACTTCTGCCATGCCTTAACCATCGCTTCCTGCGTGGCATCCTCTGCGTCGGCTCGACTCGCCCCCAGCGCGACCAGCAGGACTACCGTCCTACTGAACCGCTCCCGAAAAAACGAGGCGTAGCCGCCATCGGTCAACTACTGGTGGGTACGGGCATACGCAGCTCCTTTCGCCCGGGTCCTCGGCTGGCTGACTGCAGATTGGCTTGCGGTAGGTAAAGGGGAGCCGGGCCGGACAATCCCCGGCTACATGCCCGGCCCGGCCTCTCCGCACCTACCGCTTGCTGTGCCCGTGACTGGCCTCGGGCCTGCGTCAGCGTGCCGCTTCATTTCATAGTGCCCTCGGCCCCGTCGCACGTGCAGTCGACGCCTCAGGTTTCTTGGCGTCATGACATCCCTGCCTCCGCTGCACGAACCCGGGCTTTCTTCACCACTCACCGGCGAAGGGGAACGGAGAAAAGAACGGACGAGGACATGCAGCAGACGAAGCGCCCACCGCGAGACGCCATAGCCACCCAGCCGATCTTCAACACCGCAACAGCCACGGTTGCCGGCCTATACCTCGCCTCCCACTCAGTAAGCGTGACCGCGATCGGCGCCTCTGCATCGACCGTCGTGGCATGCTGGTCCATGTGGCTGACCCGCCCCTAAGGACAGAACGCCGCTCGACCTAAGCAGTTAACAAGGGCACATGGCTACAGACGCGTCCGTGGACGACGCCAGTCAGGGTTCGCGGGCAGCCGGGCTGATCTGTCGGCGCCACCGCGATGATCAGGACGTGGCCGCCGCAGACAAGCGCTGGGGCCAAGTCCACGTCCGCAGCTTGCTTGCCATCCAGCCAGTCAGGGTCAGTCGCGGACACCTACGGGTAATCCCAGATGTTCGTGCTTGGCGAGTCTTAGCGATAGTGCTGATGACCTGCGCGAGCTGCGCCATCGGGCGGAGCGCCCATCCTGCTCTCCCAGATACGCCCCGAAGGCGCCAGCAGGCAGGGAAGAGAACCAGGTCAGGGTGCCGAGCGGAGCGGTCTGTAAAACCGGCGGCTCACGATCCCTGACCTGGGCAAACGCAGCGGCTCCCGACCGTCGGGATCCGGCACAGCGGCGAGCGGCGGTGGCTGGTATCAGGTGCCGGTGGCTGTCCGCACCAAATACTCCCCGAAGCGGGCCTGGCGAGGCGATGGCGACTGACAATCTGCCAACCGATGCGCGCGTCAGGGCTGGGCCCCAACGATGGACGTGTGAGCTTCGCCAGCGAGGTGATCCACTCTCCAGTGGGGCGCCCGGCCGCATGGTTATTCAAGCGCCAGCACTGAGCAACGAGGGTTGGCGGTCGGCTCGGTTTCAGTCATGGCCGGTCTCAGTTTTGGTCTCGTTCATGTTCGTGCACCGGCGTCGATGACGGTCTACCAGACACCGGTGAGCAGCGGAATAGACTTCCTTGCACTCTGGTAGACGGTCATCCCTATCCCTGAAAAGCGGAGGCTACGTCAGTTGCCCCAGTTGAGCAACCACGCCTGCTCTCGCTGTCCTGCACAACTCCTGGGTCATCCGCGCCGCGCCGTATCCGTGCCGGGATGGTTGCGGCATCGGCGGGAAGCTAGGACAGATACCGTGTTGTCGCCCCGGTTGGTGACATAAACGGTGCCGGTTTTCGGATTCGCCGTGACCCCGAGGGGGGACTTGCCCACGGGGATCGTGGCGGTCACCGTGTTGGTCTTCCCGTTGAGCACCGATACCGTGCCGTCGTTGGCGTTGGTGACGTAGAGGGTGTCGGTTTTCGGGTCCACCGTGACCCCGAACGGGTCACTGGCGAGGGTGATGTCGGAGGTAAGCGTGCCCGTCTGGCCGCTGATCACCGACAAGATGTTGTGATAGTAATCGACGTCGGTGGCATAGATGGTGTCGGTTTTCGGGTCCACGGCGACGCCGTTCGGGGGAAAGCTGCCGATGGATCCCCCGATCCCCGTGCCGTACAGCCCGCCCTGCTGGCCATCCCCCCAGTAGAAGGCGTTGGTCTTCGGGTTCACCGCGATCACATCGGGGTATTCGTCCCCGGTGCCGTCGGCGGTGATAACGGCGGTGACTGCGTTGGTGCGCCCGTTGATGGCCGAGACCTGGGTGTGGATGTCCAGGGAGTTGGTGACGTAGACAGTGTCGGTCCTCGGGTTGACGGCGACCCCGGCTGGCCCGCCGCCGACGGGGACGGTGGCGGTAACCGTGTTGGTGCGCCCGCTGATCACCGAGACGGTGTCGGAGCCGTAATTGGTGACATAGACGGTGTTGGTCCTCGGATTGACCGCGACCGCGCCTGGCCCGGCGGCGACGGGGATGGTGGCGGTGACCGTGTTGGTGCGCCCGCTGATCACCGAGACGGTGTCGGAGCCGGAATTGGTCACGTAGACGGCGCCGGTCTTCGGGTCGGCCGCCGCCGCGCCCGGCGAACTGCCCACGGGGACCGTGGCACGGACCCTGACGCACCTGCTCACCGCCGGGGCCCAGCCGCCGGCCGGCGGCGCTGGCGGGGCCGCGGCCGTAGCGGGCAACGCGGTCCCCAGCCCAGCACTGGCCATGGTGGTGATAATCGTGGCACGCAGAACGAATCTCATCACTTCCTGTCCCCCCGTCGGTACAGACCCAGCCCCGTCGGCGCCTGTCAATGCTGAGAACGGCAGCTTCATCAGCTGCCCGGGTTGGGAACCCCTCCCCAGACTCCCGGAACGCAGGGTAGTCGACACACTACGCCAAGCGTTTGTACGGACTGCGGCCGCCCAGTTGGGCACGCTGGTGGTTGTGCACAGTACGAAACCGCCGGGCTGGCCGCTCTGACGGGGGCATCGGATCGCACCAGGCCTGGAGTCCGCTCCTGGGGCGCGGCAGGGCGTAATAAGCTTGTAACTTCAGGTGTGTAAAGATCATTTAGGCGTGGTTGTTTGTCCCCTTTACCTGATTCGTCCTGTGTAGGCGACGGCGAGTTCGTTGAGCGCTTCGCGCCATCCCATGACGCGTTGTCCTTCGATGAGGCGTGCGGGCTGGTCGTGGCGTTTGCCGGTTTCGGCCTTGCGGGCGGCGCGTTCGCGGGCCCGCTTGTCTTCGATGTTGATGATCGCCAGCCAGAGCAGCTTGACGACGGCGTCGTCGGACGGGAAGTGGCCGCGGGCCTTGGTCACCTTGCGTAGCTGGTAGTTGAGAGATTCGATGCTGTTGGTAACCGGTATGAAGATCTCAGGCGCCGCCGGTTCCGCCGCTGCCCTCGCTTTCGGCGGGTGGCTGGCTTGGCATACGGTGCGACCGTCCGGGACAGGGGCGCTGGGAGTGAAGCAGGGTGGGCAGGCCGGTGTTGCACGGTGGGCTGAGAGCCCGTGTTAGTAGATGGCCGCCCCTGCGACTTGCCCGGTTGCGCTGTGCGCGCGGATCCGTAGGTGTCGTTTCGCCCACCCGCTCCCGATCAGCGCGAACTCGGCGAAGTGCAGGCTGCCCGGGACCTGGACCAAGACACCTTGAACCGTTACCGGCGGCCGGTCCAGGGTGTCTTGGGCCAGGTCGCGGGCTTTGGCGTAGCTCCCCATCTCTCGGAGTGCCCAATCGACGTAGTGCGTGATCTCCCGCACGTGCGGGTGGTCGTCGCCGAGCCGGCCGCGCCACTACTGGCGGAGATAGTTGGCGAGATCATGGCCGGGGCGGGTATCGCCGCGCGCTATCAGGTACCAGCACCCATTGCAGGCCAAGGAGCGCAGGGTGGGGGTACTCGCGGTCGCTGGCTGCTGCTACTCAACTGATCGCGGATCGGCCAGCCTGCTGCCCGGCGGGACCCACCGGGCGGTGCCCTACCTGTATTCCGCCGCCGACATCACCGCGCTGCTCGCCCAGGCAGAGCGGCTGAAGACGCCGCTGCGCCGGGCCACGATCACTGGCCATAAGGTGCCTCGCATGCCAGTGCGGCGGTCAGATGTCACAGGCCGATATCAGGCTAGTCCTGATATCCCCTGTGGGAGACGCCACGCAGGCGTGAAAATCGGGTTCGGGTTGCCCGCCGACGCCGGTGTCTGCTTGGGACTTTGAGCCCGCGGGCTAGTCTGGCGCTGGGGTCTTGACCTTTGGGTCGCGCATTGTTGCTACGAGCACGCCGGTCAGACTTTCGGTCTGGTGACGCGGTCAAAGCAGCATCACTGACAGCGTGCGAGTTAGGTACTTTCCCGACTTGCCGGTGTTGCGACCACCCGCAGCACATCAACGAAGGAGCGTCTGACATGCGAAGCGTGGTTCTGATGATGAGTGTCTCAGTCGACGGGTACGTCGCAGGACCCCACGGACACGCCGGCGCGCTCCCCGAGCCTGACGAACTGAAGCGTTGGAAGCTCGATCGGATCCGCCGGGCCGGGACGCACATCATGGGCCGGGTGACCTACGAGGAGATGGCGGGATACTGGCCAACCTCCACCGACGACTACGCCGCCCCGATGAACGAGATCCCCAAGGTCGTGTTCTCGAAGACGCTCGGCGAGGCGACGTGGGCGGGATCTTCTATCGCACGCGGCGATCTCGCGGATGAGATCGCGACGCTCCGCCGCCAGCCCGGCGGCGAGATCATCGCCTGGGGCGGCGCGAACTTGGCTCAGTCGCTTTCGCGGGCCGGGCTCGTCGACGAGTACGTCCTTGTGATTCAACCCGTCGCGTTCGGGAGCGGCCTGCCCCTGTTCGCCGACCTGCCCGACGCGCTGCGGCTCGAACTGATCGAGGCAAAGACATTCGACAGCACGGTGCTCCACATCTACGAGCCGAGCGATCGGGCCACCCGCCCCCGCGCATGAGCACCGACCCCCCCGGCCGCTCACCGTCGCGCCGCGACGCCGAGCGTGATTGCGCGCGGCAGTTTGCTCTGCGCGCCGCGTCGGCCATGAGGGCGTGACGCGAAGACCCCTCTCTACGAAAAGTGGTCGCACATCGCGCCGCTTCTCCGAGACCGCGGACGGTCCTCATCAGGCGCTCTTTGGCGCGGGGATGGAGCATTTATGGAGCAGAGCGGGCGCAAACAGCGGCGCCGAGACGCAAAGATTCCGGTCGTGGAGACGGCTTAGACAAGCCGAATCCGTTGCCTTCAACCGCCGATAGTTGCGTAAACAACGAAACGGTTGTTGATCGCCTCGGGGATCGTGCTGTTGCCAAACGTGCCCAGGTCGGTCATGGTGCCGCCGCTGTAGAGGAACACGCCGTCGGCGCCGCTCGCGGTTTCCGAGGTGCCGGTGACCTGGCGAGGTCGTTGATCACGTACCCGATGCTGGCGGGTCCGCCGAGCGTCCCCAGGTCGGTGATGGCGTCGTTGGCCCAGATCACGGCGCGCGGGTCGCCGCTAGCGTTGTCTGAGCTGCCCACGATCTGATTTCGCCCAGAGGCACGGCCCAACAGAACGACCCGTTCGGCACCAGCCTGAAAGCGGACTAGTGTATAGCCCCTGCACGCAGATCTAGTGATACACGGGTGATCATTTCCGCATATCAGACCGGAAAATCAGCGAGGATCACCCGTGTATCTGGCGTTATACGGCCCGGAGGGCTTGGTGATCTTCGATCACCCGTATAACGGCGGGACTGCGCGCCGCATCCGAGTCCAAGCCTGATCACGGAGAGTGAGGAAAGGCTCGCACCTTCGGCACCCCGAGCGATGCTCCTATGTGTTGTCAAGAACTTGGATGACATTTCGATGGCCTATTTTCTTTGGGTTTGGTGAATGCGGATTGCGCCGGCCTGGAGCGGCTGGCGGCGGACAGGACAGGGACGGGCCACTCGCGGCGGAGGGCAAGCTCTTAGGAGGTCACATGCCAGCAGGCTGGAATGGTCCCGGGGACGGCCGACGAATCGTTCGAAGGCCAGCAGGGATGCGGCAGCCGATTAGCGGGTCAGGCCGTCCCCGGAGTTAGGGGTCAGTCACCGGCGGCGCGCAGGCGGGGATAGATTTCGCGGGCGACGTAACGCTTGAGGCAGCGGATGGTCTCTGTCTTCGACAGCCACTCGGCGGTGCGCCGCTCGACGTAGGCGCGGGTCGGGGGGCAGGGCTCATCCCGGGTGATGACGATCCGCCACAGGGCGTGGTTAGCCTGGCGGTCGCCGCCGGGGCCGGGCCGGTGGCGGGTGCGCTTGCCCGAGGAGGCGGGGATCGGGGCGGCGGCGCACAGGTGCGCCCAGGCGGCCTCCGAGCGTAGCCGTGCGGGGTGGTCCCCGGCGGCGATCAGGAGCAGCGCGGCAGTGTCGGGGCCGACGCCGTACAGGGCAAGCAGGCCGGGGGCGCGGGCGGTGACGAGCGGGACGATCAGCTCGTCCAGGCGGCCGGGCTGGCCGCCGGGGAAGGTGGCGCGCCGTCCCAGCTCGCGCAGCGCGATCCGGGTGGCGTAGCCCACCGTGCTGCCGGGGCGGGGCCGCAGCGCGGCCGTCTCGGCCACCAGGGCAGCCACGGTGTGCCGGGCGAACCAGGTCCGCAGGTCATCGGGCCCGGTCACGATCAGGGACCTGGCCTGGTTGATGGTCTGGGTCCGCTCGGCGCGGGCGCTGCGCTTGGCGACCATCAGCGCGCGGATCGCCTCCACCGAGCCATCCCGGCCCTTGGGCGCGCCGGCCGCCCGGCCGGACTGCGCGGCGCGGGCGGCGCTGACCGCCTCGAGAGCGTCGGACTTGCCTTGCCGGCGCCGGTCCTGCCGGTCGGAGCGGTCGACCTCGACGACCCGGATACCGGCGGTAGCGACGTGGCGGGCCAGGCCGGCGCCGTAGCTGCCGGTGCCCTCGATACCGACCAGGCAGACGGTCCCGAACTCACCCAGCCAGCTCAGCAGCCGGGCGTAACCGGCCGGGGTGGCGCGGAACTCTGCGACGCCGAGCAGCCCGCCGACGGGATCCAGCGCCGCAGCGACGTGCACGTCCGCATGGGTGACAGCGCCGCCGGTGATGGGTGTCTCTACGATGGTCACTGCCATCTCTTTTCTCTGGTGAAGGGATGGCACGCGCCCGCTGGCCGCCGGAGCTGTGAACCCCGGCCTCTTCCCAGGCCAGGCAGATCAGGCCGGTACCGCCGGTGGGTGCCATAAACCTGGGGCCCGGCCGACAGATCGTCTCGCAGGACAACCCGAGCGGCGTCAGCCGAATCGGAGGTCAGGCCGGGACCCAGGCCCCCGACCCTACGCCCGTACCACGCCAAAACCGCGGAAGCAGGGGCGGAGCCGGAAGCACTACCCACATCCTCCCTGCCGAATCTGCGCTCCCAGGTGCAGTTCATTCCTGCATGCTCCTGACGCGCCGATCCGCCGGATCTGTGCGGGGTCGGACAGCGTGGAGGAGTTGTCGCACCTTCACCGGCCTTCTTTGCGGGCGGGGTGTCCGCGACTGTGCTGGTCACGGGCGGACTGCGGAAGCGCCTTGGGCCGTGCCCGGCCTGCCGGTGCCGGGCGCGGTTAACTGCCACGGTGCACGCGTGTGGCGGGGGGTGTGCGGCACCACTGTGCAAGTCTCCAGCTCATGAAGGCCAGCATCTGGGAGTTCGAGCGGTCCTATGAGGAGCCTGTCGTCGGGCTGTCGCTAGGGGCGCGGAAACGGGTGTTTGCCGCCATGGAGGAGATCCTGGGAGCGGAGTTGTTCGTCCGGCTGCGGGGTGACTGGCGGGCTGGTCAGGCCAGGGGGTGTGCGGGGTGCTCGCCGATCACGCCCGGCGGGTGTGGGTGGCGGAGGCCGGTGGGGAGCCCTTCGGTTTGGTTGCCGCCAGGCTGCATCGCGACAGAGGTGTGGGGGAGATTTACGTGATCGCAGTCGATCCGGCGCCCGGGGTCGGGGGTCGGCACGGCCCTGACCGGGGTCGCCACCGGCTGGCTGCGGCGGCCGGGGCTGCTGGTGGCGGTGATCGAGGCTGGCGGCGGCCCGGGGCACGCTGCTGCGCGGCGGGTCTGCGAGGAGGCCGGCTACACGGCCCTGCCCGCTGTCCGGTTCTTCAGGGCCCTGTAGCGGATCGCGCCGGCGCCTGGCGGTCACCGGACTGCGTTTCCTGCGCGGGCGCTGGCGGTGTTGGTCGTGTGGCACCGCCGCCAGCCACGCCGGCGGGCCGGACCTGGGACCTGCCAGGCGGCTGGCGAGGGTAGTCACTGGGCCGGTTTGCCGGGTGTCGGGCGCCAGCGTGCGCCGGGCGGCTATTCGACCGGGCCGATCTCGGCGCCGGCGAGCTCGGCGTAGATGAGGAACTTGAACGGGTCGAACTGCTGGTATTGCTCCATGAGGCGGTGCAGCGCGGTGGCGCGCAGCCCGGCCAGCGCGGTGCTGGCGGGGTGGCGCAGCAGGCCCGGCTGGATGATGTCCAGGGCGAGGGCGGGATCGCCTTGGCCGATGAGGGTGGCGGCGGCCTCGGCGAACCGCTCTTCCCTGCCCCCGGCCAGCAGGTCGAGCGCGGCGGCGTGCTCGGCCGCGGTCACCGGCTCGAGTCCGTTCCCGTCTGGCTGCCAGTAACCGGTGCGCTGGTGGTAGAGCCGCTCGGTGAAGTGGTCGCGGATCACCAGGTAGGGTATGACCGCCGTGGGGTGATCGCGGAGGACCGCGGGGAGGCTGGCCTGCTCCAGGATGTCGGGGAGGGTGCGGCCGTCGCGGATGCCGTCCAGCACCTCGCCGTGCAGCTGGGTCAGTGCCGCCTGCAGGCCGGCGACCGCCTCGGCGGTGAACTGCTCGGTCAGCGTTGGGTGGCCGTGGATGAGCAGGCGGGGCCGCAAGCTGCCGATGAAGGCGAGGGTCTCCAGGAGCCCCTCCGGGGAGCCTTCGGCGGCGAATGGCTGCCCCAGGTAGGGCATCATCACGTCGCCGGCGAACAGCACGCCGACCGCGGGCAGGTGGACCATCAGCGCGTCGCTGGTTTCCCCGCCCGGCGTCGGATAGAGAACAAACTCGGTGCCGCCAACGGTTAGCGTGGTCGGCTGGCTGATCAGCTGGTCGGGGACAACGGCCAAGGGGACACTCCCGGCGGCTCCGGCGAAGTAGCGAAACAGTGGCCGGTCACCTTGCCCGCGGTCCAGCCCGGCGGGGAAACCGGCCTGGGCGATCACCCGGGTGCCGGGCCCGCGCAGCGCGCCCGCGCCGCCGATGTGATCCCAGTGCGCGTGGGTGAGGATCAGATGGCTGATCGCACCGTCAGCAGGCAGGTCAACGTCGCCGAGCGCGGCCCTGACCCGGTCCTGGGTGGTGCCGGCGTCGATCGCGACGACGCCGTCGCTGGTCGCGACGAACGCGAGGTCGCCGAAGTCGTGGCCCTGGGCGACCTGGATACCGGGTTCCGGTCGGAGGATCCTGGGCGAGGTGAAGCGGAACCCGTCCTGGGCGGTCGCCCAGAAGCCGCCGAACATCAGTTGGGTGTCTGCCGGGGCCGCGCCGAGCCCCGACTTGCGTTCGGCCTCGGCGGCCTGGTCGTCGTGGCCCAGCACGGCATGGGCGGCGGCGAGGCCGTGGTACGCGGCGCGCAGCAGCATGGGCGGGAACTGGTCCCGGACGGCCAGGACGAACTCCAGGTCGGCCACGGCCTGTTCGGCCCGCCGCCGGTCCGGCGGGAGCCCGGCTAGGGCCAGCCCGCGGAAGTACTGCGGCGGGCCAAGGTCGGCGGCCGCGGCCTGGTCGAGCTTGGCCAGCGCGGCGTCCACATCTTCGCCCAGCCGTGCCTGGAAAAACCCGGCGAGCGTGAGCGGCAGCGCCTCGCCTGGCTGGGCGTCGGCGAGCTCGGAGAAGTAGCGGTACCCCTCGGCGTCCGCGCGGGCAGCCGCGAGCCTGGCGGCGAGGATGACCGTGGTGTTCCGGTCGGCGCCAGGCCAGCGGGCCGCTGTCTTGAGTGATTCGATGTCGCGGTGGCGGGTGATCGGTCCGGTCATGGCGGTGATCCCTTCGGTGTCAGTCAGGCGTGCGGGGCAGCAGTTTGCTGCCGCAGGGTTACCGGGCCGCTGCGGCGGGGTGCGGTTGGGTCTCGGCTTCGTGCGCGCCTCCGGCTGTCTCGGCTTCATAGGCCGCCGAGCTCGCTGGCCGGGCGAGCTGGATTGGCCGTGCGGGCTGGGCGGGCAGGAACAGGACTGCCAGGCGGGCCCGCCGCGGCAACGGAGCTGGAGGCCAGGGCCCGCGGTCCGGACCCGGTCGCGGTCGCCGGCGGGGCGAACTCCGCCGCCCAGGCGGCGCTGTATCTCGCCGGGCACGGGCAATGCCGTCACCCTCATCGTGCGCGGCAATGACCTGGCCGCCGGCATGTCCTCCTACCTCGCCGACCGCATCCTCGCTCATGCGAGGATAACCGTGCGCACCGCCACGGAGGTCACCGCGCTGCACGGCGGCGGCCATCTTGAGGCCATCACCGTGCACACCGCAGCGCCGGGCGACGACCGATCCGACAGCGACCAGCCATGCCGGGGCCTGTTCTGCTTTGTAGGCGCCACCCCCGCCACCGGCTGGCTCGAGGACATCGCTGTCGATGACGGCGGCTTCGTGCTCACCGGCACCCAGCTGGACGGTGCATTGCTCGGCGCGACCTGGGCTGAGCTGGGCCGCCGCCCCCGCTGCCGCTCGAGACCAGCCAGCCTCTTCGCTGTCGGCGACGTCCGGTCCGGGTCGATGAAACGCGTCGCCGCCGCGGTGGGCGACGGCGCCAGCGCGATCCGCTCCGTCCACGCCGCCCTCGGATCGGCCGGCCCGTGAACTGGCCGCCAAACCGGCCTCCTCGAGAGCGCCGACCGGTCGGGCGCAGCGGGGCGCCTCCACCTACACCCGCAGCACGGGCGTGGGTGGGCGCTGGCGTCAAACCTGTCGTGGCCCGGCCTTTCGATCATGTGCACGAGCAGCTCACGCAGCGAGATCGGCTCACCCTCGGAGTCGCGGCCGGTGAAGCCGAGGCCGTGGTCGCGCGTGAACCGCTCAGCGAAGGCGATCTCCTCACGCCACGCCGCCTGCGCCTCCTCGACCACAGCCGGGCCAGCGGCCGCCCCGTTGAAGTCGGCGTCGGGGTCGGCCTCGGTCTGGTAGCGCTTCGGTAAGTCAAGCCCGGCGTACCGGCGCCGGAACCAGCCGCGTTCCACGCCGACCCCAGACTGCCCGCCCGGCCGGCTATATCGACGACATAGCGCGCGATTTGCGCGCCGCCTTGGATCGGGCGCAGCGCGGCGCTGGCGAGGCCGCCGCCGTCGGCGATCACCGTGGCGTGGGGGTCGAGGAGGCCGATGAGGGCGTTGATGTCTTTGGCTTCCCATGCCTGCCTTAAGTCGCGGACGATGCCAGCCTGGCGGGCCGTGGGGGTCGCGGGTGGCTGCGAGGCGCGGATGCGGCGGCGGGCTGAGGAGGCCAGCTGGCGGCACGCCGCCGGGGTACGGCCGGCGATCTCGCCGACTTCGGCGAAGGAGTAGCCAAAGACGTCGTGCAGGATGAACGCGACGCGCTCGGCCGGGGTCATCGATTCGAGCACGACCAGGAAGGCCATGGCGACCGACTCATCCAGGGTGACCCGGTCGGCCGGGTCGGCGGTGGTGCCGCCCGGCCGCCCGCTCATCCACTCGGTAGGTTCGGGCAGCGGCTCGGGGATCCATTCGCCCACGTAGCGTTCCCGCCGGGCCCGCGCCGAGCCGAGCAGGTTGAGGCAGATGCGGCTGGCGACCGTCGTCAGCCAGCCGCCGGGCGATTCGATGGCGTCCTGCTGTGGCCGGGACATGGCGTACCAGCGGGCGTAGGTCTCCTGCACGGCACCTCGGCCTCGGCCAGCGAGCCCAGCAGCCGGTAGGCGAGATTGACCAGCCGGCGCCGCTCGCTCATGATCGCGCTCAGGCCCGGATCGGGCAGGCCGTGTCCTGGCCCGGATCGGGTGCTCATAGTGCCGGGCTCCCTTGGTCGCATCTGCCCGCACCAGTTCGACGAGACAGCGAACCGGACTGTGAGGCTGGCGCGTCGCCTGACATTCCGGGGGGTTGTGTTGTCGTACTGCTGGGAAGAACACACCATCCAGCGAGCAGGCAGCTCAGCGACACATGGAGGAGACCGATGAGCGACCTTGAGGCCATCGCTGACCGCGTCGAGATCGAGGCGCTGCGCGGCGAGTTCACCGACGCGGTGATGATGCGCGACTACGACCGCGTGGCGTCGCTGTTCACGCCGGACGGCGCGCTGCGGATGCCCGACGTCCCCGCCGATCTCGCCGGCCGGGAGGAGATTCGCGCCTGGGGTGAGCGGGTACCGGCTCTCGTGGACTACCTCGTGCAGACCACGCACCCGGGCACGATCCGGCTGGACGGCGACACCGCGTCCGGCCGTGTCTACATGCACGAGCTCGGGCGCGCCCGCGACGGCAGGCCGGAGCTGAACTACACCATCTACCACGACCGCTACCAGCGCACCGGCGACGGCTGGAAGTTCACCGAGCGCGTCTACGAGGTCTGGTACCACGACACCACACCACTGGCGGGCTCGGCGGCCCGCGCAGCGGGCGGCGCCCGCTAATGCGCCGGCCACCAGAACTGCATCTACATACGGAAGGAGGCGGGGCTATGAAGGCCATCCGGATCCACGAACCAACCGGCATCAGCGGGCTTGTCTTCGAAGAGGCGCCCGATGCCAAGCCCTTTTTCAGCGACGTGCTGGTCAAGGTCGCCGCGTGCGGCATCACGCATACCGAGCTGGACTATCCCGTCTGGACCTGCCGGGCCGGTCATCAGCGGACCTTGATCATCCCCGGCGCCGAGATGTCGGGGGTCGTGGCCGCGCTGGGATTGGGGACGGCCGGGATCGCCGTGGGCGAGGAGGTGTTCGGGCTGACCGACCAGTGGCGTGACGGGACGGCCGCCGAGTACGTCGCCGTGGAGGCCCGTGACGTGGCCCCGAAGCCGGCGACCGTCGACCACGTCCACGCCGCGGCGGTGCCGCGGGCCGGCCTGACGGCGTGGCAGGCCCTGTTCGACCACGGAAAGCTGGCCGAGGGGCAGACGGTGATCATCCACGGCGCGGGCGGCGCGGTCGGGTCGACGGCGGTCCAGCTGGCCCGCTGGGCCGGCGCCGAGGTGATCGGGACCGGGCGCAGCCATTCCCGGTCCCTGGTCCTGGAACTGGGCGCCGACCGCTTCGTCGCCCTGGACGCCGACCGTCTCGAGGACGCGGCCGGCCAGGCCGACCTGGTGTTCGACACGATCGGCGGCGAGGTGGTCGCCCGGTCGCCCGCCCTCCTGCGGCCCGGGGGAACGCTGGTCTCGGTGGCCGCGCCGCCGCCCGCCACCCGGGACGATATCAAGACGGTCGCCTTCCTCCAGGAGTCGAACCGCGCTCAGCTGATCGAGCTCGCCCGCCTGGTCGACGAGGGGCACCTGCGCCCCCAGGTCGGGGCGGTGTATCCGCTCGCGCAAGCAGCCGAGGCGTTCAGCGCGAAGGCCGCTGGCGGCATCCCCGGCAGGATCGTCCTCCAGCCCTGACCCAGGGTCTGCCCGCCCCGGCCTCGACCGACGTTCGCGACCGCCACGGCACCACGGCGTCTGAGTGGCTTCCTCCGACTTGAGGCCAGTCGCGGGGGTGCGGTGCGGGTCGGCGGGGTCGGTAACTAACCATCCAGCGGCATCGACAGGGTGCCACGCCCATCCTGCCTCCCCTCGCTGGAGGGTTGTCGTGCATCAGCAGACGCTAGACCCGCGACCGCCCTCAGGCTTGACCAGAACGGCCATTCCGGTGCACCTCGACCGCCCCACACCCGAGCACCATTCCGGATGCAGATCGGCGGGTCGGCGCGCGGGCGCCAGGAGCAGGGCTAGTCAGGGCTAGTCACTGAAGGCGACGTTGAGCTTGAGCGTCATGCGGCCTGCCGGATAGGGGGCGCCTGCCTGCGGCGGGTTGGCGGTTGGCCGCATCGCGCAGGATCCACGAGGTCTGCGCCGCGAGGTGTGCTGTCCTTGCTGGCTAGGCCGGGCCGGTGGGCGTGGCATGCCGGTCTGCGTGCTGGGCGGCGAATGGGCCCGGGCATCGCGGTGCGCCGCTGCGGGCGTGCCTGCTCTGGCCGCTGCTGGCGTGCCTGCCCGGCAGGGCGGAGCCGGGCCCGGGGAGCACGTCGATGTCGCTGGCTGAGGTCGCTGCGCTGGCTCATGGGTCATAGTGCTGCTCGGCTTGGGCGAGGCGGCGGGCGAGTTCATCGAGGTCGGTGGCGTTGATCAGGCCGTGCTGGGTGGGGTGATCGCGCGGCGGCAGGGCCCAGTAGGCGCCGGTGGTGTGGCCGCGCCAAAGTCGCCACCGCGGGTACCGGCGGCTGAGCCGGTCAAGCCCTCCGGCCCGGTCGCCCGCGCGCTGGCCGGAGGTCATCGGGGGTGCCCGTTCATCGCCGGTGCGGTCAGCCTGGCAGCCTGCTGGCAGGTGGTGGCTTGGAGACGGGCGGCTGGCGGGACGCCGGGGTAACCGGGCACGGGGTCACCTGGGTGGCGCCGCCGCGGCGCGGCCGGTGATCACTGGTGGCGCGCCTTTGGTCCTGGCTGCGGTCCTGCGGCCAGGGCCTGGCTCAGGCTCGGGTAGATCGGCAGCAGATCAGCCATCCCCACGAGCGTCAAGGCACGCAGGACGATCCTGGACGGCACCACCAGCCGCAACTGGGTTTTGTTCGCGGTGGCCCGCTTGTGGGCCCGCACCAGCATGCTGATGCCCGAGGAGTCGCAAAACGTGGTGGCCGTCATATCGGCTATGACTGTTCTGACCCCAGGGGTGCAGGCTGAACCAAGCTGCAGGCCGACCCGGCCGGCGCTGGCCATGTCGATCTCGGCCGGCAGCGCAATGACCACCGCGGGCACGTGTGGTGGATCGGCCACCGGGGCCATCCTCATGGTAGGCGGCAGCTACGCCGCTGCGGGCTTCCCGGCGGCCACGGGCGTCACCGGGCTGGGCTAAGGCCGGCCGCTTGCGCAGTGCGGCCCGAGCATGCCCCCCTCTCCCACCGGTTACAACGTTCCGGCGGGTCACATCGTTACGGCCGGCACCGCCCGGCATCGGCTGCGTCCCGCTGATCGCCAGTACCGTCAGGAAGGATCACCTGGCGAGGTGAAACCGGGTTGCCGGGTCTGGGCGCACCAGCCCGTATCAGCCGCGACCGGTGAGGGTACGCAGATCAGTTATCGGGGCGCGGCAAGCGGCCAGGCCACCGCACCAAGAACCCGCGCACTTGGGCGGGTATTCGCTTGTCAGCTCGCCACCAGCCACGGCAACGGAGCGTGACGTGGGCTGCTGGCCGGGCCCCCTGCGGGGCTGCAGGGTGGGTGAGCAAGGCGTGGTGTGGGACGCTGGGCGTTGTGACGGTGGATGCGCGGGTTGAGCACGTGGGGAGCCTGCTGCGGCCGCAGTTCCTGCGCGATGCCCGCACAGCCTACGCGCGGGATGAGCGCACGCCTGCTGAGTTCAAGGCGGCCGAGGACCGGGCGGTCCGCGAGGTCGTCGCGATGCAGGAGGAAGTGGGCCTTCCGGTAGTCAACGACGGTGAGATGCGGCGCGAATCCTTCCAAAGCGAGCTCACCGCTGCCTGTGACGGCTTTACCGGCGTAGACGTCAACGCCTGGCTGTGGGGCAAGTGGCACTCCTCCGAGGTGGGCGATGTGACGATCGCGCGGCCCGCGGAACTGGCGGTGATCGCGCCGGTGCGCAAGCGGCGCAACCTGGCCGCGGAGGAGTTCACCTTCCTGCGCGGCTGCACCAGCCGCCAGGCGAAGGTCACGCTGCCGAGCCCGTCGCTGTTCGCCAACTTGTGGTCCCCGCGGCGGTCGGTGGCCGCCTACCCGGCGCTGGATGCGTTCTTGGCGGACGTGGTGCAGGTGCTGTGTGAGGAGGTCGCCGAGCTGGTGCGGCTGGGCTGCACCTATATCCAGCTGGATGCGCCGCACTACCCGCTGCTGATCGACCCGGCCTGGCGCGCGTTCTACACCGAGCGCGGCTGGCCGCTGGAACGCTGGCTGGGGTATGGGATCGAGCTGGATAACGCGGTGATCGACGCCGGGCGCCCGGCGACGTTCGGCTTCCACCTATGCCGCGGCAACCAGCTCAGCCGCTGGCTGGTGACCGGCGGGTACGACGCGATCGCCGCCCCGATATTTGGCGGTGTTCACGCCGACCGGCTGCTGCTCGAATACGACGACGAGCGCTCCGGCACCTTTGACCCGCTGCGGCTGGTCCCCGACGACAAGATCGTGGTGCTGGGCCTGGTCACCACGAAGACCTCGCGGATCGAGCCGCTGGAACAGATCAAGGCCCGGCTGGACGAGGCGACCTCGCTGATTGGGCCGGAGCGGCTTGCGCTCAGTCCCCAATGCGGCTTTGCCACCTCGGTGGCCGGCAACTCCATCACCCCCCAGGCGCAACGCGCCAAACTTGCCCTGCTGGTACGCGCCGCCCGCGACTTCCTGCCCGCCCCCGCCGCCACCTGAACACCCCCGGCCGGGCAACGCGGCGCAACCAAACCCGGTGCGACGACCCGGAGGCGGCCCATCGCGGTCCGGGCCCTACCGCTTCCTGTATGCGGCTGGCCCGTATCGCCATCCGGGCGCCCTCGCCTGAAGGCCAGACAGAACCAGATGGTGCAGATTCACCCGGTTAGGGCACGGCCCGGGCCCACCAAGTGCTGCCGACCGACGAGCGCGTAACGGCGGCTACTTGCGCGTTCATGGAAGACCAGCGCAAGTCGCTGAGCGTGATCAGGCATGGGGTCTGGCATGCGAGCGGATCGCCGACTCTGGCGCGGAGAGGGATCGTGCACACAGTGACGGTTGCGACGACAGAATGCTTGTTATGGCGCGCCTCGGTTGGACGTCGATCTCGATGCCGTTCAGTCCGTTGCCAACTCCGTCATTCCCATCACTTGCCGGTCATCCGGCTCGGTGACCGCATCTCATCATCTGGTACCGGTGATGAGTCGTTGGCGGTCGAACATCGCCGACGTGGTCCGCCAGCCGAGCCTGTTGAGGACCAGCAGCACCACGGCGCCGCCGAGGGCGACGAGGAGCGTGGCGTGGATCACGTTGAACGCGATGAGCGACGTCACCACGACCGACGGGAGGTTCGCGAGTACGCCGAGCTGCTGAGCGACGCGGACCTCGCTGGACCGCGTGGAGATCGCGATGCCGACCCAGATCGACCAGCCGGCCAGCAGTGGGGTGAACACCAGCTGGGCGAGCAGGTCCGAGCCTCGCAGCAGCGCCGGCGCGACGCCGGGCTGTGCGAAGATCTCGACCAAGGCCAGGAAGAAGGCGTAGACCGCGTACGAGATCGCAACCGACGGGACGAAGGACGCCAGGGCCTTGCCCGGCAAAAACTCCTCGCGGCGTATCGGCGTCGCGAGCACCGGCTCGAGCGTGCCCTGCTGGCGCTCGCCGACCACTGAGTACAAGGCCAACGTCGCGGACACGAGCGCGGGGATGGCCAGCAGGTACAGCAGCTCATGCTCGTGGGCCAGACCGCCGGATGCCGAGGCGCCCAGGCTCAAGACGGCGACTAGCGGCTGGATGAGGAAGAGGAGCGGGAGGATCGCCATCCCGGTGACGATGGTGCGGTTGCGCCGGTACTCCCGGAGCTCCTTGCGGAAGACGGCCCGCACGCGCCTCCCGCTGACGCTCATCGGCGGCGCGCCTCCTCGTCCTCGCTGATCAGCTCGAGGTAGACGTCCTCAAGCGAGTGGTGCGACTCGCCGATCGACAGCACGTCGGCACCCGCCTGGACGAGGGCGCGAGTGACCGCGGGCGCGGCGAGGGTCGGGTCAGAGACGGCGAGGACGTAGTCGCGGGCGCCGTCCTGGCGCCAGCCGTCGACGGCTGGGAGGCCGGCGAAGACGC
>Ga0070698_100000610_pt1 | contig 38401 bp, 42 predicted proteins | sample KBSK1502metaG_FD_65477 | JGI IMG/M metagenome (GOLD analysis project Ga0070698, IMG submission 65477) | Corn, switchgrass and miscanthus rhizosphere microbial communities from Kellogg Biological Station, Michigan, USA - KBS K1-50-2 metaG | ecosystem: Host-associated > Plants > Roots >... | reverse complement strand
TAGCAAGCATATTGTTCACCGTCGAGGTCGTACTCCTCAAACAGAGTGAAGGTATTCTCTCGTTTTCGCGCTTTGCAAAGCACGCGCAAGTCTTCAACGGCAAGCGTGAAGAGGCTCCTCACCCACTCCTTGACGAAAAACTCCTCCAGCGACTGGGGAGAAGGGATCGATGCCGCATCGATTGCAACACCATTCAGTTCTCCTTCCGCCGCCGTGAAATCGAGCGAAATGTGCAACGTGTTGCCGCCCCGCTTTTGCCGCCGCGCCGCTTTGTCTTCATTCATGACGAAGCTGTCCACGCAGATGCGCAGGTAAGTGCGCAGGCGGCTCTTTGCTGGATCGTACTTCGCCAGTAGCTTGCGCTCGAAGAGCTCGGCGAAAAATCCTTGCGTTAAGTCTTGAGCATCGTCGATAGGGCGATTCCAGCGCATGCGCACGTATTTGTACACGGGCTTCCAGTAAGTGGTGAACAGGGTATCCAGCGCGCGCTCGCGTTCGCTGGGATTATGACTCCTGGCGGCATCGACGACGGACCAGCGTGTGGCTGGGAATTTGTCGCCTGCATGTTCGTGCATATCGTTGAGGGTTCTTCTTGTGTTAGAAGGCGGTTTCGCCACGCCGCTTTCAGTCCTTTAACAGCGAAACTCAACTGCGAGGAGTCTACGCACCGCGGGCGGCCGGTGACAAGTGCTGCTATTCGTACCGAAGGGCTTCGACAGGGTCGAGGCGTGCGGCTTTCCAGGCGGGATACACGCCAAAGACGATGCCGATGAGGGCACAGAGCACCAGCGCGGTGACCACCCAGAAAATCGACAGAACGGCAGGAAAGGACAGGCCGTAGCGGAGCGATAGAGTAAGACCGGAGCCAAAAAACACGCCGATTACACCGCCGACGGCGCTCAGGGTAACCGCTTCAATCAAAAATTGCGCCAGGATATTGCTGCGCTTCGCACCGATGGCTTTGCGCACGCCTATTTCGCGGGTACGCTCGGTGACGCTCACCAGCATGATGTTCATCACGCCGATGCCGCCGACAATCAGACCCACGGAAGCAACCGCAAACATCAGAATAAAAATCAGCCCGCTGATTTTGTTCCAGAGATCCATGAAGTAATCGGAAGTAAAAATGGCGAAGTCATCCGGCTTGTCGCTGGCCAGACGCCGCTTGCGGCGCAGAAGATCGCGGATTTCGTCGACCGCTTGCCCGACGTTGTTGGGATCGGCAGCCTTGGCAAAGATCACGTAATCTTTTTGATTCGGATAGAGCTTGCGCAAGGTGGTGACCGGCATAACCGCGATATTGTCTTCCGGATTCGAGCCACCCGAAATGCCCTGCTTGCGCTTCTCCATCGTGCCAATCACCGTGAACAATTGACCGTTGAGCGTGATTTCCTGACCGATGCTTTGCGACGGCGCTCCGGGAAAGAGAATTCTGGCGGTGTCGTACCCGAGCATGACGACGGGGGACCGATGTTCGGTATCAGTTTCGTCGAAAGCGCGGCCGAACTGAATCTTCATGTCGAAGATGCGATGAATGGACGGCGAATTTCCCTGCAGGATGACGTTTTTGGCGCGGTACGGGCCGCGGCGCAAGTCGGCAGTGCCGGCGCCAAATTGCGGCATGAAGATGCGCATGGATGGCGACGCTGCCGAGACGTGCGGAAGTCTCTCGATGTCCTCAGCCCATTCCGGCAGCAATTCTTTGCGGTTAAACCATTCGCTTGGGGGATGCGAGAGCGAAGCCCAAGGGAAACGGTAGCAGATGATGGTATCGGAACCGAGCTCGCGGATGCCGGCGAGCACATTGTCATTCAGGCCGTTGATCATGGCGCTGACGGTGATGACCGTGGTGATGCCGATCACGATGCCGAGAATGGTCAGAGCGGAGCGCAGCGGATTTTTGCGCAAAGTGTCGAGCGCGAGCAGGACTTCTTCGCCGAACTTCAGCGTGCTGGTCCTGCGAATCAGCGAGCGTGCCGGCAGCCCAGCGGTTTGTGGCAGGACTTTTCCGAGGCTTGCCATCGGTATGCCTATTCCGACCTGAGCGCTTCTACCGGATCCAGCTTGGCTGCTTTGGATGCCGGATAGGTCCCGAAAAACAGGCCCACGCTCAACGCCACCAGCAGACCACCGATAACCGACCAGAGCTGTACGGCGCTGGGCAGCGGCGAGACCCAAGATACGATCTTCGCCATGAAGACACCAAGAATCACGCCGAGAGCGCCCCCAATTACGGCGATGGTCGAGGCTTCGATCAGAAACTGCATCAAGATATCGCCGCGGCGCGCACCAATGGCTTTGCGTACGCCGATTTCGCGGGTCCGCTCGGTGACCGAGACGAGCATGATGTTCATGATCACGATGCCGCCGACGACAAGGGAAATCGAGGCTATGCCAATGGTGACGATAAAGAATGTCGAGCTGATGTTTTTCCAGAGAGCGAGGAAAGAATCGCTGGTCTCGATAGCGAAGTCGTCCTTGGCTCCATATGCCAAATGATGGCGGCCGCGCATAATCTGGCGAACTTCATCCACGCTTTCCTGAATTTTGGCCGCCGATACAGCGCGGCAGGTTACGCGCAGCGAATTCTGCTGGTTGCCGTTTGCTTTGTTGTAGGTGGTCATCGGCAGGATGATCCAATTGTCGAGCGAGGTGCCGAGCGTCGAGCCTTCCTTCTTTCCGATTCCGATCACCTGGCAGGGCGTGTTGTTCCAGCGAATTTCTTTGCCTAGCGGATCGACGCCGGGGAGCAGGTTATCGACCAGATCGTTGCCGATGACACACACGGGCGCGGCCTCGCGAAGATCGGTCTCGGTCATGTGCCTTCCGGCGACAAGATCGACGTCGTACAACTCAGCCATCTGCGGCGTCCAGGCGCGCAGGTTGGTGTCCTTCAGCGAATTCAGGCCACTCTTGGTTTCGACGCGTCCACCGAAGGAGGCTCCTACTTCCTTGCAAGACTGACAGAGCTCGAGCACAGCCTCATAGTCGTCGTAGGTGATGCGCTTGCGTTTTTGGAACTCCAGATAGTCGTCGACGTTGGTAATGATCGAAGGTTGTTTGGACAAGCCAAACACGTCGGCGCCGAGACGGAAGACACGCGTGGCCACATATTGGTTGGCGCCGTTGATCAAACTGACCACTGCGATTACAGAAGTGACCCCGATTACTACACCAATTAGCGTGAGTATGCTGCGCAGCTTGTGCGTCCAAAGGCTGGACGCAGCAATAGCTACGGCCTCGGTAAAGTGCATGGTGGATGCAGGGGGCATGCGGGAAGTCACATCGTAACATACGCGCGAAAGGGTGCTGGGATTACGGGGTGGCGGGGCCAGACATGTCAGGCTGGCTCAACGCGCGGGACGCAATGGGCTTAGGAATCTGGCGGAATCTTAGACCTAGACGCCAAGGCTTGGCTAGCTCTGGTGGCGGATGCGTTCGGCTAAGGCACGGGCGCGCTGGCGGCCGATCTCCACAAAGCGGGAGTCACTGGCAATCTGATCGAGGGTGGGCAGAGCGCGCTGCGGCTCCGGCAATAGCTTGCGATTTAGGTCCGACTCAAATTGCAGCAGGGCATCGTTGATGCCGAGACGGTCGTATTTCATGCGACGCTCGAGGAGCATCAGCAATTCCTGTTGGCGGGCGAGGCCCTCGAAGATTTGAAGCAGTTGGCCGGCCGCAGAATTGAGAGTGTAGTTGAAGCTGGCTTCATGCGCTTCGCTTCCTCGCTCCCATCGAAAGGTTTTCTCGCCGAGATTGGCGATCTTGCGGTGCACATCCAGGTCCTGCCCCTGGAAGTGATTCAACTGTCCGGCAAGCTCGAACATTTTGGCCCGCAATTGCGCGCTGACCTGGAAAGGTGATTTGCCGGGATCGTCATCCAGTTGGCGGATCTCATAGCTCGCGTCATCGGAATCTTCGCGAACGGCGAGTTCGATGAACTCCGGCGTGCTGGACTTGAACACGCGCCGAAAAGTGAGTTTCGCTCCGGAGGACGCAGCAGAACGCTCCGAGGAAATCGCGGGCGATTCGGGCTGCGTGGAGAAGCTCGCGGAGGCAGCCAACGGCAGCATCGAAAAAACCGATAGCGCACAAACTCTACGAATTGGCTTCGATACAGGATTTTTCATCGTAGTGATTCGAAGCGTGCCAAGCCCGGCGGGGTTACTTTGCCCGACGTGGCTCTAGGCTCGACACGCGCCCGGCGCGGCTTTCCCGCGGTGAGCATTTCCGGCAGACCTAGCCGGACGCGAGCAGACTCGGCCTGCCAATGGCACAGCGCGACAGCGAGAGCATCGGCGGCATCGGGCGGCTCTGGAATTTCTCGCATCGAGAGCAGGGCGCGCACCATCAATTGCATCTGGCGTTTGTCCGCGTGACCGTAACCTGTCACGGAGGCTTTAATTTCGCGCGGGGAGTACGTATAGGAAGGTATGCCGTGCTGCGCCGCCGCGAGCAGGACTACGCCACGCACCTCGGCTAGGCGTAGGGCTGTGCGTATGTTGAGCGCCGCGAAGACCGATTCCACAGCCACCGCCGTGGGTGAAAACTCTTCCATCAGACGGCACAACAGACGGTGGACCCTTTCGAGAGGCATTCCGGAAATTTCGCTATTCCGCTTAACGTCGACCCGTAAGGCGCCAAAATGAAGTGCTTTGCAGGTCCGGCCAACGCTTTCAATGATGCCGTAGCCAGTCGGCCCCGCGGCCGCGGGATCAACACCGAGAATCCTGACGCAACTGTTTGTTTCGCGAATGCGGTTCATCCCACCACAGTCTACGGCGCACCACAGTCTACGGCGAAACCTTGCGGGGCTGCCAGAGGTTTGTCCTGACGTGTCGTTTCCAAATAAGAAAGGCCATCCCGCTAAGCAGGATGGCCGTTCAAGAGGGCAGAGGTTCAGTTTGCCCCTACGGCTGCCTGAATCTCCGATTCATCAATGTCGAAGTTAGCGTAAACGTGCTGCACGTCATCGTGTTCTTCCAAAGCTTCGACCAACCGAACCATCTGCGTAGCCTGCGCCCCCGTAAGTTTGATGTAATTCTGCGGAACCATTCCGACCTCCGCCGAGGTCGGCGTGATTCCTGCCTTGGTCAGGGCCTCTTTGACTTTTTCCAAGGCTTCCGGCAGCGTCACCACGTACCAACCTGATCCATCGTCTTTCAAATCCTCGGCGCCAGCATCGAGAACGATATCGAGCATCTTGTCTTCCGTAGCTTGTTCCTTCGGGACCACGATCTCGCCCTTTCGATGGAACATCCATCCCACAGCGCCGGCTTCTGCGAGATTTCCGCCATTTTTGCTCATCAAGTGCCGGAATTCGCCAACTACGCGATTGCGGTTTGTCGTGACCGCCTGAATCAACATGCCCACGCCACCCGGGCCATAGCCCTCGAAGGTCACTTCCTCGTACTGCTCACCCTCGAGCTGACCCGTGCCACGGAGAATGGCGCGCTCGATGTTTTCATTGGGCATGTTCTCGTTCTTTGCGGCGAGAATGGCGGTTCGCAGACGTGGGTTGGAGTTTACATCGCCGCCGCCAATGCGCGCGGCAATGGTGATTTCCCGGATCAGCCGGGTGAAAACGCGTCCGCGTTTGGCGTCAGTGGCCGCTTTTTTGTGTTTGATTGTGGCCCACTTTGAATGCCCAGACATGACGGATCCTCGTTGTCTATATTTGTTTCTCTATTCTAGGCCGCAGAAGGTCAGCAAAATGGATGCAGCGACGATCAACCTTCGCCCTCATCGCGGGCGCCTTGACTGCAGTCACTGAATGTGCGGAGACTTGCGGTGACCGCCTACCCTGCGGAACCTGTGCAGTTTATCACAGCTATTCTTGCCCGGGGTATACTTCCAATCCAGGGATGTCATTGCGCTTCAAAGAGCTGGCGATCTCACTGTTGATCGAAGCAAGGCCGTTCCATGTCTGACCGGCGTTATCGTGTCCTGACAATTGCTTCACATCCGGTTCAATATGGCGCGCCGATTTTTCGAGTTATGGCGCAACATCCCCAACTGGACTTTCAAGTTGCCTACTGTAGCCTTCGTGGCGCTGAGCCGGGCCATGATCCCGAATTCGGAACGACGGTCGAATGGGATATCCCGCTGCTAGACGGCTATTCTTGGATTCATGTGCCTAATCAGGGCACAGGTGCTGAGTCATTTTTCGGCCTGCGGAATCCCGGGCTGTGGAAACTGATTCGCTCAAGTGGATTCGACGCTGTCATTTGCCACGTGAGCTACTTGCGCGCGAGTTTCTGGATCACGTATCTGGCTGCGCGCAGCCGCAGTACAGCTTTTCTATTTGGAACGGACGCTTCGGCGATCGGGCCGCGCGATGGCCGGAGCTGGAAGAGAGTCCTCAAGAGGCTGGCTTGGCCCACGGTGTTTCGTCTTGCCAGCCAGGTGCTCACGGCATCGAGCGCGGGATACGAGATGATGCGTTCCCTAGGAATTCCTGAAGAACGTATTTCGATGGCCCTCGATACGGTCGACAATGGCTGGTGGCTAGCGGAATGCGCACGCGCGGACCGAGGCACGGTTCGGCGAGCTTGGGGCATAGATGAGGTGGAACGAGTAGTTCTTTTCTGCGGCAAGTTGCAGCCATGGAAGCGCCCGGTTGATGTGCTGAAGGCATTCGCGGCGGCGGCGATTTCTGGGTCGAGACTGGTTTTCGCCGGTGAAGGAGCAGAGCGAGATCGGCTGGAAGCTGAAGCGTCAACACTGGGCATTCGCGATCGTGTGCACTTCCTCGGGTTTCTGAATCAGTCGCAGCTTCCTGGCGTCTACAAAGCTTCCGATCTGATGGTCATTTCTTCGGAGTATGAGCCGTTCGGATTGGTGGTGAACGAGGCGATGCTATGCGGCTGCCCAGTCGTGGCCAGCGACAAGGTAGGAGCTGTTCGGGATCTCATCGTGGCGGGCCGGACGGGTTTCGTCTATCCGTGCGGAGATACGCGCGCCCTGGCCACCATTCTTCAGGAATCGCTCGGCGATCTGGCGGGCTTATCGATCATTCGTAATGCGGCGCTCGAGCGCATGGAGGGCTGGTCGCCGCGCGCCAGCGTCGCCGCATTGGTCGAGGGCGTGACACGTGCCGTGTCTCGCGGCAGGCGGGCCCCCAAAGGGGAAGACGAATCGACAACCGAAGCAGGCAGAGCGCGCAGACTGTCGGGATGAAGCTGCTTGTTTACTCGCACTATTTCGCCCCGAGTATCGGCGGCGTGGAAACAATCGTCCTCTCACTAGCACAGGGGCTCGCGGACCTTCGCACGTCAACGAACGCAAGGCAGTTTGAGGTCACGCTTGTCACGCAGACTCCGACGGGCGATTTCGACGATCGGACGCTCTCATTTCGCCTGATCCGTCGACCCGGTCTTCTGCGGCTCTGGCTTCTCGTTCGCGCATGTGACGTGATTCATGTTGCTGGTCCAGCTTTGACGCCTTTGGTTTTGGCAAAACTTTCGAGAAAGCCCGCAGTTGTCGAGCACCATGGCTACCAAGCTATTTGTCCAAACGGCCAACTGATTCATCAACCTGACGTCTCCATTTGTCCGGGACATTTTCAAGCCAAGCGATACGTTGAATGTTTTCGGTGCGAGAGCGTCCGCGTCGGAAGCTTGTCCAGCGTGTTCGGACTGGCATCCATGTTTCTTCGGTATTGGCTTAGCCGGGGCGCAGCGCAGAATGTCGCTGTGACGCGGTATGTGATGCACAGACAAGCGCTGCCGCAATCCTCGGTTATCCTGCACGGGATAGAGCCGATAACCAGCTCAGACTCCCTGACGATGGCGTCAGCGAGCCCATTGGAAAGAGTTTGTTTCGGTTATGTGGGTCGCTTCGTACCGGAAAAGGGAATTTCCACGCTTTTGCAGGCGGCTCGCATTCTAAGAGAGGAAGGACGAGATTTTGACGTCCGGCTCGTCGGCGACGGACCGGAGCGTACCAAGCTCGAGCGCATTATCGACGGAGAACATCTGGAGAAATATGTCCGGATCACGGGATATTTGAGGGGCGCGGCGTTAGCTGAGGCGGTCCGCGGCATCCACGTAATGGTTATGCCTTCCATTTGGGAAGAGACGGCCGGACTAGCCGCGATGGAGCAGATGATGCGCGGCCGGCTTGTCATTGCTTCCGATGTCGGAGGACTCGCGGAAGTCGTCGGGGATACTGGTCTCAAGTGCACGCCGGGCAGGGCAGATGCATTGGCGGAGTGCATGAGAAAAGTGCTGCTCGATACATCCATTGTGGATGTCCTGGGTAAGAAAGCTCGTGAGCGCGCACTGCAGCTATTTATGCGTGCGCGCATGGTCGATAAACACGCGGATGTCTACAGGAAGTGTTTCGCCAGAGCGAAGCAAGATGTATGACAGACGACAATGAAAGAAGGTCAGCGCCGTTCGCTCGCGCCCTAGCTGGAGCGCACGAACGGGTGGTTGCGACGGCCTTACGTTACGTCTCCCCCGGTGCGAGTTGCTTGGATTTGGGCGCCGGAAGCGGTGCTCTTGCCGAGCGCCTTCAGATGGCGGGCCTGCATGTAACAGCCGCCGACATCGTTAACTATTTTCAGCTTAACAGTGAGTTTCGGCAGATCGACTTCAATAATCCCGCCTTTGAGCGAGCGTTCGCGGCCGCATTTGATTTGGTCGTTTCTGTCGAAGTCATCGAGCACTTGGAGAATCCCAGCGCGTTCTTGCGAAGTATCGCCAGACTCCTGAAACCAGAGGGTGTGGCTATTCTTACGACGCCAAATGTGGACAATGTTGCGGCACGGCTGAAATTTCTACTCCGCGGAGAAATTCGCGCGATGGACAGGAACGCGCCTGAACACATTACGCCCATCCATCTCGACCTTTTCCTTCGGCAGATCGTGCCTTCGACGGATCTTGTGTTGGTGGAGCGCTTCGTCTATCCCGAAAATGAGTTCCCGTTGACCGGGCGGCGATATTTCGTTCCCTTCTTTCGGTTGCTCAAGCTCTTCCTCAAGGGACCTGCCTTGACCGGAGACAGCCATTTTCTGGTGTTAAGGAGAAAGCACAGCGAAGTAGCGAGGCCCTCCGAAGTACAAAAGGGATGAACCTGCGTGCGGCGCCAAAGCCAGCGCCGAAATCAACCATCCCGAGCTCCTGCACAGGCTATGCTAGGATGGCGATGATGCTTGATCGTGTAATCCTGCATATGCTCGGCCGGATTCCCGGGCCTTTGCGTCGGCGTGTGATCGGGAGTCCTGAGAATCCTTCACGTGCGGCAACGTTCGTCCACAACCTGTTGAACTTCAGACCATCTGCGCAAGACGAGGTTTTCACCTGTCGTGGGCCGCTCGAAGGCTGCCGAATGCATGTCGATTGGAAGCGGTTCCGAAGTTTTGTGTATGGCACTTGGGAACCGGATGTAGTCAGCGCGATCGTTTCGGCACTAAAGCCAGGCATGACCGCTATCGATGTCGGTGCGCACATCGGCTACTATACGATTCTGCTCGCCAAGTGTGTGGGCCCTACCGGCCAAGTCCTTTCGCTCGAACCGTTCCCCGAGAACTTCGCATTGCTGCAGAAAAACGTCCAGCTGAATGAGCTGCAGCAGGTACAAACCTTTCCGAAAGCGGTTTTCTCTCGCGCCGGAGAGCTTACCATCGGTGTTCCCGACGATCTCTCCGATTCCGGGAATGCTTCGCTGGTCCACAATCTGGGTGCAAAACAGTTCCATGTATCAGCGATTACGCTGGATTCTCTCCATTGCCGTCCTGACTTTCTCAAAGTTGACGTGGAAGGCGCTGAATACGATGTCCTGCTTGGCGGGCAGGAGACGATTGCAAGATCTCGGCCGAAGATGCTGATCGAACTCCATCATTTCGACGGTGATCTGGCGGGCCATCCTGTACCGCGTCTGCTGGTCAGTTGGGAATATCAGATTCAGTGGATCGATCGTTTCCGTATGACTAGTCACATTCTCACGTGGCCGTTAAGGGAAACGTTGTGAGCGCCGTTTTGAACGACCCAACTTCCAATTGTCAGTAGAAAGTGTGTTCATGAGAGTCTTCTCGCACGCACCTTCGAGCATCTTTCGACGTGGCTCAGTATTGACGGTCTGTTTTTGGGTTTTCGCTCTCGTCGCGGCCTACGTAACCGCAGGATACATCGTCAGCAACGATTTAACCGGCCTAGCTTTCCTGTCCATGGCGTTTGTTGGCGGCGCCTTCATAGTGGCGATTCTCAATAATTGGCGGAATGGACTTTACTTGTTTCTTGCTTGGCTCTTGTTCGAAGACTATGCCCGAAAATTCCTTGGTAATAATATGGCGATTTACTTCGCCAAAGACTTTCTGGTTGCCGTCGTGTATCTCTCATTCTTTGTTGCGTTTCGCAGGAAGGATAAAGATCTCCAGGGCTTTCGCCCACCATTTCTTGTCGCCCTGCTAGTTCTCATCTGGTTCGGTGCAATGCAGATGTTCAATCCGGCTTCGACGAGCGTCGTTTTCGGCGTTCTTGGGATGAAGGTGTACTTCTACTATGTTCCGCTACTCGTGGTGGGCTACGCACTAATCAATTCGGAGGAGGAACTTCGGCGTTTTTTCCAGGTGAATATAGGGCTCATGCTGATCATTATCGGACTAGGGATCGTTCAGTCCATTCTTGGTCCTAGATTCCTCAATCCCGAGGTCCTTAGCGAGGATATTCGTCTGCTAAGCCAGACCTATCGAGTAGCTCCCATTTCAGGAGTATCGGTTTATCGTCCGACATCGGTCTTCGTGAGCGCGGGCCGTTTTGCGAACATGTTGATCGTTGCGTGGCTACTCGTGTTCGGTTTCAGCGGATATCTCCTGCTGCGCCATCGGCGAGGCCGGATATTTGCGTTTCTGGCGCTGGCGACAACTGCTGCGGGATGTCTTCTGTGTGCTTCGCGAGGGGTTTTCATGTGGACTCTTGGCAGCAGCGTTATGGGTGCCGCCGCCTTTATTTGGGGTGCGCCTTGGCGTCAAGGGGAAGCGTTGCGTGTTCTTCGCACCTTGCAGCGAGCGGCGTTGGGTACTGCGCTCGCTATAGCGGTCCTGCTTTTCACGTTTCCGGACGCGCTGTTGAACCGCCTCGCGGTGTACTCAGAAACCCTTGACCCGACGAGTCCAACGAGCGAGTTAATGCATCGCGCGCGGGATTATCCTTTGCAGAACTTTCTGGCCGCCTTTTCTTATGAGCGCTGGCCTTACGGATATGGCATCGGTACAGTCTCACTTGGTGGCCAGTATGTCTCGCGATTTTTTCGCGTATTACCTCCCGTGCCGCCCGTGGAAAGCGGGTTTGGATCCATCGTCATCGAAATGGGAATCCTGGGCCTAGTTTTTTGGTTAATTATGAGCGCTGCTGTGTCGCTTGCCGCTTGGAAAATTGTACGCAAATTGAAAGGTTCTCCGTGGTTTCCACTAGGCTTTATGATTTTCTGGTACGCGTTTTTGCTGCTTCTGCCCATGACCTTCGGAGGTTTCACCGCCTACCAAGACTTCGTTATGAATGCCTATATGTGGCTGTTGCTTGGGATTCTGTTCCGTTTGCCGAAGCTTGCCCTTTCCGCTCAGTTCGAGGCCGGTGCTTCCGCATCTCAGCCTAGGTTACCTTGGACTTCCTGACTTGCGGCTGGCCGTCATCACACCTTTTCTAGATCGACGGCACGGCACAGAGCTTTGTATCGTTGAGCAGCTTGAACGCATTTCGCGGCAACAAGGTATCGAAGTCCACGTATATAGCCAACGCGTCGACGATCTTTCCGGCGCTGTCCGCTATCCAGGCACCTCGACCCCAGGCGCCATCTTCTGGCATAAGGTCCGTTCCATTCCTGGTCCACATCTCTTTGCCTATTTATGGTGGTTTCTTGCGAATCGTGTGCAAAGGGTGTGGGACTCGCGCATTCGCGGATTAGAATTCGATGTGCTTTATTCGCCAGGAGTTAACGCGTTCGACGCAGATGCTATCGCGGTTCACATTGTGTTTCATGAATTTTATGCGCAGGTTAAAGAGCGCCTAAAATTTCGCGGCAACTCTTTCTCAAGCTGGCCGCGACTCCTGCATCGTAGGATCTACTATCATCTGATCATGGGCCTGGAGCGCCGCGTTTACCGGCGTCGCGCAACATCTCTCGCCGGCGTTTCTACCCTGGTTGCAGACCAACTCGCCAAACATTTTCAGCGCACGGATGTGTGTGTAATTCGACACGGCGTCGACACTGGGCGATTTTCACCTGCAGCACGGGTCGCAGGTCGCGATTCGGCGCGCGCGCGATGGCTATTACAACGCGATCAATTTGTCCTGCTTCTGATCGGCAATGATTTCAGGAAGAAAGGGTTAGACACGCTGATTTATGCGCTGGCGGCCTGCCGCGACTTGCCGCTGAGGCTGCTCGTGGTCGGAACCGACGAGCGGAAAGGTTATGAAGCACTAATTCAACGATCCGGCATGGCAGACCGTATTTCGTTTCTAGAACCCTCGGCTGACGTCTTGCAGTTTTATGCTGCTGCCGACGCGTATGTAGGTCCCTCGCTCGAAGACGCCTATGGCCTCCCCATCCTCGAAGCCATGGCCTGCGGCTTACCAGTGGTTGCCAGTTCCCGCGCCGGCGCGAGTGAGCTTATTCATGACGGCAAGAACGGAATGCTGTTGCGAAACCCAGACAATCCTGAGGAGCTCGCAGGAATCCTTCGAGCGTTGTACACGAATCAGGGTCTTTCTCAACAGCTTGGGCACGAAGCTTGCTCCACCGCGCAATCCCAGAGTTGGGACCACAATGCAGCGCAGACATGGGAATTTCTCAAGGCTGCGGCCACGAGAAAGAGCCGCTCGCAACAGTAATCGGCGACGCGCGGGCCCGTCGGGACTGGGCTAGGTAAGACTTTTTGCGCGCAGCGACCTCGTTTTGTTACCTTCCCAACGGATGTCCACCAGAGCCGATCAGGCGCGCGAAATTCAGCGGCGGTACTACACGGACACCGCTAGCCGTTACGATTGCATGCACGCCCACGAAGGCGCGACGGACGCATCCATCACAATTTTCATGCATGCGCTCCTTCGCACGCTCCGGGTGCGCTCGCTCCTTGATGTGGGCACAGCCACGGGGCTCGGCATGCGCAATATGAAGGAAGCCCTGCCGGAACTATTCGTTTGTGGCGTCGAGCCAGTCGCCGCATTGATCCGACAGGGAGTCGAAGACGGCAACAACTCAAGTTTCCCGATGATTCGTGCAAGCGGCGAAGCGCTTCCTTTTCCTGACGCGAGCTTCGATGCGGTATGCGAATTCAGCACTTTGCACCACGTGCCCGATCCTAATGCTGTCGTCAGAGAGATGCTTCGCGTCGCGAGAAAAGCTGTTTTCATTTGTGATAGCAACCGGTTTGGCCAGGGCTCACGTAGCGCGCGTCTGCTTAAGTTGGCGCTCTACTGGAGCAAAATGTGGCCTGTTTTTGATTTTATGAGAACACGTGGACGGCGCTACATGATCAATGAAGGTGATGGCCTCTGGTATTCGTATAGCGTTTATGATTCGTTTGATCTGGTCGCTCGCTGGGCCGACCGCGTCATTCTTATTCCCGCCGCCAAAGAGAAAGCTCATAGCTGGCTGCATCCGTTGCTCAATAGCAGCGGTGTGCTGTTTTGCGCAATAAGAGAATGAGGCGGGTTGCTGCTCAGCGTCTCGGCAGCGACTTTTCAACTGCTTTTCGGGTGGCCTCTAGCGTAAAAGTAAGCGATTCCTTGGGTATGCTGGTTACAAACGGGCCGATCAGCCAGCCCAGTCCGGCCGGAACATCCCTGGTCAACGAAGCGACTTCACTCTGCACATACACTCCAGAGTCGCGCTCGATCATTCGCCACCACGTCTCCATCCGCCACAGATAGCCGCTGTCGTCGCCGGGAGTCCTATCGCGCTCGTCGCCTTTGCCGGGATTTTCCACCTCGGCGATGCGTACTGCCGAGCTTCGGCTGTGTGCGCGCGGTTCCGAGTCGTGAACATACTGGACGTCATGCTCCGTGTTCAGCACGACCGTAATTATCTTGTGGCGGCGAAAACGCAAGAAGACCCGAAAGCGATCGCCATCACGAGCTTCGATCTTCGAGCGTTGCACATCGGGAGCGTAATAAACAGAATGTCGATCGTAGTCTTCGAGTATTGCAAGCACATCTTGGACCTTCGCGCCGGGAATAAACGCTAGCGCCACCCAGTGGTGGATCATCCCATCGGGACAGTGGATCGCAGAACCGTTCTCGCGCGATTCTAGTCGTCGTATTTTGACCTCTCCGGCTGTCAGGTCTTGATATGCTTTTGTTCGCTCGGCGTCGGGAAGATCGTCGATCCAGAGCAGGTTTGTTCCTTGCTTGAGCTCGCGATCGTTGCGTGCATCCGTGAGGCGGACATAGCGGTCGAAGGCCTCCACTGTTGCCGGTTTGAGAGTTGTAGGTGAGGGGCCGTTTGCTGCCAGAGAGTTGGGGGTGACCGCGAAAAGCACGAGCAATACTCTCAGCCACTGCGCAATGCTGTCCGAAAGATCCCTCATGTGTCGAATGCACCATTCATAGAGCTATCTAGTTGCCTCTGTAAACTGTTCATTGGGGACGCCGGACGCAATCATCGTGCGCGCCATTCAGACAGGGTGCACGATAAATGCCTCAAATGCCCATTGTTTCCAAGCAGGCGAAACTAGAACGAAAAACGCCGGGCACCAACCCGGCGTCTGCGTGAGAGGAAGCGAGATTCTGGCGGGTTGGGTTGGCTCGCACACGACCCCTTTCGGGGCCGCTGTCCCCGCGCGGCCCCCAACCCGTTGTGTCGAAATTACGGGACGCGCTTGTGCGCAGCAATGGGCCGGCAGAGCCAAGAAATGAGGTACTTGGGTTGTGGTACGAACGCCAAGAGCGAGAAGATCCAAGCCATTGCTAATGCGCTCATTTCAGGTCCTTTAAGTCGACCCGTTATCGGCGCTTTTGCGTGAAGCCCGGTCGTTAGTACGCTTGCGCTGTTGAGCCTTCACCGCCCCCAACTGCGGGACAACTTGCGAACTCCTTCGAGGCTACTCGGCTCTTGAGTAGGGCGTTAGCGCCCCTGCGTTGCAGGCGTAGCACGCGCTGGATCTGTTCACCCTTTGGATCGCGGCCATTCATCCAAATGTAGAGGCCAGATTCCCTTTGCTCCAAGATCTTGATGCTGATCTGAGACTTTACGCCGGGAGATTCCAGGAGCGCATCGTTCTCGGTTGCGTTTTGTATCAAATAACCATAATCGCTGAGCGTTTTTTTGCTCTTTTTGTGCTTGGGCCTGAATTCTGCAGGCACCGAAGTCAAATCAAGCTTATCGACCACGAATTCCGCGACCCTTTCATGCGGGTACGCTCCTTTGCTTCTGGCCATTACAAGTGGTGGGGCAAACAGAAGCATAGCTGCACAGAGTCTTCTCACTTTTGATTCGCTTTCTGGACCAACTGCGCCCGCTCGACGCAGACGCCAACTAAGGACAATATGATCCCGGCGTGAACGTCCTAGCCCTTCACGCCGGGCGCTTGGCTCACTTACATCTCGCGCTTGGCCGCTCGCCGCACTTAGCTGGGGGTGTTTACACCGCTAAGGAAACCACCCAAGTGCGCCGTGATCCCAACCAGCAACACAGCAAAGAACTCCATGGGCACACGGTACGTTGGAAGTGCTTCGCCTTGACGCCGCGCGCGAAAATGAACCCACCAGGACAGCCAGATCATTGCGCTCGAGGCGAGCGCGAGCACCAGGTGCAGCAAGAGGGTGCCTTTCAATTTCTGCCCCTCGAGCTGGAATTGCCAGGCCAAGAGGCCGCTGGCCAGAACCGGCCAGGTAGTAACCGCAGCGACCAGCAGATTGTAATAGGCGGCTTCCGCCAAGTTTCGTCGCTTCGTCCATTGCGCGGCTAAATCGAATGCGACACCGGCAATGAACAGACCGATCGGGAAATGAATCAGCACAACATGTTGTGCGTGCTTGGCAAGAACCACGGTTCTTAGATCGAACGGATTCAACATCGGACCACCGTCACTGTACGACGACTTTGCCGGTCATTTTTGGGTGAACTGAGCAGAAGTACGGATATGTTCCTGGCTTGCTGAAGGTGTAAGAGAACTTCTCGTCGGTATCGAGCACCTTGGACTTGAACAGTTTATCGTCGGCGACCACAGTGTGGGGGATGTCGTCGCGGTTTATCCAAGTAACGGTAGTTCCCGCTTTCACGGTGATGGCGGCAGGGCCGAAGCTAAAGTTGTCGATTTTCACTTCGACGTTTGCTGCTTCTGTTTGTTGAGCGTTAACACTGAAATAGCTTGTCGCCGGAAGCAGCAACGCAGCGACGAGCACCACGACCGGCACGAAAGCATTTGGGCGCACACGTATCCTCATGATTTTTTCCTTTCTTTTCCTTTCTGTGATTCGCTACCAGTAGTTAGTTTTTGACGGAATGCTGTTCGTTCACGCCAACGTCGAGTCAACAACAGCTAGGGCATGCTGGCCCTGCACATAATTCAGGTTGGTCACGCCCAGATAGGTTCGCAGTTGGTCAGCCGGCACAGCCATGGGCCCCGGCGAAGGCGCTTTGCCCGGTTGCGGCTGGGGAAAAGCGGTCGAGGCGGCGGTATGAAACGTCACGTTGCCTTCCACCTTCTGCAGGGTTTGATGAATGTGTCCGTTCAACACCGTAACCGAGCCGAATTTTTTCAGATACGCCAGCGCCGTGGCGCTGTCCTCGGTTCCCCAGCCCCACTCGGGATACACGGTCCACAGTGGAATGTGAGCAAACACAACGATAGGCGTGCTGGATTTCAGGTGTTTTACATCGTCCTCCAACCATTCCAACTGCTCGGGGCCAAGCGTACCAAGACCTCCCGACTTCAGATTCATAACGTTCACCAGGGCGATGAAGTGGACACCCTTCTGGTCAAAACTATGCCAGCCCGCACCTAGCGAGCCCCTTCCGTACCGCTCCCGGAATTGCTGGCCGTCGTCGTTTAAAACATCGTGTTCGCCAGGAACAAAGAACACTGGTTTGCCGATGCCCTTCAGGATTTGATCCACATTGTCGAACTCCTCCGGCTTCGACAAGTGGCTGATATCTCCGGTATGCAACAGAAACTCTGGCTGCACCGGCAGCGCCTTGATCTTGTCGACGGCGGCTTGCAGAGTCCCAGCGACATCCGGATTTGCGGGTTTGTTGAACCCCATATGGCTGTCGCTGATCTGAACGAAGGTCAGTTCTCCGGCGGTCGCAGATGCTCGATCTGGTATTCGGTTCAGCGCGTAGGAGTTCAGCACGCCACCTTTCATGATGCATACCGCGCCCGTTCCAGCCCAGGCCATGCACTTCAGGAAACCTCGCCGGTCGATTCCATCGTGGTTGTGATCGTAAAGAATCTCGTTTTGCGCTTTTTTCGTCATCACTCTTCTCCGTATTTCCTCTCGCCTCGCCCTTCGAGGGCCTTGTTAACGGAGCGGCGCGAGTTTGAGTTTGGTCCAGGGTGCCCACGCCGCTCCGGGACGTGTTTCGTCGATGCAGACTGCGGGACCGCCTGCGTTATTCCACCTCTCGGCGCTTTTTATTGGCTAGGGAAAGCGGGCCGCCCGGGAATAAAATCCCGTTCGAGGCGGTTCCTTGTATGAGTGCAGGTGCGGAGGAGAGAGGCTCGGACGTGTTGGATTTGCAGGACCGGGCGCGCTTTGAGCAGCTCGTGCTGCCCCATTTGGATGCCGCGTTCAACCTTGCCCGTTGGCTTTTGCGAGGCCGAACCGACGCGGAAGACGTCGCGCAAGAGGCCATGCTGCGCGCATTTCGCTTCTTTCGCGGCTTTCACGGAGGCGACGCCCGCGCATGGCTCCTGCAGATCGTCCGCAACACCTGTTACACCTGGCTGGAGAAGAATCGTCCCTTGGAGCTGACGACCGAATTCGACGAGGAGCTTTATCCGCAGCCCAGCGTCACGCCGGAGTCCTTGGCTATCGCTGGGGACAACCGCGAACGGCTGACCCGCGCTCTCGAGGATCTTCCTCCACATTTCCGCGAGGTGCTTGTCCTTCGAGAACTGGAGGGCTGCTCCTACAAGGAGATTGCTGCGGTTACTTCTATGCCCATTGGAACGGTTATGTCGGCCCTGGCTCGCGCGCGCCAGCGACTTTTACGGAGGTTGACGCAACCCGATTCCGCCAAGAGTCAGGAGGCCAAGCGTTGAGTTGTGAACTCACTCAATCGGTGCTCCACGGCTATGTCGACGGCGAACTCGACGCAGCACGTGCCGCCGATTTCGAGCGCCATCTGGTTTCCTGTGCAGAATGCGTCGCCGCATTGGAGGCACAGGAAGCTTTGCGGTCATCCCTTCAGCGCGCAGGTCTCTACGAACGGGCGCCGTTGACGCTTCGCAAAAAGGTCCGTGCAGATTTGGGCTCCCCCGCTGCAGATCAGATCCCCATTACCGCGGTTTCGCGTAGGCCGTCGTGGGCCTGGCTGGCCATCGCAGCAACTTTTGTGTTGGCTGCGCTCATCGGATGGAGGCTGGTTGAAATGCGCGGAGCTCGGGAATCCGCGTACGCTTCGGCGATCGTGGACGCCCATCTTCGCTCTCTGCAGCCCGGGCATTTGGAAGATGTTGTGTCCACCGATCAGCACACGGTGAAGCCTTGGTTTGATGGGAAACTCGATTTTGCGCCGCCTGTGCGAGATTTTGCGGGCGATGGATTTCCCCTGCAAGGCGGGCGCCTCGACGCGGTCGGGGGCCGGACGGTTGCAGTCCTGGTCTACGCTCGGCGAAAGCACATTGTGAATGTTTTTGTCTGGCCGTCAAGTGGCGGTGACGCCGCGCCGCGCTCGGGATCGCATCTCGGGTATCAATGGTTGGATTGGCGCAAGGACGGAATGGAGATGTGCGCCGTATCCGATGTTGCTGCTGCTGACCTCGACACACTTCAGCAGCTGTTCATCAACTAGCTGGTCAATGGTCTGATTTAGTGAGGTTGCGGGTCGTAGGTTCGCGTGGCCGTGTAAGCCTTTGGCACTTCTTTCGCATACTCGAGCCGGAGCGTGACCGACTTCGTCTGCCCCGACCTCACGAAAACATTCTTGACCCATTCGCTGAATACGCCTTTGCCCGAGGCACGAACCTCATAGCTGTCCGACCGCAGCTTCGGAATTGTGAACCGCCCCTTAGCGTCCGCGTGGACCGCGTGCGGTGCATTTCCCCCGCTGGATTGATAGCTAATCACTGCATGAGCCACGGGCTTGTCGTCCGGTCCGATCACCACGCCCGTCAACACCCCGGAGCCCTTGGCTTGTGGTGCTGGCAACGCTGCCCCAGCAGCGAGAAACCCAGCGAAAAACACGCCTCCGAGAACCACTCTGCGTCTCATAAGCCCTCGTCTGACTACTGAGTTTAGTATAAACACAAGCGCCTATCCCTTAGGCGCAAGAAACCATTTTGTGTATGCTGGAAACCTGTCTGGCTGTACAGCGAAGAAAACACACACGGGTGGGGGCGTCCCTGATTTCATCGTGATGCCCCTAGGTGGGCGGTCTCGTGCGCAAGGGTCAGCGCTTCCATGTCCGGCGAAACGGTTCGTAATTGCGCTTCGACGGAATCCAGAAACTCGGCGAAAGACAAACCCTCTTTGCCTGACCATACTCCCGTGCTTACGCGCAATTCGAGGGGTCCCCATGGCGAGCGTCCCTCATTGTGCTCTGCGAGACTCCGCTCCAGCCGCTTGCGAAGCAATGCAGCAGTAGGCGGATCGGCATCCACTCTGAGCAGCGCGAACTGCGCCTGCCCCAAACGGGCTAGCACATCGCTGCGGCGGCAAGTCGCTGCGAGAAGTTCCGCGATGTTCGTGATGGCGCGATCTGCGCGCCTGGTCCAAATCCCTGACGCAAGGTATCCAGGTTCGTCAGGAATGCGCAGAGCAAGACGAGTGTCTTCCCTGTGTGCTGCGCCTCCTCGAGACATCGCGTACCCAGAGTCTGCAGGCCATCGCGTGTATATAGACCCGTTGCGGGATCGCGAAGCAGATCGGCCAACCCTTCAAACGTATTGCGCTCCAATGCGCCTCGCACCACGCGATCCAGGGTGCGAGCATCCATGAACCCCTTCAAGACGTAGTCCATTGCGCCTTCGCCGAGGCTTTGTGCCGCGTAGGGTTTCTACGACGGCTCTGCGAGAACTACTAGCGGGACGCCGGGTGCCGAGCGATGCACCAGGCGTACTGCGTCGAGCGGATCGCGCATACTCAACTCCAGATCGAGAAGCACAATTTCCGGATCGACCACCTTTATCGTCGGAATCAGGTTGGCTAACGTCGACACGACGGTCAGCTCCAGGCCTCCTCCTGGACCTGCAAATAGTGCGCCGAGAATTCGGGACGTCTCGCTCGGAGGGCCTTCCGCAAGCAAAATACGAAGCTTCTTTTGTGACCTGCCCGCTGCCCTTTTCCACGCAAGATTGGCTTCCGCCAACACACAGCGACACGCCGATCGTGCGAATCTCCTTCGCAAAAGGACGCATTCGCAGGCTGGAGAGGGCCGTCCTGTGTAACGCAAACGAGCAAATGTAAGGCGAACGAATAATCAGGAAGGAGTGCACCTATTGTCGCGTACCGACCGAGATAGTCAAGAGGGAGAAGCGTAGCGTATCGGAGACGCTCTCGCTACGTAGCTTTGTCCTTAGCCCCAGCTCGCCGCAGAAGGAATGCCGTAGCTCCGGCGATCAGGCCGCCTGCAATGATGATGCCTTCCCAAATCAATCCCGCGGCGAGTACGACGTGTCCCGGCGCGCCGAACGGCACAAGCAAGGCTACCAGCGCCGCTTCGCGCACTCCGATCCCACCTTGTGTTATTGGGAGAATGGCAGCGAGCTTTGCGAGGGGCCAGGCGAACAGCCATGCGCGCAACGGCAAGACCAATCCACAATAGGTCGCAATTTGCGCCGCTAATACAAGGAATGTCATTTGTATAAATGTGCCGGCCAGCCAGCCGATGAGAAGGACATGTGACCGCCGGGACACGCCGCGCACCGCATGCCGCAGTCTGGCCAGGCCCCTGCGGAAACGAATCGACCGGCCACCGAGCAGCGGCCGATGTAAAGCGATCCCTAGGAGGAGGACAAGCATTACAGCGCCAGCCGCGGCAACCACCACGTTTCGCCCCTTTGCTTCGAGTTCCGCCGGCAACGAGCCCGGAAGCAGAATCAATCCGAGCAGAACTAGCCCCGCTTGGGCGACGACATCCAGAAACCGATCCACGACATTACCAGCAAGCACCGCAGCAGGTCGTGGACTTCGCCGCAAGCCAACCGCCAGGCGAATGACATCGCCGCCGATGATCGACGGCAGAAAGAGCGTGCCAAATAGTCCGCCCGCATAACACTGCGCGCTGGTGGCGAAATCAAGTTGCGCGCCTGCAGCGTTCACCACTCGTTTCCATTTGGCGATTCCCAAGCAGTGCGCGAGCAGATAACCCGCCAGGATCGCCAGAAAGCGTGATGCTGGGACCCGCGCGATGGCCGCGCGCAACGGCGCGAGCGGCAAAAAATAGAGCAATAATCCAACAACGATGGCGGCGGCTAGCCAACGTAAACCGACGAAGATCCAGCTACGTGGGCCCTGCTGGGAGTGGTGGGCACCAATCATCTACAAGCTTTATCTCACAAATGGGCGGTCAAAGGGTGGGTACATGGAGGCGAGGGCCGATCGAGGAGCCGGCGTTCGTTCCCATTCCGCGAACTCATGCATCAAAAATTGCGTTGATGTTTTCCGCGAGCTCAAAGTCCAAGTTGCTGATCCCTTTCACGCTGTGCGTGTTCAAGTCAATCACCACTTTATTCCAGACATTGAACCATTCTGGATGATGGTTCATTGCTTCCGCCACTAGCGCGACGCGGGTCATGTTGCCGAACGCGGCTACAAAGTCCTTGCATTCGAACTCGCGATGCAACTTTCCGTTCACCAACGTCCAACCTTTCGCGCGAGCTAACTGCTCCTTCACCTCCGCGTCGCTGAGTTTCTTCGCGGGCATTTCGCCTCCTTCTGAACTGGCCGGGAGCACTCGCTCCATTATGGGGCGCGGCTTCTGGGCGGGCAAGGTGGAGGCCGAAACGCGATTTATTCCGTAGCTACGCTCTCTTCGCTGCCTTGACACCAGCAGGCTCCTGTTGTTAACTCGCGCGCTGCGAGGAGGCCCGTGCTCATGAAATCGAGAATTTATTCGGCGGCTCTGTGCGTTACTACGGCATTCATTCAACTTCAGGCCGCCCCTCTGTGCCAGGGCTCCACGCACAAGCTCACTGCAATGGACGAGTTTCAGCTCCAGCTCGCCACCGATCCGCAAATCTCTCCCGACGGAAAGAAGATCATCTACGTCCGCCGCTTTGCCGATCCGTTGACCGATCGCCGCTATTCAAACTTGTGGATCATCAATGCAGACGGCACGGATCATCGTCCGATCACTACCGGTAATCGCTCCGATATGTCGCCTCGGTGGTCGCCGGACGGCACCCGCGTTGCCTTTCTTTCCGACGCTGATGGCAAGCAGCAAATCTACATTCGATGGATGGACAGCGGCCAGACCGCGCGCGTCACCAATCTCGATCAGGCACCCGACGCCATCGTCTGGTCGCCGGACGGAAAAATGCTCTCGTTTTCCGCCCTGGTGCTCGGCAAAGGCCCGCATCTAGCAGATCTGCCCTCGCCGCCTTCCGGTGCAAAGTGGGCTGATCCGCCGAGCGCCTACGACCGCCTCGTCTATCGCTTCAATGGCCCTGGTTACCTCAAGCCCGGATATCAACAAGTATTCGTCGTCTCGGCTGAAGGTGGCGCGCCCCGGCAAGTCACGAACGGCGATTTTCCCAATGGTGGCAACGAATTATTGGGACCGAGCCATGCATCGTGGACCCCGGAGAGCAAGTATCTCCTCGTCTCCGCAAACCGTCATGCTGAATCCGAGCACGAGTATTTCGATACCGAAGTCTACGAGTTCAACGTAGCGGATGGCTCGGTTCGCGCTCTCACCAATCGCAAAGGCCCCGACGATTCTCCCGCCGTTTCTCCAAACGGAAAATGGATTGCCTACGAAGGCTTCGATGACCGCTATCAGGGCCATCAGACTCGCAAACTATACTTCGTGAATCGCGACGGCACGAATCCGCATTCCGTCTCCGACAAACTCGACCGCGACATCTCCAACGACCAGTGGGCTTCGGACGGCAGCGGCGTCTTTTTCCAATACGACGATCAAGGCGATGGCAAGATTGGCTTTTACTCCACGGACGGAAACTTCAAGAAGATCGCCGAGCATGTGGCGTCCACCGTGGGAGCCGGAGGCGGCGGCAGCTATTCGCTCGCGCGGAACGGTACCATCGCTTTCACATATGGGCGGCCGGACACGCCAGGTGACGTTGCGGTCATGGACCACGGCTCGGTGCGCATACTCACAAGACTGAATCAGGAATTACTGGAACAGAAAAAGCCGGGCCACGTCGAAGAGATTTGGTATGAGTCCTCGAAAGATAAGCGCAAGATCCAGGGTTGGATCGTTCAGCCTCCCGATTTTGATCCAGCTAAAAAATATCCGCTGATCTTGCAGATTCACGGCGGACCTTTTGCCGACTACGGCGACCGCTTCGATTTTGAGATGCAGGTGTATGCCGCGATGGGTTACGTGGTCCTCTATACCAATCCTCGTGGAAGCACCAGCTATGGCGAGGAATTTTCCAACCTAATCCATCACGCGTATCCTGGCGACGACTTCGATGATCTCAACAGCGCCGTCGACGCCGTCATTGCCAAGGGTTACGTCGACACGAACAATCTCTACGTGACCGGCGGCAGCGGCGGTGGCGTGCTCACTTGCTGGACCATCGAGCATACTGATCGCTTTCGCGCTGCCGCATCGCTCTATCCTGTCATCAACTGGTACAGCTTCGCGCTCACTTCGGATATTCCATTCATTACCAAATATTGGTTTCCAGGCAATCCTTGGGAAAACACCGATCAGTACATGCAGCGGTCATTAACCAATCTCGTTGGCAAGGTCAAAACTCCTACCCTAGTGATGACCGGCGAGGCCGACTACCGCACACCCATTTCCGAAGCCGAGCAATTCTATACCGCATTGAAATTGCTCAATGTCGACACGGTTCTGGTGCGCGTGCCCGAGGAACCTCACGGCATCAGCCGTCGTCCAAGCCACCACATCGCCAAGATGCTCTACATTGCGGGATGGTTCGATCACCACAAACCAAAGGGCTAAGACAGGGATCCACTAAGCCAGGCTGCCAACGCAGAGGGCGCGCTCCTGAAGTGCTCTGGGAATTTATGTTGCGTTTATCTTGCGCGCTGTATACCTGTCGCGCTCCATCTTCAGGCCAAAATCATCGCGGCCGAAAGAGAGAAAATATGCCCCGCAAAATCCTCTCGATTTTTATCATCGCAGGCTCCCTTGCTATTGCTCTTGCTCTTTGCGCTGGATCATTCTCGCACGCGGCTGCACCTGCACCTGGCGCTTCCGGCTATCACGTCGTCAAGACGGTTGCCATCCCAGGCGAGGATGGCTGGGACTACGTGGCCGTTGACAGCGATGCGCGACGCGTTTACGTCTCACACGGCACACACGTTGTCGTGATGAACGCCGATACTTACGCAATTGAAGGCGACATCCCCGACACACCGGGAGTCCACGGCGCCGCCATAGCTCCCGATCTAGGTCGCGGGTTCATCTCTAATGGCCGCGGCAATACCGCAACCATCTTTGATCTGAAAACGCTAAAAACGATCAGCACCGTTAAGACGGACGCCAACCCCGACGCTATCACTTACGATGCGGTTACCAAGCGTGTTTTCACGTTTAATGGTCGCGGCAAGAACGCAACCGTGTTCAACGCCGCTGACGGATCAATCCTTGGCACTGTGCCCCTGGGAGGCAAACCCGAGTTTGCCGTTGCCGATGGCAAAGGCACTCTCTATGTCAACATTGAAGACACTTCCGAACTGGTGCACATCGATGCGCAGAAGATGGCCGAGCTGCACCGCTGGCCGCTCGCGCCCTGCAAATCGCCTTCTGGCCTCGCTATGGACCTCAAGACTCGCCGCCTCTTTGCCGGCTGCGATGACAAAGTCATGGCTGTCGTGAATGCGGATACCGGAAAGGTTGTCACCACGGTCACTATCGGCGAGGGCGTGGATGCCAACGCCTTCGATCCGGGAACCAACTATGTCTTTGCCTCAAACGGCGAAGGAACTCTCACCGTCGTGCATGAAGATTCTCCCGACAAATACACATTTGTCGAGAATGTTCCCACCAAGAAGAGCGCCCGCACCATGGGTCTCGATCTCAAGACCCACAATATTTTTCTTCCCGCTGCGGACTTCGATCCGCCGGCTCCCGGCGAGCGTCGCGGAAAAATGAAACCGGGAAGCTTTGTCGTTCTGGTGGTCGCGAAGTAGTTGTTGGGCGCCAAATTCGGAAATTACGGGACAAGCCCGACTCCGCTGCCGGTCAGCGTTAGCGCGTACCACAATTTGCGCTGTGTCGCAGAGGCTTCATAAGCGCGCGTACCCGCGGATCGCATCGGGCCAAACGATCGTGGCGCATTGGCTGGCTGTACGGGCTCTGCGTGGATAATCGAAGCAGGCAAACCACCCGCCTCCGCCGTCGGCTGCCTCCGCATCGGTTTTCACCTTGGGCTCGGGCAGCGACGGCAGCGGTTGAGAGAGGGAAGAATTTCTGGTCGACTCGCTGGAAATTACAGGAAACTCTAATGTTCTTGCGCTGTCCCAATTCTGCGGAATAGGGCTCAGCAGTAAAATTGCCGCCAACAGCATCTTTCACCTCAGGAGTCGCGAGTTTTGCAAACTGCTCCCCGCTCGCAACGCCTGAGAATTTACCGTGCGGTCCGTGCTGTGGCACTAGGCGCTTCGTCACATTCGCGTTGGTACTTCGTTGTGGTTCTTCGTTTTTTTTCGCGTGGGACCGTTGTACTACCTTGAATTCTCGCGAATTTCTAATCCAAACTCCGAGCCCGGTCTGCCCTAGCCGACTCTGCTATAATCGCGCGCGTTGAGCTTGCCTCGGTCGGCAACAATAGGAACACAGGCCCGGCATTCGCGCGAAACTAATGTCCGAATCGTCCTCAGCGCAACGTGCTCCCATTCCCCAGCGTGGTCCACAGGCGCCACGTTTTATAGTCATCGAAGGGCCGCTGCGCGTCGGCAAGACCACACTGGCTAAAGTACTCGCCGAGCGGCTACACGCACGCCGCATCTACGACTGCGACGATAATCCTTTTCTCCCCGCCTTCTACAAGGAAAAACCTGGCTCGGCTTTTCGGGCTCAGATGTATTTCTTAATTGACCGCCAAAGGCGCCTTCGCGAAGCGCTTGCCGTTGAAGCGCCAGGCCCTATTCTTTCCGATTTTCTGATGGAAAAAGATCGGATCTTCGCGAATCTCAATCTCAATGATGAAGAGCTGAAGCTTTACGAGCGCTATTACGAAACTCTGGCCGCCGATATTCCCGCACCGGACTTGGTTATCTATCTGCAAGCCAAGCCAGAAGTCTTGCGCGCGCGCATCGCCAAAAAAGCGGCTCGCGAAGAAACGCAGATCTCCCTCGAATATATTGAAGAAGTCGCCCGCGCCTACGAGCACTTCTTCTTTCGTTACGCCGCCTCTGATCTTTTGGTGGTGAACACTTCGGACATAGACTTCGTCGAGCGCAGCGCCGACCTCCAACAATTACTACGGCGCCTGCAGGAGCCAGTCAAAGGCACTCAGTATTTCCTCCCACTTGGCGCTTCCGAATAGAACCTTCTCGATGCCGACACGTTGTAGTCAGATCTTGCGAAGCGGCGATCTGAGCAGAGGGGGTGTACTGTTGCTTCGTTCGGGACCAGCTGAATTTCATCCCGTATTGCTCACAACGGGCTTCCGGGATCGCCTACTCAACCTTTTCACGCGCCACACGGTAGTACCGAAGTACCGTTGCGCCGCGGATGCCTGCGTATAAAATCCCGCGCTTCACATCCAAAAAATGTGCGCAGAACTCGAAAGAATTAAGCGCGAGGCGGCTTGTGTGTGCCGCGGAGTGAGGAGAATCCGCAGGTCCAGGGACATCTCATTCTACGAAGACGCGGAGCTGAATCGCGAAAAACGCAAAAGCCTTCACGCGGTGCTGAAGCATCTGCTCGTTGGGCATGACGGCCAGCCTTGTCCCGCGGGTAGCCGGCCTATTGTGGGCAGCGCTCGGTCCAGTCGGTCCATCGGCGGCGTTTCCCCTTCCCACTAGCTGCTGGCCTGCCCGGCATGTGAGTTGCGGTTCCAAGCTTTTCCCGGATGACCTGTCCTGCCCAAATCGCGCCTGTTCCGATGTACGGGCTGCCTCTCGCTTGTTCTTACCAGTAATCGCTGTAAGCCACTGAACCGTGGCTACTTGCAACACAAGATTTGGTCCGCTGGCCCGCCGTACCATTGTTGAGATCCAGCGTACCGAATAATTTGGCCCCTGCGAGCACCCTTCTCCACAGTGGTGCGCCCAAGGCCAAACGAATGGGGATTTCGCAGCTACGATCTACTGAGCGAACGCTGGCGGACGATGCTAAACCCAAGCGCTCGCGGCGATTGCGCAGGTACGCCATGCCCTGCCTGGCTCTCGCTGCCGTTTCCACGTTTGCCGGCTTCCAGGTAGCCCGCCGAGGAATGCGATGGGCGGCTGGCGACTTCGTGCAGGCCGCTCCGGTTTCTGAGCCTATTGACTCCATAAAGATAGATTCCGAGGAGTTCGGCTGGCTCGCGCCACAACAACAAGCGGAGCGCCTGTTGGAAAATGCCATTCAGCGCGATCCACTGTCGCTGGAGAGAATTGGACTAGGCGCCGGCACTTGGTTGGGACACCTGCAAAGTACCGATCGCCTTTTCGATTTGGTTCATATCGCCCTGAATTCCGACGACTTACGGGTACGCGGCGCTGCGCTGGAAATTGACCTCGCCGCCAACAACTTGAGTAAATCGCCCGAAACCGTTCAAAGGCTGGTTCGCGAGCTGCGCGAGTCGCCGGGGCAACGCCCCTGGGGCTTATGGAGGCTCGGCGCTCTCGGGAACCGAGGCGTCGAGCCGGAAGTCGTGCTGGCACAACTCCTAAGCTATGCGCATGACCGCCATGAGCAAACGCGCTTCTGGGCCGTGGAAGGCTTGGCCGTCCTCGGGAATGATGACGTCATCGATCCGCTTCTTGACCGCTTCGCGCACGACCCTTCTCCCCGAGTCCGGCAAAGAGCGGCTTGTAATCTAGCCCGGGACGGCATGCTGACCAGAGAACAACGTCTAGCCGCTGTTCCGCACCTGCTCAATTTCTTCGACGACGACGCGCTTGACTCCGCAACGCGCGGTTGGGCTTACGGTGCGCTCCGTCTGATCACCGGGCAAGCGTTGGGAAATGACGCCGATGCGTGGCGCAAGTGGTGGGCAACTCGCGACGCCGGGCATAAGCCCTACTCGCGCGGCAAAGGAACCTTGCTGGCTTAATGCAGACCGTCCACCCGTCCAATAACCGAAATTACTGAGAGCCCCGCAGGCCATCTCTATCCGCCTGCGAATCCAATGTGCTTTCTATCATCTTCTGCCCTTCACACTTTCTTGCTGCGGGAATCTTGCCGCACAGCCGGGCTAGAGCTGGGCGAAAAGGACCTTAACAGGCTGGCCGCTCGCAAAGCGCTGCTCGCCAAGGAGAAGAAATTCACTCAAGAGCGCGACGCGCTTGCCGCAGAGCGCCGCCGCTTGCCGATGGTCAAAGTCGAAAGGCAGTACGTCTTCGACACACTTCGTGGAAAGCAAACACTCGCTGACCTCTTCGCTGGCTGTTCTCAACTGGTTGTCTATCACTTCATGTTCGGTCCGGACTGGAAGGAGGGTTGCCCGAGCTGTTCGATGGCGGCCGACCACTTCGACGGCGCCGCCATACATCTCGCGCGGCGGGATGTCACATTGCTAGTCATTTCACGCGCGCCGCTCGCCCCGATCGAGGCTTTCAAAAAGCGCATGGGCTGGCACTTCCATTGGGTGTCGTCAAACGCAAATGATTTCAACCGCGACTACCATGTGACGAGCTGCGCAAAGGTAAAATATACAACTTCGATACGAGTGAGGAAGCGCCCGGTCTCAGCACCTTCTACAAGGATCCCAACGGCGAAGTCTTCCATACCTACTCGACATACGGGCGCGGTCTCGAAGACTTGCTTGGCGTTTACGCGGTCCTCGATCCCGTTCCTAAGGGCCGCGACGAAAGCGCCTTGGCTTATCCAATGGCCTGGGTGCGCCACCACGACAAATATTCGAACGCTCAACCATAAGCGGCCGTGCCATGTACCGGGGCGGCCTCGGGAGCGCGTATTTTTCTCTTGACACGCGCTCCCGAACATACATACTGGTCGGTATGTTAGCGATGAAAGGCCGTGCCAAACCCAGGCTCCCCCGCGATCCTCAGCGCACACGCTCCCGCTTGCTGCAAGCCGCGTTCCGCGAAGTCTACAAATCCGGCTTTCGCGGCACCGACTTGGAAACGATCCTTGCTGCCGCGCGCGTCACCAAGGGCGCGTTGTACCACCACTTTGAAAGCAAGGAAGCGCTGGGCTACGCGCTCGTGGACGAGGTCATCCTCGAGATCACCCGCGAGAAGTGGATTCGGCCCCTGCAAGCCGGAGGAAATCCTATCGACGTACTGGTCGGCATTTTTCAGTCCAGGTCGACGGAACAAGACGAGCTGCATTGTGGCTGTCCCTTGAATAATTTGGCTCAGGAGATGTCGCCGCTGGATGAAGGGTTCCGCAAGCGGCTGGCTAAAGTCTTCGATGAATGGCATGACGGAATGGCGTCGGCGTTGCGCGACGGGCAGAACCGCGGATTGGTGCGTCGCGACATCCACCCGGACGAAACGGCTACTTTTCTGATCGCTGGATTCGAAGGCTGCCTATCTCTAGGAAAAACCGTTCAGGACGTACGCGTGCTGCGCTCCGCAAAGGCCAGCATGACTCGTTATCTGGAGTCGCTTCGCACCTGCGGCCGAGCGGGCGAGCGGAATGCCGCCTAGGGACTCGGGAATTGGTTGTCGCGAAAACATACCAACCAGTCGGTATAAAAATTGGAAACGCCAGGGCACTTCGCCCGTCAATACACTATGGAGCAGAAAGGGGAAGAACCATGAAAGCCAAAACCGCGAAGGCTCCCAGCTATCACCCGAAAATCGTCTCGCAAGCCGAATGGCTCGCCGCCCGCGAGCAACATTTGGCCAAAGAAAAAGAAATCACCCGTTTGCGCGACCGCTTGAGCGCCGAGCGGCGCAGGCTGCCTTGGCTAAAGCTTGAAAAAGAGTACCTCTTTGATTCTGCGGCCGGAAAGCAGACTCTACCCGGCCTTTTCGAGAGCCGTCGTCAGTTGATTGTCTATCACTTCATGTTTGGTCCGGAACGCGAGGAAGGTTGCGATGGTTGCTCGATGTTCGTCGACAATATCGGTCACCTTGCTCACTTACAGGCTCGCAATACCTCCTTCGCTCTAGTTTCCAGCGCGCCGCTAGCAAAAATCGAGCCATTCAAGAGACGCATGGGCTGGACGATCCCCTGGTATTCCTCATTCGCTAGCGACTTCAACTACGACTTTGGCGTCACCACAGCCAAGAGTGATTCGTTTGGTCTCAGCGTTTTCCTGCGCGACGGGGAAAATATCTTTCGCACCTACTTCACCAACGGCCGCGGCGTCGAAGCGCTTGGGAGTGTTTGGACGTTCCTCGATCTCACACCACTCGGCCGGCAGGAAGACTGGGAGGACTCGCCGGAGGGATGGCCGCAGACGCCGCGCTACGCTTGGTGGCGTCATCACGACAGATACGGTGAGTGAACATGTGCCCGCTCTGCATCACCACCACGGTAGCAATCATCACTGGCGCAACTTCCGGCGGCTTGACCGCGTTCGTCGTCAAACATCTTCGTGCCAAGCTCGGCGAGAACTCGACTGATGCACGAGCCCAGACAAAACATCAAAAACAGGAGAGCAAGAATGCCGTCTATCAAGATGAAACAAAGCTCCGAAGCGCAGCTTGAAGCGCCGCGGTTTGAAAACGGAAAGGCCATGCGGATTGCCGGACTCCGCGAACACTTCACCTCCCAGACCATGAACAATCTTCCCAGCCTTTGGCCGCGCTTCGCGCCGCACATCGGTAATGTCCCAGGACAAGTCGGTCACGTCGCCTATGGCCTCTGCTTCAACGCACTCAGCCCCCATGGTGTCGAGTACCTCGCCGGAGTCGAAGTCTCTGACTTCTCGCGTCTTCCGGATGAATTCACTCGCGTAACCATTCCGCCGCAACGCTATGCCGTTTTTACTCACCGCGAGCATGTCTCGAAGCTGCGGCAGACTCTCGACGCCATCGACAACTGGGTCCCAACTTCGGGGCTTGAGGTCGCTCCTGCGGTTGCCGACCGGCCGGATTTCTTCGAGCGCTATGGCGAGCACTTCAATCCGCAAACCGGAATGGGCGATATAGAGGTGTGGGTGCCAATTAAGTCGTAAGCCCGCACTCTTCGAACATCCGATTTCGACGCGCTCAACCGCGCGATGCGCGCCACGGCTTTCACAAACCCGCCCGGCCTCGGGCACGAACACAGTCCCTAGCCCCGATCAAAGGAGAATCCGTCATGAGCACGAGCCAAATACAGCATCCCAAAGTCGTTTCGCGAGCCGAGTGGCTTTCCGCCCGCAAGGAATTGCTAAAGGAGGAAAAGGAATTGACGCGCCGGCGCGATGCGATCAGTGCAAAGCGCCGCGAGTTGCCCTGGGTCCGCGTCGAGAAAAATTATGTCTTCGATGGACCGAGCGGCAAAGTGACTCTCGCCGATCTCTTCAATGGCCGCAGTCAATTGATTGTCTATCACTTCATGTTCCATCCGGACTGGCAAGAGGGCTGCCCGAGCTGCTCCTTCAACATGGACCATACCGACGCCGCTCTCGTCCATCTCGCCCAGCGCGACGTGAGCTTTGCCGCAATTTCCCGCGCGCCTCTGCCGAAGATCGAAGCCTTCAAAAAGCGTCTGGGCTGGCGCTTCAACTGGGTCTCGTCCTACAACAGCGACTTCAATTACGACTACCAAGCCTCGTTTACCAAGGACGAGCTGGCCAAAGGCAAGATGTACTACAACTTCGACCTGATGGAATTCCCAAGCGCGGAAGGCCCTGGAATCAGCGTTTTCTACAAGAACCAAAACGGTGAGATCTTCCACACCTATTCGGCGTACGCGCGCGGCACGGAGAACGTAGTCAATACCTACAACTATCTCGATCTCGTCCCCAAGGGCCGCGACGAAGATAGCTTGCCGTTCACGATGGCCTGGGTTCGTCACCACGACCGCTACGACAGCGGTTACCTAGCCGACGCCGAGAAACCGTATTGGCCTTCGACCGCTGGCGCCGCTGCCGCACCCCCGGCGAATGCGTCGGCCGCCAAAGCTGCGTCAGCCTCAGAAGCCTCATCCTGCTGCCACGGCCAGGAACACGCGTAGCTCTGATCGCGCTGATGATCAACAACCCCTCTCCGCGATGGGAGAGTGAAGCAGAAACGTCCCTGGCATTCCGGCCGCGTTTCTGCTCTTGCTCTCCCATCACAAAATTCGATGCTCGCCAGCGTTCCTCACCTGATCTCTCGCCCGGATAGTTTCAACTGTTAACCATCCATCTTCGACGGTATAGTTGCGCCCGCATCAAGCCATACACGCTTGAGGAGGTCCATCCATGGAACTCTGGACGCGCCGCAAATTCTTCTGGAATTCGTTAGCGGGGAGCGCGATTGCAAGCGCCGGCAAGCTCTTTGGCGCAACTCCCTCATCTGGTGCCCCTGCGCCGACCGACACATCTGCACCACTCGCCGCTCAAGGCAGGCGCCCGCTAATTATCTCCAGCGCCAACGGTGTGCGCGCCCTCGACAAAGGCATGGACATACTCAAGAAAGGCGGCGACACCCTCGACGCGGTCGTCGCCGCGGTGACCGTCGTCGAAGACGATCCTAAGGACGATTCCGTCGGCTACGGCGGCTTGCCGAACGAACAGGGCGAAGTCGAACTCGATGCCAGCGTCATGCATGGCCCAACGCATCGCGCTGGGTCCGTTGCCGGCGTGCGCCGTATTAAAAATGTCGCTCGCCTCGCGAAAACCGTCATGGAGAAGACCAATCACGTGATGATTGTCGGCGATGGCGCGCGTCATTTCGCCGTCGCCGAAGGCTTTGAGGAAATGAATCTTCTCACCGAGCACTCGCGCCTGTTGTGGCTCGCGTGGAAAGCCTCATCCTCTTTCAATTGGCGCCCCGGGATCGATTCGCCGGAATGGAAGGAGCACGTTTCCGCTCTCTTCCACGGCGATCCCGAAAAAATCGCCTATGCGGAGCGCGTCATCGCCGATCCGCCCACCGGAACGATTCCGTGCATGGCCGTCGACGAAAAAGGAGACATTTCTGCCACGACCACGACTTCGGGCTTGGCGTGGAAAATTCCCGGTCGCGTCGGCGATTCCCCCATCATCGGCGCAGGTTGTTGCGTCGATAACGAAGTCGGTGCTGCGGGCTCAACCGGCAAGGGGGAGGAAAACATCAAAATCTCCGGCGGTCACACCATCATCGAAATGATGCGCAAGGGCATGTCCCCGACGGATGCCTGTCTCGAAGCTCTGCACCGCATAGCCAACAATTACAAAAACGACAGGAAAAAGCTCAAAACGTTTCACATTTTCTTTTACGCGCTGAACAAAGACGGCGTGCATGGCGCCGCGTCGCTCTGGAACAACGCTTACAGCAAAGCCCCCGCGCAATACGCGGTCCACGATGGCAGCGAAGCGCGCCTCGTCCGTTGCACGCCTCTGTTCGACGAAGCCTCCGTGCGCGAGTGACTCGCTAGAGTAGGACAGGCATTCCTTGCCTGTCCGGTTTTCTGACTCACCTCGCTCGCGTGTCCCCCATGGTTGTCGAACTTACCTGCCAGCAACTCCTCCGGCACAAATTCACGTAAGGCCTTCTGCGCACCCCCTCTTCTGTTTTATTCTGTGGGTCCCATGGATCAAGCCAACATTCTCATCATTGGTGGAGGCGTGGTTGGCTGCGCGATCGCCCACGCCGTTTCGCGCCGCTGGCAAGACGTGTTTCTCGTCGAGCAATTTCCGAAGCTTGGCATGGCCACCAGCACACGCAACAGTGGTGTGATTCACTCCGGCATCTACTACCCGAAAAATTCCCTGAAAGCGCGCCTCTGCGTAGCAGGCAATCGCATGGCGTATGAATTCTGCGCCAAACACAACGTTCCCCATCGCCGCACCGGCAAGCTGGTTGTAGCCACAAACGCGCATGAGGAAGCGGAGCTCGCCATCTTGCAGCGCCGCGGCGAGGACAACGGCGTCGAAGGTCTGCGCATGATCGGCCCGGAAGAAATCCGCAAGCGCGAGCCGCATATCATCGGCACTGCCGCGCTCGACGTGCCCTCCGCGGGAATTCTCTCCGCCGAGGACTTGGTTCGCACTTTCGCGCGTCTCGCCACGGAGAACGGCGCAAACATTGTTACGCACGCGAAAGTCATCGCGCTCACGCCCGCGAAAGGCATCATCCGCGTCGATCTAGAAATTGGCGACGCCGAAGATCTGCAACGCGAAAGTATCGAAGCGCGTTGTGTGGTCAACTCCGCCGGTCTTTACGCCGACGAAGTTGCCGCCATGCTCGGCAACAAATCCTGGCGCATCTATCCCGTGCGCGGCGAATACTGCGAAATTCGCGGGCCGCGCTCGAATTTGATCAACAATCTCGTGTATCCGTTGCCACACGCAGATGGGCTGAGTCTCGGCGTTCACTTCACGAAAACACTGTGGGGCTCGGTGCTGCTCGGCCCAACCGCGACGTACGTCGACGGCAAAGACAACTACGAGCGAGGCCGGCTGGCAATCCGCGATTTCGCCGAGAGCGCGAAAACGCTCTTGCCCGAAGTGGAGGAGCGTGACCTGCAGCTCGGTTATTCAGGGCTGCGACCAAAGCTCGTGCCGCCCGGCGGAAAGGGCATCGCCGATTTCGTGATCACGCGCGATCCCACCGTGCCCCAAGCGATTCAGCTCGTCGGTATGGAATCGCCAGCATTAACAGCGGCCCCTTCCATCGCCGAGCACGTAGCCAAGCTCGTCGCCGAAACCTTCGACTAGCCCATCGCATCGGACACAACCTGCTGCAACAACGAGTCGAGTTTGCCCAGTTTTTTGCCGGCGTTGGAGCTCACGCCTCTTGGGGGTGAGGGTTTGCGGTTTTTCGAAGCTTCGTCGCCGCAATCTCTCCGCGGTGTCATTCCGAGCGAAGCGAGGAATACTGGCTTGATGGCAACTCCATCTCGACTCGATGAGTTCAACGCGATTCGTCTCCCCCGTCACGCCGACTCCAAATCGTCATTCCGAGCGGAGCAGGCCGACTTTTCTTTCCGTTCGTTCCTAACGAATGGTCGGCCCTGCGCAGAGAGGAATCTCTCTTCTCCTGGATCCGGAGTGGCAAGCCCGCCTCCTAGTGGCGAAGCATTCTGCGCCGCTTTCTGTCGCCCGATTGCTATTCCACAACGATGCGCAAAAACTTTCTCTTCCCCGCGCGCAAAAGAAACTCGCCAGGCTTGGTCAGATCGACATCCTTGCGTGGGTCGTCCACTCGGGCGCCGTCGATTTCGACGCCGCCTTGCTTGATCAGCCGCTCCGCTTCGCTCTTTGACGCGATAAGATGCAACTCGACAAGCAAGGCTGTAAGCTTCTTTGCGCCGTTCACGGCCAATTTCTTCACCGGCGCTTCTTCCGGCGCCTGCCGCTCACTAAACACTCGCTGAAAGGATTCGGCAGCCTTTTGCGCGGCATTTGCACCGTGGAATCCGGAGATAACCTCTTGAGCCAACTGACTCTTCGCCTTCATAGGATGCAACGCACCGCTCTCGACCTGCGATTTTAGCTGCGCAATTTCGTCAGGCGTTCGGTCCGTCAGCAAATCGTAATAAGACCACATCAATTCGTCCGGCATGGACATGAGCTTGCCAAACATTTCGTTCGGCGCTTCCGTGATACCCACATAGTTCCCAATGCTCTTCGACATTTTGCGCTGGCCGTCGAGGCCGACAAGAATCGGCATCGTCAGGACCGCTTGCCCCGCCAAGCCATACTCACGTTGGATTTCGCGGTGCACCAGCAAATTGAGCTTTTGCTCCGTGGCGCCAAGTTCGACGTCGGACTTCAATGACACAGCATCGTATGCGGTAAGCAAAGGGTAAAGCAGCTCATGAACGGAAATCGGCTGGTTGTTGTTCAACCGCGAGCGAAAATCCTCGCGTTCGAGCATTCGTGCCAGTCGGTAGCGGGCGCATAACCGCACGATCTCGTAGCTCGAGAGCTTGTCGAGCCACTCGCTGTTGTGGCGGACTTCGGTCTTTTCGCGGTCCAGGATTTTGAAGACCTGCTCCAGATATGTCTCTGCGTTGGCGTCCACCTGTTCTCGTGTCAGCGGCGGGCGGGTTTCTGAAACACCTGTGGGGTCTCCGATCATCGCGGAAAAGTCGCCGATCAGAAAAACTGCCGTGTGGCCCAAATCCTGAAAATGTTTGAGCTTGCGAAGGACCACCGTGTGCCCTAGGTGGAGGTCAGGCGCAGTTGGGTCAACACCGAGATAGACACGCAGCGGCTTCCCCGTTTTCACCGATTCGGCAAGTCGCGCCTTCAGCTCCTCTTCGCGAATAATTTCCGCAGTGCCCTTTTTGAGGTAAGCGAGCTGCTCGTCGACCGGTTTGAATTTGTTGCTCATTTTGCGCTTCGCAACGCAACCTCTCGGAGGGTGCCCCACCCTCGGTTTTGGAGGGTGGGATCATCTCCCAGCTTGTACCTACTGCCTTTCTCTGGCGTGGATCACCCGCCGCCCTTCGATCTTATAGCGTCCTTCCAGCACGATTTTCACCGCCTCAGTGTAGATTCTGTGCTCTTCCGCCAAAATCCGTCCAGAGAGCGCAGCCTCCGTATCCTGGTCGTGCACCGGCACAACCGCCTGCAGAATAATCGGGCCGGCGTCCAGATTTTCGTCCACGAAGTGAACCGTGCAGCCGGCGAATTTTACGCCGTACTCCAACGCCTGCCGCGGCGATTCCAGTCCAGGAAACGATGGCAGCAGCGAAGGATGGATATTCAGAATGCGTTCCGGGAACGACGCCACGAAATACGGCGACAAAAGGCGCATATAGCCGGCTAGGCAGACCAGATCGGTCTTGTGCCCGCGCAAAGCCGCGACAACCTGCCGATCGTACACTTCGCGTTCCAAACCCTTGGACGGAATGACTTTCGTGGCGATTCCGCGCTGCTGGGCTTTGTCGATTCCCGGCGCGCCTTCGCGATTGCTAATGACTATGGCAATTTCCGCATTCGGTATGCGCCCGGAACCAACACTGTCTGCCAGAGCCTCGAAATTGGAGCCGCGACCACTCAACAGCACGCCTATGCGCTTGGTCATAAACAGCCAACCTTAGCATAAACAGAAGTCCGAAGTGGGACGCTGGAGCCGGATGAAAAACCCGGGTATTTTGTAGCGCCCGCGGACTGTCGCGGGCATTCTTGGCCGGATTCCGCACCCTTCCCTTTGAAGCTCTGAGAAAACCGCGATTCGCCGAGCCTGTATCGCATCTCCGATTCTTTAGGAAGTGAGAGCTTCAGCTCCCCACGAACAGCGTCTTTCATCCGGTCGGCTTTAGCCCCCGAAGACAATCTCCCGCCCGAGCCACGCGTGTGCGCATCCTACCCCTTTCAGAATGCCGGCGTACTTCGTTCTCACAATTAACAACAACTCCGCGCAGCGCACCCTCCGCTCGTACCAGCTCTCGCACATAGGCTAGAATGCCGAGTCCTTTGTAAGCACACCATTTTGGGAGCTATGCGAGATGAGCGATCGGCGAAGTGCATTTCCGAGGTTTGTTGTGAGCGCAGCGGTCACGATGGTGGTGTCGCTTGCAGCCATGGGAGTCCCGGCACTAGCGCAACGTGTTGCTGCACAAGATCCCGCTGAACCGCAGCAAGGCGGACCAAAACCAAAACTTTTGCCCAGGCCCGCAGGAGCGGTCGCGCGTAAAAACATTGACGAGAAGTCCATGCGGGCACTCATCGACCAACTCGTCGCCTGCGGCACGCGCCTATCGCTCTCGTCGTGGACAGATCCCAACCGCGGAATCGGCTGCGGCCGCGACAAAATCGTCGCGCGCTTCAATGAAATTTTGAAAGATTCCGGCGGCAAGCTGCAAATCGTAGTCGACAAGTTCGAGTCCACTTCAGAACGAACCGGAGGCAAGCCTGTGCCGCTGGAAAATGTCTACGCCATCT
>Ga0070698_100000609_pt1 | contig 38409 bp, 32 predicted proteins | sample KBSK1502metaG_FD_65477 | JGI IMG/M metagenome (GOLD analysis project Ga0070698, IMG submission 65477) | Corn, switchgrass and miscanthus rhizosphere microbial communities from Kellogg Biological Station, Michigan, USA - KBS K1-50-2 metaG | ecosystem: Host-associated > Plants > Roots >... | reverse complement strand
GCGGATACGTGTGGCCCGCTGTCGACGGTGCGCGGTGACGGAAATCGCCACATTGGCCGTGGTCTTGCCCTTGCAGCGTACGCGCGCACGATGCGCGTGCTCGTATTTCTGACGGCGTTGGCAATCGTCACGATCTATCTCGGGCTCGAGTATCGCCCCGTGCAGGCGCTCGCCGAGACATCGCGCGTGACGCGTCCGCGAGAAATCCAGAGCGTCGCGATCGATGGCCGCGGCTTGTCGATGATGTCGCTTCGGCAGCTGCTCGAAACGCGCGTCGGTGACGTCGTCGATAGCGCGAAGCTCGCTCGCGATCGCGCCGCGCTCGAAGAAGCTCTTAAGGCGAGCGGCTATCTCGCCGCGCAGGTCCGCGATGCGCAGATCGTGCTCGGCGATGACGGCGCCGCGTTTGTCACGTTCAGCGTCGTGCAAGGCGCGCAGTTCCGCGTGCGTTCGGTGAACGTCCGCGGCGCGAGTGCGCTCGATGCCGGCGTCGTAACTCTGGCGCCTGGCGAAATCGTGATGGCCGATCGGATCGCACATGCGCGCGACGCGCTCGCCGAACGTCTCGCAGCGCGCGGCGGCAAGGCGAGTGACGTCGTCGTCAATCTGAGGCGCGATCAGCGCTCGCCGTTTGTCGATGTCGAGCTCGTCGCGCGCTAGAGCACGGGAGCGTTAACGCTCAGCATCGCGGCTCTCTCGTTGCGCGCTGCGCGACGCTGAGTAGCTTCGATCATGAGACCTATCACGAGAGAAATCATGTCGGACCGCCGTCAGCCCCCACCTCCGGCAATGTTGCGCTGGAGTGCGGTGTTCGCCGGCGCGGCAATCAGCGTTGCGCTGTGGGTGCTGTTGCAGCTCGTCGGAATGGGCGTGGGCCTCGCGGCCATCGATCTCGACGACTCGGGGTCGCTGCGCTCCGTCGGCATCGGCACGACCGTGTGGTCGATGCTCGCGCCGCTGATCGCGCTGTTCATCGGCGGCTTCTTCGCCGCAAAGATGGCCGCGACGTACGACCAGAAGGTCGGCGCCAGCCACGGCTTCGTGACGTGGGCGATCGCATCGCTGCTCGGCATCGTCGCGATGGCGTGCCTCGCCGCGATGCTCGCGCGCGGCGCCGCCGGTCTCACGAACATGTTCCCGCCGGAGAATCCGGAGAATGTCGCGCTCGATCCGAGCCTCCACCAGAAGGAGATCCAAGACGCGACCGACCACACCGGCAAGGTCCTGCTCGGCGTGGGCCTCTCGATGCTGCTCGGCCTCGGTGCCGCGCTGCTCGGCGGCTTCGTCGGCGGGCGTCACGTGATGCGGCCGCGTCGTCGCACGGCGGAGGTTCCCGTCGTGCCGCCGCCGGATGAGCCGCCGGTCGATGCCCCGCACGTGACCGCTTAATCGCGACGTACGATCGGCAGCATCGCGGTGATCCGCGTGCGCTCGTCTTCTTTGCCGCCGAATCGGCGCATGCCCGATTCGCGCCACCAGCTCTTCCAGCGGTCGGCCGCGTGCTCGCGCTCCTTGCGCGGCAGATCGTGGTGGTAGCCGAAGTATTCGCCGGTGATGCGGCGCAGGTCGTTGATCGCGAGCTCGCGAATCGCATCCTCTTTGTGCACGAGCCCGTCGATCAGCCACTCGATTCGATTGCGACGGCGCGAGCCCTCGTACCACTTGCGCCACTTCTTATCGCTCGTGCCGAAGTCTTGCGCTGTCAGTGCGACGAGCGCTTTGCGAATGTGCTCGGCACCGCGGTCGGCGCGCACGATGCCATCGATCAGATCATCGATCGCATCGACGTCGCCGAGCTGCACGATCGCGAGCGTTGCGGCCGCGACGATCTCCGGATCATCGGCATGCACGGCGCGGCGCGCGCGAGTGAGCGCCTGCGAGAGATCCTCTTTGGGATAACCGGCGAGCGCTTCGACCGCGAGCTGGCGCACGCCGTAGTCTTGATCGAACAGTCGCTCGACGAGCGTGAATACCGCGTTGCGCGGCCTGAGCTCGTTCACGCACACGGTCGCGTAGAACCGCGTGTCACGCTGCGGTGACGTCATCCGATCGATCAACAGCTCCGCCGACGCAGCACCGAGCCGCACGACGAGCTCGAGCAACGTGCCGTATTGCGCCGCACGCAACGGGCGCCCGGCAACCGCGAAGCGATCGATGTGCAGCTTGCCCGGAAAGCGCTTCGCGAGCTCCCCGAGTGTTTCTTCGGGACGCTCGAGTGCTTCGGCGATGAACTGTTCGCCCTCGTCTTCCTTCGAGCGCTCGACGTCATCGAGCACTTCCTGGATGCGGCGCTGCGGCTTCGCGGGTTCGGCCGCCGGCGGTGGCTCCGTCGGGACTGCGGGCACCTCCGCCTGCGATGGCGCGCGCCACTGCGCGTCCTTCTTGACGACCTTGTTCGTCTCGATCCGATCTTCTTCGATCTCGACATGCGGCGCGGCAACGACCGGCGCGCGGAACCCCGCCGATTTGTGTCGCACGATCAAACGGCCGAGCGCATCGGCGGCGGCACTGCCGAGCGGCAGAAGCTCGGTGACATCGACGAGCTTGAGATCGCTATGGCCGCGATGCGCGACGACAATCGCAACAACGCGATCGCGCAAGACGATCGGCATCAGCAGCGCGCTCGGCGGCATCGTGCCACCGAGGCGAAGCACCATCGCATCGATGCTCTGCTCGCCGGTGTGCAGCGCGCCGATGTGCGGCTGCTGGTTGTGCGCGACGGCGCGAAAAGGCGAGACGACGTCGAGCGGGATGAGCACCTTCTGGATCGCGGTGACATCGATTCCAACTTCGCCGAGCGCGAGGCGACCGATCGCAACACCGCCTTGCACGGTGAGCAGCCCCGCATACCGTGCGCGCGCACGTGCGGCGCGCAGCAGCGTAAGGAATACGGTGTCGCGATCATCGGCGGTCGCGAGCAGCTCGCGCGCGCGGACCACAGCGAGTGGGCTGTCGCGTCCCGCCGTCGCGATCGGCTCGCTCGATGCGCGCTTCGCTTTCGGCATCTTCGCGCGCACGCTATCGGTGACGATCGCCGGCACACCGCTCGATGGCGTGACCGTCGTCGAAATCGGCACCCCACCGCCCGAGGTCGGTGCGCGAAGCTCGCCCGCCGGCGCGCGCGGCGTCTGACCGAAACCCGTATCGGTGCTCGCACGGCTCGGCTGCACGCCGATCAGCGTCGACGTGCGGCCGCGCACGTCATGCGGCGGCTCGTACACGACCTTCTCGGTCATGTCATCGGCAGCGACAGCGACGGGCGCCGGCTTGTCGTTGACCGGTGGCGCTTCCACCGGCGGTGCGATCATCGGCAGCGTCAAATTCGTGTCGGTTGCGGCCGCCTCGACGATGACGCTCTTGGGCCGACCGACAGGCAGCGGCGTCGCATCGACATCGAGTTGACGCGCGAGCGTCGTGAATCGCGCCGGCGCGTCGACGCGATACGCCTTCGAATACACCAGGTGCCAGCGATACTCCGGCGTGATCAGCGGCTGCAGCGGCCGGTCGAGCAAATCCGCCAGATCTTCGAGCTCGCTGATCTCGAGTGGCGAGCACACGAGCACGCGCACCGCTTCGCCTTCGAACGACAGCGGCACGGCGCGAAACTGCGCGGCGATTTCGGCGGTGATCATCGCGAGCGCGCTCTGCGCGATGTTGTTGCCCTCGTCGCGCGCTGCCGGCGGCAGGCCCGACGCGAGCGCGAGGTATTGCGTCAGCCTCTCCTCGGCGATGAGGTTCATCTCGAGCAAGATCGTGTCGAGGCTGCCGCCGTAGATGACTTGCCGCTGGAACGCCTTCTCCATGCGCTTGACGCCCACGAGGCCGTCGCGCACGAGGAGAGAGCTCAAGCGGGCCGGCATCTAGACCCTGATCACGTAGGTCCCGGCGATCCAGTCCTGCACTCCGCGCTTCTCGCTATCGAACCCGATCCATAGAAAACCGAGGAACAGCGTCGCGAAGCCGGCGAGGTAACCCAGGCAGCGCACCACGCAGCGCGCGGGCGAGGGTGGGTCACCGTAAACGTCGATGATTTTCATCTTCAGCGTGCGCATGCCGATCGTGCGGCCGAGCGTGATGTGCACGACGAGCAGATACGTCAGTGCGATCGCGATCAGCATGATGAGCCCCATCACGACCGCAGGATCCGTCGCGAGCACGAAGTCGACCCACATATCGACGTCGACGAGCCGCACCTTCTTCGACGGCAGGTGCACGTTCGCGACCTTGCTGACGATGAACGTGATGATGGCCCATACCGGCAGAATCACCGCCGCGTCGATGCACCCGCCGACGAGCCGCTTCCAGAACCCGACAACATACACCGCAGGCGCTTCGCGCTTGGGCCGTTGCAGGGCGGGGGTAGAGGGTCGCTTCGTCGGCGCAGGCACCGCCGCCGCGGTCCCTCCGACAGGCTCGTCCAACAGCACGGCCGGCTCGCGCTCCGACATCGTGAATTTATACGGCGCGGGAGCTGCCGAACGCAAATCCTCTTCAGGACTTGCGCCGGGAAACGTCCGCAGCAGCGCTATATACGCCCCGCGCCATCAAAGACCGCTCCGCTTTGGCCCGTTCGGAATAAACCTCGGCACGGATGCTTTGGATCGTGGTTTCGTCGGGCGCGGCCTGCGCGGCCAGCTCCACGAGCTCGCACGCGAGCGCGAGATTCCCGTCGCTGAGCAGCTCGCGGGCACGGACCGCGAGCACGCCGGCGCCACCGGCAAGCGTCGCAAGCTCGACGGCGACGGCCTCGTCGCGCGCCGGCTTGAGGTGGGCCGGGTTGCCATCCCACCAGCCGCCGTAGAGGCGATAAATGTTGCGTACGATGAATTCTGGCTCGTCGTAGATCGGGGCGAGGTACGGCTTCGCGAGCAGCTCGGGTTTGAGCGAGACCGACCCCAGCACCTCGTCGAGGCGGGCGCCGCGATTCATCAGCGCGAGGACCTGCTCGACGAGCGATTCGAGAAACGACGCCGTGTCGTCGAGCGCGCGGTGCACCGCATCGCGGCCCCAGATCGGGACGCCGTGGCCGGGGCACAAGACCTCGGCGCCGAGCGCATCCATCGCGCGCAGCGCCTGGGCCCACTCGCGCGGGTAGCGTTGGACCTTTTGCGGGTTGCCGCAATTCGGCGATGCCCAGATGAACAAATCGCCGGTGCACACGACGCCGGCATCTGGCACCCAGACCCACGTGTGATCATCGGTCTCGCCGAGCGCGTGGTTGAGCTCGAAGCGGCGACCACCGACGACGACGGTCAACGTTTTGACAAACGTCTCGTCGGGGGTACGAAAATCGCGCGGGAACTGTGCGTTCGTCTGGAACTGGCGCTGATTGATCGCGGTGTTCCACTCGCGCGTGAGCTGATAGCGCTCGAAGCGCCGCGGCACGGCCTCGTGCGCGATCACTCGAATGTGGCGACCGGAGTCGCGCTCGTAGAGGTCGACGCCGAAGCAATGGTCGACGTGGCCGTGCGTCCAGACCGCAGTGTGCACGGGACGCTTCGTCACCGAGCGCAGGCGCGCACGCGTTGGCTCTGCGAGAATGAAACTGCCCGTATCGACGAGCACGAGCCCCTCGTCGGTATCGAACGCGGTGATGTTCGCAAAGCTCGAGACGAAGTAGCAGCCGGCGGCCGCAGGCTCGGCAAGAAACCGAGGCGCCATCGGCTGCGCTTGATCGATTTCCACCGCACCCGAGAGCAGCTGCTCGGAGAGCTGGCGTAGCGCGGTCATTGGCAAAGGAGTGTAACTTCGACGCATGGCCAAGTGGATGCTGGTTCTCGGCCTTGTTGCCGTCGCGTGCGGCAAGGAGGAACAAGAACCGCCCCCGCGCCAGATGCCGGTGATGGCCGAGCCCGACGCGGCGATCGCCGACGCGAGCGAAGTCGCCGAGATTTTGGTGCCCATCACAGAGCCGGCGCGGCACCTGTGGGTCTCGCGCATCGAGGACGCGGCGATGTTCCAAGCCTATTCCGAAGAGCTCGGCGGCGAGCGCTTCGCGAAGTTCGTCGTCGATCTCAAGAACGACTCCGTCTACTACTTCGACGTCAACGTCTACAAGGTGCACAAGGACTTCGTCTTCCAGGAGCTCTACAAGAAGCCGAAGACGAAGGCTGCCGTGCGCGCGTTCGATAAGAACTACGGCCCGAAGAAGACCGAGTTCATGATGTGCTACCTCGTTCATCACCTCGCCGCCGACGTGTGGACGTTCGCGTTCTGGGACGGCGACCAGGCGACCGCCGATCACGTGCGCCACGCCTACAAGCGCATGAAGGAGACGTTCTACCTCGGCGACAAGGTCAAGTTCCGTCCCGATTCGAGTTACCAGGAGAAGGTCGCGAAGCAGCTCACCGACGTGCCGGTGATCTTGAACGACCAGATCTATCAAGCCGCCGACTACGTCGCGTTCAACGAGGGCATCAGCGTCGGCACGCTGCGGCTCGTGCCGGCAAACGTGCCGCAGGCCGACGTCGTGTTCGCGCCCGACGACATCGTCGTGCTGCGCGCGCCGATCCCCGATATCACGCCGGTCGCTGGCATCATCTCGGAGCAGTTCTCGACGCCGCTCTCGCACGTCAGCCTGCGCGCGCGCGCGTGGGGCATCCCGAACATCGGTCTGCATGGCGCGGCCGACAAGCTCAAGGCGTTCGCGGGCAAGCGCGTTTACTTCGAAGCCAAAGGCGGCGACTACGTGATGCGCGCGGCGACCGCGGACGAAATCGCGGCGCAGCAGGCGAAGAAGCACAAGAAGGTCGAAATTCCCGCGGTCGATCTCGATGTGAAAAAGCTCGCGACGCTCGACGAGATGCGACTCAAAGATGCGGTCGCATACGGCACGAAAGCGACGTCGCTCGGCGAGATCGTTGCGGCCAAGCTCCCCGAGTTCCAGGTGCCGCCCGGGTTCAGCGTACCGTTCCACTACTACGACGCGCACCTGCGCGCCGCCGGGATCGACAAGGTGCTCGCCGCATTCCTCGCGAAGCCGCCGAAGGATCCGGCGACGCGCAAGCAAAAGCTCGCCGAGATTCGCAAGGCGATCATGGGGGCGCCCGTCTCCGAGGAGCTGCGCAAAGAAGTCGAGGCCGCACTCGCGGCGCTGCCCGGCGCCGAGGCCGGCGTGTTCGTGCGCAGCTCGCACAACGCCGAGGACCTCCCCGATTTCAACGGCGCCGGCCTCTACGATACCGAGCCGAACATGCGCGGCACCGATGCGGTCCTCGATGCGATCAAGAAGGTGTGGGGGAGCGTCTGGAACTTCGCGGCGTACGAAGACCGCCAGCGCGCCGGCATCGACCAAGCGAAGGTCTACGGCAGCGCGTTCATCCAGATCGGTGTGCAGGCGACGGCGGCGGGCGTTCTGCTCACCGAGCATCCGACCGATCCGAGCGACGACAAGAACTACACGATCAACGCAAAGAGCGGCCTCGGCATGTCTGTCGTCGACGGCAAGAAGGTCCCCGAGAGTCTGATCGTGAGCTGGTACAACCACGGCATCCGCGTGCTGAGTCGCTCCGCCGAGGACACGATGCTCGTGTTCGACGAGAAAGGCGGCGTGCGGGAAGTGCCGAATCCGAACAAGGGCAAGCCCGTGCTGACGAACGCAATGGCGGTCAAGCTCGCCGATACGGCGAAGAAGCTCACGAAGGTCTTCAAGCGCGAGCGCATCGATATCGAGTGGGTGTTCGCAGGTGACCAGCTCTACATCGTGCAGACGCGCCCGCTCGTGCGTTAGCGACAATCCCACTCACGTAACGTTGACCGCCCTTGCATCGCCACGTGCTTTTGAATCGCCAAGTCGCCGCGGAGCCAAGACCGCCAGAGAGGGGTTTAAGGACTGCGCTCTGCAGGTCATCGGCAATGTCGCCGTACAAATGTGCGAGCAGCTCGAAGCGCCCAAATTGCCGCGGCTTGATTCGGCCCCGACCCCTCTCTCTGTGGCGTCTTGGCTCTGCGGCGACTTGGCGATTTCTGGGAGGTTCACGTCGAAGTTGACGACAACGTCAACGTTAAGTGAGTGGCATTGGCGTTAGCGATCGACGATCGTCGACGTCGGGCGCTCGAGCACGCGGTCGGCGACAACGCGCGCTTCGCTCTTGTGCTCGCGATACCCGGCGTCGACGAGCCGCAGCGGGTGCATGCCATCGACCTGCCCGATAAACGGCGGATGGATGCTGTAGCCGAGCATCGAGCGCATGCGATCGGTGCACGCGCGCGCCGCATCGGGCGGCACGATCAGGAGCTGCGATTCCTGCGGTCGCAGCCACGGCTGGCAGTACTGCGGGCTGATCGCGAGCCGCGTGCCGTTCGATGCGTTCGCGCCGCCGCGGTGCCACAGCGCACCGTCGAAGATGATCGCGGAGCCCGCCGGCATGTCGGCGGTGACGACATCGTGGTCACGCTCGTCGGGGTGCTCGTGGCCCCACAGGTGGCTGCCGGGAATGACCTCGGTCGCGCCGTTGTCCTTCGTGAAATCTTCGATCGCCCAGATCACGCTGACGGCGAGCGTGAGCGGGTGCGGGCGCGGCACGAAGTAGAACGCGTCGTCGGTGTGCCAGGCCTGCGCCGCTTCGCCCGGATGGAGGCGGATCGACTGCGCGGTCGACAGCAGGAAGTTTTTCATCAGCACGTTCTCGACGATCGACATCACGACGGCGTGCTCGATGAGACGCAGGAACACGTCGCCCTTCGCCGCGAGGCTGTACACGCGCTGGCTCTTGAGCCCTTCGAACGCGTTGCGCCCCATCGGGCGCTCTCGCTCGTGCGGCGCGAGCGCCTGCGTGAGCTCGCGGAGCTCGTCGCGCGAGATCACGTTTTCGACGATCACGAAACCTTCGCTTTGAAATTGCTCGAGCAGCTCGTCGACCATGAACCGACTCTACCGCTGATCAGGTGTCGGTTGACGCGCGCACCAGCGCGACGGCGATCACCGGCGCGGTCTCGGCACGCAGCACGCGCGGGCCGAGGCCGATTCGCGTGAAATCCGCGAGTGCCTCGAGCTCGTCAGGCGCGAGGCCGCCTTCAGGGCCACTGATGATCGTCACGTCATCGCCGTGCGGCGGAAAGGCTGCGCGCTCTGCGGTTGGGTCGAGCACGATGCGCGCGCCGCGCGCGGTCGCGATCGCCGCAGCGAGCGAATCGACGGCACTGACGATCGGCGTCGTCGCGCGCCCACTCTGCCGCGCCGCTGCGCGCGCGATCGCCTGATAGTGCTCGACGCGGCTCGCACGGCGCGCGCCATCGAGCTTCACGACGGCGCGCGCGGCCGGCCACACCACGATCTCGTCGGCGCCGACCTCGACGAGCTTCTCGATGCACGTGTCCATGCGGTCGCCTTTGATCAGCGGCAACAGCACGCGCACGCGCGGCGGCAGATCCGGGATGTCCTCGACGGCGCCGACCGAGAGCCGCGTGTCCTCGCCGATCGCGACGATCTGCGCCCGCGCCCGCTTGCCCGCACCATCGACAAGCTCGACCGCATCACCGACGCGCGCGCGTCGCACGCGCGCGAGATAGTGATGTTCGTCGCCGGTGACGACGAGCTCACCGGCTGCGAGGTCGCTGACGAAGATCCGCACGCCTCGATGATACGCTGCAGCTTGCGTGGAAACGGCTCGTCTCAACGAATCTCCGCTGCGCCTGATGGCGCGCGCCGCGCAATCGCCTGCGACCTGGCCCGGCAAGCTGCGCCGCGTCGGCGAGCTGATGGCGCGCTATCGCCGCGGCGAGCATCGCGTCGGGCTCGAGCGCCTGATCGAGCGTGGCATCGTCGATGTGCGGCCAAACGATGCGCAGCTATTCGCAGGCGCGATCGACATGCTGCGCTTCTGGATCTCGCCGGCGGCCGCCGATTACTACGCCGAGCGCGGCATCGATTACACGTTTCACCAGGTGCTGCGCCTGCTCGACGAGCCCGCGAGCCTCGGCGATCCGATCGGGCTCTTCAGCACTGCCGATGGCATCATCGGTCACCTGATGCAGGTCGTGCATGCGAACCCGCGCTACGACCTCGAGCTACTCTGCATGCACGACGGCGCACTCGAAGAGCTCGAGCGCCAGCTCGACGCGATGCTCGCGGGCACGCATCCGCGCGCGGAATCGATCGGCGCGATCGTCGAGGAGCCGGACTATCACGCGCGGCTGCGCGACTACGTCCTCGCGTTTCGCAGAGACCCGACATCGCCGCCGCCGCTGCGCACGAACATCGCGGGGCGCTTTGATGCGCTCGAGCAAACGTTTGGCTCGATTCGCCCGGCGATGCGCTACTTCGCGCGGCTACCGGCGAGCTGGCCCGGTGCGCTGCAGCATCTCGTTACGACGCGTCACTTCTCGAGCACGACCGATGACCACTGAGGATCATCGGTGCTCGCGCGAATGCGCACGAGCTTCATGCCGGCGGTGACGAACTCATCGGCGATCGCCTGCGCCTGCGTCGTGAGCAGGCCCGACATCACGAGCGTGCCGCCGTTCGGCAGCACCGCGCCATCCTTATCGAAGAGCTGCCCGGGCGCGGCCGTGCGCGCGACGAGCTTCTCTTTGAGATCGCGCAGCACGTGCGCCTGGATATTCGCGAGCACGAGCGGAAAGTGCTCGCTGAACTCGGCGAGCGGCGTCTGCGACGAATCGATCCGATTCGCGACCTGATTGAGTAGCGCGTTTTGTGCGCACGCCTGCACCGCGATCGGATCGCGATCGAGCGCGACCGCTGTCGCATCGGCCCAGCGCTTGACCGCGGCGATCGACAAGATGCCCGAGCCGCAACCGACATCGAGCACGCGCAACGGATTCAACCCGGCATCGGCCATCACCTGCATGTGCTCGAGCACGAGCCGCGTGCTGGCGTGCTTGCCGGTGCCGAACGCCATGCCGGGATCGAGGTTGATGATGATGTCATCGGCCGTCGGCGTGTACTCGTCCCAGCTCGGCACGACGACGAACTGTCGCGTCAGCCGTGTCGTCTTGAAGAACTTCTTCCACGAGTGCCACTCGGCTTCGCCGATCGCCGAGGCGCTGCGCACCTTCGTCGGATCGACGCTCGCCCCGTTCGCGGCCCACTTCGCGACCGCATCGCGCGTCGAAGTCAGCGCCGCGGCCACGAGCTGCACCGGCACCCAAAACACGACCTCATCGCCGCGCTGCTCGGTACCGGCAGCTGCGGCGGGGACTTCCTCGGCGATCAGTGCGGCGATTTCATCAACTTCCGCGGCACCGACCGGAACAATAATCTCGGCCCACTCAGCCACAGAGAAACATCACCGCGTCGGTGCTGGAGCCACCCGGCGCTTCATCTCGCGCCGCAGACGCTTGCGTGCCTCGCGGGTCTTGCGCTTGCGCTTGACGGAGGGCTTCTCGTAGAAGCGGCGGCGCTTTAGCTCCTGCAGGATGCCCTCTTTGGACATCTTCTGCTTGAGGATCTTCATAGCCTTCTCGAGGCTGTCGCGAACCTCGACCTCGACGGGCTTTCCGAACGTGTTCTCCATAGGGGAGGACAGTGGGTACCCGATCAGGCTTCGCCGGTCAAGCCGGGACCTTAGGACTGCTTGGCGTTGTGCTTGTAGAACAACGTGATCGTGAGGCAGTGAAACTCGGAGTCCGACGACTGGGTCACGATCTTGTCGACGATTTCGTGCTCGGGGTGCGACCGAATCCAGTCGGTGATGAGCTCGCCCAAGAGCTCGCGTTCCTTGGCCTTCGTCGCCGAGAAAACCTTCACGCCAGTCACGTCGATCATGCTCCGCCCCTCGTCCTGATTAGTCTGCTGCTGTACTCGCGCCACGGCACTCCTCAACTTCGTTTGCGGCAAACCCCGCCGCGGGTTTTGTGGCCCAACTGTGATGCAGGATGGAGTTCCAGTCAATCAGGATAATTCCCGTAGGGGTGAACTGTAGGGTATCTCGTAGTTTTGACTGTAAGTCCTGGCATTTGCGGGATGTTGGGGTAGTGTCCGGCCGCGAAGGGAGAACCGTATGAGAGGTCTGGTCGCAGCTTTCCTCCTGCTCAGCTTGCTGGGAGCGGGCCCTCCCAAAGGAAAGCCCGCCATCGCGTCGCTGCCCAAGGTCGAGCGCTTCAAGCTCGCGAACGGGCTCGAGGTCGCGTTTCTCGCCGTCGATACCGTTCCGGTTGTCGCCGTTCAGGTCTGGTACCACGCCGGCAGCAAAGACGAGCCGCGCGATCGACGCGGCTCCGCCCACATGTTCGAGCACATGATGTTCAAGGGCACGCAGCACGTGCGCGCCGAAGTTCATGCGCAGGCGATCAGCGGGCTCGGCGGGTACGTCAATGCGCAAACCGATGAGGACGCAACGCACTACATCAACACACTGCCCGCGGACTACCTCGACTTCGCGATGCAGCTCGAAGCCGAGCGCATGCGCAATCTGCTGTTCCGAAAGGAAATGATCGATGTCGAGAAGGAGGTTGTGAAGGAGGAGATCCGGCAGCAGGAGAATTCGCCGATCGCGAAAGGCTTCTTGCGCTTCCTCGAGGTCGCGTTCGCGAAGCATCCATACGCATGGACCGCGGGCGGCAACCTGAAGGATCTCGATGCGACCACGCCCGCCGATCTGAAGAAGTTCTACGACCAGTACTATCAACCGAACAACGCGATGCTCGTCGTCGTCGGCAAGGCGACGCTCGATCGCGTGAAGGCGAGCGCCGAAAAATACTTCGGCGCGATCGCAAAGGCCGCTGATCCGCCGCGGCCGGCGAAGGAGGCGCAAGAGCCGGCACAGACCGCGAAGCGCCGCGAAGTCGTCGAGCCCGGGCAAGTCGGGCTGACGTTGATCGGCTGGCACATTCCAGCGGCCAAGGACAAAGATGTCTACGCGCTGCAGGTGTCGTCGATCTTGCTCGGCGCTGGTGAATCATCGCGCATCAAGGTGCGGCTGAAGGCGACCGATCCGAAAACGAAGAAGCCGCTCGCGCTCGATGGCGGCGTCGAAGCGCTCGTGCGTGAGGATCCGGGCATGGTCGTCGCGGTCGCGGCGTACCTCGATAAGGCGCAAGGCGATGCCGTCGAAGCGGCAATGATCGACGAGGTCTCAAAGCTCGGGACGAAAGGCCCCGGCGCCGACGAGCTGCGCAAGGCGAAGAATCAGGTGCAAGCCGGCTTCGTGTTCTCGCTCGAGCAAGCCGATGGTCTCGCTGCGGCGATCGGGCGCTCGTGGATTTTGACCGGCGACCCAACCTCGTTCATCCGCGACGTCGACGAGATCGAGAAGGTCAGCGCCGCCGACGTCAAGCGCGTCGTCAAACAGTACTTCGCAACCGAGAAGGCGACGATTGTCGTCATTCCGCCGAGGGCCCCGTGAGGACCGGGCCCCTCGGCCCATCCCTTGGGGGGCCAGTAATGAAGCGCGTGCTCGTCCTCGCTCTCGTGCTGGCGTGCGGCCCCAAGCCCAAGCCAGCGCTCGTCCCGACGTTGCCCGGCGGAGGTGACGCGAACGTCGCGAAGCCGACGGCGCCCGTCGGCAAGCCGCCTGTCAACGATCCTTGGGCCGGGCGCAGCGACATGATCGTCGCGCCTGCACCGAAGCCGCCGAGCAAGCTCGAGCTGCCCGCGGTCGAAGAGATGAAGCTCGCGAACGGGCTCAAGGTGCTCGTCGTGAAGAGTACGCGGTTGCCGGTCGTGAGCGTTCAGCTCGCGATCAAAGCGGGCCGCATGCAGGAGCCGCGCGCGCGGCTCGGCGTCTCCGAGGCGACGGCCGATATGCTCGTCAAGGGCACGAAGAAGCACAACGCAGTCGCGCTCGCGAAGGCGATCGACTTCGTCGGCGGCACGATCGGCGCGGATGCGACGTACGAGGCCACGCTCATCTCGTGCAGCGTGCTCGCGCGCAACCTGCCGACGTGTCTGCAGCTGATGCCCGAGATGCTGACGCAGTCGACGTTTCCGGAGGATGAGTTCGGCAAGATCAAGGAGCGCATGATCGCCGGCGTGCGCCAGCGCCTCGACGACGCCGGCCTGCTCGCCGCCGCGCACACGCAGAATCTGCTCTGGGGCAACGAGCACGTGCGCGGCTGGCTCGATAGCGAGGCGACGATCTCGTCGCTTCGTCGCGATGATCTGATCGCGTGGCACAAGACGTGGTACGCGCCGAACAACTCGATCCTCGTGATCGCCGGCGACGTCGACACGAAGAAGCTCAAGGCCGACCTCGAGAAGTCGTTTGGCGTGTGGAAGAAGGGGACGGTGCCGCCGAACCCGTCGTACAAGGAGCCCGGACTGTCGGGCACGCGGATTCGCCTCGTCGATAAGCCGGGGCAAACGCAAACGCACATCCGCATCGCGCAGTTCGGCATTCGCCACGATGACCCGCGCTTCTTCGAGACGCTCGTGTGGAACTACGCGCTCGGCGGCGGCGTGTTCAGCTCGCGGCTGATGAAGGTCGTACGCGTCGAGGGCGGCAAGACGTATCGCGCGAGCTCGTCGTTCGATCGCAATCTCGACAAGGGCTCGTTCGTTGCGCAGACGTTCACACGCAACGCCGAGGCGGTCGCGACCGCGAAGCTGATGCTCGGCGAGATCGCGAAGATGGAGAAAGACGGTCCGACGCCGCCGGAAGTCGACGCCGCGATCGCGAATATCTCGGGCAGCTACGCGATGCGTTTTCAATCGGCGAACGACGTCGGTGCGGCGCTGCTCACCGCGGAGCTGCACGGCTTTGGCGTCGAGTATTTGACGAACTATCCGCTCGTCGTCGGCAAAGTCGATGTCGAGTCGGCGAAGAAGGCGGCCGGCGACGTCCTCGACGCGAAGAACTACGTCGTCGTGCTAGTCGGCGACGCGAAAGACCTCGAGCCGCAGCTGCAGAAGGCGGGCTGGCGTTACGAGAAGGTGGCGTTCACCGATCCGATCGGTGCTGCGGTATCGCAGCAGGCCGCGACGCCGGTCGATGCCAAGATGCTCGCGGGCGCGCGGCAGATCATCGCCGAGGCGCTCGCCACGAAGGGCGGCAAGGCGAAGCTGTCGGCGGTCAAGTCGCTGCGCATGGTCGCGACCGGCCACACCGCCGCGAAGGGCCAGAAGGTGCCGGTGTCGATCGAGCGCATCTTCCTCTTGCCCGACAAGATGCGCATCGATGCATCGCTCGCGAACCAGAAATACACGATCGTCGCCGACGGCAAAACCGGCTGGATGCAGCAGGGCGCGCAGGTGCAGGTCGTCAACGATCCGAACGCCGCACTGCAGGCCGCGTTCGAGATCTGGCGCGAGCCCGAGCTGATCTTGCTCAAGGCGTCCGAACCGAATGCGAAGCTGAGCCCGCAAAAGGACGACACGATCGATGGCAAGCCGCACGCGGTGATCAAGCTGCAATCGCCGCAGGGCCCAGAGATCACGCTCTACATCGACAAGAAGTCGAAACTGCTCTCGCGCATGACGTACACCGACGGCAGCCAGGTGCAGACCGACGATTTCGCCGATTACAAAGACGTCGGCGGCATCAAGGTCGCGCACAAGCGCATCAACGCCGGCGGTGGTCGCTCGACGACACTCGAGCTGTCGAAGGTCGAGTGGGATCCGACGATTCCGCCGGAGCGGTTCGCAAAACCCAAGTGAGAGTCGTCATCGCGGCGCTCGCGCTCGGCATCGTCGCCGGCGATGCACATGCGCAGCCGCGAGCGCTCGAGCCTTCCGAGATCGCATCGTTCGTCGGCACCGAGCCGCCGGAGGTCGTGCTGCTGACGTTTGGCGTTGGCGATCGGATCTTCGAGAGGTACGGCCACGCCGCGCTGTGCTTGCGCTACGTCGAGCGTGACGCGGTGTGCTTCAACTACGGCGTCACCGACTTCGACGAAGGCGCGGCGATGATCTGGACGTTTCTGCGATCGACGCACAAGTTCTGGGTCGATCCGGAAGCGTGGTCCGACACGGTCGGCTTCTACCAGGGCGAAGATCGCGACATCTACGAGCAGGTGCTGCCGCTCTCGCCGCAGGAAGTCCGCGCGCTCGAGCGCGAGCTGCTCACGACGCTCGAGGAATCGCACCGCTACTATCACTACGATCACTTCTTCAACAACTGCACGACGCGCCTGCGCGACCTCATCGATCGCGCGACCGGCGGCAAGCTGCGCGTCGGCAGCGACGCCGCGTACCCGCTGACGTTTCGCGAGCTCGGCTATCGCGGGCTTGCCGCAATGCCGCCGCTCGTCGCGATCGCCGATTTCGTGATCGGCCGGCAAGCCGATGACACCCCGACGGTGTGGCAGGCGATGTTTCACCCGGCCGTGCTGCGTCAGCACGTCGCAGTGGCGTTCGGCGTGCCGCCGCGTCAGATGTACGCGCGCAAGGGGCCGCCGTTTCCCGAGGGCGGCAAGACGTGGCGTTTGCAGATGCTCGGTATCGCGCTCGTGTTCGCGCTGCCGCTGCTCGTCGCGACGTGGCGGCGTCGCTTCGAGCGCATCGCGCTCGCATGGGCGACGCTCTACCTCGCGCTGTGGGGGACGATCATCTGGACGCTCGTGTTCGTGTCGGCGATTCCGGGCGTGCGGTGGAACGAAAACGTGCTCGTCGTGATGCCGCTCGACATCGTGTTGCCGTTTCTCGCGGCGGCGCGGCGTCGGCGCTATGCGCGCGTGCGCGTGATGGGCCTGTTATTCGTCTCGGCGCTGTGCGCCGCGGGGGTGCTGCACCAACCCCTCTGGATTCCAATCCTGAGTGCGCTGCTCCCGCTTTCGGTCGTTGCATTTGATCAAAAAATTGCGCCCTCACGCAACTAGCGTGAGGGTGAGGCGATGACGCGACGACGCACCATCACGTTCGAAGGACGAACGCTGACGCGCTACGAGATCCTGCGGTTCGAAGTCGTGCGCGGTGTATTACTCGGCAAGCTCACGCTCGACGAAGGCGCACGCGCGCTCGAGATGCCCGTGACCGAGCTGTCACGGCTCGTCACCGGCGCGCGAGCCGCGGTGATACGCACGCTCGGTGCATCCGCGCTCGAAGATGCGCGCCATCCGTATCGGTTGGCGATCTAAGCCATCGACGGGCGCCACTGATGCGCCGCGCCTGCGGCCGATGCGACGCACAGGATGTGGAGCAGCACGCCGGGGATAACGAGCAGCATGTATCCCATCGTGACGAGCACGAACCACGCGACCGCGGTGAGTGGGCGACCGGCGTAGAGTTGACCGGCGCCGGGCACGACCATGCTGAGCAGTGCCGCTGCGCCGGCATTTGGCGGCGTGCGCGCTTCGATCGCGGCCGGCACGTATCGCATCAGCGCGCGCTGCGGCGCGATGCGCTGGCGATTCGGCACCTCGTACGTGATGTTGCCGTTGTCGTCGATTTCCATGCGCAGCCGATTCTCGACGACGAGGCGATCGAGTACGCGGTCGGCATCCTCGATCGAGCATGGCGTGTAGTACGCGAGCAGGGGCGCTGTGATGATGGCGTCGGTGGTGTATGCGAGATCGAGGAGCCGATGTTCGATCATCGGCGGGTCGGCCGTGCGCGGAAGCGCTGCTCTCATGGTTTGCCTCCGACAGCGCGCCAGGCGGCGGCTGTGATCGCTTGATCGACATCGTTGATGCCGTGCCACGGATCGCGCTCGAGCTGTGCGAGTCGCGCCGGAATCGTGTGGATCGTGAACGCGGATGAATCGACGCCGTGCGCGAGCTCTTCCCACGTGATCGGCGTTGCGACCGGCGCGTTCGGTCTCGCACGCGGCGAGTACGGGCAGATGAACGTCGCGTTGCGACCGTTGCGCAGATAATCGACGAAGATCTTTCCGCGGCGCGCGGTCTTCGCCATGTTCGACGTGTACAGCGATGGTTCTTCGGCGGCCATCTTGTCGGCGAATGCCTTCGTCCACGCCTTGAAGTCGTCCCAGTCGATGTTGCGCTTGATCGGCGCGCACACGTGCAGGCCTTTGCCGCCGGTCGTCTTCACGAAGCTCGTGAAGCCCGCGTCGTTGAGGCGCCGGCGGACGTCGAATGCGGCGAGCGCGACGCGATCCCATTCGAGCTCCGGTGCCGGATCGAGATCGAACACCATGAAGTCAGGGCGCTCGACTTTGTCGGCGTGACAGCCCCACGTGTGGATCTCGAGCGTGCCGAGCTGCGCGAGCCCGACGAGCCCGGGCATGTCCTTGACGCGCATGTAATCGACCGTGTCGCCGGTCTCCTCTTCGCGGATCTTCACGGTGAGGATCGACGACGGCGAGCCCGGGAAGATCTTCTTCTGGAAGAAGCACGGCTTGTGACGGCCTTCGGGGCAGCGCACGAGCGTGAGCGGACGATCCGCGAGCTGCGGCAGCATCCACTCGGCGACGACCGCGAGGTACCCGATCAGCTCGGCCTTCGTCATGCCTTGCTCGGGATAGAGGACCTTGTCGAGGTTCGTGAGCTCGAAGCCGAGCGGCAGCTGCTTGACGAGCGCGGCGACGTCGGCCGCCTTCGTCGAGCGTTGTGCCGTCGTGGTCGCGCCTGTCGCGCGCGCGCGCTTGTTCGCTTCGTTCGCGAGCGCGGCATTGCGATACAGCATGCGGCGCGGGTTTTCGTCGTTCGCGGCATCCTTGCCGGCGGCGGCGATGCGCACGGCGCGTTTTTCCATCGCTGTCGGCTCGGCCGCGCGATTGCTGCGCCACACGCGATCGGCATCCGCAGCGATTTGCTCGAGCGTGCGACCGGTGATCACGCTCTCGGGCTTCTCCGCGACGATGTCGCTGTTCTCGTTCGCAGCTTCGTCGCGGCTCTTGAACAAGAGCCAGCCTTCCTGCTTGCCCTGCGGCTTCGTGCGGATCAAATGCCAGCGGCCGTGCAGCTTGTGGCCGCGCAGCGTGAACGTCAGGCGACCTTTGCGCATCCCTTCGTGCGCATCGCCTTCGGGTTCCCACGTGCCGCGATCCCACACGCAGACCGTGCCGCCGCCGTATTCGCCCTTCGGGATGATGCCCTCGAAGTCGGCGTAGTCGAGCGGATGATCCTCGGTCCGCACGGCGAGACGCTTTTCGCTCGGCGACAAGCTCGGCCCCTTCGGCACGGACCACGACAAAAGCACGCCATCGAGCTCGAGTCGGAAATCGTAGTGCAGCCGGCGCGCAGCGTGCTGCTGGATGACGAAGCTGTTACCGCGCGAGCGCGGCGCACGTGCGCCGCTGGGCTCGGCCGTCTTCTTGAAGTCACGCATCGACCGATACTTGGCGAGCTTGTCAGCGGATGCCTGGCGAGCCATATCCGCACAACTTGCAGCTGTGATGCCACGCGATCTCGGCCTGCGAGATGCACGCATTCGATACGTGGCGCGCGCGCATATCGGAACGAGCGGTTGGGTTTACGCCGGCTGGCGGGAGCACTTATACGCGGATACGCCGACGAAGCGGTGGCTCCATGTCGCATCGCGCGCGTTCGACGCGCTCGAGATCAACGGCTCGTTCTACACGCAGATCAAACCGGAGACGTATGCGCGCTGGTACCAGGAGACGCCCGAGGACTTTCGCTTCGCGCTCAAAGGTCATCGCTTCGTCACGCACTACAAGCGGCTGCGCGATTGCGAAAGCTCGATCATCTTGCTGCGCGATCAGGTGAAGCCGCTCGGCGAGAAGCTCGCCGCCGTCGTGTGGCAGCTGCCGTCGAACTTCGCCGCCGATGTGCCGCGGCTCGAGCAGTTCATGGTCGCGCTCACGGCGTGGCCGACGGTGCGGCACGCGCTCGAGCTGCGCCATCGCTCGTGGTTCACACCGCACGTCGCCGACGTGATGCGCGCGGCCGGCGTCGCCGTATGCATGGGCGATGCGCCGGACTTTCCGATGTGGCGCGAGGTGACCACGGATCTCGTCTACGTGCGCCTGCACGGCCACACGCGCAAATACGCGTCGAGCTACAGCGAGAAGAGCTTGTGCGCGTGGGCCGAAGACACGAAGCGTTGGCTCGCCGAGGGTCGCGACGTGCACGTGTACTTCGACAACGATGCCGAAGGTCACGCGGTGCGCAACGCGATGCGCTTTCAAGAGCTCGTCGATCCCCGGCGAGCTAAACTGCGACAGGTCGAATTCGCTCTACCAGCTCGCCGGGTGGCAGCGCGTTCAAGACCTGTCGTTTCCGGATCCTCGCGCGCCTCGCCATGGCCACGGCCCAACGCACGGCCCGGATCCCGCGCATCGAGTGCGCGTCGCTCGACAGCACGAACGGGATCCCGCGCGCGGCGGCCCGTCGAGCGTTGATCGGATCGAGGTCGAGTCGATACGGATCGCCGTTGATCTCGATCGCGGCGCGCGACTCGGCGATCGCATCGAACACCTCGTCGATCCGCACCGCGATCGGATCGCGCCGCAGCACGAGCCGGCCGAGTGCGTGGCCCCAGATCTTGTAGAACGGCTGGCGCATAACGGTGATCAGGCGCTTCGTCATCGCGTCTTCATCGGCCTTGTAGCGCTGGTGCACGCTCGCGATCACGAGATCGAGCTCGGGCACGAGCTCCGGTGGGACATCGATCGAGCCATCCGCGAGAATGTCGGCTTCGGTCCCGCGCAGGATGCGGACCGGCAAATCGCGCAGCGAAGCAATTTCTTCGTGCTGCTTGCGCATGGCTTCGGCGTCGAGCCCGCCGGCATATGTTGCGGCCGCCGAGTGATCGGTGATCGTGATCGCCTGCATGCCGAGCTCGCCCGCGGCGCGCGCCATCTCTTCGATCGAATCTTTGCCGTCGCTGTATGTCGTGTGGCAATGGAATGCGGTCGTCACGTCGGCGAGCGTGACCAGGTCGGTGAAGTCGTCGCCGGCGTCCGCGGCCGCGAGCTCGTCGCTGCCGTCGCGAACTTCGGGCGGAATCTCCGGCAGGCCGAGCGCGCGATAGACATCGGCTTCGTCGGCTGCCGTCAGCTGCGGCAGCGCGACGCCGCGCTCGCGCGCACGCGCCTCGAGCGACGCGACATGCTCGGCCGAGCCCGTTGCTCGGATCAACGCCCAGCCGAAGCGCGCGCGCTCGGCGAGGTGGATCTCGCAGCGCATCCCGTTCGCGAGCCGCGCTGCGATCACTTCTTCGCTGCGATCGACAGACGTGACAAGGCCGTAGTTCGCGAGGCGATCGATCACGGCGTCGCGCCGGTCCGTCTCGATCGCGAAGCTCAGGTGATCGACGATCTCGCACCAGCGCCGCACCGGGCCCGCGACCTCGACGCGCGTTGCCGCCGGATCCGCACGCAGGTAGCCGGCGAGCGAGTTCGCGTGCTGCTCGGCATCGATGTGAATATCGCGCGCGCCTTTGCTGCGACGCTCCTCGATCGCTTTGAGGATCTTCGCTTCGCTGACCTTGCCGAAGCCCGGCAGCGTCTGCAGCACGTGCGCGCGCGCCGCCGCCGCGACCGAATCGAGATCCACCGGTGCGATCGCCTGATGGATCTTGCGCGCCTTCTGCACGCCGATCGATGGCAGCTGCGCGAGCTCGACGATCACGGCCGGCCACTTCGCGCGCAGCTTCTCGAGGATCGTGCTCGAGCCGCGCCGCGCGAGGTCGCCGATCGTGCGCGCGATCGAGGGCCCGATGTGCGGCAGCTCTTCGAGGCGATTCTCGTCGAGGAGCCGGTGCAAGCCCTTCGCAGCCTCGACCGAGCGCGCCGCGCGGTCGTACGCGATCGCGCGATGTCGATCGCCATCGAGATCGAAGTACACCGCGATCTCACGCAACTGCGCGGCGATCGTGGTGTTGTCCATACCTGCGGTGTAGCAGGTAATGCTTAGCGCAGGCCGCCGTCGGCGCGGCGAATCGGCAGCGCGGCGTCGCGCGGTGCGCCGGCATCACGAACTGGCGCTGTGCCTGCGTCGCGTGGACTCGTGCCCGCGTCGCGCGGCGGCAGCGGTGCAATGCCACCGTCGAGGCGCGCTTGCATCGGCATCATGCTCGGCGGCGTGGTCGGTGCCGGCATCGGCGTCGGCGCCGGCGTCGTTGTCGGCGGCATCGTGGATGGCGGCGTCGGTTGCGGCATATCTGTCGGCGATGGTGCCGGCGCGGGCGGCACGGGTTGCCCCGGCACCGGCCGCGGCTGCTGCGGAACCTGCGGCGCGGGCGTGCTCGGCGTGCGCGATAGCGGCTTCGCCGGCTCGACCGGCTGCACGGGCGCCTCCGCCGCATCGGCGGGCGGGGCGCTCGGATTGCTCGGCAGCGATCCAGTGGACTGGCCGAGCGGCGTCATCGTGTCCTCGTTACGCGTGTGGTTGGAGCACGCGACTCCGATCGCGGCGACCGTAACGCCGACACCGAAGACCGCGCGGACAATCAGGCCATTCATGATGTGCCAGAAAAATGCGAACGGCATGCCGCGTCAGCTCGCCGACACCGCGCAGTTGATCGTGCGCCGTGGTCACAACAAGCGCCGTCGACGCGTGCTGGTATGCCGCTCGCACTACGCTCTCGCATGCCGGCCCGAGCAATCGACACCGCGACGATCGCGTTCGGTCTCGTTTCGATCCCGATCAAGATCTACTCGACGAGCGAACCGTCGCACGAAATTCACTTTCATCTAATCCATGAGGGGTGCGGTCGTCGCCTCAAGCAGCAATACATTTGCGAGAAGCATGGCGTCGTCACTCGCGATGAGATGACGAAGGGCTTCGAGCTCACGAAGGGCAACTTCGTCGAGCTCGAGAAGGAAGAGCTCAAGGCGCTCGAAGCTGTCGCGAGTGACGAGGTCGCGATTCGCGAGTTCGTTCCTGCGACCGCGATCGATCCGATCTACGTCGATCGCACGTACTATCTCGGGCCCGACAAAGGCGGCGAGCGCGCGTATCGCCTGCTTCGCGACGCGCTCGAAGAAGCCGAGCTCGTCGGCATCGCCGCGTACTCCGCACGCGGCAAGCAATACATCGTCGAGGTTCGTCCGTTCGAAGACGGGCTCGCGATGCACCAGCTTCGCTACAACGACGAAGTTAAATCGTGGAGCCAGGTGCCGCTCGGCAAGATGCCGAAGTCGGCGCCGGCCGAGCTCGCGCTCGCGGCGCAGATCATTGATCAGTTGCGCCACGACACGTTCGATCCTGACCAGTATGAAGACGAGGTCAAAGATCGAGTTCGCAAGTTGATCGCCGAGAAGGCGAAGGGCGGGGAGATCGTCGCGCCGCCGGAGGCGCCGAAGCCTGTGGTCACCGATCTGATGGCGGCTCTGAAGGCTTCGCTTGCAGGAGAGTCGAGGGCGCCGGCGGCCGACGATCGTGGTTCTCGTAACGGCAAGGGCAAGCGCGCTGCGGCGCGCTCTGCCCGCGGCCACACGGCACGCGCGCCTCGAACGTCGCGCGCGCGACCGCATGCTCGCACGACGCGCGCCCGCGCTTCCGCGAAGCGCGCGCACCGTTAACCGCCCGTCGCCGGTAGTCGCTAATCGCCACCGTTGCTCGCGCAAATCAGCCATATGAGCTCGGGCATTGAACGCAGAGACGCAGAGACACAGAGATCGGATCAGAAGAGGAATGGAAAGGGTCGAACCTACTACCCACCTCTCTTCTGTCTGAACTCTGCGTCTCTGCGTCTCTGCGTTCAATCCCCAGGAGCTCACCTGGCCAGCGGCGTCGCCGCATCGCGAACAACGGATGCATCCGGGTTCGGCGGCAGCTCGACCGCATCGACGGCCGCATCCGCGCCTGCGGGCGCGAACTGCACGCGCGTCTGCGTGATCGTGCTCGTTGGCAGAATGCCGCCATCCGCGAGCAGCTTCGGCTTGGGCGTCAGCGGCATCGGTCGGTCGCTCTGCGGCGGCATCTCGCGGTTCGGAAGCGGCAGTCCCTGGCCGGGGACTTCGCTATGACACGCCGCCACCACGCCGCCTGTAGCGGCCAATGCCAAACCGAGCCAAATGCAAAGTTCGCGCATGACGTGTCTATGACGAAGTTGTTGCCAAGCGCGTGCCGACAACGTGCTGTGCGCGTCGGCCCACGTGCTCCCGCGACTCGGCACGCGGATCGATGCTATGAAGCGGCGTGGTCACTGCTCTCGTTGCAGCTGCGATTGGCGGTTGGTTCTCGGTTTTGTGTCTCAGTGTTTTTGCCCATCGCTCGATGGCACATCGCGCGGTGACGCTACATCCGGTGATCGCGCATCCGATGCGCTTCTGGCTGTGGTTCTCGACAGGCACACCAACGCGCCGCTGGGTCGCGGTGCATCGCAAACATCACGTCTATACGGATGGCGCAGGCGATCCGCATTCGCCGGTGCTCTTCGGCCTCCATCGGATCTTTTTTCTTGGCTACTGGTACTACCGTCGTGAAGCGCAGAACGCCGCGACGATCGAGCAGTACGGCGCGAACTGTCCAAACGATTGGCTCGAGCGCAACGTCTACGAGAAGCACGAAAACATCGGCCTCATCCTGATGCTCGTGCTCGACATCGCGGTGTTCGGCATCGTGCCGGGCCTCGTCGCGTATGCGGTCCAGATCATCTGGATCTCGCTATGGGCCGCAGGCGTGATCAATGGTGTCGGGCACGCGCTCGGCTATCGCAACTACGACACGACCGATGCGAGTCGCAACATCGTGCCGATCGCGCTCGTCGTCAGCGGCGAGGAGCTCCACAACAACCATCATCGCTGGCCGCGGTCGGCGAAGTTCTCGATGAAGTGGTGGGAGGTCGATGCGGGGTGGATGCTGATTCGCACGCTCGCAGCGGTTGGCCTCGCGAAAGATATCTACGTGCGCAACCGCCGCTGGAAGCCGCGCAAGGTCGAGCTTCCCGACGCGCTGCCCGAAGAGCACACGGTCGATCCCACCGGCGGTTAGTTAGCTGCCGGCCTGCGCCAACCGTTTGATGAACGGCACGACCTGGCGCGCCGTCACGTCTTCGGCGACGGCCTCGAGGCAATCGCGCATCCCGCTGTTGATGTCGCGCTCGGAGTTACCGGTCATCGCCTTCGCGGAGCCCGATGCCGATGCCGCCCTGTTCGCTTCCCACTTCTCGCCGCCGTCTTTGCCTGTCCACGGCGCGACGCGAATCGCGACCGTGCACGCGATCGTCGTCTGCGTGCCGCCTTTGGTGACTTCGATCTTCTTCACGGTCGACGCGACGATGTACGCCTGCGCTTTGTTCGAGCTCAGATCTTTGCTCGTCGGCAAACCGCCGCCGGGCCACGTCGTTGCGTAGCCGGTGCGCGATTCGATGCCGCGCCTCACGACCTTCACGACGCGATCGCTCGCATCCTTCGGCGCTTTGTTCGATTGATCGGTTGCCGGATCGATGTTGACGAACACCGATGGCGCATTCGGCTTCGTCGCCTTGCCGGGACGATAGATCGCGAGCGCACGCGCCGCCGCGACCGCCGTGCCTTTCACTTTCTCGTCGCGATCGTTTTGCCCCGCGCGATCGAGGGCATCGAACGCGAGCGCGCGCGCATCGGGCGCCGTTTTGTCGTCGATCATCTTTTCGAGTGCGAGTGCACTGATGCGACGAATCGTCGGCTCGGGATCACGCGTGAGCGCGCCCGACACTGCGAGCACCGCGCGTGGATCCTTCGACTTCGAGAGACCGAGCACCGCCGCGATTCGCACCTTCGTGCTCTTCGCCGTGTTGAGCTCTCTGACGCCGTCGGCGATCGCATCCGCGCGCGCCGTGCCGCCATACAGCAGCAGGCAAGCGGTGGCGAGAACCGCTAGCGCGCGCGACATCTGGATCAATTTAACATGCACGCGAATTCACGTGACCAGGCGTACACCTCCCACCTGGGAGTAGACTCGGGCGCGTGAGCATCATCGATAGTCTGCGCGTCGTCGGCGCGATGGCACGGATTACTGCACCTTCTCTCGTCGATATTGCACGTGGTTCGCTCGAGCGCGAAAGCATTGACGAGCGCGCGCGCTGGTTCGGGCGGCGCGTCATCGAGCTGCTCGACGTCGATTTGATCGCGACGGGGATGGAGCGCGTGCCACCGGGACGCGCTTACGTCTACATGTCGAACCATCAAAGTCACCTCGACATCCCGATGCTCTACGCGACGCTACCTTCGCCGACGATTCGCATGCTCGCAAAGAAAGAGCTGTTTCAAATCCCACTATGGGGGCGCGGGCTGCGCGCGGCCGAGTTTGTCGAAGTTGATCGCTCGAATCACACGCGTGCGGTGCAATCGATCGAATACGCCGCAAAGCTCTTGCGCGATGGCGTGAGCATCTATCTCGCGCCCGAGGGCACGCGCTCGCGCGATGGTCGCATCGGCAAGCTCAAGAAAGGCGGTTTCCATCTCGCGCGCGATACGCAGACGCCGATCGTGCCGGTCGCAATCCGCGGCACGATCGATATCCTGCCGCGCGGGAGCCGGGTCATGAACAAGGGCAAAACCGTCGAGGTCACGATCGGCGCGCCGCTTGCCGTCGAGGGTCGCGACATCTCTACGATGATGGATGAGGTCGCCACGTTCTTGAAACAGCACGTCGACGGGAGGTAGCCGAGACTACGTAGTTTTCTGGTTTGCTTTAGCGTGCGTCGGCGCACGGCTTCTAAGGTATCTTTCCGTGGTGACCTGGGTCGTGCCGTTGGCGCTCGGGGGCTTCGCCATCCTCCTCATGGTGACGTTCTCGATGGTCTCCGCCCGCCGGAGGCATCACGCCGCCATGACGCCGGCCCAGATGGTCGGCCCGCGCATCCTCGTGCACGACATCAATGATGATCGGTGCACCGGCTGCGATGCCTGCGTTGCCGTTTGCCCGACCAATGTCCTCGATCTCGTGGCGAACAAGAGCCGCGTGCTGCGCTTCGAGGATTGCATCCAGTGCGAAGCGTGCATGTTCGCGTGCCCGACCGAAGCGCTCGTGATGTTTCCTGAAGGCAGCGAACCGCCGCCCGTCAGAGTGCCAGACGTAGACGAAAATTATCAGACGAAGGTCCCCGGCCAGTACCTGATCGGTGAAGTCGCCGGCAAGCCGCTCGTCAAGAACGCGGCGAACCTCGGCCGCGCAGTCGTCGAGCACATGATGTCGACTGGCCTCTATCCGGGCGCGCTCGGTGGCGGTGAAGGTGTCGTCGATGTCGCGATCGTCGGATCGGGGCCGGGCGGTCTCTCCGCCGCGCTCAGCTGCATCCAAAAGGGCCTCTCGTACGTCGTGCTCGAGAAGGAGCAGATGATCGCGTCGACCATCGCGCGCTACCCGAAGGGCAAGCTCGTGATGGCCGAGCCGTACGAAGCGCAGAACGTTTCGCTCCTGCCGGTGTTCGATTCGTCGAAAGAACAACTCATCCCGATCTGGCGCGAGCTCATCGAGCGCGTGCGCGTGCAGGTGCGGCAAGGCGAGTCGGTCGAGTCCGTGCAGCGCGTGCGCAACGGCAGCTTCGAGATTCGCACGACTGTCGCGGCGTATCGCGCACAGCGCGTCGTGCTCTCGATCGGCACGCGCGGCAAGCCGCGTACGTTGCAGGTGCCCGGCGAGAACCTGCCGAAGGTGTACAGCCTGCTCGAAGATCCTGACGATTGGGCCGGCAAGAACGTGCTCGTCGTCGGCGGTGGTGACTCCGCGTGCGAGGCAGCGCTCGCGCTCGCTGATGCAGGCGCGCGTGTGATCATCTCGTACCGCGGTCGCGCGTTCAGTCGCGCGCAACCGAAGAACAAGTCATCGATCGAACGCTACGCCGCCGAAGGTCGCATCAAGGCGAAGCTCGGCTCGCAGGTCCTGCAGTTCGACAAGGAGTCGGTCGCGCTCGCGCTCGGCGACGGCTCTCAAAAGCGCTACCCGAATGATGGTGCGTTCGTGCTCATCGGTGCCGATCCACCGATCGCGTGGCTCGAGAAGATGGGCATCCACTTCGTCGAGCGCCCGCATCAATATCAGATGGGCAAGTCCGACGACATCGTGCGTCGCTACGTCGCCAATCCGATGGAGTGCCCCGAAGATGCGGCGCGTGCCGCCGCGCAGATCCTCGGTGGCAGCACCGGCGTCGCGCCCGCACGTGCCGCCGCGGCCATCTCGCTGCCGATGCCGATCGGCGAAGCACCCGCGCGCGGTCCGAAGAAGTGGCTGCGCTCGGCGACGAGCATCTTCTCGACGCGCACCGCATCCCAGCTGACACCGCTGCCCGCGAAGCCGTCGCAAGGTGGCCAACGAGGCAAGCGTCTCGACGCGCCGATGCCGCTCTCGGAATTCGCGAAGCGCCAAAAATCGCATCATCAACACACCGGTCACGGTCGGCGCGATCAACTCAGTGCCGGCGAGCGCACGCGCATCCTGCGCATGCTGCGTGACGAAGGTGGCCGCCTGGCCGACGAAGATTCGCAAGTTCACATCGGCACAATGCCGCCGCCGCCGCGCCAATTCGATTTCGATTTCGATGACGCCGATGCCGCGCCGGCCCCGCCGCCTGCCCCGGCCGGACCGGGCCAGGCGGGTCGTCCCTTGGCTCCGCCGCTTCGCGATGATGTGCCGGCGAAGCCCGCCCTGGTCGTCGGGCTCGCCCAAGCTCGCAAGAAGCGCGGGACCCTGGGGCCGCAGCCGCCGAACACGTCTGCGCGCGTCAAGCCAGCGACCGCGCCGCCACCGATCCCAGGTCGCGCGTTGCCGCCGCCGATTCCGGGCGTGGTTTCCGGAAACCGGCCCGTCGTCGCGCCGCCGCGCCAGCCCGCTTCGCCCAAGCGACCGCTGCCGAGTCCGTTCACCGACAAGACGCGCGAGGTCGTCAACAACGATGATCTGATCTCGGCCGTGCGCTCCGCGCCGGGGCCCGGCCGCTCGCTGTTCGACGAGCCAACGCGCCTGGGTGATGTCGATGCGGCGCTGCTCGAGGCATCGCGCGGCAAAGAGAGCAACCCGGAGTACCCGCCGCAGTTTCTCCCGGCGACCACCGATCTTGCGCCGATGAGCTTCGACGATAATGACGAGGCGACGCGCCTCGCGAATGTCGACGCGTTCGTCAACAATCGACCGTCGGCGAAGGTCGACGAGCGCACCCGAGCCGTCGACATTCGGCAGGACCCGTCGATCAACGATATCGACTGGGATATCGATTAGCGCGACCGCGTCGGCGAGCTACTATCAGCCGCATGGCCGACGAGAAGGCCAAAGCTTCGTCGGCGCACGACGACACCGTCCCCGCAGACGGCCCCGCAGACATTCCGGCACTGGCTGATGCACCGCCACCGGAGCATCGCTACAAGCTCGGCGTCGAGCTCGGCCGCGGCGGCATGGGCCGCGTCGTCGAGGCGATCGATACGCATCTCGGCCGCACCGTCGCGTTCAAAGAAGTGATCGAGGGCGGCAGCCCGAGCATGGTGCGCAGGTTTCAGCGCGAGGTTCGCATCACCGCGCGCCTCGAGCACGCCTCGATCGTGCCGCTCTACGACTCGGGCCTCATGCCGGATGGTCGGCCCTTCTACGTGATGCGGCGCGTGTCGGGGCGGCCGCTCGTCGAGCTCATCGAGCGGGCGCGCAGGCTCGACGAGCGACTCGCGCTGTTGCCGAACATGCTCTCTGCGATCGATGCGATCGCGCACGCGCATCGGCGCGGCGTGATTCATCGCGACCTCAAGCCGGCGAACATCCTCGTCGGCGATCTCGGCGAGACGGTCGTCATCGACTGGGGCTTGGCGAAAGTGGTCGATGACGAGGAGCCTGAGCCCGAGAGCCTCGAGCCGCGCTTGCCGAGCGATAGCTTGCAGACGCAGGTGGGCTCGGTGTTCGGCACGCCCGGCTTCATGGCACCCGAGCAGGCGCGCGGCGATGAGCCCGGTCCGCACAGCGACGTGTTTGCACTCGGCGCGACGCTGTATCAGCTGCTCGCTGGCAAACCACCGGTGCGCGGGACGAGCGCGACGGAAGTGATCGCATCGACGGTGCGCTTGCGCATCGTGCCGCTGGTGCAAGCGGCGCCCGGCGCGCCACCCGAGCTCGTCACGATCATCGAGAAGGCGCTCGCGCCGGATGCGGCGAACCGATATCGCAATGCGGGCGAGCTCGCAGAAGATGTGCGGCGGTTCACGACCGGGCAGCTCGTCGCGGCGCATCGCTATACGAAGCGGCAGCGCCTCGTGCGCTTCGCGAAGCGGCATCGGGCTTCGCTGTCGATCGCGGCACTCGCGATGTCAGCAGTCGCCGTGCTTTCGTGGTTCAGCGTGCATCGCATCCTCAAGGAGCGCGACGTCGCGAACGAGGCACGCCGCGAAGCGGAGCACCAGCGCGGCATCGCGGCCGCGCAAGCGAAGCATGCGCGCGATCGCGCCGACCAAGCGCTTGTGTCGAACGCGCGCGCGCGCCTCGAGGCGAATCCGCTCGCCACGGTCGCGGCGCTCGAGCACATCGAGAAACCCGAGCCGCCACTCGCCGACGAAGTGAACGCGCTCGCGAAGGCCGCGATGATGCGCGGCGTCGCGTGGGGCATGCCGACGCTGCCCGACATCGTGACGAGCTTCGAGATGACTCGCGATGGCAAGCGCCTCCTCGAGCTCGATCGCTTCGGCCGGTTGCAGCTGTTGGATCTCGATCGACGCACCGCCGTGCAGCAGCACGAGATCAAGGACGCGTGGGGCGCGACGTGGGTCGATCACGACACCAAGATTTTCATGATGCGCGCGAAGCAATCGCCCGCGTTGTTCGATCCCGCGACGCAAACGGTCGAGGACATCGCGACACCGATGAAGGGCTACGCGAAAGCACCCGGCGGCGCGGCGATCGCGTACGTCGACGATGCCGGCGTTGGCGTGTTCGATGTCGCGACGCGCAAGGCGACGCCGCTGTGGAAGGGCAAAGCGCTCGACACGCTCGCGGTCGCGCCCGACGGCGCATGGGTCGCCTTCGCCGATGCGAACAAGCACTGGCGCGTCGTCGATCGCACCGGCCGCATCGTGCTCGACCAAGCGGGCGAGGTCGGCGACTTCGAGGTCTCGCACACAGGCAAGCTCGCGATCCTCCGCTACGGCCAGGTGATGGAGACGACGCCCGCCGCGGCGAAGCCGACGGTCGTCACGCTGCCGATCGCGGCGGCCGATGCGAAGTTCGTCCACGTGGTGCGCTACCGCGGCGACAAGCTCGTGCTCTTTGGCGATCGCGCACTCCTGATCTGGGATGGCACGCGCGTCTATCGCGCCGCGAGCTTCGAGACCAGCGTGATGTTCGGCAGCGAAGCGAAGGACGGCGTCATCGCGGCCGTCGGCAACGACGCCCACGTGCACGTCGTTCGCGATGATCTTCACCTCGCGCTCTCGCTGACGTCACAACCGACGGGGATGCTGCGCGTCGCGACCTCTCCCGAAAGCTCGCGCATCGCCGCGACCGCGAAGGACGCCGTGTTGTTGTGGGACGTCGCGAACATGTTCCCGCAGCGCATCGATCAGATGCCGGGCCCGTTCATCGATGCGAATCGGATCATCTTCTCGCCGGGCCTCGCCTCCGACATCGTCGTTTACGACGTGCAGCGCAAGACGCGCGACAAGATCGCGGTCAAAGCCGAAGGCATGCCGAGTGGCTGGGATGTCGCCGACGACGGCCGCGTGCTCGTGATGCTAATGACGCCGCAAGGCACGCAGGGACTCATCATCTACCCGGATCTGAAGAAGCAGATCGTGATCGAACAGATGAGTGGCCGCCTCGTCGGGCTCGTCGATGGCGATGCGGTCATCTACGGCATCAAGAACCGGCTGTTCGGCAAAGTCGGCGAGGCCGTCGCACGCCAGCTCGTCACGCTGCAAGGCGATATTCAGTCGTTCGCGCCAAACGGCGTGCTCGGCTATGCGGCGCTGAGCAAGACGGGCGAGCTCGTGCGCGGCACGTTCGGCGGCGCGAACTTTTCACGCATCCAGATCAAAGACCTCGCCGACGACGCGTTTGTCGTCTGCGATCCCGAGCGCAACGTGCTCGTCGCGAGCGGTAACCGGCTCATGCGCTGGCGCTCGGATCTAGAGGAGGTCGCGCGGTTCACCGACAAGATCGCGTCGCTCGTCGCGAGCGAGACCGGCCTCTACGTCGGGCTCGCGAACCGCGATCTCTACTTCCTCGCGGCGCGTGGCGATCAAACGCCGCGGCGCCTCCCGATCTCCGAAGCCTTTGCCGTTGTCGATCACGGTCGCCGCGTCGTCGGTCTCTCCGCAGGCATGCAGATCGAGATCATCGACATGCCATCGTTCGCGAAGTGGACGCTGCCGCAGCTCTACACGGGCCGCGCCGCGCTAACCGTCTCGCCGAATGGCCAGCGGGTGCTCCACGGCTATGGCGGATCGAGCATGCTGTGGACGCTCCCGACCACGGTCCCGCCGCTCGATCAGTTGACGAATGCCGCCGACGACGAGGGCGCGATCGTCTGGCCCTGGGAACCGTAAAGATCCGGCGTCAGGATCGGTGCCGAGACGTGTGTGCGCAGTGTGTAGTCTCACCGAAATTGCAGCTACCCGACTGCTAACCCACTGAAAAGGCGTTCAACCAAAGAAGAATTCGTGGTTGTGCTTACCCGAAAGATCGTCGCATTTGGATCGTGGGAGGCACCATGCGCAAGCTCACCATCGAGATCTCGGCGTTGGCGTTTGTGGGGCTCGTCGGATGCACGACAGACCAAAACACGCGGCCATCGATCGATGAGCTTAACGAGGGGCTCAACCTGATCGACGTCAGCGATGCCGCCTGGGGCAGCACCGCGGCGTTCGTCAAAGAGGGTCACGTCGTCTACCTCGAGCAGCGCGTCGGCGCGATCAAGCCGCAGATGTATCGCGACGACTCGCCCGATGACCCCATCAACGAAATCGACCTTCGCTTCGTGGACGAGAACGGCAGGACGTTCTTCATCCAGCGCGGCGGCGACGCCTACGTCGATGCGACGTGGGGCCCCGAGCTGCAGCAGACGATCAACGAGCCGGCACCCGCCGAGCAGCGCAACCGCGACTTCGCGCTCGCACAGATCGCAGCGACCGAGTTTGCGGCTGCGGCGCCCGCAGCGTTCAAGGACCTGCGCTTCACCGCGGCGAACTTCGCGACGCAGCTTCCGCCGGCGCAGGACCCCGAGATGATCAAGAAGGCGGCCGAAGCAGAGCTGACGCGTCCAAACGATACGGGCTACCAAGATTGGCAAGGCTGGGGTTGGTACTACCTCTCGGCCGACCTCTGGGATAAGGGCACGCAGTGCGTATGGGGCTGGTGCCCGGCGCGTCACAGCGCGGTCGCAATGTACTTCTACGACGGTTACTCGTGGCAGGCCGGTGTGTGGGCCTGCAACCACGGCAACTGCCCGGGCGGCGACAAGATGGGCTATCGCTGCTCGTCGAACAGTGGCGTCTGGGTCGAGAACCCGAACATGACCGGCGAGAACGGCGGCGGTGGCTGCCTCACGTCATACAACTGGAACAGCGGCGGCTACGACCACCTCTGCAACGACGACTCGGCGTACGAGCTCTGGCAGATCAAGAACGGCAACCGCGGCTACGGCTGGTCCTATGACACGCACGGCGATGGCTACTCGTTCATCTATACCGGCGCGGGTACCGGTGGTGACGGCGGCTGGGTGAACTACGCGTGCACGTGCGCGTACAATAACGGCTGCAACAACGACTGGTCGCGCCCGATTTGTCCGTGAAGACCAAGCTCGTCATCCTCGGCAGCGTCGCTATCGTCGGCGCTGTCGTGCTCGTCGTTTACGCGCGCGGCACAGACAAGACGCCGCAGCACAAGAAGTCGCAAGCCGTCGCCGACAACCACGGCATCGACTCGAGCGACACCGGCGCGTCGTTGAACGCGATGTCGAGTGCGCCCGACGGCGCGACGCCGTGCGAGAGCGCGTACAACTCGTTTGCGGCGGAGCAAGCGTCGGCGCAGCTGCGCAAGAGCAAGTCGCTGTTCCGCTTCGTCGCACCGAAGGACGAGTTCATCGCGACGTGCCAGACGCTCCCTGCCGAGACGCAGAAGTGCATGCTGCCGCGCTATCAGCGCGCCCACCCAGACTGCATGAAGCTAAAGCCGCCGCAGGCCGTGCTCGACAAGATGTATCAGCCGGCGTTCGAGAGCAAATAGCGCTTACCGCACCCAGCCAGACATGGTGTGCGACTCGGCGGTGGCGTAGCGCTACCGCACCCAGCCCGACGTGCGCGTGCGACTCGGCGGTGGCGTCAGCTTCTCGACCGCGGCCTTGCGGCGCGCGACATCGGCGATCTTCGCCTTGTTGCCACTCGCCGCGGCGGCGCGCGTGAGCTGCTCGAGGATCCAGCTGTCGCGCGGCTCCTCGCGCCACGCGCGCTCGAGAAACTCGAGCTCCTTCGCCTTGTCTCCGCGCATGCTCGCTTCGAGCGCGAGCCCGACATAGGTCTGGCCTGTCGCGCGTCCCGTGTCGAGCGCGCGGTGAAAGTACGTGAACGCGCGCTGCTCGTTGCGATTGAGAAACTCGAAGACCGCGCGCGTCTCGAGCGCGCCTACGTCTTCGGGGTTGATCGCGACCAAGCGATCGAGCGCATGGAGCGCCTCGACGGGATCGTGGGTATCGAGCGCGATCTGCGCGTAGCTAAGTAGGCTCGCGCGATGATCCGGATCGAGACGTAGCGCGGCGGCGTACGCGCGCTTTGCATCGGGAATGCGTTTTTGCGCGATGTATGCAGTGCCGATCAGACTGTAGAGGCCCGCCGTTGGATGGGTCTTGACCGCGGCGAGCGCGCGGCGAAGCGCTTCTTCTTTGAGGCCGGCATCGAAGTAGCCAAGCGCGATCGTCCCCGGCATATCGCCGCCCGTGACGGGTTCGTGGATCTGCTCGGACCACGGCACGAGCGTTTTCACCGGCGCGGTCTGACCCGGCTTGATCGGCGGCGGGCGCGTCTGGATCCAGTGATCGGTCACCGACACGAGCGGCAGGTTCGCGGTCAGCCCCTTGCGCATATGGCACTTGGGGCAGTGGTCGCCGACCTTCGCGCGTGGCTCCGGCTTCTCGGTGCACGACTGCCGCGTATGACAGCCCATGCACTTGTCGTCCCACCACGAGGCGGGCTTTGTCGTCGAGCTCTGATGCGGATCGTGGCAGCTCGTGCACGTCATCTTGTCAGGTGCGCCGCGCCAGCACGCGCTGAGCACGAGGCGCTCGGAGTGCGCGAGCAGCTTGAAGCGATCGGCTTCGACCGGCTCGGCGAAAAAGCTCACGCGAAACTCGTCGAGCTTGTCGCCGGGATGAAATTCGTAGTGGTCCTTGCCATCGCGCAAGATCGGAAATGCTGACTCGTGACACTGCGAGCACACCTCGAGCTGCCGCTTTGCCGGCGCGCGATGTGGGTTGAAGACATCTTCGGGCTTGAGCGTCTCGGCGTGACGTTTTCCCGGCCCGTGACAGCGCTCGCAGCCAATGCCACGCGGCATCGTGTCGGCGAAACCAATCTTCGCGCGCGCATCATCGCTGTGACACGAGACGCAAAATGATTCGAGCACCGAGCCGAAGCGCGGGTTGCCGCCGAACGCCATCGGATCGAGATCCCAGCGCTTCGCCTCACCGTAATAGTCGATCGGCAGGTGCACGAACTGCTTGCCGCGGCGCGAGTAGAACGCGAGGCCATAGGTGCCTGCGCTGTACACGTGCGTCACGGGTTCTTGCCAGCGCGCGATCGCGCCGCCATCGGCGGCGAGCAGGGTCTCTTCGACGAAGTAGCGCGTGCCGCGGCGGATCGGCCGATAGCTGAAGCCACTGCTCGCGTGCTTCACGTTTGTCTTCGCGCCGGCATCGAAAAGCGCGGCGACCCACGGCTGCGTTTCGATCGCACGCACACCGGTATTCGCCATCGAATGTTTTGCGTAGCGCGTGGCGATGTCCGCGTGGCACGGCGCGCACGCTTGATCGCCGATGAAACCATCGGTGCGCGAGCGATCGACGATCGGTCGCGTCCAGTCGAGCGGTGCGCTGTCGGGATCGACGGGCTTCGGCGATGGATGCGGCGGCGGCGTGTCCCGCGAATCGCACGCGCCGAGAGACGCGGCTATCGCCACGACGATCCACCTCATCACTGCCGAGGGTACTGCGGGCGACAAGGCCGTAGCTGACTGCGTTTCGATACAGCCGCTGTATTCGAACGCATCCACTCCCGTATTGAGAGCGAGTCAGCAACCGAAACTTCGGTGCGGTCCCTTTCGGCAGCCGTCGAATTTGCACAATCGCTTGCGCATTTTGCGCAAGAAACCGGCGTCGGGATCAGTGCCGAGAGGTGTGTGCGCGGTGTGTAGTCTCACAAAGATTACAGATAACCGATCGTTAACCCACTGAAAGCCCGTTCAACCGCTGATCAATTGGTCGTTGTGCTTACCCCAAAAATACCCCGGAGTGGATTGTGGAGGGTCCCATGCGCAACATCCAAATCCTGGCGGTGGCTTTTTTGGGCGCGATCGGTTGTGCATCCGAGCCGAATCCCCGCCCTCCGATCGACGAGCTTAACGCCGGGATCAACATGCTCGACGTCAGCGACCCGACGTGGGGCGCGACCGCGGCGTATGTCAAAGGCGATCACGTCGTGTACATGGAGCTTCGCGTTGGTGCGCTGAAGCCAGAGGCGTATCGAGCCGAAGCGCCCGACGAGCCGACGAACGAGATGGACTTTCGCTTCGTCGACGAGATGGGCGGCACGTTCTACGTGCAGCGCGGCGGCGACGAGTACATCGAGCCGACGTGGGCGGCCGAGATCAACACGTCGCTCGCGAACCCGCGCCCGGCGGCGGATCGCGATCGCGACTTCCTCATTGCCCGCGAAGCGGCGGCTGCGTTCAGCGCCGTCGCGCCGAAGGGCTTCGAGGCGTTCCGATTCAGCGCCGACAAGTTTGCCGAGAGGCTGCCGCCGTCGCAGGACCCCGAGATGATCGCGCGAGCGGCGAACATCGAAGCGTCGCGGCCCACAGATAGCGAATACGCGACCTGGGGCGCAGGCGGATCGTGGTGGCTCGAGGGCGACCTCTACGACAAGAAGACGGGCTGCTATCTGTGGACCTGTTGGGGCCGCCATAGCTCGGTCGCGATGTTTGCGTATTCGACAAGCTGGTCGCTCGTGATCACCGGGTGCAACCACGGCTCGTGCGCAGGCTGGAGCGGCATGACGTATCGCTGCTACTCGACGAGCGGGCGCTGGGTGTCCAACCCGACGCTCAGCGGCGAGGGAAACACGGGCACCTCGGTCGGCAACGGCTGTCTGACGCCGTACGACTGGGACAGCGGCGGCTACGACCACCTCTGCAACGACGACTCCGCATACGAGCTGTGGCAGGTCAAGAACGGCAATTCCGGTGGCTGGACCTACAACACGGCCGGCAACGGCTGGACGTTCGTGTACACGGGCTCGGGTACCGGTGGCGATGGCAGCTGGGTGCACTACGCGTGTAACTGTCAGAACAACAGCAGCTGCAATAACGACTGGTCACGCCCGATCTGCCCGTAGGCTAAGGCGTGCGCAAGAAGCTGGTCGTCCTCGCGACCGTCGCCGTACTGGTGGCGGTCGCGTTTTTTGTTTGGTCGCGGCGGGAGCGTAAACCCAAGCACGTGAGGCGCGTCGACCCGGGCGAAGTCCACGCGTCGCAGATCGATCGCACCGACACGAACGCATCGCTGCTCGCGATGCTGAACGCGCCCGATGGCGCGACGCCGTGCGAGACCGCGTGGAATGCGATCTCCGCGGAGCAGGCAGCCGCGCGTCTGCGCAAGACGAAGTCGCTGTTCGTGTGGGTCGCGCCGAAGCCGGAGTTTCTGGCGGGCTGCCAGGCGCTAGAGCCGGATGCGCAGAAGTGCATGGCGCCGCGGTATCGCCGCGATCACGACGAGGAATGCAGGAAAGCCAGGCCGGGGCCAGACGCGCTCAAGAAGATGCTCGTCGCCACACCCGAGCCCGACTGACGAGCGTCGTGACTTGACCGTCGTCGAGCGCGAGCAGGGCGCCCGCCGCGAAGATGAAGTAGAACAGCGGCGGCACCTCGAGCATCGCGATGATGCCGAGGAAGAATAGCTCCCACACGATGAGCGCGGGCATGCGCGTGCGGCGGAAGAGCAGCGCGATCGGGCAGCCGAGCTCGACGACGAGCGTGAGCCATGTGAACACGGTCGACACGACAGGACCATGCAGCGACGGCAGTGCAGCGACCCAGTCGCGCACGATGAAGCCCTTGGGATAGCCGAGCACGATCGCCATCTCGTTCGAGAGCGGCCAACCCGCGAGCAGCTTCTCGATGCCCGAGAAGAACACCGCGAGCAAGACCTGGAACAGGGTCAGGCTCGAGAGCAGACGCGGCTCGCGATCGCTGCCGCGCTCGACGGAAAATGCGGCGCTGCCGCCGCCGCAGATCATCCAGAGCAGAAAGATCGCCCACGTCGGGACGAGCGCGAGCGTCTGCAGATGGAGACTGTTGAAGCTCGCGAATGCGTAGCAGCCGACGCCAGCGATGATCGCAGCGATGCGCGGTCGCAATCCGACGACGCCGGCGACGATCGCGAGCATCGTCGCGATCGCCATCACGCGCAGCACGGCGAACGGCAGCTTCCACATGTGCGCGAACAGCCAGTGGTTCCACGCGGGCTCGCGCACGGCACCGTGGCCGTAG